>Ga0007834_1000046_pt1 | contig 53765 bp, 55 predicted proteins | sample CryBogCBE06Nov07_FD_71233 | JGI IMG/M metagenome (GOLD analysis project Ga0007834, IMG submission 71233) | Freshwater microbial communities from Crystal Bog, Wisconsin, USA - CBE06Nov07 | ecosystem: Environmental > Aquatic > Freshwater > Lake | place: Crystal Bog, Wisconsin, USA | collected...
CTTTAAGCGCCGCAGCTTCATGCGCCAGCTCTGTCACTTGTGCCAAAAACAAGGGATGCGCGAATAAACTCTAACTATTGACGCAATAGGTCACGGCTTAAACATCATCTTTGCTGAGCGGCGCATCAAGATCAACCGCAACATCACCGGTAAGATCACGGATATGCGCTATAAACCCTGCATCAAAACGGGCGAGGCGTTCAGGGTGCTGTGTCATATCCGCTTCGATGAAGGATAAAAAAGCCAATAAGGAAGGGTCATCACTCCGCGCTTGGCTGTGAGTAAGCACAACTTCGCCATTCGGGCGGATGGTATAGTGAATTTTGTCGCGTTTGCGCAAATTTAATGCGCGGCGCACGAATTCCGGCACAGTTGTTTGATAGCGATCCGTGAGGGTTGAATCTGACGTGAGATAAGCAGCCATGGCTAAAGAGGTAATGCGATTGCATTACCGTGTCAAATCGAAATAGATGGACAGATGCTGCGCCGTGTGTTATAAAGAGAGTCTCGAAATTTTTCGGGCGCAATCATAAAAAATTGTGTTAAAGCTAAGCAAAATTGCTATAGCTTTTTTGAGGCACATTTATATGAGTACAATATACAAAATAATAACTGACGAATTTATTTCGACAGTAATTTCACATATAACAATCGAAACTATTGAGCATGTATATTCACATATACATGTGATGATCATTATTTTTTATCAATAAAAATAATGATTGAGGGACATGAAACTCATAATTTCTTGTCCCTCATCTTTTTATAAATTTTTTTATAAAAAAGTCAACTTAAATTTTGAAATAATTTATAATATCCCTCACGCGCCCCTTATCATCTTGATAATGCCCGAAAAATCCGTTCCAGCGAAGTCTTGCGCGAATTGCGCATAGAGCTGCGTGGCGGCGGCACCCAAGGGTGTGTGGGCGCTCGCGCTGGTTGCGGCGTCCTGCGACAATTTCAGGTCTTTCAGCATCAGGGCGGCGGCAAAGCCGGGGGCATAGTCGCGGTTGGCGGGGGAGGTGGGCACAGGGCCGGGCACCGGGCAATAGCTGGTCAAAGACCAGCTCTGGCCTGATGACGTCGAGGCCACATCAAACAGCGCCTGATGCGATAGGCCGAGCTTTTCGCCCAGCACAAAGGCCTCGGCGGTGGCGATCATAGTGACGCCCAAAATCATATTGTTGCAGATTTTGGCGGCTTGCCCCGCACCTGCCGTGCCGCAATGGACAATTTTCTTGCCCATTTTTTCTAAAATTGGCCGCGCGCGCTCAAACGCCTCCGCCGCGCCGCCGCACATGAAGGTGAGCGTGGCCGCTGCCGCGCCGCCGGTGCCGCCCGAAACCGGCGCGTCCACACTGGCAAAACCCGCATTTTTCGCCATTTCATGCGCTTTGCGGGCGGAATCCACGTCAATGGTCGAAGAATCAATGAACATGGCGCCCACCTTGGCGGCTTTAAGCGCATCGCCCCACACCGCCAGCACAGCCTTGCCATGCGGCAGCATGGTGATGACGCTATCAGCTTCGGCGACAATGGCGGCCAGACTGGTGCCCATCTCCACGCCGGTTTGGGCGGCGGCCTCGCGCAGCTCGGCGACAAGGTCAAAGCCCAGAACCCTATGACCGGCCTTGACCAGATTGGCGGCCATCGGCCCGCCCATATTGCCCAAACCGATGAATGCAATGGTGCTCATGTTCAATCCTCTATCAGGCTGCGGGCAATAATCAGCCGCATGATTTCATTGGTGCCTTCCAGAATCTGGTGGACACGCAGGTCGCGGACAATTTTTTCCACACCATAATCGGCCAGATAGCCATAGCCGCCCAGCAGTTGCAGGGCTTTATTGGCAACATCAAAGCCGGTGTCGGTGGCCTTGAGCTTGGCCATGGCGCAGAGCCGTGTCGCCTCCGGCACTTTGGCGTCCAGCGCCTGAGCCGCGCGGTGCAGCAGCAGGCGCGCGCCTTCCAGATCCGCCGCCATTTCGGCAATGCGAAACTGCAAGGCCTGAAAATCAATCAGCTTTTTGCCAAAGCCCTTACGCTCCTTGAGATAGGCGATGCTCTTATCCAGCGCCGATTGCGCCCCGCCGAGCGAGCAGGCGCCAATGTTCAGCCGCCCGCCATTCAGGCCGGACATGGCAATTTTAAAGCCCTGACCTTCCGCGCCCAGTCGGTTGGCGACCGGCACCCGCACATTGTCAAAATTGACGGCGCGGGTGGGCTGCGCATTCCAGCCCATTTTCTTCTCATTGGCCCCAAAGCTGAGGCCGGGGGTGTTTTTGTCAATAATCAGTGTTGAAATGCCTTTGGGCCCGTCCTCACCGGTGCGCACCATCACGATATACACTTCCGATGTGCCCGCGCCGGAGATGAACTGCTTGGAGCCATTGACGATATAATGGTCGCCCTCCCTCACGGCTTTGGTTTTGAGGGCACCGGCGTCAGAGCCTGCGCCCGGCTCGGTCAGGCAATAGCTGGCGATCTTCGCCATTGTCACCATGTCCGGCAGATAGGCCGCGCGCTGTTCCGGCGTGCCGAAACTGTCAATCATCCAGCAGCACATATTATGGATGGAGAGAAAGGCCGAAATGGTCGGGCAGCCGGTGGCCAGTGCCTCGAAAATCAGCACCGCATCCATGCGCGACAGGCCGGAGCCGCCAAAGTCCTCAGATGTATAGATGGCGGCCAAACCAAGGCTGGCCGCCTCGCGCAATGTCTCTACGGGAAAATGCTTGTTTTCGTCCCATTCGAGAGCAAAGGGCGCGATCTTTGTGTCGGCAAAGTCGCGCGCCATTTCGGCAATGGCATTCTGGTCTTCAGAAAGAAAATAATTCGGGCTCATTCTTCAGGACGTATCACGCCTTTTTTCAAGATGATATTCCCATAAAGTCGACGCTCGCCGGTGGCCACCATGGCATAGGCGCGGTTGGCCCGCTCATAGAATTTGAACCGCTCAATCGAGGCCAGCGGGAATTTATCGCCTTCATGCTTTTTCACAATGGCGCGGAATTCGTCAAAAATCGGCTGCTCAGGGCTGGCACCTGCTGCCGGCTCCATGTGCCAGCAGGCCTGCGGCACAAAATCGTCCAGCGGCATCACCGAGAGAATGGCATCCAGCGCATCGGTGACAGAGACGCCGTCGAGGCGCACCACCTGCGGGCCGGCGCTGTCAGCCGGGTAATTGCCATCGACAAGAGTGATTTCGTCGCCATGACCCATTGCGCGCAGCACATAGAGCAAATCGGGTGTCAGCAATGGATTAAGTTTTTTCAGCATATCTAGTCCCTTGTTGAATTTAATTTTGAATGGGCGCGTCAGCCCGCATCAGGCCTTCCGCCTTCAGATCAGCCCAGAGGGCGGGGGGAATGGCAACCCCCATCATACGGGCGTTTTCCTGCACCTGCGCCGCCGATTGCGCTCCCGGAATCACCGAAACCACACTGGGGTGGTGCAGCGGAAATTGCAGCGCCGCCTCTTTCAGCTGAACGCCATGCGCCGTGCAGATATGTTGCAGTTTCGCCACGCGCTCCAGAATGGCAGGCGGCGCGGGATTGTAATTGTAAAAAGCCCCTTCAACCGGCCCCGAGGCCAGAATGCCGGAATTGAACGGCCCGCCCAGCGCAATGCCGATGCCGCGCGCCTCGCACAGCGGCAGAAAGCTGTCCAGCGCTTCCTGTTCCAGCAATGTATAACGGCCCGCCAGCAGAAAAAGGTCAAAATCCCCGGCCCGCGCCATGGTTTCGCAAACCTGCCATTCATTGACGCCGACACCTATGGCCTTGATGACGCCCTGCGCCCGCAGGTCATGCAGCGCCTTATAGCCGCCGTTCATAAATTCGCTGATGCGGGCATCAGATGCGGCTTTGCTGCCATGGGTGAAAATATCGACATCATGGCAATAGACAATATCAAGGCTATCCACACCAAGGCGCTCCAGCGAAAATTCCAGCGAGCGCATGGCGCCGTCATAGGAATAATCATAAACCTCGCGCCGCGTCGGCGTGTCGAAAAATTTGCCGATACCGGTGCGCTGCTCCGGCGGGCAGACAGCCAACAGACGCCCGACCTTGCTGGACAGCAGATAGCTGGCCCGGTCATGCTGGCGCAGAAAGCCGTTGAGGCGCGTTTCGGACAGGCCAAGGCCATAGAGCGGCGCGGTGTCAAAATAGCGGCAACCGACCTCCCATGCCGCATTCAATGTTTCGCGCGCCGTGTTCTCGCTCACCGGCTGATAGAGGTTGCCAAGCGGCGCAGTGCCAAAGCCAAGGGCTGTGAATGACAGTTCCGCCCCCGAACGGGAGGTGAAAACACGGGGCCCCGTAAGGGAAACGGACATGAAAAGCCTTGCACTTAAGTTGAGCATTTAACCGCTAACATTCTAGTGCGAAGGGGGCAGATGGGTCAATCCGGTTTATGTATTATTCACCGCTCACCAGCTTGGACACGGCCTTGGCTGTATATTCGACAATGGGCACGATCCGCGCATAATTGAGCCGCGTTGGGCCGATAATGCCCAAAACGCCAACAATATTCTGTTTTTCATTGCGGAAGGGCGCGGCAATCATCGAGGAGCCGGAAAGTGAGAACAATTTATTTTCCGCACCAATGAAAATGCGCACACCTTCGGCGGTTTCGGCGCGGTTGAGGAGGTCAATCACATCCTTTTTGGTCTCCAAATCGCCAAACAGGGAGCGGATGCGCTCCAGATCCTGCAAGGCGGTGAGGTCTTCCAGCAGATTGGCCTGTCCGCGCACGATCAGCTGTTGCGTCACTTGACGCGGCTCAGCCCATGAGGCCAGCCCCGCCTCCACCAGCCGCGCACTTAAAAGGTCAAGCTCCTGCTCAAGCGTGGCGCGCGTCGCCTCCACATCGGCGCGCAATTCCGGCAGAGTGCGCCCGCTCAGGCGTGCATTGAGATAGTTGCCCGCTTCCACCAGCGCCGAGGCGGGCAGTCCGCGCGCAATGGTCAGTATGCGGTTTTCAACCGTTCCGTCTTCGGCCACCAGCACCGCCAGCGCCTTTTCGGGGTCAAGGCGTAAAAATTCGATATGTTTCAGCCGTATGTTGTCTTTCGTGGTGACGACAACCCCCGCGCCGCGTGACAGGCCGGACAACAGGCTGGAGGCCTCGGCCAGCACCCCGTCCAGCGGCTGGCTGCTGGCGGCGGCCTTCACCTTGGCGTCGATTTTGCCGCGATCCTCGCCCGACAAATCGCCGAATTCCAGCAGGGCATCGACAAAAAACCGCAGACCGAGGTCGGTGGGCAGACGTCCGGCGCTGGTATGGGGCGAAAAAATCAGTCCCAGCTCTTCCAGATCCTGCATGATATTGCGCACGGAGGCCGCAGACAGGGACATGGGCAACAGCTTGGAGAGATAGCGCGAGCCGATGGGCTCGCCATGCAGAAGATAGGAATCGACAATCTGGCGAAAAATCTCGCGTGACCGGCCATCAAGCCGGGTGAGTGCACCAGCAAAAGAACTATCGGGGTCTGAGGGGCGGTGTGTGTGGGCCATGCTTTAAAATGGCGGCTGCGGGGCTAAAGTGCAAGTCCTAGAGTGAGGACCGGTCATTATGGCTTCGCGCTGCGCGGTGCTTTGATGCCGCGCGACACACGCCCGACCTTTGCGGCTGCCCCCTGCAACTGGCGGCGAAGCTCGTCACGTTTTTCATGGATGGAGGCGATCACATAGCCTGCGGGCACGCCAAGCCCGACCAATGCCGCCTCTGACAGTTGCAGACTGGCCTCAATGGTTTCAGGCACGGCATCGGTCACGCCAATTTCGTAAAGATGACTGGCGTGATGTGCATCCTGTGCGCGCGAGACAATCACTAGATCCGGACGAATGGCGCGCGCCGCGCGCACAATGGCGTCAATGTCCTCCGGCGCATGAATGGTGATGATCAGCGCCGAGGCTGTCTCAATATGGCAGTGGCGCAAAAATTTCTCCTGCCGCGCATCGCCAAAATAGATCGGCCGTCCGGCCCGCCGCCATTTGGTGACGATTTTCGTGGCGCGGTCTGTGACAATATATTTGATTTTGTGGGTGTCCATCAGGGCCCCCACCATCTGCCCGACGCGGCCATAACCCACAATCACGCTGCGGACATCACCATCATCAGGCGGCGCGAGGCTCAGCTCTGGCGCAGGCGCCACCGGATTGAACCGCCGCGTCAGCCATTGGCCCAGCGCGTCGCTCAAAGGTATGACCGCCATGCTTAAAGCGATCACGCTCAGCATAAACCCTGCGTCTGCTGCGCTGATCAGCTTGTCATCCAGCGCCTGATTGAGAATAACAAAGCCGAATTCTCCACCCGAACCTAAAATCAGGCCGGTTTTCAGCCCCGTTGACCATGATAGCCGGAACAGCCGTGCGGACAGGGCCAGAATCGCGGCTTTGAGCGCAATCAGCGCCAGCACAGCCGCCAGCAGCAACAGCGGATGCGCCAGCATGGTGGCAAAATCCAGCGACATGCCCACAGTAAAGAAGAAAATTCCAAGCAGAAGCCCTTTGAACGGCTCAATTTCAGCCGCAATGGCCCGCCGATATTCGGTTTCTCCCAGCAAAAGACCGGCGATAAAGGCACCAAAGGCCATGGAAAGACCGGCCGCCGCCCCCAGCAGGCTGATGCCCACAATCACAAACAATGTCGCGGCAATGAACAATTCGTGGTTTTTGGTCACCGATACCAGCCGGTAAAAGGGCTGAAACAGGCTGCGGCCCAGCAGCACAATGGCCAAAACCGTGACCCCGCCTTGCGCCAGCGCCCGCAGCAGCCCCAGCACTATGGAGCCATCCTTGTGACCACCCAGAATGCCGACCAGAAACAGCACCGGCACAACCGAGACATCCTGAAACAACAGAATGGCAAAACTGGCCCGCCCCGTGGCCGAGGACAGCCGCCCCTGACCCGCCAGCAGCTCGACGATAATGGCCGTGGAGGACAGGGCCAGCGCCGCGCCAATGATCAGCCCCGCCGCCGGTGTTGCGCCCCACAGCAGCGCCGCATAGCCGACCGACAGCGTTGTGGCCACCATCTGCAATGCGCCAAGGCCGAACACCAGACGCCGCATGGTGAACAACCGTTCCGGCGACAGCTCCAGACCAATCAGAAACAACAGAAAGACCACGCCAAATTCGGCAATCTGACCGACATGATCCTGCGCGCCAATGGTCAGAATATGCAGCGCCGGGAAAGCGCCAAGACCATGCGGGCCCAGCAGGGCACCAACCATCAGATAGGCCAGAATGGAGCTTATGTTCAGACGCAGCAGCAGCGGCACGACCAGACCAGCCGTGGCCAGCAGAATCATCACGGCCTTATAGGCACCATAGTCAAAGCCGCTGTCCATTGTCTCTCCCGCCCGCGATTCACTTGCGCCAGCATAGAGAGGGGATGGTTAATCAAGCAACATGCGTTTGAGCAATTCCAGCTCCTCGGACAGGGCGCTGTCCGAGGTGGTCATGGTGTCAATTTTGCGCACGGCATGGAGCACGGTTGTGTGGTCACGCCCGCCAAAGCGGCGGCCAATTTCCGGCAATGAGCGCAATGTCAGGATTTTGGAAAGATACATGGCAATCTGGCGCGGGCGCACCACATTGGCGGTGCGGCGCGAGGAGAGAATATCGGCGCGGCTGACCTGATAATGATTGGCCACCAGCTTCTGAATATCCTCGATTTTAACCCGTTTCGGGTCTCTCACCCGTACCAGATCTCGGATGGCGATTTCCGCAGTTTCAATGGTCAGCGGCCCGCCGGTGAGCGTGGCATGGGCCAGCAGGCGGTTGACGGCACCGTCGAGATCGCGCCCATTGGCGGTGATCGTATGTGCGACAAAATTCATCACGGCCTCGGGCACGTCAAAGCCCGGCTGCAAGGCTTTGGCCGCCTGAACCCGTGCGCTTAAAATGCGCAGGCGCAAGGCTTCGTCCAGAGCGTGCATTTCCACACACAGCCCGCCCGCCAGACGTGAGCGCACCCGCTCCTCAAGGCTTTCCAGCTCACCGGGCGGACGGTCTGCCGCAATGATTACCTGTTTGCCGGCATCAATCAGGGCATTGAGCAAATGGCAGAATTCCACCTGAATCGATTTGCCCTGCAAAAACTGCACATCATCAATGATCAGCACATCAATCGCCCGCAGCTTTTCTTTGAAGGCAATCGCGGTCTGGGTTTTCAGGGCTGTGACAAAACCATACATGAATTTTTCAGCGGTCAGATAAACCACACGCTGGTTCAGGTCTTTCGATTTATGGGCAATGGCATGCAGAAGATGGGTTTTGCCAAGACCCACCGCCGCATGGATATAAAGCGGGTTATACAGCAAGGCGGCACCGTCCCGCGTCTCGCCCATGCGCTGTGCCGCAGAAAAGGCCAGCTGATTGGATTTGCCGGTCAGAAAGCTGTCAAAGGTCAGGCGTTTGTCGAGCGGTGAGCTGTCAAAACTGTCCATATCCAGGGATGGCAGTGGCCTGGACACAGAGGGTGCCGGATCCGTACCATTCTGGCGGGGCTCCTGTGTGGCACCTGAACGCAGCGCCGCCGAGGCCGCCCTGAAGTTGCCCGAACGCACCGACAGGGAAATCTCCCTCACGCCAATGTTTTCAGCCATCAGCGCGGCGGTGATTTTGTCCAGATAATGTGAATTGATCCAATTTTTGAGAAAGAGTGTTGGCACAGTAATGTAAGCGGTGGCGTCCTTGACGATATCCAGCTCCATACGGCCAAACCAGCTTGTGAAAATATCCTCGCCCAGTTCCGAGCGCAGCCGCTGGCAGCAATGAACCCAAGCCTGCTGAATTTCAGCGATAGCAACAGTGCCCTCAAAGTTCAATTCTTGGTTCATTGCCAGAGATTTGCTCATTTTTCTTTTCTTTTAGCGGTCAGACTTTTACACACAACACAACATTGCGCTGAGCCATATATATGGCCAAGCTTGACTGTTCGGGATTGAAATTGGGTCAGCAGAAGAAAGCGAGGTTTATTTATTTCGGGTGTTCACATGATGTTTCGGCCTCACGTCCTCCTGTGAAAAGAGACTTACACACCGCTGAATGGGGGTGCAATGTGCAAATTTTATGAAGTCCGCCACACAGGCCCGAATGAGCAGGATTTGCCTGGATCAGCGCGCAAGGAATAAGTCTTAAAAGGTTGATAATTGGTAATTTTGTGGGCACCATAAGGTTTAGGCACAGGCTGAATCTGTGGTTGTGTTTTTTACCGCTCAGGAGAATTATGTTCATATTACGTTCTTAATGCAACCGGGGTCCTTTGTGTGTTTGGGCTTTAAATATATGAAATTATTATTATTTTTTTGACCGACTGTATGGCCCGTTTCATGGGCATAAGCGTGTATGACAAAAGAATCATCTTGACTCGCAAGAATCGGTCTCGCGTTTCAATGGTGCGAGCGCGTGTCCTTTTTGATCCGGAATTTTGCGGTATGAGATTTTATGTAAAGAAAAAAAATCAATATTGTATAAAATCCTCAGAGCCTGATTTTTATTAATTGCCAAAAATTAAATACATGAAATTAACCATAATTTGACAATTAGACCCCTATTGTTCTGAATAAATTTCGTATCAGAGTGGATAGGTCTGTTTTATTATGGCAATCAAACCGGCGCGTCTCCTCATATTGGGCATCGCATTTGCTGCGGCGGCTGGTGCTTATATGTTGTCACGCCCTTCGCAGGTTGAGGTTGCGGCGGCAGTGGTGGCTGCGCCGGCCCCGCCGGTTGTGCCTATGGATAAGGTTTTGGTGGCCAGAAGCGATTTACCCATGGGGATGCAGCTTGGCCCGGCGGATATGGACTGGCAGGAATGGCCGGTATCCGGCATTTCGCCCAATATGATCCGCCAGAGTGTGGCGGCCGGGCTGAGGGAGGAGATTGCGGGCTCCATTGTGCGTTCGGCCTTTCTGTCGGGTGAACCCATGCGCCGCGACAAGCTGGTCAAAGGCAATAATTCTGGGTTTTTGTCGGCGCTTCTGGCGCCGGGGCGGCGGGCTGTGGCCATCAACATTGACCCGCAGGGCTCCAATTCGGCCGGTGGTTTCATTCTCTCGAATGACCATGTCGATATTCTGAATACATATCGTGATGAGGATGCGGCAAAGGCCGGCAGCGACGGCCTCGTCACCGAGGTGATCTTGCGCGATATCCGGGTGCTGGCCATCGGTCAGAATGTTCAGGAAAAAAACGGCCAGACCGTGATGTCCGGCACCACCGCAACTCTTGAGCTGGATGAAGAGCAGGCCCAGAAGGTTATCCGTGCGCAGCGCACGTCAGCGACAGGCAATCTGACATTGATTTTACGTCCGATGCTGGAGACATCCGAAACCAAAATACCCCAGGAGCAGGCCATTAACGAAGCGGGGCCGCTTACACTTGTGCGCTACGGCGTAGCGTCACAAGTCAGCCGGAAATGAGGAGGCGATGACCAGAAGCCTTGGCTCCGGACCGCATCTTGCAGGCGCGCAGACCTCTTGCCCAAAGGTAAGGCCAGACCGGAAGGCTGGCCTTCAACTGTGGCTGAGCTTCTGTATGTCTGTTCTGCTCATGGTGATTCATGTGGCTTATTCGTCGCCGCTGTTTGCGCAGGCCAATGCCAAACCTTCAGGTGATTTTTTGGTGGCTCCGGCCAAACAAAGCCTGCAACTGGGGGTCGGCAAATCAATCATTGTCGATCTGCCTCAGGATGCGGCTGAAATTTTTGTCGGCAATCCCAGCGTTGTGAATGCCGTGGTGCGTTCAGCGCGCAAAATATACCTTGTGGCGGCAGCCAACGGGCAGACCTCTGTATTTGCCATGAATAAGGAGGGCAAACAGATTGCGGTCATTGAAATTTCCGTGGGGCGCGATATTGAAGAGTTGCGCGCGCTGCTGAAAGCCGCCATGCCGTCCAGCATTATTGAGGCCCGTACAGTGGCCGACACAATCATTCTCACCGGCACTGTGGACACGGCTCTGGAGGCACAAAAAGCCGCCGATATAGCCTCGGCCTTTGTGGGTTATACGGCTGTGGGGGGCAATTCGGCATCAAGCAGCGGCAGTTCGGTCAATTTCAGCTCGACACAGGTGATTCAGGGCAAGCTGATCAATTCAATCACTGTGCGCGCGCGCGATCAGGTGATGCTGAAAGTGACGATTGCGGAAGTGCAGCGGCTGGCTGTCAAGCAGCTGGGCATTAATACACAAGGCAACTGGGGCACACTTGGCAGTTCCCGAACGGCTTCAGCTCTGGGCGCCAGCAATATGTCAGGGGATTATTACAAGGATATTGGACTTTCCACCAGCGGCACACAGGGCAGTCTTTCGGCCATACTTCAGGCTATGGAGCGCAATGGCGTTGGTCATATATTGGCCGAGCCAAATGTGACCGCCATTTCCGGCGAGAGTGCGAAATTTACCGCCGGCGGCGAGGTTCCTATTTATTCAACCGAAACAGGCTGTTCAGCCTCGGCCACGCAGTCCAGTTCCTGCGTTGTCACCTATTCTTACAAGCCTTATGGCATCACTCTGAATTTTACGCCGGTGGTGCTGTCCGAGGGGCGCATTCAGTTGCATCTGGCCACGGAAGTGACTGAAGTGGACAGTGTGAGCGGCACGGGGGCTACGTTAAAGTTCATGCCGGGGTTTTCCACCCGCCGCCATGAAACAACATTGGAGCTGCCCTCGGGCGGTTCGATTGTTTCGGCAGGGCTTATTCAACAGCATTCCACCTCAACGATTGACGGGATGCCCGGCCTCACCAACCTTCCGGTTTTGGGCAGCCTGTTTCGTTCGCGGGCCTATCAGAAAAACGAAACAGAGCTGATGATTGTGGTGACACCCTATATCACCAAAACGCTGCGCCCGGAGGAGATCTCGCGCCCGGATGACGGTTTTGCGGATGCCTCTGACATGCAGGGCGTGTTTCTGGGCCGTGTCAACCGCATCTATTCCACGCCCAACAATCCCCAGAGGCTGAAGAATTATAAAGGCAATGTCGGATTCATCACAGACTGAACAGGTTTTTTCTCTTTTGCAGCAAATGGTTGTCCCCATGAACACACAGATCAGCTTCTCCCAATATGGCCCGGCCCCGCGCCGTCTGGCCTATATTCTGATGGTTCTCATGCCGCTGGCGGCCTGCGCCAGAGTGGATCATATGGAAACCGCGTCTGTTGTTCCCGATGATTACCGCCAGCGCCATCCCATTGTTCTCTCCGATCAGCCGCAGACCCTCGATATTTTTATGAGCGGTGCGGATGGCCATCTGGATGCCCGCCAGAGCGCTGATCTTCAGGCCTTTGCCACGCTGTTCCGCACGGCGGGGCAGGGGCAGATCAGCGTGCTGCTTCCCTCCGGCGTGTCACCGCAGCTGACGCAGGCAACCCTGAAGTCGATCCGCGAGAGCCTGACCAGCGCCGGTGTCAAAGGCTATCTGAAACTGGGCAATTATACCGTTGAACACCCTGATCCGGCCTCGCCCATCCGCTTGTCCTTTGATCGCATGGTGGCGCATGTCGCCTCAAAATGTGGTGAATGGCCGGCGGATATTGCCTCCGGATCTTCGGCTGAGGGCTGGCAGAACCGGCCTTATTATAATCTGGGCTGCGCGACGCAGTCCAATCTGGCCGCGCAGGTGGCCGACCCTGTCGATCTGGTGCGCCCGCGTCAGGAAGACCCCTCCGATGTGGCCATGCGCACCCGTGCGATTTCGGCAGTGCGCACCGGCGCGGACCCCGGCACATCATGGTCTCTGAGCAACACCAATATTGGTGGTCTTGGCAACTGATTGGAACTTACCACCGTGAAGCAGGAGAAGGACACGCAAGCGCCCAATATGCCGGAAGACGCGATTTCCCATGTCGCGCCGCTTCCGCGCATATCCGTACAGGCATTTTGCGAGACGACAGACGTGGTGAGCATTTTGCAGACGGCCATTCAGGACCGCCGGATGCTGAAAACCCATGTCAAAATCAATATGGGCGGTGCAGCTGCCGCTGTTGAGGCCTTTCGCGCGGCCCCCACACCCAACCTGATCATTATTGAAATGGCGGGCACACGCGAGGCCCTGATCGAGCATCTTGATACTCTTGCGGGCTTTTGTGACTTCGGCACCAAAGTGGTCGTTATCGGCAAAATCAATGATATTGTGCTCTATCGTCAGCTGATTGCGCGCGGCGTGTCCGAATATCTGGTGACCCCTTTTACGGTGCTGGAATTTATCAGCGCGCTTTTTGCATTATATACAACGGGCGGTTCGGACGCGGTTGGCAAGGTGATTGCGGTCAGTGCGGCCAAGGGCGGCGTGGGATCTTCCACTTTGGCGCATAATCTGGGCTGGTCGATCAGTACTGCGCTGGATATGTCAACCGTGATTGTCGATCTGGATTTGCCATTCGGCACAGCCGGTCTCGATTTCAATCAGGACCCGCCACAGGGCATAGCCGAGGTCATATTTTCGGCAGACCGTCTTGATGCCAATTTCTTGGACAGGCTCATGTCCCGCTGCAGCGATAAATTGTCGCTGATCGCGGCACCGGCCACGCTGGAACGCTCCTATGATTTTGCTGAAACCACATTTGACCAGATGCTCGATATCCTGCGCAGCACGGTGCCTTATATCATTCTGGATCTGCCCCATGTATGGACGCACTGGAGCCGCCGCCTGATGATGAGCAGCGACGAGCTTGTCATTGTTGCCGAGCCGGACCTGGCCAATCTGCGCAACACTAAGAATATGCTGGAGGCCCTGCGCGAGGCGCGCCCCAATGACCATCCGCCCTATCTGGTGATGAACCGTATCGGCCTGCACAAACGCCCTGAGATTGGCATTGATGATTTTGTGAAGGCTGTGGGCACAAAACCCGTGGCCGAAATCCCGTTTGATGCAAAATTATTCGGCACGGCCGCCAATAATGGTCACATGCTGGCCGAGGTCGAGTCCGATCATAAATCGGTTGCGGCCATCGACAATCTTGGCCGCATTCTGACCGGCCGGGCTGAGGTCAAAAAAGAACAGAAATCCGTATTGGGCTGGCTTTCAAAATTTTGATCGCCATCCGTCAAGCTGCTTGGAGTCTGAGATATGTTTGGGAAACGTTCTGGATTTGGAACCGCCAAGCCAGGTGTGGCCGCAACTTCGCTTATGCCCGCGCCTGAGCGGCGCATGCCCATGACCGAGGCCTCCAAACAGCAGATACCTGAAGACATTGCCGACAAACGTCATAATGACGAATATTATATGACGAAAAGCATGATTTTCGGGGCGCTGATCGAAGCGATTGACCTGTCGCAGCTCGCCAAGCTGGATATAGACTCCGCGCGCGAGGAAATCCGCGATATTGTCAATGAAATCGTTTCGATCAAAAATGTTGTCATGTCGATTGCCGAGCAGGAGGAACTGCTCGATGATATTTGCAACGATGTTCTGGGCTATGGCCCTCTGGAGCCGCTGCTCGCGCGCGACGATATTTCTGATATTATGGTCAATGGGGCCAACAAAACCTATATTGAGGTGGCAGGCAAGATTGTGCTCACCTCGGTCCGGTTCCGCGACAATCAGCAGCTTATGAATATCTGCCAGCGCATTGTCAGTCAGGTTGGCCGCCGTGTCGATGAGACATCACCCATCTGTGACGCGCGTCTTGCTGACGGGTCGCGCGTGAATGTGATTGCGCCGCCGCTGGCCATTGACGGGGCCGCGCTCACCATCCGAAAATTTCGCAGGGACAAGCTGACTCTGGATCAGCTCACGCGCTTCGGGGCTATTTCTCCTGCCGGGGCCGAAATTTTGAAAATTATTGGCCGTGTCCGCTGCAATGTGATCATTTCAGGCGGTACAGGCTCGGGCAAAACCACTTTGCTCAACTGTCTGACCAATTATATTGATGCGGATGAGCGTATCATCACCTGCGAGGATGCCGCCGAACTGCAACTGCAGCAGCCGCATGTGGTGCGGCTGGAAACCCGCCCGCCCAATCTGGAAGGTATGGGCGCAATCACGATGCGTGACCTGATCAAAAACTGTCTGCGTATGCGCCCAGAGCGGATTATCGTGGGCGAAGTGCGCGGGCCTGAAGCCTTTGATCTGCTTCAGGCCATGAATACGGGCCATGATGGTTCAATGGGCACTTTGCACGCCAATTCTCCGCGTGAAGCCCTGAACAGAATGGAATCCATGATCACGATGGGCGGCTTTTCATTGCCGACAAAAACCATCCGGGAAATGATCGTCTCCTCCGTCGATGTGGTGATTCAGGCCGCACGTTTGCGCGATGGCTCCCGCCGCATCACCCATATCACCGAAATTCTCGGCATTGAGGGCGAGACGGTGATCACACAGGATCTCATGGTTTATGAAATCACCGGTGAGGATGCGCAGGGCAAGCTGAAAGGAGAACACCGCTCGACCGGCGTCGGCCGGCCTAAATTCTGGGATCGCGCCCGCTATTATAATGAGGAAGAACGCCTTGCCGCGGCTCTGGACAGTTAAACCGGATCCTTCGGTCTCTTCTTATGAATTTCAATCGGGAATGTTATCATGGTCAATATGCTGCTGATAAAAATTCTCCTCGCGGCCCTTGCGGCGGGCGGCTTAGCTTATGTTTTTATCTATCCATTGCTGTCAGGTGAACGACGCGCCCTCAAGCGGCAGATGTCGTTTCAGAATCCTTCTGACAAGCAGGCCCTGCGGCGCAAGGCCGAGGCCAGCAGCCGCCGCAAGCAGGTTGAGGGGTCTTTGAAAGAATTGGCGGGTCGCAAGGATAAAAAGAAAACGCTGACACTGACCGCATCGATCAATCAGGCCGGTCTCGAATGGAGCGAGAAAACCTATTACATATTTTCTGCGGTGATGGCCGTGCTGGTGGCTGCCCTCATGTATATGTCGACAGAGAAGATGTTATACGCATTGCCGGGGGTATTTATCGGCGGTTTTGGCGTGCCGCGCTGGGCTTTGGGTTTTCTGGCCAAGCGACGGATTAAAAAATTCATTGAAGAACTGCCCAATGCTCTGGATGTGATCACCCGCGGCATCAAGTCCGGACTGCCGCTCGGAGACTGCCTGCGCATTATTGCCACCGAATCTGTTGAGCCACTCAAATCTGAGTTTCGCCGCACCGTTGAAGCCCAGATGCTCGGCTTGACCATTCCGGAAGCGATCGAGGGTCTGGCGGAACGCATGCCCATCACCGAGGTTAAGTTTTTTTCGATCGTGATTTCTGTTCAGTCAAAAGCGGGCGGTAATTTATCCGAGTCCCTGGGCAATTTGTCCTCTGTTTTACGCGAGCGCAAGAAAATGAAAAATAAAATTCAGGCGCTGTCGATGGAAGCCAAGGCCTCGGGAGCTATTCTGGGCGCTATGCCTTTTGCGGTGCTGATTTTGGTCTATTTTTCCAATCCCATGTATATTTCAAAGCTCTGGACAACGGACATGGGCAAAATGGCCTTATTGGGTGCGGGATTCTGGGTCTCCATCGGCATATTCAGCATGAAAAAAATCATCAATTTTGACATCTAAAGGAGCATTTATCCCATGTTGGAACTGTTCTTTCAGACAGTCCTCAAACCTGATTTTGCCTATGCCATTCTGGTGGCTCTGGCGGTGGGCGCAACCATTGTCACCATCGCTCTGCCTTTCATGGAAACGAATGTTCTCGAAGAACGTATGAAGTCGGTGGCGATCGAGCGTGAGCGGGTGCGGGCCCGCGAGCGCGAGCGGCTGTCCCGTGTTGAAAACACCAAATCAGTACGCTTTGTTCAGAAAGATTTTATGAAGCTGGTGGCTGATCAGCTTCAGCTCAAAAAATGGCTCTCGACAGACACAGCCCGCCAGCATCTGGCCCGCGCCGGTTTCCGGGGTGAACCTGCCGAAGTGGCCTTTATGTTTTTCCGGCTTGTGACACCGGCCGTTTTTTTGGTTCTGACAGCGGTCTATATTTTCCTGATCAACAATCTCAATCTGTCTCTCATCTTAAAACTGGGTATTTGCATCGGCAGTATATATGCCGGAATCAAGGCCCCCGAGATTTATCTGGGCAATCTGGCGCAAAAACGCCAGTTGTCCCTCAACAGAGCCTTTCCCAATGCGCTGGATTTGCTGCTCATCTGTGTTGAGTCGGGCATGTCGATGGAACTGGCTTTTCGCAAGGTCAGTGTGGAGATTGGCATTGAATCTATTGAAATGGCAGAAGAATTTGCGCTTGCCACCGCAGAGCTGTCCTATTTGCCCGACCGCCGGGTTGCCTTTGAAAATCTTGTGGAGCGCACAGGCCTTCCGGCCATGAAATCTCTGGCGACTGTGATGAACCAATCCGAGAAATATGGCACGCCTCTGGGCTCGGGTTTGCGGGTTCTGGCGCGCGAAAGCCGGGATGAGCGCATGAACATTGCCGAAAAAAAGGCTGCCGCCATTTCACCCAAACTTACAGTGCCGATGATTGTGTTTTTTCTGCCCGTTCTGATGGTTGTTATTGTTTTTCCGGCAGCCATTTCATCCATGGGCTGGACATAGCAGGGGACACACGACACACGGGGCGAGAGTCTGTTGCCTTAAGACGCAAACGTTTCCCTCGCCCCGCTGGCGGGGAGAGGGTGGGGTGAGGGGCTTTTTATGAGTCCACACCTCTCATTGTGAGCATTCTCCCCATCCTTCGACAAGCTCAGGATGAGGCGGATAAGGAACGCTCACAGTGCGTTTCCACCTAAAAACAGCATGTTCTATGGCCCGCCGGACGTTTCAGCTATGCGGGGTGGCTTTGCTGCCCTGCACCTGAATATCCTTCCATGTGTCGGACTGGGAAATCATATTGCGGATAGCCAGAACATTTTCAGCGGAGTCCTGCGGGGAGAGGTCCTGGGCTGAGACAGTTTCGGCTTCTTTGAACTTGCCCTCCAAGGCCAGAACCAGCGCAAGATTCTGCCTTACACGCAAATCGGCACCGCGCTGACTGGCGGCGAACCGCAGAATATCCTCGGCTTTCGTCAGGTTTTTGGTCAGTGCATAGGACAATCCCAGATTGGACAGAATGGTGGGTTCATTCGGCATGATTTTAAGCGCTGCCGCATAATAATTCTGGGCCTGAGCATGGTCTCCCAACTGATCGGCAACAGTGCCCTGAACCGATAAAATGTGCCAGTTCGGCATTTCAGGCCGGTGAGCGCGCGGCAAAACCTCTGCGGCCTCCTGAAAACGGCCGGCATCGGCCAAGGCTTTGCCATATTCGCCCAAAACCTCCATATCATTCGGGTTTTTGAGCGCAATATTTTGCATAACGGCCACAGCCTGACTATATTGGGTGAGTGCGCGCAGCGACCGTGCATAGCGCATGGCGATCAGCTTATTGGCAGGAGAGGCTTCGTATTGATGCCCCAAAGCAGCAGAATAGGTCTGCAAGGCTTGCGGATTTGTCGGGAGTGTTTCCGCAGATGAAATGGAACCGGTGATGTCACCAAAATGGTCTGATGTTTTGCAGGCATTGAGCGGAAAGGCCAGTGTTAAGACGGCCATAACCATGCCCGCGCGCTTGAATATGCGTGACCCACACAATAAGTCCAGAGTCATGAGCTTGTCTCCATGGCATAACAGCGCGTAGATATGATAAGAATTCTCCTTCAATATTTTATTAACCCTAATTTATCGTTAATGTTTTCGGATTTACAATCAAACTTCGGTTTATATAAAAAGGATCAGATGTGATACGTTTTTCAACATTGGCCGCTGAGGCAGCGGCTCCGCTCTGGTTTGTGACACCGGCCACCTTGGACTCGGTGCTTGCGCAGCTGCCTGCTGCGGCGCAGGCTCATGTCCGCGCGCTCGCTTTTGCCGGAAAGCCGGGCCAATATGCGCTTGTTCCGCTTGAGTCTGGCCTTGGTGTGTTGTTTGGCGAGAATTCGGAGGACAGTTTTGCCATTGGCAGGCTGGTGGGTCTGCTGCCCGCAGGCTCCTATAATTTTGTCAATCCGCCGGAATATGCCGAACAGGCCGCGCTGGGCTGGTTGCTGTCCGCCTATCGCTTTGCAGCTTATAAAAAGCGCGAGGATGCCCCCATGCTGGTGGCACCATCAGGCGTGGATGTGGCAAAGGTCGAGCGGCTGGCCGGTGCGGTGGCTCTTGGGCGTGATCTGATCAATACACCGGCCAATGACATGGGGCCGGAGGCGCTGGAGGCGGCGGTGCGTGTACTGGCCGGGCGGCATGGGGCCGATGTCAGCGCCATTCGCGGCGATGATCTGCTCACGCAGAATTTCCCGCTGATTCATGCGGTGGGCCGTGCGGCGGCGCAGGCCCCGCGCCTTGTTGAATATGTCTGGGGCCGCAAGGACGCCCCGAAAGTGACCTTGGTCGGCAAGGGCGTAACCTTTGACACCGGCGGTCTCGACATCAAGCCGGAAAGCGCGATGGCGATCATGAAAAAGGACATGGGCGGCGCGGCCACGGCGCTGGCGCTGGCCGATATGCTGATGTCCGCCGGGGTGGATATTCGCCTGCGCGTGATTATTGCCATTGTTGAAAATTCAATCTCGGCCTCAAGTTTCCGCCCCGGTGATATTTACACCAGCCGCAAGGGATTGAGCGTTGAAATTGGCAATACGGATGCGGAAGGCCGTCTTATTCTGGCTGATGCGCTGACCTATGCCGATGAGGGCGAGCCGGAACTGTTGCTGGATTTTGCCACGCTCACCGGCGCGGCGCGTGTGGCGCTGGGGCCGGACCTGCCGCCCTTTTATACGGATGACGAGGCTCTGGCGGCTGAAATCACGCAGTTTTCTAGGCTTCATCATGATCCGGTCTGGCGTATGCCGCTCTGGCAGCCCTATGCCAGCCTGCTGGAGGGCAAAATTTCGGATCTGAACAATATTTCCGGCGGGCCTTTTGCCGGGTCCATCACGGCGGCTTTGTTTCTCAAGCGCTTTGTCACCACGCCGTCATGGGTGCATTTTGATGTTTATGGCTGGAACCCTTCAACCAAGCCGGGGCGGCCTGAGGGCGGCGAGATTCAAAGCGCGCGTTTACTCTATGAACTGATTTTGCGCCGGTATGGCGAATAATCATTGCATTCACTTCGCCAGCATAAATAATACGGCTCCGAAACGAACGGAGCCCTTATGGCTGTCACCTTGCGACCGGCACAGGCGCTGAAATTGCTGCACGGCATCTCTTATGATCTCGTGGGCGAGGCCAAGCCTGAGCTGGCGCCTGATTTTACCTTGCGGCAGATTGCGATTTTGCTGACCATCTATCTGGAGCCGCCGCCGCACACTGTGCGCGGGCTGGCGAAAAAGCTGATGGTCACCAAGCCGGTGATCACCCGTGCGCTGGATACATTGGGCAAATATGAGCTGGTGACGCGCCGCCGTGATGAGCATGACCTGCGCAATGTCATCATTCAGCGCACCGTTAAAGGCGCACTTTATGTCGAGGCGCTGGGCGATACGATTTCGCGCCAGGCCGCAAAGCTGGGGCCATAGCCATGAAACTGGACAAAAGATTGACGCCGGCGCGGCCCGATATTGCTGCCGCTCATTTGCGCGGGCAGGTGCAGGCGGCGCGATTTGTTGAGGGTGCGCTTTTTGACGTCTGCGACGGCGCTGCGGCCTTGCGGCGTGAACCGCGCCCCGACGGGGCGCAGGACAGCGAATTGCTGTTTGGCGAGGGCTTTACCGTTTATGAAACTGACGAGGAGGGCTGGTGCTGGGGGCAATCCCTGCGCGATTCTTATGTCGGCTATATTGCCCGCAATGCCTTGCAGCCTTCAGCGCCAAAAACCCACCGCATCGCCGCGCTGGGCTCGTTTCTCTATCCCGGCCCTAGCATCAAATTGCCGCCCATTGCGGCCTTAAGCCTGAATGCCCTGCTGAGTGTGGAGCGACAGGCGGGGGATTTTCTCATCATCAAAAACAGGGGCTGTGTCTGGGCTGGTCATGCCGTGCCGCTTGATGTTTTTGCGCCGGATTTTGTGCGCGTGGCGGAGCAGTTTTTGGGTGTGCCTTATCTGTGGGGCGGGCGCACGCGCATGGGGGTGGATTGTTCGGGGCTTGTGCAACTGGCCTTGCAGGCCTGCGGACAGGCCGCCCCGCGTGACAGCGACATGCAGCAGGACAGTTTGGGCAGGCCGGTGACAGGGGCCCTGCAACGCGGAGATCTGGTGTTCTGGAAGGGGCATGTCGGCATTATGCAGAGCGAGAGCCAGCTCCTTCATGCCAATGGTCATTTTATGTGCGTCACCTCCGAGCCGCTGGATGTGGCCCGCGCCCGCATTTTGGATAAGGGCGGCAGTGATGTGACAGTGGTGAAGCGGTTGTAATTCTTAGGGGCAATATGTTTCTTTTTTGTATATTGACGATTTATCCACATTCACCATATATGAAATACAATATGCGTTGAACGATAGGAGGGTGTCATAATGTGGTTAACTGATGCTCTGCGTCAATTAATAGGTGGTTCTAAAAAAGAACGCTCTGTTTTTGAATCTGAACGGGACGCATATGATTTTTGTCGACAAGCCTATAAAAAAAATGGCGGTGTTCCTCCTGAACTTCGTCGTGCTTATGAATTCTATCAGAAGCATTTGAATGATGGATGTAACGAAGATCGCAGACCATTTGAAGCTAACGGTCACCCCGATACAATCTGATATTTGTCTTGGAAATTTCCTATGTGGAAATCGAGATATCGACGACTGGGCTAAAAAGAAAAGCTTTAAACATCATAATCAGGACAGGGTAAGAGTTTTTTGTGTCCGAGCCCGAAATTCAAATAGAGCTGATGGCTTTTATAGCATATCGTTTTCTCCAATTAAAAATGAGCATTTATTTGAAAATCATGCTGATAGATACAAATCAGAAGGATATGCTCCGATAGTTTATATTGAACGGCTTGCTGTAAGTAAGCCGATGCAGAATGAAGGAATAGGTACCTATTTACTTATGGATTCTTTGTTGCGAGCTTATGAAGTAAGTAAAAATGTTGCTGTTTATGGAGTTGCGCTGCGTTCGCTCAATGAAAAAACAACTCGATTTTATTCGGGCTGGGGTTTTGTCCAACGTGATGACAATCAAAATCCTCTGATGATTTTGCCAATCTGGTCAATCAGAGATTTGGTAAAATAATAATTACTCTCAATATCCCAGCGCCGGGTCCACCACATTTTCCAGAGGTTTGCCCGCTTCAAAGGCCTCGATCTGTCCGGCAATATTGGCGGCCAGCGCGGCGGGTTCGGAAATTGCCGAATTATGCGGCGTGATGGTCACGCGCGGATGATGCCAGAGCGGCGAATCTTGTGGCAAGGGCTCCACCTCAAACACATCCAGCGTGGCGGCCTTCAATGTGCCATCCTCAAGACAGGCCAGAATATCCGCCTCAACTTGCGAGCCACCCCGCCCTGCATTGATGAGAATTGGCCCGCCCAAACGCCCGTCCGGCGCGAGTTTTGAAAATAAGCTGCGGTTGAGCAGGCCGCGTGTGTCATCGGTGAGGGGCAGCAGCGACACGAGAATATCGGTGCGGCCTAAAAATGTGTCGAGACCTGCCTCGCCCGCATAGCAGTCAATCCCGGCAATATGTTTGATGCTGCGGCTCCAGCCGGCCACATCAAAGCCGATGGCCTTGAGTTTCAGCGCGGCATCCTTGCCCAGCACACCAAGCCCCATAATGCCGACCCGCACATCCCGTGCGGCGGGCTGGAAGCGGTCATCCTCCCAGAGCTTTTCATATTGCTGCCAGTCATACATGCGCTGCTGGCGGTGATGCAGCAAGGTGTGCAGCACCACCCATTCGCTCATGCGGTCGCGCAGGTCCGTGTCCACAATGCGCACCACCGGAACGTCAGGCAGGTTTTTATCCCGAAACACATGGTCAACCCCTGCGCCCAGCGAGAAAATCACCTTGAGGTTTTTATAGGCCAAGAGCGAGCCGGGCCTATGCTTCCAGGTGGCGGCATAGGTGATGTCCTCCGGCGCGAAATTTTGCTCCGGCGTGACAATCATCCGCCCCGGCAGCAGCTTGGCAAAATGCTCCACCCAAGGCGCGGCGTCCCAGCCTTCCAAAGTCACCAGCAGCATGGTCTCTCCTATCCCGCAATACGCGCAACAATGGGGGGCGTTGTGTCCGGTTTTGGCCCGAACTGCAAGGCCTGCATCAGGGTGAGCTCAGCCGCCGCAAACTGCGCTTCACTTTGGGCATGAACAAACCCAAGCGGCTCGCCCTTATGCACAAAGGTGCCAAGTCCGGCCATATCGGTAAAGCCGGTGGCCGGGTCGATTGTGTCCGCCGCGCGCATCCGCCCGCCGCCAAGGCCGATCACGCCAAGGCCGATGGCGCGCGTGTCGATTTTGGCAATAAAACCGGACTGCGGTGCAGGCACAGGGCGGATCAGCGCCGCACGCGGCAGATAGGCCGAGGCCTTTTCAACAAAATCGGCAGGGCCGTCCAAGGCGCTGACCATTTTGGCGAAGGTCTCTGTGGCCTTGCCACTGTTGAGCGCTGTTTGTAATTTCACCTGTGCCGCGGCAAGATCGGCAGCCAGACCGCCGGAGACCAGCATTTCCGCCCCCAGCGCCAGCGTCACCTCATGCAGGCGGGCATCCCGATGGGCACCGGTGAGATAATCCACCGCATTATGCACCTCCACCGCATTGCCTGCGGCGCTGGCCAGTGGCTCATTCATATCAGTGATGAGCGCGGTGGTGGGCAGGCCCGCGTCTGTGGCCACCTGGCTCAGGCTTTGCGCCAGCGCCCGCGCATCTTTCAGATCGGCCATAAATGCGCCATTGCCGGTTTTCACATCCATCACCAGCGCAGACAAACCGGCGCTGAGCTTTTTCGACAAAATCGACGCGGTGATGAGAGGAATGGATTCAACGGTGGCGGTGACATCGCGTATGGCATAAAGCCGCTTGTCCGCAGGGGCGAGGTCTGCCGTCTGGCCTATAATGGCGCAGCCGATACGCTGCACACAATCGCGAAACAGCGTTGTGTCCGGCTGCGAGACATAACCGGGGATGGCGTCGAGTTTGTCCAGCGTGCCGCCGGTATGGCCAAGGCCACGCCCTGAAATCATCGGCACATAACCGCCGCAGGCCGCCACCATCGGGGCCAGCATCAGGCTGACATTGTCGCCCACGCCGCCCGTTGAATGTTTGTCCAGCAGCGGCCCATGCAGATCAAGATCACGCCAGTCGAGAATCGTGCCGGATTGTGTCATGGCGCGGGTCAGGGCCACGCGCTCCGCCACGCTCATGCCCTGAAAAAACACCGCCATGGCGAAAGCGGCCACCTGCCCTTCAGAAACAGCGCCGGAGGTGAGCCCTTCGACAATAAAGGTGATTTCGGCTTCGCTCAATGCGCCGCCATCGCGTTTTTTGCGGATAATTTCCTGCGGCAGCATCAATAGCCTGTCTGTAGTTCAGATGTTTTGCCGTCCAATGCGGCCAGCAATACGTCCAGCAGGCCGCTGGCACCAAAGCGGAATGTGGCGGGCTGCGCCCAGTCGGCCCCCAGAATTTCGTCGGCAAGGGCGAGATAGGTGGCGGCATCGTCAAGGGTTTTAATGCCGCCTGCGGCTTTAAAACCCACCGGCATCCGACTCGCTTTGATGGTGTTCAGCATGATGCGCGCGGCATCCGGCGTGGCGGAAACGTCGATTTTTCCTGTCGAGGTTTTGATGAATTGCGCGCCCGATTCAATCGCCAGTGCACTCGCCCATTCAATTAGCGCCGGATATTTCAGCGCGCCGGTCTCCAGAATAACTTTGAGCACTGTATGTTTTGGCATCAGCGCGGCAATGGGGCTCACCATCTCCGCCACCGAGGAAATATGCCCGTTCATAAAGGCCTTATAGGCCAGCACCAGATCAATTTCATCGGCGCCATCGGCCAGCACGGCCTTGGCCTCAGCCATCACCGCCTTGATATCCCGCCCCCCATGCGGAAAATTGATGACAGTGGCCACCTTCACGCCGCTGCCCGCCAGCAGGGCTTTGGCCTGTTTGACAAAGGCCGGATAAATGCACACCGCCGCCACTTGGCTATGCGGGGTGATGGCGCGGGCGCAGAGAGCTTCAATAGCGGCCGGGGTGCAGGTGTCGGTGAGGTCGGTGAGATCCAGCAGCGCCAGCGCGCGACGGGCTAAAATCTTTGCATCAACCATGCGTAAACCCCTTTAAAAAAGCGCGGATCAGGCGCTGAAAATCAGCCGCGCCAAGGTTGGCCACTTCTTTTGTTTCGCTATGCGAAGGGCTTGCCCCCTCAATGCCCGCCGCCAGATTGGTGATCATCGACACTGCCGCGACCTTCAACCCAAGGTGACGCGCCAAAATCACCTCCGGCACGGTGGACATGCCAATCACATCCGCGCCCAAAATGCGCGCCATGCGAATTTCTGCCGGTGTCTCGAAAGAGGGGCCGGAATACCACATATACACGCCCTCATGCGGGCTGAGCTGCGCCGCCTCTGCCGCGCGGCGCATGACTTTTCGCAGGTCAGCGTCATAGGCATTGGTCATCGAGACAAATCGGCTGTCGGACGCCACGCCGATCAGCGGGTTCGCGCCGGCATAATTGATATGGTCATTGAGCAGCACCAGGCTGCCGGGCCGCCAGTCCGCCCGCAGGGAGCCGCAGGCATTGCTGAGCAGCAAAACCTTGGCACCCAGCGCGGCAAAAGTGTCGATGGGCACAGCCATGGCGCGCGCATCGCCATGCTCATAATAATGGGCGCGGCCCTGCGCAAAAGCCACGCGCACCCCTTCCAACAGGCCGATGACCAGTCGTCCCGCATGTCCGGACACGCCGCTGGCCGGAAAGCCGGGAAGTTCAGAATAGGGAATGATGGTCGGCGTTTCGACAGCATCGGCCAGCCCGCCAAGGCCGGTACCCAGCACCATGGCCAGATCCACCGGCGCGGTGATGCCCGCCGCCCTTATGCGCGCAAGTGCCTGATGATGGGTCATGTATTCACCAAATGGTCGGGGCCAAAGGAAAAGGGCAGGAGTTGCTCCAGTGTGAACTGCGCACGGATGCCGTCCGGCCCGGCAATATGAATCGGCGTTGTCGGGCGGCTGAATTCACGGATACGCTGGCGGCAGCCGCCGCAGGGCGTCACCAGACCCGCCCCATCGCCAATCACCAGAATTTCGGCAATCTCACGCTCACCGCCCATGAGCATGGCGGAAATGGCGCCGGTTTCAGCGCAGGCGCCTTGCGGATAGGCAGCATTTTCAACATTGCATCCGGGATAAATTGTGCCGGATGCGGCGCGAATGGCCGCACCGACCTTAAAATGTGAATAGGGCGCATAGGCGCGGCTCTGCGCCGCCTTTGCCGCCTCAAACAGATCATCCAGCGGCATCAGCGCTCCTTCACATAGGGTATGCCGGAGGCCTTGGGCGGAATAGCGCTGCCAATAAAGCCTGCCAGCAAAATAACGGTCAAGAGATAAGGCAAAGCCTGAATCGCCTGCACCGGAATAAGCCCAATGCCCGGCACACTCACACCCTGCAAGCGAATGGCCACCGCATCCAGCACGCCAAAGAGCAGGCAGGTGCCCAAAGCGTGCCAGGGCCGCCATTTGGCAAAAACCAGCGCCGCCAGCGCAATAAAGCCCTTGCCCGCGCTCATTTGTGGCAAAAAGCCCGCCGCCTGCGCCACCGAGAGATAGGTGCCGGACAGTCCCGCCAGCACACCGCAAATCAGAATGGCCTGATAGCGCAGGGCGCGCACCGAAATACCCGCCGTATCCACCGCCGCCGGATTTTCCCCCACCGCGCGCAGGCGCAGGCCAAAGCGGGTTTTATAGAGCACAAACCATGTCAGCGGCACGGTCAGAAAGGCCATATAGGTGATGGATTCATAGCCCGAAATCAGATGATGATAGACCGAGCCCAAAAAGGGCACATGGTCCATTTCGGCCACAAAGGGCAGTTCGATCGGGCTGAAGCGCGCCGCGCCCTCCAGCGCCGGTGTGCGCCCGCCCTGTGCAAACCACGCATTGCCCAGCAGCGCGGTGAGGCCAACCGCCGCCATATTGATCGCGGTGCCCGACACAATCTGGTTGCCGCGCTGGTCAATCGTCGAATAGCCATGAATGAGCGAAATCACCACCGAGGTCAGCACACCGGCAAGCAGGCCCATCCATGCCGAGCCGGTAAATGTGGCCGCCGAGGCGGCCGCAAAGGCCGAGCCGAGCATTTTGCCTTCCAAACCAATATCCACCACGCCGGAGCGTTCGCTCCACAGGCCGGCAAGACAGGCGCAGAGCAATGGAATGCCCAGCCTTATGCCCGAGGCCAGAATGAAAACGCCGCTGTCAAAGGCTTCCATCAGCGCGCTCCTTTTGAAAAACGGGCCAGCAGATCGGCCAGCGGTTTGCGAAACAGCCCCTCCAGCGCGCCGCCAAACAGCACCACCAGCCCCTGAATCACCATAATCATGTCCCGCGTGATTTTGGGCTTGTCAAAGGCCAGTTCCGCACCGCCCTGATACAACATGCCAAACAGAACCGAGGCCAGAATAATCCCCACCGGATGCGCCCGCCCCATCAAGGCCACGGCAATGCCGACAAAGCCAAAGCCGGCCGTATAATCCAGCTGCACGCGGTGTGCGTCCCCCAGCAGCATGTTGGAGGCCAGCCCCGCGCTCAGCGCCCCCGAAATCAGCATGGTGATGATGGTGATTCTGGCCGGAGACATGCCACCATACTTGGCCGCATGGGGATTGGCGCCCACCGTGCGGATCTCATAGCCGAGCCGCGTGCGCCAGATCAGCAGCCACACCAGATAAGCGGTGACCAGCGCCAGAATCAGCGAGAGATTGAGCGGTGTTTCCGGTGCATGAATGCCAAACAGCGCCAGCAGGTCTTTCAGCTTGGGCAGAAAGCTCGATTTGGCAAAAATCTGCGTGGAGGGGTCCATCGAGCCGGTTTTACGCAGCACATTCACCAATAGATAGCTCATCAGTGCGCTGGCCAGCGCATTGAACATAATGGTGGTGATGACAATATGGCTGCCGCGCTTGGCCTGCAAATAGGCCGGAATCAGCGCCCACAGCGCGCCAAAGGCCAGAGACACCACAATCGCCAGCGGAATCACCACAATAGCGGGCAGAAAGCCGAAGTTCAGGCCAATCAGCGCCGCGCCCAGCCCGCCAATATAGGCCTGCCCGTCGCCGCCGATGTTGAACAGCCCCGCCTTGAAGGCCACCGCCACGGCAAGGCCGGCAAAAATAAAGCTGGTGGCATAATAGAGCGTATAGCCAAGGCCATTGATCGAGCCCAAACTGCCCGTGATCATCAGGCGGGTGGCGTCAATCGGGTCCTCGCCAATCGCCAAAACCACAAGGCCGGAAATAATAAAGGCCAATGTGATATTGAGCAGCGGAATGGCGACAATATCCGCCCATTTTGGCAGGTTCACTGGCGCGCTCATGCCGCCACCTCAGTGACACCCGCCATCAGCATGCCCAAATCCTGCGGATTGGTGTGCTCGGGGCGACGCTCACCGGTGATCTGCCCGCCGCACATCACGATAATGCGGTCGGACAAAGCGGTGATTTCATCCAATTCCACCGACACCAGCAGAATAGCCTTGCCTGCATCGCGCATGGCAATCAGCTTTTTATGAATAAATTCAATGGCACCAATATCGACGCCGCGCGTCGGCTGGCCCACCAGCAGCACATTGGGATTATGCTCAATCTCGCGCGCCAGCACGATTTTCTGCTGGTTGCCGCCGGAGAAATTCGCGGTTTTCAGGCGCGGGTCTGGCGGGCGAATGTCATATATATCCATTTTGGCGGCCAGATCGGCCATCATTTTTTGCGGCTCCAGCAATGCGCCCGCTCCAAAGGTTGCATCATGCTGGAAGCCGAGAATCGCGCTTTCATAGGCCTCGAAGGCCATCACCAGCCCCATTTTATGGCGGTCTTCCGGCACATGCACCACATGATGCGCGCGCATGGCGCTGGGATTATGCTGCTCTGGCGGCACCTCAATGCCGTTGATCAGGATGCTGCCCGAAGCAATGGGGCGGATGCCGGCCAGCGCCTCCAGCAATTCGGACTGGCCATTGCCCGCCACACCGGCAATGCCGACAATCTCGCCCGCGTGAACACGGAACGACACGCCATGCACGCGCACAACGCCAAAATCATCCTTGACCACAAGATCGATTGCCTCCAGCAGCACCGGGCCGGGCTGGCTTTCGCCCTTGTCCACTTTCAGAAGAACTTTGCGCCCCACCATTGCATCCGCAAGGGCGGCGGTGGAGGTCTCATGCGTGGCAAAATGCGCCACCATCTCGCCGCGCCGCATCACAGAGACCTGATCGGTCACATCCATGATCTCGCGCAGCTTATGGGTGATGAGAATGACCGTTTTACCCTGACTTTTCAGCACCCGCAGCATGTCGAACAGCTGTGTGGCCTCGGAGGGTGTGAGCACGGCGGTTGGCTCGTCGAGAATAAGAATTTCCGCGCCGCGCACCAGCGCCTTCAAAATTTCCACCCGCTGCTGCAACCCCACCGAGAGATCGCCGACTTTGGCCTGCGGATCAACATCCAGCCCATAATCTCTGGCGAGCTGCGCCAGATGCGCCCGCGTCTGCACCGCGCCGGAGCTTAAAAAAGCGCCGCCTTCGGCCCCCAGCATCACATTGTCCAGCACTGACATTGTATCCACCAGCATGAAATGCTGATGCACCATGCCTATGCCATGTGAGATGGCCTCGCGGCTGGAGCGGATGCGCACGCTCTGGTCGTTGACTTTAATTTCGCCGCTGTCCGCTTCATAAAAGCCGTAAAGAATAGACATCAATGTCGATTTTCCGGCACCATTTTCACCAACAATGCCATGAATGGAGCCCCGCTCCACCCGCAAATGCACATTTTTATTGGCTTTGACGGCACCAAAGGCCTTATTGATGCCGGTCAGTTCAATAGCAGGGCGGGACTGTTCATTCATCAGCGGGGCACCGGCAGCTTGGGTTGAGGTCTTACCACCCCTTAACCTTAAGACATATGAGGGGACGTGAGGACATATGTGTAAAATGCCCTCACCCTCTCCCATCCTTCCTCAGGATGACGGGAGAGGGAAGGGTTGGCGTTGGTATAACCGTGAACTTAAATCACATGCACCTGCATTACATGCACTTGGAATCGCTCATGTAATCATGCACATTGATTTTGCCGGAGATGATGTCGGCAGCGGCCTGATCGGCAGCGGCTTTCATCTCAGGCGTCACAAGCGCCTTGTTATTGTCGTCCATTGCATAGCCGACGCCATCTTCCTTCAGGCCCAGAGCCTGAATGCCGCCCTTGAATGTGCCATCCTTTGCGGCTTTGAACACATTATAGGTGGCCACATCGACGCGCTTGAGCATGGAGGTGAGGATTTTGCCGGGCTGGAGGCCGTTCTGGTTGGAGTCAACACCAATGCCGAGCTTGCCTGCGTCCGCAGCGGCGCGCAGCACGCCGATGCCGGTGGCGCCCGCCGCCGCATAAACCACATCCGCACCCTGCGAAATCTGTGATTTGGCCAGCTCGCCGCCCTTCACCGGATCATTCCAGGCGGATGGGCTGTTGCCGGTCATGTTTTTAATGACCTCAATCTTCGGATTTACATATTTTGCGCCCTGCTCATAGCCGCAGCCGAATTTGCTGATGAGCGGAATATCCATGCCGCCGACAAAGCCGACCTTGCCGGTTTTTGAAGCCTTGGCGGCCAGCAGGCCCACCAGGAACGAGCCTTCATGTTCCTTGAACACGATGGAGGCCACATTCGGCTTGTCTACAACCATGTCGATAATGGCAAAATGAGTCTTCGGGAATTCATCCGCGATTTTTTCCAGCGCGGTCGCCCAGGCAAAACCGGGCAGCACAATCGGGTCCTGACCATCGGATGCAAATTTGCGCAGCGCCTGCTCGCGCTGGGTGTCGTTCTGGATTTCAAAGTCACGGAAGGCGACGCCGCTGTCCTTCTGGAATTTTTGTGCGCCGTTGAACACGCCCTCATTGAAGCTTTTGTCAAATTTTCCGCCAAGATCATAAATAATGGCAGGTTTAATCTCCGCAGCATGGGCCGCAACCGCCCCCATAAAGGCTGCCGCAACGGTCAGTGAAACAAGTTTATTCATGTAAATCTCCCTGAAAGCTATAGACCTGACTATCTGGCCGGATTTGTGACAGCCCGCCACAGCCCCGATTCTGCTCTGCATAGACCGGCATTGCCACAAGTTTGCCGAAAATGCGGACAATGTCGAGCCTTGAGTTGAGGCAATCACCATAAATACCGTTGGGGCATTTATTTTTGAGGGGCTGAGCGGGGCGAGTCTGATGGCTCTGTGGGCCTGCACTTGGAAACCGCGCATCTTCATGCCAGATTAGGCGCAAACAGGAACCAGATTGATGCGCCAGCTTGCCCTTATTGCCCATGACCAGAAAAAAGCCGAAATGGCCGCATGGGCCGAGCGCCACCGCCAGCGCCTGTCGCAATTTAACCTCTTTGCCACCGGCACCACCGGCGGGCGGATTATGGAACGCTGCCCGGAACTGCCGGTGACGCGGCTGAAATCCGGCCCGCTGGGCGGCGACCAGCAGATCGGCGCGATGATTGCGGAAGGGCGGATCGACGCGCTGGTGTTTTTTGTCGATCCGCTGTCGCCCCACCCGCATGATGTGGATGTGAAGGCGCTGATGCGCGTCGCCCTTGTCTATAATATCCCTATGGCGCTCAATCTTGCCACGGCAGAGCTGTTGATCGAGGGGATGACAGGGGCGCCGTGATTATTTCGTGCCGAACATCCGGTCTCCGGCATCGCCAAGGCCGGGCACAATATAGCCGTGGTCATTGAGGTGGCTGTCGATCGAGGCGGTCCAGATGTTGATTTCCGGATGGGCCTCATGCAGGTTTTTAATGCCTTCGGGCGCGGCCAGCAGGCAGACGAAACGGATGTCCTTGGCTCCGCGTGCTTTCAGCCGGTCAATGGCGGCAATGGCCGAATTGCCGGTGGCGAGCATCGGGTCCATCAAAATCACCGAGCGGTCAGCCAGATCGCTGGGCGCCTTGAAATAATATTCCACCGCCTCCAGCGTTTCGGGGTTGCGATAGAGGCCGATATGCGCCACGCGGGCCGAGGGCACGAGGGTGAGCATTCCATCAAGAAAACCCACACCGGCGCGCAAAATCGGGGCAAACACCAGCTTTTTGCCGGCAATGGTCGGGGCCATCATTTTGGTGATGGGGGTTTCGATTTCGGTCAGCTCCACCGGCAGGTCACGCGTCACCTCATAGCAGAGCAACATGCCAATCTCATTGAGCAACTGGCGGAAGCCCTTGGTCGAGCGCTTGGCATCGCGCATCAAGGTCAGCTTGTGCTGCACGAGCGGGTGATTGACAACATGCACGCTGCCGGTTTCAGTCTGGTCATGGATCGGGTGTTGCATTCTATCCTCATGGGTCATCTGCCGCTAGGATAGAGCAAAAGCTGCGGGCCATTTCAGCTTTTTGCAGCGTCATCCACTGAAATTTTTGAATTGGGATGGGTTAAACGGTTGCTTGGAGTCCTGTTTTGGGCTTAGGGAGACCGCTTGTAAGCCCGTCAATATGTTCAAATAAATCTGGTGTTACAGAATGCCAGAGCGGATCTAGGATAAATCTTACGCCTTCGCGGCGTGCAAGTTTGGCTGCGGGTACAAAATCAGAATCGCCTGCAACAAGAATAAGTGTGTCAGCTTGTTTCTTCAGCGTGAGAGAGGCAATATCAATGCCGATACGCATATCGACGGCTTTTTGCCGAAGGCCAGCGTGAAAGTCCGCGTCGGTGAGGTCATCCACTGTTTTTGTTTTGTTGAGCAAGCCTTTTTGCGCCTCTTCGGACAAAATCCAAGAACGTTCTTTTCGAACTTCGCCTAACCGGACAGCAAAACTGGGACGTTTTCGCAACAATTCAAATAATTTTAATCGAAATTGTGATTCATGTGTTTTTGAATAGTCGATTGTTTTCTTACTTATCGGATAATGCCCCTTTTCCATATAGGGGCGTGCATCATAGTAGAAACAACGATATAGCAGCGCATGTGGATCTGGAACTGTATATATTTTGTTGAGTTTCTCAAGATGATTATAAACAAGTGTGCCAATGATTTTATCGACTTCAAGGGGGTCTTTGACATTTATTTCCGGCTTGAGACTTGGGAGCCTTTTCAGAAAATAGCCACCATCAATCAGAATGGATACTTTGATCACTGATGTCTCCAGACACAAAAAAGCCCCAAGGGGTCGGTCATACTCATGATTGCGAGGAGTGTGACGTACTGCCAAGGGGCGAATAGTAAATTTATAAATATTCTTATATACGATGTCAAATATTATATTGATTTCACACCCAGCTTGTGCCCTGCGGTGTGGGCGGCAATTTAAGCCAAGCGGCGAGGCTCGCGCCAATATCGGCAAAGCTGGTGCGTCGGCCAATGCAGCTTGAAGGCAGGGCGGCACAGCGTGTTAAAATCGGCACATATTCGCGGGTGTGGTCGGTGCCCTTAAAAGTGGGGTCATTGCCGTGGTCGGCGGTGAGAATCAGCAGGTCATCCGGCCTTAATCTGGCCAAGAGTTCGGGCAGGCGCGCGTCAAAGGCCTGCAAACAGTCCGCATAGCCCAGCGGGTCACGCCTGTGGCCATAATCCGTATCAAAATCCACGAAATTGGCGAAGATCAACCCGCCATCCGCCAGCCTGTCCAGCGCCGTCAGCGTCATGTCAAAATGCGCCATATTGCCCGCGCCCTTCATCTCCACGCCGGTGAAATGATGCGCGAAAATATCGCCGATCTTGCCAATGCTCACCACGTCGCGCCCCGCAGTGACGGCCCGCTCCAGCAGCGTGCCCTGCGGCGGCGGCACAGCAAAATCCTTGCGGTTGGCGGTGCGGATAAAAGCCCCTTCATGGCCAACAAAGGGGCGGGCAATGACCCGGCCAATGGCATAGGGGTCCGCCAGATGCCGCACAATCTTGCATAAATCATACAGCCGTTGCAGGCCGAAACTCTCCTCATGCGCGGCAATTTGCAGCACAGAATCCACCGACGTGTAACAAATCGGCATACCGCTTTTCATATGCGCGGCCCCAAAGTCCTCAATCACCTGTGTGCCGGAGGCGTGGCCATTTCCCAAAATGCCGGGCAAATTGCCCTGTTTTATGATCGCGGCGGTGAGCTCAGCCGGAAAACAGGGAATTTTTAACGGAAAATAGCCCCAGTCGAAGGGCACCGGCGTGCCCGCCATCTCCCAATGGCCGGAGGGTGTGTCCTTGCCCTTCGATATTTCAACGCCATAGCCATATTGGCCTTGCGCATTGACACGCGCAAAGCCAGCGGGAAGCTGGCCGGTTGACAATTCGGCGGCCAGTCCCAGCCCTAAAGCATTCATATGCGGCAGATGCAAGGGCCGCCCCTGCGCCGCGCAAACAGCCGCGATATGGCCGAGCGTATCCGCCCCCACATCGCCGTAAGAAGCGGCGTCCGCAGCCGCGCCAATCCCGAATGAGTCAAGCACAAGCAGCAGCGCGCGGGGCATCAGGCTTCGTCCTTATGAAAAGCTGCGGCAAACAATTCGCGCGTATAGGCCTGTTGCGGCGCGGCAAAGACATCTGCTGCTGCGCCGCGTTCCACCACTTTGCCGTTTTTCATCACAATAATCTCACTGGCCAGCGCTTTCACCACCTTCAGATCATGCGAGATGAACATATAGCTGAGGCCGCGCTCGTGTTGTAATTTCCGCAAAAGATCAACAATCTGCGCCTGCACAGACATGTCCAGCGCCGAAGTTGGCTCATCCAGCACGATGAATTTGGGCTGCAGCACCATCGCCCGCGCAATGGCGATACGCTGGCGCTGCCCGCCGGAAAATTCATGCGGATAACGATCCATGCTGGCGGGGTCGAGGCCGGTGTCAAACAAGGCCTGCGCCACACGCTCGCGCCGCTGCGCCGCTGTGAGCGCCGAGCGCTGCACCGTCAGCCCTTCCTCGACAATTTCCGCCACCGACAGGCGCGGCGAGAGCGAGCCGTAAGGGTCCTGAAACACCACCTGCATTGCGGCGCGCAAAGGGCGCATCTGGCTGCGGTTCAGCCTTTCAATATTCTGGCCCATAAAGACAATCGGCCCATCGGAGCGGATGAGACGCAAAATCGCCAGCCCGAGCGTGGTTTTGCCGGAGCCCGATTCTCCCACAATACCCAGCGTTTGGCCTTCGCGCAGGGTGAGCGAAATGCCATCCACTGCCTTCACATGGCCCACCACCTTGCGCAAAAATCCGCGCCTTATGGGAAACCAAACTTTTAAGTTTTCGGCGTTGACAATGGTTTGGGCACCCACATCCAGCGCGGGCGGCGTGCCTTTGGGTTCGGCAGCGAGCAGCGCGCGGGTATAGGCGTGCTGCGGCGCGCCAAAAACCTCTTGCACAGGCCCGCCTTCAACAATCTCGCCATGCTGCATCACCACCACATCATCGGCAATGCGCCGCACAATGCCCAGATCATGCGTGATGAACAGCAGGGCCATGCCATGCTTGGCCTGTAAATTTTTCAGCAGCTTGAGGATTTGCGCCTGAACCGTCACATCCAGCGCGGTGGTGGGCTCATCGGCTATCAGCAGGTCCGGCCTGTTGGCCAGCGCCATGGCAATCATCACGCGCTGGCGCTGACCGCCAGAGAGCTGGTGCGGATAGGCGCCCAGCCGCTCCTGCGGATTGGGCAGACCGACTTCGGTGAGCAGCTCGATCACCCGCGCCTCAACCTCGGCACTTTTGGCGCCATGCGCCCGCAAAATCTCGCCGATCTGCTTGCCGATATGATGCAGAGGATTGAGCGAGGTCATCGGCTCCTGAAACACCATCGAGATGCTGCGCCCGCGAATCTGCTGCAGGCGGCGCTCGGAGGCGGTGCGGATATCCTCCCCCTCCAGCATAACCGCGCCGCTGGTGGCGGCATTGGCCCCCAGCAGCCGCACGATGCTTAAAGCGGTGACGGATTTGCCGGAGCCCGATTCACCCACCAGCGCCAGCGTTTTGCCGCGCGCCAGCGTGAAAGACACATCCTTAACCGCCCGCACCACCTGTCCGGCCTGCGCGAACGTGACATTAAGGTTGGAGACAGTGAGAAGGGTCATCCGCTCAGCCCAAGGTCTTGCGCGGGTCAAAGGCATCGCGTACCGCCTCGCCGATGAAAATCAGCAGCGAGAGCATCAGCGCAATCACCACAAAGCCGGTAATTCCTAACCAGGGCGCATTGAGATTGGCGCGGCCCTGTAGCAGCAATTCGCCCAATGAGGGCGAGCCGGGGGGCAGGCCAAAGCCCAAAAAATCCAGCGATGTCAGCGTGGTGATCGACCCATTGAGAATGAAGGGCATGAAGGTAAGGGTCGCCACCATCGCATTGGGCAGCACATGTTTCCACATGATGCGCGCATTGGAAAGGCCCAGTGCCCGCGCCGCATTGACATATTCAAAATTGCGCGCCCGCAAAAATTCCGCCCGCACCACATGCACCAAAGCCACCCATGAGAAGGTGAGCAAAATGCCCAGCAGCACAAAAAAGCTCGGCGTGATGATGGAGGACAGAATAATCAGCACATAAAGGGTGGGCAGCGACGACCAGATTTCAATAAAGCGCTGAAAAATCAGGTCTGTCCAGCCGCCAAAATAGCCCTGAATCGCTCCCGCCAAAATGCCGATGGCCGAGGAGATGGCCGCCAGCACCAGCCCGAACAGGATGGAAATACGAAAGCCATAAATCAGCCGCGCCAGCACATCGCGGCCCTGATCGTCGGTGCCGAGCCAGTTCCATTCAATATCGCGGCAGCCTAAATGCGGATTGTCCGAATTGAGCTTTTTTTGCGCGGCGGCGCGGCATATATCATCACTCAAAGCCCATGTTGGCGGCGAGGGCACAGGGGTCGGCACCTCATAATTATGGGTATTGTCGGCAAAGCGGATGGGCGGCCAGAGCATCCAGCCATGCGCGTTGATTTCGTCGGCAATCACAGGGTCGCGGTAGTCGGTTTGCGCCAGAAAGCCGCCGAATTTTGCCTCCTCATAGGTGAACAGCACCGGAAACAGCCATTCACCCTTATATGAGGCGAGAATGGGCCGGTCATTGGCGATACATTCGGCAAACAGCGAGAGCACAAACATCAGGCCAAAAATCCAGAAGGCCCAATAGCCGCGCCGGTTGGCCTTGAAATTGGCCAGGCGGCGCTGGTTCATCGGCGAAAGGCGTTTGGCGGGCAGGGGCGGGGCCAGCGTGGTCATGCTCAGACCTCCCGCGTTTCAAAATCAATGCGCGGATCAATCCACGTATACATCAAATCCGACAGGAGCCCGACAATCAGCCCCATCAGCGAGAAAATATACAGCGTGGCGAACACCACCGCATAATCACGATTGACGATGGCCTCATAGGACAACAGCCCCAGACCATCGAGCGAAAAGGTGAATTCTATGAGAAGCGAACCGGTGAAAAAGGCGCTGATAAAGGCGCCGGGAAAACCGGCAATCACAATCAGCATGGCATTGCGAAACACATGGCCATAGAGCACCTGACGCTCACTCAGCCCTTTCATGCGCGCGGTTTGTACATATTGTTTGCGGATTTCATCCAGAAACGAATTTTTGGTGAGAAAGGTCGTGGTGGCAAATGAACTGATCGACATGGCAAAAATCGGCAAGGCAATATGCCAGAGATAGTCCGTTATTTTATGGATGAGAGTAAAATTCGCCCAGCCCTCGGAGGTCAGGCCACGCAGCGGAAAAATCTGCCAGAATGAGCCACCGGCAAACAGCACAATTAGCAAAATCGCAAACAAAAACCCTGGCACAGCATAGCCGACAATAATCACCGCCGAGGTCCAGACATCAAAGCGCGAGCCATCCCGCACCGCCTTGGCAATGCCGAGCGGAATGGAAATCGCATAGGAAATCAGGGTCATCCACAGGCCAAGGGTCATGGAGACCGGCAGCTTTTCCTTGATCAGCGTCAGCACAGGCGTGTCGCGGTAAAAGCTCTTGCCAAAGTCAAAGACGGCATAATTCTTGACCATCAGAAAAAAGCGCTCATAGGCGGGCTTGTCGAAGCCGAATTGCTTTTCGAGTTCGGCAATCAGTTTCGGGTCAAGCCCCTGCGCGCCGCGATATTTTGAGGAGGCTTCGGCGCTGGCTGTGCTGGAGCCGATGTCCCTGCCGCCGCCAAAGCGTGAGGTGGCGGAGGAATCCAGCCCCTGCAACTGCGCCACAATGCGCTCCACTGGCCCGCCGGGGGCAAATTGCACCACAACAAAGGTCAGCAGCATAATGCCGAACACAGTGGGAATCATCAGCAGCAGGCGGCGGGCAATATAGGCCAGCATCAGCCGCGCCCGATTTTTTTGGCTTTTTCAGCGTCAAACCACCATGTGCCGGGGGCGCCGGTGCCAAATTTGGGCGTGGTGAGGGGCCTGGCATATTCGTCCCAATAGGCAATCCAGGCCTGATCGCGGTGCCACATCGGAATCCAGTAGCGTCCGGCGCGCAGCACGCGATCAAGCGCCATGGCCGCCACATTCAATTCGGCGCGGGTTTCGGCCTTGGCAATGCGTTCGACCAGTGCATCAACCACTGGGTCGCTGATGCCCGACACATTCAGCCCGCCTTCTGTTTTCGCCGCCTCAGAGCCATAAATCTGGCGAAGGCTGTCTCCCGGCGTCAGCGAGCCGCTGCGGTTGAGGGTGATAATGTCAAAGTCGAAGGTTTTGATGCGCGCCTGATATTGCGCGGCATCCACCAGTCTCATGGTGGCCTTAATGCCCAGACGACCTAAATTTTGCTGGAACGGCTGGGTATGCGGCTGCAATGCGCCGGAGGAGTCGAGAAATTCAATCTCGAAGGGTTTGCCGCTCGGCAGTTTTAAAATGCTGCCCTCGCGCGTGCAGCCCGCCGCCAGCAGCATGTCATTGGCTTTTTTCAGCAAGGCGCGGTCAGCCCCCGACCCGTCCGAGACCGGCGGCACATAGGGTTCGCCAAACACTTCATCCGGCACTTTGCCGCGAAACGGCTCCAGCAGCGCCAGCTCTGCTGGGGAGGGCTTGCCTTTGGCCATCATCGGCGTGCCCTCAAAATAGGAGGCGGTGCGGGTGGCCGAGGAATACATGATGTTTTTATTGGTCCATTCAAAATCAAACACCAGCCCCAGCGCCTCGCGGATGCGTGGGTCATGGAATGTCTCGCGGCGCAGATTGTAGAGCCAGCCCTGAATGGTGGCGGGCAGGCCGCTGGGCAGCGCCTCTTTCTTCACGCGGCCCTCTTTTATGGCCGGAAAGTCATAGCCGGTGGCCCAGATGCGGGATGTATATTCCTCGTGATAGGTGATGGTGCCGTTTTTAAAAGCCTCAAAGGCCACCTGCCGCTCGCGAAAATATTCATAACGAATGGTGTCAAAATTATTTTGGCCGACATTAACGGGCAAATCCTTGCCCCAATAGTCGGCAACACGCTCAAATTCAACAGTGCGGCCCTGCTCGAAACGGGCGAGCCTGTAAGCGCCGGAGCCGAGCGGCGCCTCCAGCGTCGTGGCCTCAAAATCACGGTTGGCCCAATAATCGGCAGAGAAAATGGGCATTCCGGCCACGGCCAGATGCAGGTCACGGCTGCGGTTGGGCGAAAGCGTGACCTTCACCACATCCTCAGCTTCGGCCTCGGCACTGGTCATTTCATCGAGAGTTTCGCGGTAAAGCGGATGCCCCTTGCTTTTGAGAATATTAAGCGAAAAGGCCACATCGCGGGCGGTGAGCCGGGTGCCATCATGAAACCGCGCCTCGGGACGCAGCAAAAAGCGATAGGTCAGCTTGTCATCCGACACGCGCACGGCGCGCGCCACCAACCCATAAAGCGCGTCCGGCTCATCCGCTGAGCCAGCCATCAGGCTGTCAAAGCACATGTCCATGCCCGCAGCGCCGTCACCTTTCAGCACATAAATATTGAACGTGTCGAAGGTTTCAAAATTCTGGTTGCCATTGGTGGAGGTCAGTTGCAGCACAAGGCTCCCTCCCTTGGGCGCCTGCGGATTGACATAGGCAAAATATTTGAAATCGGGCGCTTGCGCCAGTTCGCCAAAGGCGGAAAGGCCGTGGGTCTCGCGGTCGGCGGCGCGGGCAAGGGCGGGCAGAGCCAAAGCCGACAGGCCTGCGGGCAGAAATTTCAGCACGGACCGACGATTGAGAGTGAACACAGCGCGCCTCGACTTAAGTGATTCGCTTCAAATTAGTGGGTTTTTGTTAAATATTCTACGGGCAAGCATAATGGCCCAAAACAAAAGGGCCGGAGATGATCCGGCCCTGTGTGTGGAATGTTTCAGTTTGCGCTTATTTCGGGAAATCGACCGGCGCGTCAGACAAGGTGCGCAGATAAGCCAAAATATTGGCGCGCTTTCCGGCGTCTTTTTCACCGGCATAGCCCATTTTGGTGCCGGAAACATAGGCCTTCGGATTGGTGATGAAGGCGTTGATTTCCTCATAGCCCCAGTTGCCGCCCTTGGCCTTCATGCCGTCCGAATAGGCAAAACCGGCAACAGAGCCCTTGGCGCGGGACACAACACCATAAAGCGGCGGGCCCACCTTGGCAGCGCCGCCCTTTTCAAAGCTGTGGCAGGCGGTGCAGGCCTTGGCGCTGGCTTCGCCCTTAACAGGGTCGGCCTTGGCCAGCAGAACGGGCAAGGGTTCATCCGGTGTGGCGGGGGCTGCGGCTTCGGCTTTGCCCGGGGCCTCAGCCGCGGCCAGCTCATAACCGGCCTTGGCAGGTTTTTCATGGGAGAAGATGCCATTGGAGACAATGCCGAGCCCCATGACGAACAGCAAAGTTCCAAGAACTGCACCGGCAATCTTGTTGAACGCGAGATCATCCATACCAAAGGCTCCGTCAGGCTTGTTCTAAATTTCTAAGAGCACAATATCCAAGCAAAAGCGGGTTTTGAAAAGTGCTCATTTCATATTTTCTAACTACAGGCATTGCGCCCGTCTTGGCAACACGTATAAACGCCAAATCATTGCTACTTTTTGCCGCTTGAGCTGAAAATTCAGGATGCACCATGTCTGACCCGCTTATTCTCATTCCCGCGCGGATGGCCTCCACCCGTTTGCCGGGCAAAATGCTGGCCGATATTCACGGCCTGCCGATGATTGTGCATGTCTGGCAGCGCGCCATCGAGTCCGGTATCGGCCCTGTGGTGGTCGCCACTGATTCGCGCGAGATTGTTGCGGCGGTGGAGGCGGCGGGCGGCGCGGCGGTGATGACCGCTGAGGCGCATCAGTCCGGCTCCGACCGGATTTTTGAAGCGCTGCAGGCCGTTGACCCGAATGGCCGGCATGATGTCATTGTCAATGTGCAGGGTGATCTGCCCACGCTTGACCCGCGCATTCTGATGGCCGCGCTTTTGCCCTTGGCCAATCCGGCGGTGGATATTGCCACGCTGGGCGCGCTGATTGCGCGGGAGGACGAAAAAACCGATCCGAATGTGGTGAAAATCATCGGCTCCGAACTCACGCCGCACCATTTACGCGCGCTCTATTTTACCCGTGCCACTGCGCCGTGGGGCGAGGGGCCGCTCTATCATCACATCGGCCTTTATGCCTATCGCCGCAAGGCGCTGGAGCATTTTGTCGGTTTACCGCCTTCCCCTTTAGAAAAACGCGAAAAGCTCGAACAGCTGCGCGCGCTGGAGGCGGGACTGCGCATAGATGCGGTGATTGTGGACACGGTGCCGCTGGGCGTTGATGGCCCGCATGATCTGGAGCGGGCAAGAGACCTGCTGGCAAGAGAGCTGTTGCAATGAAAGCCAAACCCATGACCCATAAAATAGCCTATCAGGGTGAGCCGGGCGCCAATTCCGATATTGCCTGCCGTGATGTTTATCCCGATATGGAGCCCTTGCCCTGCGCCACCTTTGAGGATGCGCTCAATGCCATTTCCGATGGCAGCGCCGATCTTGGCATGATTCCGATTGAAAATTCCATTGCCGGACGGGTGGCGGATATTCATCATCTCATGCCAAAATCCGGTCTTTACATTGTCGGCGAATATTTTTTACCCATTCATTTTCAGCTTCTTGGCCTGCCGGATGCAAAACTCGAAGACCTGACCGATGTGCACAGCCATGTTCATGCGCTGGGTCAGTGCCGCAAAATCATCCGCAAGCTGGGCCTGCGCGGTCATGTGGCGGGGGACACGGCCGGTTCTGCCCGCGAAGTGGCCGAATGGGGCGATAGGTCCAGGGCCTCGCTGGCGACACAGCTGGCCGGCGAGATTTACGGCCTGAAAACTCTGGCCGAAAATGTCGAAGACGAAGTGCATAATACCACCCGCTTTGTCGTGCTCTCCAAAACACCGCAGGAGGCCGCGCGCGGCGCTGGCCCGCTGGTGACAACCTTCATTTTCCGCGTGCGCAACGTGCCGGCCGCGCTGTATAAGGCGCTGGGCGGCTTTGCCACCAATGGCATCAATATGACCAAATTAGAGAGCTATATGGTCAATGGCGAATTCACCGCAACACAGTTTCTCGCCGATGTCGATGGCCATCCGGATGACCCGTCGCTGAAGCTGGCCTTGGAAGAACTGGCCTTTTTCTCGAAAGAGGTGCGCATATTGGGCACCTATCCCGCCCATGCTTACCGCATAGAGAGCCAGCGCGGCGCGGTGTGAGGGGCCCCTCTCCCCGTCATCCTGAGGAGGCCGCAGGCCGTCTCGAAGGATGGGGGGAGAAGGCAGCCGATTCCTTTAAAAGGCAACACACTCTAAGATAAATTTATGTGGATGGCCGGATCAAGTCCGGCCATGACCTGCTGTAATATGCAGAATGGGTCGTGATAGGCGATCTTGATCCGCATATCTTAAAACAGATCAGCAAATGAAACTTTACGCATTCATAAGCGTTGTTACACATAATCCACACGCGTCAGATACAGCCCGTCGGCAGGGGCCACCTGCCCGCAGCGGGCGCGGTCTCGCGCGTTCAATGCGCTGACAAGATCATCGGCGCTCCATTTGCCCGAACCCACATGCTCCAGACTGCCCACCATGGAGCGCACCTGCCGGTGCAAAAATGAGAGCGCCGAGACGCGGATTTCGATCATATCGCCGCGGCGCGCCACATCAAACACATCCAATGTGCGCACCGGACTGTTGGCCTGACATTCCGAATCCCTGAAGGTGGAAAAATCATGTTTGCCCAGCAGGTTTTGCGCCGCGCTGTGCATGGCCTCGGCGTCCAGCCTGCGCGCCACATGCCAGACATAGCCGCGCTCCATCACTGCGGGAGCGCGGCGGTTGAGAATTTTATAGAGATAATGGCGCTGCAAAGCTGAAAACCGCGCCTCGAAGGTCTCCGGCACCTGCTCTGCCGCAATCACCGCAATGCGGTGGGCGCGCATATGCGCATTGATGGCATCGCGCACTTTGTCCTCGCGCCAGTTTTTGGCTATATCGACATGCGCCACCTGTCCCGTGGCGTGAACGCCCGCATCGGTGCGCCCCGCGCCCTGAATCTGCAGGGTTTCGCCGGTAAAGCGAAAAATCGCCTCCTCAAGCGCCTGCTGCACCGAGAGGCCATTGGCCTGCCGCTGCCAGCCGCAATAGGCGCTGCCATCATATTCTATCGTCAGCTTATAGCGCGGCATCAGGCGAGAACCGTGCCAAGGGGCACTTTGGTGCCGCGCAGGAATTCTTCAGCCGAAACAGCGCCTTTGCCCGCCCGCTGCACGGTCAGAAGCCGCAGAGCCCCTTGCCCGCAGGCAATGGTCAGGTCCTGCAACACCGCGCCCGCTTGACCTTCGCCCTGCGCCACCTCTGCCCGCAACACCTTGACCCGCTCTGTCCCGCGGCCAAAATCGCCCTCAAAAAACGCCCCCGGAAAGGGCGAGAGGCCACGGATATGATTATGCAGCACTTGCGCAGGCCAATTCCAGTCTATCCGGCATTCGGACTTGTCAATCTTTTGCGCATAAACGGCTCCAATCTCGCTTTGCGGGGTAAAATGCAGGGTGCCGCGCTCCAGCGCGCCCAGCGCCCGCACTATGAGATCTGCCCCCACCTGCGCCATTTGATCATGCAGCTCACCGGCGGTTATGGTGGAGGGCAGAGGAATGCGTTCGGCAAGGCCAATGGCACCGGTGTCGAGGCCCTCATCCATCTGCATCACCATGATGCCGGTCTCTGCATCTCCCGCCATCAGGGCCCGCTGAATGGGCGCGGCGCCGCGCCAGCGCGGCAACAACGAGCCATGCAGATTGAGGCAGCCAAATTTCGGCGCATCGAGAATGGCTTTGGGCAGCAGCAGGCCATAAGCCACCACAACCGCCACATCCGCCGCATGGCTGGCAAATAAAGCGGCGGCCTCTGCACTGCGCAAGGATTTTGGCGTATGGACAGCAAGGCCAAACCGGTCGGCCAATTCATGCACGGGCGAGCGTTTTTCGGCCATGCCGCGCCCGGCGGCCTTGGGCGCGCGGGTATAGACCGCCACAATCTCGTGGCCCTGCGCGATGAGGGCTGACAGGCTGGGCACAGAAAAATCGGGCGTGCCCATGAAAACAATGCGCATCAGTTGGTCTCTTCTGCCACAACAGGGCCATCTGTTTCGCGCCGCGCCGCCATTTTGGTGAATTTTTTGATCACGCGCTCACGCTTCAGGCGCGAGATATAGTCAATGAACAGCTTGCCATTGAGATGGTCGATCTCATGCTGAATGCAGGTGGAGAGCAGGCCTTCCGCCAGAATCTCCTGCGTTTTGCCATGCACATCCTGAAACTTCACCCGCACCGAAGCGGGCCGTTCCACCTCCTCATAATAATCAGGAATGGAGAGGCACCCCTCCTCATAGACCGACATTTCTGCCGAGGACCAGATGATTTCCGGATTGATGAAGGCGATAGGCTCCGGCTTTTCCTCCTTGCCGGCCACATCAATGGTCACCACGCGCTGCATTGCGCCAATCTGCACGGCGGCAAGCCCCACGCCCGGCGCATCATACATGGTTTCAAACATATCATCTGCCAGTCGCTGCAAAGCCGCGTCAAAGGTGACAACAGGGGCCGAAATCAGGCGCAGACGTGTATCGGGCAAAATAACAAGCGGGCGAATGGCCATGGCAGGTTCCTTATCTTTGCCTTCACATAATCGCCGCAAGGTGAGAGGTCAAATATTTCGGTGAAAAATGAAAATATTCGTTCTTTCTTTGTTCACAAAGGCTCGGACTTCGGCTAGGCTGACGCCATGAATCAGGTGCTCTTTATCATTGGCGGTATGCCCGTCACAGTTCTCATGGCTGCGGGCCTTGGCCTTGCGGCGGTGTTGGCCATGCTGATGGCCATGGCTGTGCTGACCGCAAAGGCCAGCCGCCAGACACAGGACAACAGCCAAGCCGCCATGGACCGCCAGCGCGACATGGACGAGAAAATGGCGGCTCTGATGCGCGCCAATGCCGAACTCACCGGCCGGGTGCAGACCATGGCCGAGGTGCTCAGCGCCCGCCAGCAGGAACTGGCCAAGCATGTGGGCGAGCGGCTGGACTCCGTCAGTCACCGTATGGGGCAAAATCTCGAATCCTCCACAAAAACCACCGGCGACAACCTGACCAAACTCAACGAGCGCCTTGCTGTGATTGACTCGGCACAGGCCCGCCTGATGGGCCTGACGCAAGAGGTGGTCAGCCTCAAGGATATTCTCGCCAATAAGCAGACACGCGGTGCCTTCGGGCAGGGGCGGATGGAATCCATCATTCGGGATGGCCTGCCGCAGGGCGCTTATGAGTTTCAGGTGACATTGTCCAGCGGCACAAGGCCCGACTGTCTGATCAAATTGCCCAATGACCCGCGCGGGCTGGTGGTGGATGCCAAATTTCCGCTTGAGGCCTTCTCGGCGCTCAAAACCGCCACAACGGAGGAGGATCGCCGCGCCGCCAACGCCCGGGTGCGCAGCGACATCAGCAAACATATCAAAGACATAGCGGATAAATATTTCCTGCCGGACGAAACGCAGGATCTGGTCATGATGTTTGTGCCCTCTGAGTCCATCTATGCCGATCTGAACGAATATTTCGACGATGTGGTGCAAAAAGCCTATAAAATGCGGGTGATTATCGTCTCGCCCTCGCTGCTGATGCTGGCGGTGCAGGTGATGCAATCCATTGTGCGCGACAGCCAGATGCGCGAGCAGGCGCATATTATTCAAAAAGAGGTGCGCATTCTGCTTGAGGATACGGGCCGCCTGCGCGATCGTGTCGTCAATCTCGAAAAGCATTTTGCTCAGGCGCAGAAGGATGTCAGCGACATCACCACCTCCGCCGATAAAATCACCAAGCGCAGCGAGCGTATCAGTGCACTGGAATTTGACGATCCGGTGGCCCCCGCCGCGGTTCTGGCTACGTCCATCGCGGCGCAGTAATTAAAACGGTGCCCTCTGGCGCATGGCGGCGGCCAGTGTGCCTTCGTCCAGATAGTCCAACTCGCCGCCCACCGGCACGCCATGCGCCAGACGGGACATTTTCACGCCGGTGTCTTTCAGCATGTCGGTGATATAATGGGCTGTGGTCTGGCCATCGACAGTGGCATTGACGGCAATAATCACCTCTTTGACACCCTTCTCCACCCGCGCGTGCAATGAATTCAGATTGAGATCTTTCGGGCCGACACCATCGAGCGGCGACAGGGTGCCGCCGAGCACATGATAATGCCCGCCCACCACTCTGGCGCGCTCCAGCGCCCAGAGATCGGCAACCGTTTCCACAATCACCAGCACGGCGGCGTCGCGCCGCCCATCCCGGCAGATGGTGCAGGGGTCGGATGTATCGACAGAGCCGCAGGTTTTGCAGGTGACAATGGTGTCCCGCGCGATGTTCATGGCATCGGCCAGCGGCCCGAGCAGCTCCTCGCGCTTGCGGATGAGATGCAGCGCCGCACGGCGGGCCGAGCGCGGCCCCAGCCCCGGCAGGCGCGCCAATAATTGAATCAGCCGCTCGATTTCGGGGCCGGCAACACGTTCAGCCATGATGTGCAGCCATTGCTAAAACGGCAGTTTCATGCCGGGGGGCAAAGGCAGACCGGCGGTCACGGCCTTCATTTTCTCTTCCGAAAGCTGGGCAGCCTTGCGGCGGGCATCCTCATGGGCGGCCACAAGCAGATCCTCGACAATTTCGCGCTCATCGGCTTTCAGCAGCGAGGGGTCGATGGACACGCCCTTCATGCTGCCGGTGGCGGTGAGGGTGACACGAACAAGTCCGCCGCCAGACGCGCCCTCAACGGTTGCCGATTCCAGCTCCGCCTGCACCTGCGCCATGCGGCTCTGCATTTCCTGTGCCTTTTTCATCAGGCCCATCATGTCTTTCATCTTTGGCTCCGTTATTTATAAATCTTCGTCAAAATCATTCTGGTCGAGAAAACCAATGTCCTCGTCGCCCGCAATCGGCTCCGGTTGGGGCGCGGGCACCGGTGCAAGGCTTTCGGCCATCCGCACGCCGATGATTTTTGCGCCCGGAAAATGCTCCAGAGCCGATTTCACCAGTGGATTGGTATGAATATCGGCCAGTGCGTCCCGAGCTTTGGCGTCGGATTGCTCTTTCAGGCTGGGTGTCCCCTTGGCGGAGGTCACCGCCACCATCCAGCGTGTGCCGGTCCATTCCTGCAGGCGGCGGGTGAGATTGGCCGCCAGCTGCGGCGAACCCTGCGGGCCGAGCTCGAATTCAATCTGGCCTTGCTCAAAACGCACCAGCCGCACATCGCGCTCCAGAGCATTTTTCAGCAGAATATCCCGGTTGGACTGCGCCAGCGCCACAATATCCGCCAGACTGTTCAGCCGCAGGGCCGGCTGACTGTGCGCGGCGGGGCTGGCGGCCATATGCGGCGCGGTGACAGAGGTCGTGCGCAGAGATTGCACGCTCTGCGGCGCAGAACCGGACGGGGCGGCGGGCATCACGCTGCCGCTGGTGATGAGTTTATCCAGTTCGCCCAGCCGCTTTAAAGCCTTGTCGGGCGAGGGCAGGTCGGCGGCATAACACAGCCGGATCAGCACCATTTCGGCGGCGGCCAGCGGACGGTTGGAGTCCTTGACCTCGGCCAGCCCCTTGAGCAGCATCTGCCAGGCGCGGGTGAGCACCATCAGCGACAGGCTTTTGGCAAATTCGGTGCCGCGCAGGCGCTCGTCCTCGGTGAGGTCGGGGTCTTGAGCCGTTTCCGGCAGAATTTGCAGCCGCGTGACAAAATGCACGAATTCGGCGAGTTCGGTCAGAATTTGCGCCGGATCAGCCCCCAGATCATAATGGGCCTTGATCAGCTTGAGCGCCGCCGCACAATTCCCGCTCATCACATTGTGAAATAAATCAATGATTTCGGCGCGGTCGGCCAGACCCAGCATCATGCGGATGGAGGCGGCCTCAATCCGCCCGCCGATATTATGCGCAATGGCCTGATCGAGCAGGGAGAGCGAATCGCGCACCGAACCTTCCGAGGCGCGCGCCACCATGGCCAGCGCCTGAGTGTCGGCTTCGATATGCTCTTTGGCACAAATACCGGCCAGATGTTTCACCAGCACATCGGCTTCCACCCGCCGCAGGTCAAACCGCTGGCAGCGCGAGCGCACGGTGATCGGCACTTTGTCGATTTCGGTGGTGGCAAACAGAAATTTGACGTGCTCGGGCGGCTCCTCAAGGGTTTTGAGCAGGCCATTGAAGGCCTGTTTGGAGAGCATGTGCACTTCGTCGATAATATAGACCTTGGTGCGCGCGGAGACGGGCCGGTAGCGGGCGCTGTCGATAATCTCGCGCACATCGTCAATACCGGTATGCGAGGCGGCGTCCATCTCGATCACATCGACATGGCGCGATTCGATGATCGCCTGACAATGCACACCCAGCTCCGGCATGTGGATGGTTGGCACATTGACCTTGCCGGGCAGCTCATAATTGAAGGCGCGGGCCAGAATTCGCGCCGTGGTGGTTTTGCCCACCCCGCGCACGCCGGTCAGAATATAGGCCTGATGAATGCGGTTGCTGTCAAAGGCATTGGACAGGGTGCGCACCATCGGCTCCTGACCGATAAGGTCTTCAAAGCTCGACGGGCGATATTTGCGGGCCAGAACACGATAGGGGGTTGCGGGCGGCGCAGTCACAGGCCCCAGAGCGGAGGCGTCAAACATCTCCGTTGTGGCTTCGTCGCTCATGGCACCCTGACAGGCAAATGAAAAGTAGGAGGTTGGACAGAGACCCGCTCGGTCTCGTTAGGGCTGCTTCCTTCCGGACCTGACCCGGTTGGCGAGTGAAACGTCCACCGCCAACCTCCCACTCTCTATATGACCAAAACAGCTCTGTTTCGCAAGGGCCGGAATAAAATTTATTCGCCCCGCTTGCATGAGTGGCCGCATGGTGCCACAAACCACGCATGAGGTTTACCCTGCATCCCCGCCTTGCCGCTGATAGCCTGCCTTTGTGCGCGCTGCCGCTGAGCCGCCTTGTGCTGATGAATGATGCGCGGTTTCCATGGGTGATTCTGGTGCCGCGCCGCGCCGATATGCGCGAGATCATAGATCTGGCTTTGCCCGATCAGACCCAGCTTTTGAGCGAAATTACGCAGGTTTCGCAGGTTTTGCGGCAAGAATTTGCCCCGGACAAGCTCAATATCGGCGCTATCGGTAATATGGTGGCGCAACTGCATATTCATATCATTGTCCGTTTCAGCACCGATGCCGCATGGCCCAGGCCGGTGTGGGGGTTTGAAACCGCGCAGCCCTATACATCTGAGGCCGCACAAACCATGCAGGCGCGACTGCGCAGGCATTTTGGCCCCGCAGAACAGGAGTGACTATGCCCCAGACCTCACCTGTCACCGCCCTGTTCGACATGGGCTTTGTGCATAATCCGCTTAACCGTCATTCCGAATGGCGCGAGGATGCGGCATTGATCGAAACGCTGCGCACCCGGCCTGATGCGCGCAGCGTGGTGATCGCCCGTGATATGCCGGCTGTGCAGGGCAATGATCCGCTGTTCACTTTGGCGGATGTGGCCAGCATGGGCGAGGTCAGAGAGACTGTCTTTCTGGGCATGTGGGACACAGTGCCGGTTTTCGCCAGTTTGCTTGCGGATTCCGCCAGCCAGCAGATGGATGTGGCCGACCAGTCCGGCCTGCTGGATACGCGGGTTTTGCGGCTGGTCAGTCGCGCGGATATTGACCTTGTGGATATGCGCAGCATTGCCGTTAAAAAGCTGGTGCCGGATGATTTGGTCGGCATTCTGGGTCAGGCCAAAGCCGTGCTGCACTGGCACAATACCCACCGGTTTTGCGGGCGCTGCGGCGCGAACACCGCTCTGGCTCAGGCCGGCTGGCGGCGGGACTGCTCCGCCTGCGCGGCGCAGCATTTTCCGCGCACCGACCCTGTGGTGATCATGCTGGTGGTGGATGGCGAGCGGGCGCTGCTGGGGCGTCAGCCGCGCTTTCCGCAGGGCATGTATTCCTGTCTGGCCGGTTTTCTGGAAAGCGGCGAGACGCTGGAAGCCGCAGTGCGGCGCGAGATTTTCGAGGAGGCAGGTCTGGAGGTTGGCGAGGTACGTTATCTATCTTCGCAGCCCTGGCCTTTTCCTGCCAGCCTGATGATCGGCTGTATCGCACAGGCCAGAACGACCATGATCACAATTGACACGCAGGAACTGGAGGACGCCCGCTGGTTCTCACGCGATGAATGCCGCGCCCTGCTTGCCGGCACGCATGACTCCGGCCTGACTGCACCCCAGCCCATAGCCATCGCCCATCATATTCTGAAGGCATGGGTGGAGAGTGAGGACATAAAGATTAAGTGAAAGCAATGGTGCGCGCCCCTTCTCCCCGTCATCCTGAGGAGGCCGTAGGCCGTCTCGAAGGATGAACACGGAGAAGGATTAAGATAAGGGGCTTGGAATGATAAAATGCCCCTCACCCCAACCCTCTCCCCGCCATGCGGGGCGAGGGAGCCGAAACCAGAATCTATAAAATGAGCCAGACTCACTTTTCAGGTTTTGTCTTGGGTGTTTTGGGTTTGGGTATCGGCAGGCTTTTGGCGGTGGTGGCGACCAGCGCGCTTAAAAATTCCGGCTGATCGAGATATTCATCAATCATGAAATGGGGTTTGGCGCCGGGGTAGGGCGGGCCTTCCGGCGGGGTGCCCAGCATGGCGCGCACCTGCTCGGTGATTTTGAGAAAAACCTGATTGTCGCAGATGAGGGCTACAACCTTTTCGTCGCAATAAATGGCAAATTCGCCAAACATTTTCTTGAAACGGATAAAACCGGCAGAGGCCATCTGGCCGCACACATATTCGGCAAGGTTCAGGTCAGAGGCCATTGCAAAGCTCCCCTCAAGCGAAATATAGCTCCAATACGCGCGTGTAAATGCGGGTGAGCGCCTCAACATCGGCCACAGCCACATGCTCGTTGATGGCGTGCATGGTCTTGCCCACCAGCCCGAATTCCACAACCTCGCAATAATTCTTGATAAAGCGCGCGTCGGATGTGCCGCCCGTGGTGGACAGCACCGGCGTTTTGCCGGTTATGTCCCTTATGGCTGTTGAAATAACCTCGGTGAAGGGCCCCGGCTGCGTCAGAAAGGCCGTGGCATTGCTCTTCTCAAAATGAATCTCAAGCCTGTCCAATGGCCACGGGCTTGCGGCAGCGATGCGCCCGCGCAGCTCCGCCTCCAGCGTGTCCAGCGTCCAGAGATCATTAAAGCGCACATTGAAACGGGCAAAAGCGGTCGCCGGAATAACGTTTGTAGATGGGTTGCCGACATCAAATGTGGTGATTTCCAGATTTGAGGCGTCAAAATGCGTTGTGCCCGCGTCCAGCGGCACGGTTTTAAGTGCGGTCATAATCTGCATCAGCGGCAGAACCGGACTGGCCGCCAGATGCGGATAGCCGACATGGCCCTGCCGGCCCAGCACACGGACGGTGCCGGTGAGCGAGCCGCGCCGGCCGATTTTCATCATATCGCCCAGCGCCTCCGGATTGGTGGGCTCACCCAGCAGGCACTGGTCAAATTTTTCACCACGGGCCTTCGCCCAGTCCAGCAATTTGACGGTGCCATTGACGGCGGGGCCTTCCTCATCGCCGGTGATGAGAAAGCTGATCGTGCCCTTGGGCACACCATGTGTTTGGATATAGTTCAGCACTGCAGCCACAGAGGCGGCGACACCGCCCTTCATATCCGCCGCGCCGCGCCCATAAATCTGCCCGTTGTCAATGGTGCCGCTGAAGGGGTCGCTCTGCCATTTGCCCACATCACCGGGCGGCACCACATCCGTGTGGCCAGCAAAGGTCAGATGCGGCGCGCCAGTCCCGATTTTGGCAAAGAGATTGTCAATGTCGGGCGTGTTTTCATCCGAAAAACGGACGATATGCGTGTCAAAACCGGCGGTTTTCAACGCATTGGCCACAATGCCCAGCGCACCATTGTCGGCAGGGGTGACAGAGGCGCAGCGGATTAGCGATTGCAAGAGCTCAACGGCACCCATGCTCATGGCAGATGGCCCTTGCGCCCGCCCAAAGTCCAGACCGTCCAGCCGGTGATGAGCACCGTGGCCGCATCAAAGGCATAGGTCAGCAGGGAAGGAAAGGTTGCGCCCAGTTGCGGCTGCATCCAGTGAATCGCCGCATCAAACAAAAAAGCCAGCGGCAAAATCAGCGCAAGCCCCGCATTTTGCCCCAGATCCTGAAACCGTTTGGCACTGACAAAATAATAACACACGCCCAGCATGATGGTGGCAATGGTCAGAATGGCGGTGAGGCCCACCTTGGTGATATCGCCCTGACCTAGAAACAGATAGGCCGAGAATATGACCAGCCAGACCGCGCTCAGGCCGAGAGTTGCCCGCCACCACAGCCCGCGCCCGATCTGGCCTTTATCTTCCCGAAATAAAAAATGAAATTGGCTCACACAGGTTCCTTATCTGATCCATACGAACATAAAATTCTTACCCGGCCAGCGCCACCTTATATTCAGCGTCGGTTTTGGCTTTGATTTCGTCTAAAGTCACGCCATCGGCCAGTTCGATCAGGGTGAGGCCGGTGCCGCCCTTTTTATCCACGGCAAAGACGCCGAGATCCGTGATGACCAGATCCACCACGCGCGCGCCGGTGAGGGGCAGGTTGCAGGCTTTGAGCAGCTTGGATTCGCCCTTGGCCTCATGTTCCATCAGCACGACGACGCGCTTGACACCGGCCACGAGATCCATCGCGCCGCCCATGCCCTTGACCATCTTGCCCGGAATCATCCAGTTGGCGAGATCGCCGTTTTGCGCCACCTGCATCGCCCCCAGAATGGAGAGGTCAATATGGCCGCCGCGGATCATACCGAATGAATCCGCACTGGAAAAATAAGAGGTTGTCGGCAGCTCAGTTACGGTCTGCTTGCCGGCATTGATCAGGTCGGCATCCACCTCGTCCTCATAGGGAAACGGGCCCATGCCGAGCATGCCGTTTTCACTTTGTAGCTGAACGCTCATGCCCTCAGGGATGAAATTCGACACCAATGTTGGAATACCGATCCCCAAATTCACATAAAATCCGTCACGCAATTCTTTTGAAGCGCGGGCAGCCATCTGTTCACGAGTCCAGGCCATGATCAAACTCCTCAAATACGGGGGCGGGTTGTGCGCTGTTCGATACGTTTCGGGCCATTGGGCACATGCACAATGCGCTGCACAAATATGCCCGGCGTATGGATATGGTCCGGGTCAATCTCGCCGGGCTGCAC
>Ga0007834_1000049_pt1 | contig 51121 bp, 46 predicted proteins | sample CryBogCBE06Nov07_FD_71233 | JGI IMG/M metagenome (GOLD analysis project Ga0007834, IMG submission 71233) | Freshwater microbial communities from Crystal Bog, Wisconsin, USA - CBE06Nov07 | ecosystem: Environmental > Aquatic > Freshwater > Lake | place: Crystal Bog, Wisconsin, USA | collected...
GCATTGCTGGATCAGGCTTTCGCCCATTGTCCAAAATTCCCCACTGCTGCCTCCCGTAGGAGTCTGGGCCGTGTCTCAGTCCCAGTGTGGCTGGTCGTCCTCTCAGACCAGCTACAGATCGTCGGCTTGGTGGGCTTTTACCCCACCAACTACCTAATCTGATATCGGCCGCTCCAATCGCGCGAGGTCTTGCGATCCCCCGCTTTCATCCGTAGATCGTATGCGGTATTAGCGCAACTTTCGCTGCGTTATCCCCCACGACTGGGCACGTTCCGATATATTACTCACCCGTTCGCCACTCTCAAGTATTGCTACTCTACCGTTCGACTTGCATGTGTAAGGCATGCCGCCAGCGTTCAATCTGAGCCAGGATCAAACTCTATAGTTCGATCTTGAATTTTTTCGCTTCTTTCGAAGCAACTCATAAAAACGGAATTGAAGTGAACTTCACTTCTATTCTCATGAGCGTTTGAGGCCTTGCGGCCTCGGTTACTAGAACCTTGGCAATTGCCTTCAAACGCCCACGCTTATCGGCTGTAATTTTTTAAGGAACCACCCGGCTTGATTTGCATCTTGCCGGTTTGCTTTGCTGCGATGAGCTGAGCCTTGAATTATGACACGTTTTTTTCAAACCCGTCAAATTATTTTCTGTTTTTCTGAACCGTTTTGCTGTTTTATTCAAACCGCATTTCGTTTTCAGCAGAGCCTCGAATTATATACCGGTTTTTTCTTCACCGTCAACTTGCGTTGAAATGTTTTTCGCCGCCCCTCTGTCGAATCCTTGTTGACTGACTGACTTGCAGCAATCAATTCGTTTTCAGCACAGCCTGCGACTATAGCACGGTTTTGCGCCGGGGCGCAAATGCGGCACTCAAACCAGGGGCAGGCGCTTGCGCCGCACACCTGTCAAGGCCGCCAATGCGTTGGACACAGCGGGCGCCAGGGGCGGCACGCCCGGCTCACCAACACCCGAGGGCAGCCTGTCGCTGGGCACCAGGTAGGTTTCCACTGTCGGCGCCTGGGCGAGCTTGACCATCTGGTAGTTGTGAAAATTGGATTGGGCGACAACCCCTTCCTTGATTTCAGCCTGCCCGTACAGAGCGGCCGTAAGCGCGAAGACAATCGCGCTCTCCATTTGCCGGGCAACGATGGCCGGATTCACGACCACGCCGCAATCGACCGCACACACCACACGGTGGACACGCGGCAATGTGCCCTCCAGGGACACCTCCACCACCTCCGCAACCACCGAGCCAAATGACTCATGCAAGGCGACACCGCGGGCCCGCCCGGCAGGCAAGGGGCGCCCCCAGTCTGCCTTTTCCGCCGCCAGCTCCAGCACCGCCAGATGACGCGGCGCGTCCTTGAGAAGGCGGCGCCGGAAATCCAGCGGATCGGCTTTGGCGGCAATGGCCAACTCATCGATGAAGCTTTCCGAGAAGAAGGCGTTGTGGGAATGCCCCACCGAGCGCCAAAAGCCAACTGGAACACCCATATGGGTGGCGACATGGCTCATGCGCTGGTTTGCAATGCTGTAGGGCAGGTCAAACAGCCCTTCAGCGGTGGTTTTATCGGGCAGGTCCACCGGGCCGGACAGCAAGGGAACCGTGCGCGCCAATTGCCGGGGTGTGATGGCGTCTCCAGCAGACTGGATACGCAAACTGGTCAACTGCCCCTGTGCGTCCAAGCTGGCGTGCAAGGCCGCAACATGCATGGGCCGGTAGAAATCGTGTGTGTGATCCTCTTCGCGCGACCAGATCAGCTGGACCGGCTTGCCGCCACACTCCATCGCGACCCGCACAGCCTGCGCCACGAGATCGACTTCCAGGCGCCGGCCAAAACCACCCCCAAGCAGGGTCACGTGAACCACCACCTTGTCGAGCGGAACCCCGGACACCTTGGCCGCGACCTCACGGGCGGCGCCAGGAACCTGGGTCGGAACCCAGACTTCAACCGTGCCATCGCCCACCCGGGCCGTGCAATTCATCGGCTCCATAGTGGCATGGATGAGGTAAGGCGCAGCGTAGATGGATTCGACTTTCTGCGCCGCCCCTGATTCCGCCTTTTCGGTATCCCCGATGCTGTAAAAGGCAAAACCCTCGCCAGTCTGCGCTTCTTTTGTGAGCGCGGTCTCCACCTGGCTGGAATCGAGCGCCCGCTCAAGACGCTGCTGCCACTGAACTTCCACTGCCTGCACAGCCTGCCGCGCATGCCACCAGGTTTTGGCGACCACGGCAAAGCCCGGCGTCGAGCCTGCATTCGAGGGCAAATTCACGAAGCGCTCAACACCCGGCATCTTCAGCGCCGCCGCAGGCGACGTCATCCCGGCCGTTCCACCCAGCATGGGGCACATGCGCGCTGCCGCGTAGAGCATTCCGGGCAGTCGAACATCCATGCCGAATTGCGCTGTACCGTTGACTTTGGCGGGAATGTCCTTGCGCGGGGCAGGGGTGCCCAGCAGTTTCCAGTCTTTGCGGCTCTTGAGCTGCACACGGGCAGGTTGCAGGCTGGACGCCGCCTGCGCCCATTCGCCATAGTGGCTTTTCTTGCCCAATGGATGGGTCAAAATCCCAGATTGCACAGATATTTCACCCACCGGCACGTTCCACTGCGCCGCAGCAGCAGCGAGCAGGGACGCCCTGGCCGTGGCGGCAGCGAGGCGCAGCGGCTCCCAGGCATCGCTGACGCTGGACGAGCCCCCGGTCATGTTCAGGCCCAGCTCCCGCGCCACCTTGCCCACGATCCATTCGCCCAGGCGCACGGATGTGGTCTTGTGGCCCTCCTCCATATCGGAAGGGTGAAAAGGCAGCGAGCCCACCAGCGCGGCGACGTTGCCGTAAATCGCGTCAGCCCCCGCCTGCTCGATGCTTACCCGCTCAAGGGGGAGGTCCAGCTCCTCCGCAACCAGCATGGGCAGGGCCGTATGCACGCCCTGGCCCATTTCGCTGCGCGCCATGGCGAGCACGGCGCCACCGTCCGCGGTAATCTTGATCCAGCCATTGAGTGCGACACTGCCGGCGCTGGGCGCCATCAGGCTCGCGGCCCCGAGGCGGGAGCGGGCGGGCAAAACGCCCCAACCGACAACAAGGGTACCGAAAGCGCCGGCACCCGAGAGCAACCAGGTACGGCGCTTCATGATTGCACCCCCGCCGCCTGCTTGATCGCGGCGCGAATGCGCTGGTAGGTGCCGCAGCGGCAGATATTGCTCATGGCCTCGTCGATGTCAGCATCGGTAGGCTTGGGCTTGGCTTCCAACAATGCGGCGGCAGCCATGAGCATCCCGCTCTGGCAATAGCCGCATTGGGGTACCTGCTGGGCAATCCAGGCCAGCTGCAGGGCATGGGGTTTGTCTGCCGTACCCAAGGCCTCGATGGTCTGGATGCGCTTGCCGGCGACGGCGCTGACGGGCAAAACACAGGAGCGCACAGCCGCTCCGTCGATGTGCACCGTACAGGCACCACAGGCCGCGATGCCGCAGCCGAATTTGGTTCCGGTCATGTTCAGCACATCCCGCAGGACCCAGAGCAGGGGCATGTCGGGGTCGGCATCGGCCTGAACGCTTTTGCCATTGATTTGCAGTTCCAAAGGAGGCTCCTGAAGCTTGAAGCTGCACTATAGCCATGGACTGCCCAAACTGCATCAAGAGTGTCCCTTATCCACAGCGTTGATAATCGCGCCCCTACTACCTTCGTGTTTATGGCCCTCATCACCCTTCTCAATGCCCAGCTTGCTTTTGGCCATGTGGCCCTGCTGGATCACACCGATTTTTCCCTGGAAAACAGTGAAAGGGTGGGCCTGATTGGCCGCAACGGCGCCGGCAAGTCGTCCTTGCTGAAAATCCTGGCTGGCCTGGAAAAAGCCGATGATGGCGTGCTCCAGCTACAGCAGGGCCTGCGCAGCGCCTATGTGGCGCAAGAACCCCTGCTCGACCCGGATGCTACTGTTTTTGTAGCTGCCTCCGCAGGATTGGCAAAGGCTATCGCCGCAAGAGACCAATATCTGGCGCATGAAGACGGGGTGGACCTGGACGCCCTGCAATCGATCATCGAATCGCTGGACGCCTGGAACTGGGAGCAACGCGTCGAAGAGACCCTGCACCGCCTGCACCTGGACCCGCAGGCGCTGGTCGGCTCCCTTTCGGGCGGCACCAAAAAGCGCGTGGCCCTGGCCCAGGCTTTGGTGGCAAAGCCCGACGTGCTGCTGCTCGACGAACCCACCAACCATCTGGACCTCGATTCGATCACCTGGCTGGAAGACCTGCTGATCGACTACCGCGGCAGCCTGATCACCATCACCCACGACCGCGCCTTTCTCGACCGCGTCGCCACCCGCATCGTCGAGCTGGACCGCGGCATCCTGCGCAGCTACCCGGGCAACTTTGCCGCTTACCTGACGCAAAAAGAAGACCAGCTGGCGCAGGAAGCGGTTGTCAACGCCAAGGCAGACAAGCTGCTGGCCGCCGAAGAAGTGTGGATCCGCCGCGGCGTGGAGGCGCGCCGCACCCGGGCACAGGGCCGCATCACCCGCTTGGAGCGCCTACGCGACACACGTGCCGCGAGGCGTGACGTGGTGGGCCGCGTCAAACTCGACATCGACTCCGGTGTGCCCAGCGGCAAGCTGGTGGCCGAGCTGGAGGGCGTGAACAAGTCCTTTGGCGACAAGGCCATCGTGCGGGACTTCAGCGCCACCCTGCTGCGCGGCGACAAGATCGGCGTGATCGGCCCCAACGGTGCCGGCAAGACGACCTTGCTCAAAATGATCCTCGGCGAGCTGGCGGCTGACAGCGGCAAGATCCGCCAGGGTGCCAACCTGCAGGTCGCCTACTTTGACCAGATGCGTGAGGCCATCAACCTCGACGCCACGCTGGAAGACTTCATCAGCCCCGGCAGCGAATGGGTGGAAATCGCGGGTCAGCGCAAGCACGTCAAAAGCTATCTCACCGACTTCCTGTTCAGTCCGGCGCGTGCCAATTCGCCGGTACGCTCGCTCTCCGGTGGCGAGCGCAACCGCCTGCTGCTGGCTCGGCTGTTTGCCCGTCCGGCCAATGTGCTGGTGCTTGACGAACCCACCAACGACCTGGACATCGATACCCTGGAGTTGCTCGAAGACCTGCTGCAGAACTACCCCGGCACGGTGTTTCTGGTCAGCCACGACCGAACCTTCCTGGACAACGTCGTCACCAGCACCATCGCCTACGAGGGCAACGCCCGCTGGCGCGAATACGAAGGTGGCGTCCAGGACTGGCTGATGCAGAGCCAGCGTGCGCGGGCCCTGGGGGCGGCCGCGTCGGCACCCGCTGCGTCAAGCGCGGCCAAAGCCGGCAGCAGCGCGCCTACCGAGAGCAAAAAAAGTCCGGAACCCGCATCAAATCCCCCTGGCGTGCTACAAAAAAAGAAACTGAGTTACAAGGACCAGCGCGAGCTTGACGCCCTGCCGGGCAAGATTGCCGCGCTGGAGGCCGAACAACGCGCCCTGCGCGCCGAGCTGGCCGACGGCACGCTCTATGGCCGCGACCCTGCCCGTGCTGTGCAGTTGCAGACGCGCGATGTGGCAATCGACGAGGAACTCATGGTCTGCCTGGAGCGCTGGGAATCGCTGGGCGCCTGATGCCACTGGCGCGTATGTGCCTCAACGCTTGAACTTGAGCGCCATGACCTTGTCGGCCACGCACTGGCCCTGCGCCTTGCCCCCCTCGACGCCAAAGCGGAAGTGAATGCCGGCATACAGGCGCGAGAGCGCCGCTTCGTCCGATGCAGCCGCAAAACTCGGGAAGCTGCGCGGCCCCCAACCGCGGTCATTGTGGGTATTGTCGGTAAAGCGGGTGTTGGTGCCCATCAATGCCGAAAGCACTCCTGCCGCTGCGCGCGACTGCACCGAGTGGCCTGAAGGGTATTCAGGAAAGGGCGGTGTGTTCATGAGCTGGGGCGCCCAATTGCTGTCAATCACCAGTTGCACATAGGTCACAGGCCGGATCGAGTTCAGGCTGTACTTGGTGGCCCAGCTCGCGACAAAGGCGTCAGACATGGCCAGATTCAGCCGCGCCATGGTCTCCGCTGCGCCCGCCAGACTGGCTTTTTGCGCCTTGAGCAGGTCATTGGCGATGAAGGCCCAGTGGCCTGCCGGTGTTGGGGTCTTGCCCGCGTCGTCGGCCCAATAGAGTGCAAACTGACGCTGCTCCTGCGTGGCCGCGTTGCTCACCCGATAGACCTCTTGCGCATCCTTGTAAAAGGCCGAACCGGGCTCTTCGGAATAGGTTGGGGGCGGAGGCGCCGGGCAATCCTGCGCACGCCTGAGCACAAAGGGCCGGTTCTCGCCCCACCAGGGCAGCAGAGCGGGGCTGAAGGTGGGCGGCGTGGCGCTCCATTTGCCGGGGCCGCTGGGCGGCACATAGTTTTCACGGTTGCGCCGGATCGGGCCCCATGCCTCATGGCCGCCATCGGTGCGGGCCCAGGTCATGATGGCCATGGCCATGAGCTTGCCGAACGTTTCGGAGCGGTTGGTAATCTCGACACTCAGGACAGCGGGGTCGAAATCCTGGCTGTACTTGATCGGCAGGTTGCGCTCCAGCAGGTCGATGCGGGCCTTGTTCTCGGCGCTGGCATTGCTGAACATCATGCGCGTCATGGTCGCCATCGAGGCGTTGGCTACGGTCGGCCAGTGCAGGGGTTCGTCGAGCTGGGCCCAGGGGAGGGAGATGAGCTCGTTGAGCTGACCCGCCAGGCTCTGGTAGCCCGCCATGCCCGGAACAACCGACTCATACAAGGCTAGGCTCAGGTACGCCAATGCCCGCGAAACCACAGGGGGGCTGAAGCCCGGATTCTGCTGGGCCAGTTGCAGGGCCAGCGAAAACCATTCCGTGGACACGGCGGCGCTGTAAGCGCTGGCCGGCGGCATCGGTGCCGGGGCGCGCACTTGCGCGAATGCAGACTGGCTCTGCGCCATGGCCCACACTGCCAACAGCCCGCCAAGCCAGGTTCGGAAGGGTTTCATGGTGCACTCCAGCGGTCGAGACCGCTACCCTTGTTCCAGATGGAAAAACTGTCTGCCGGAACGGCCTGCCAGGGACTCCATTCGCCACTGGGCCATTGCACACGGGCCTTGACCGCAGTTGCTTCGCCGAGGCCAAAATGCATCCAGCCCATCTGGCCACTGGCATGGCCGCCGCCCACGGTCAGCTCCTGGCGGATCACCTGGGTTCCCAGATCGACCTCGACCCAGGCACCTACCGCATCGCGATTGCCGTCGTTTTGCTGGAGGCGCAGTGCCATCCAGTGCCCCATGCCGACCGGCTTGTCGGCCGACCCGGCGCCCACATTGCGCCAGAGCTGGGCTTTGTCCCAGCGGTTGACGACGACCAGATCCAGCAGCCCGTCGCCATTGAGGTCGGCCAGCATCCCGCCGCGCCCGCGCTTGAAATTGGCAATGCCTGCCTCCTGGCCCGCCTCGACAAAGCGGCCATCGGCCTGACCCAGGAGCAGGTTGGTGGGATCGAGTGTGGCGAAGTCGGGCATGGTCGAGACATTGCCCTTGACGACAAGCAAATCAATCAAGCCGTCGTTGTTGACGTCCGCAAACTGGGCATGCCAGGCCGTGGACGGATGCACATCACCGCCGGCATAGGGCCGGTGCGCCGTGACGCCGCGCTTGTAGGCCACGTCTCCAAAGCTGGGGCGCGAGCCGTCCCCCTCGAGTTTTTGCAACTTGTTGTCTGCCATGCTGGTCAGGAAGACCTCCGGGAAGCCGTCGCCGTCAAGATCGTGGCTGGCGATGCCCATGCCCCAGATCTGCATGGGCTTCCAACCCTGCGCTTCGGTGTAGAGCGCCGGGGCCTGGCCCGGCGCGATGCGCCAGAGCTGCTCCTGCCCGCCCTTGTAATACTCCCGGTCGTTGCTGACCCGCAGCGCGGCTTCGCCGCTGCGGTTCCAGTCGGAAAACAACATGGACAGCGCGCAGTAGCCCGGCGTGAGTGGCTGCCCCGGCGCAAAGCCCTTGCCGGACGCGGCGGGGCGGATCAGCAGCGCGGGCGTGCAACTGCCCCAGGGGAAATCGCTCTTGCTGCGGTCGATGTAGGTTCCAATGGCAAGAGTGGGCCAGTTCTGGCCACGCTCCCAGGTGGCAGAAAAAGCCGTATGCCAGGCGTTGCCTGTGTGGATGTTCCAGGCGTCGTTGGCGCGCTCGAACTTGCAGGCACCCAGGCCGCGGAAAACTTCCACCTCGCCCACGCGCAGCACCACGAGATCGGTGATGCCGTCGCCGTCGATGTCCAGCGGATAGGCGCCAATGGCATTGGTCAGCTCCAGACCCGAGTGCTCTTCCTGCAGCTTGATGGGCCCGCCCCGGCTGCTGCGGTTGCGGTAGAACTTGGCCTTGTTCACGCCCGCCGTGACGTAGACCTCGGGCAGGCCATCGCCGTCACAATCGAAGGTGGCCAAACCGCCTCCGACCATGAACTCGCCCTCGCCTTCAAAACGGCTTTGCAGGCCGGCGCTTTCGGTCTCGTTGACGAAATGGGGAACTGCCGGCGGGGCCGTTTGCGCCAGGCCCATGGCGCAGGTCAAGCCGGCGAGAAGCGGAGCCATCCCCCGTAATTTGCGCATGGCTCTCATGCTAGACCACCACCCAGCCGCCGCTGCGCTCGGACGCAAACAGGGCGTCGATCACGCGCATGTTGGATATGGCGTCCTCAAGCCCATAGGGCAGGGGCTGGATGCCCCGCACAGCCAGGGAAAAGGCATCGCCCTGCAGGGTGTACATGTCACAGGCGGCAACTGTGTGGGTACTCGCCGAGCTGGCGTCGAGCGCGGCACCCGGATCCACAAGGTACTGCGTCTGGCCCCCCAGTGGTGCGTTGAAAGGAATCTGCACTTCAATGCGCTGCTTGCTGCCCACCACCTGCACGCGTTGGTGGGGCACCGATTGGGTCGAGACGGTGAAATCCAGGCGCCGGCCACCGCCGAAATCCAGCAGGGCGCTGGCCATGCGATCCGTCCCGAAATCAGGATCGCGGTCCACCAGCGCAATCACGCGCTGCGGCTCCGCCTCAAACAGGTAGCGCCCGATCACGATGGGGTAGCAGCCGATGTCATAGAGCGCGCCCCCACCGGCGTCCGTGCGGTTGCGGATATTGGCCGCATCCCGGTTGAAATACGAAAAGAAAGCCTGCACTGCCCGGACATCGCCCAGCTCACTGCGGCGCACCCGCTCCCGCACGGCCTGCCATTGCGGGTGAAAGCGCACCATGAAGGCTTCCATGATGTGCACCTGGCCCGCCACTTCACGCAGTTGCGCCGCCTCGTTGGCATTCAGGGCAAATGGCTTTTCGCACAGCACATGCTTGCCCGCGCGCGCTGCCTGCAGGGTCAGGGCGACGTGCTGGTCGTTGGGCAGTGGGTTGTAGATCGCCTCGATTTGCGGGTCGGCAAGCAGCGCTTCATAGCTGCCATAGGCGACCGGGATGCCCAGCTTGTCTGCCCATTCCCGCGCCTTGGGTAGGGAGCGCGACGCAATGGCGCGCACCTCGCTGTGCTCGCCCTTCTGCATGGCCGGAATGACCTTCTCCCAGCCGATCTTCGCCGTGCTCAGAATTCCCCAGGCAACCTTCTTCATGATGCAGCGCCTTCAGATAAAAGTATTGAGCAGGTTTTCCAGATACTCCTGCCTGCCCGAGACGGGGCGGACGTCCACATTGCTTGCCAGCACCCTGGCGGCCACGGCATCCAGGCTGAGCTTGCCGGCCAGCACCTCACGCCCGAACGGGCCTTGCCAGCCGGCATAGCGCTGCTGCAAGGCCTGGGCGTAACGGCCATCCAGAATCATCTGCTCCGCAATCAGCAGGGCGCGGGCCGTCACATCCATCGCACCCACATGGCCATAGAACATGTCCTGCGGATCAATCGACTGGCGGCGCACCTTGCTGTCGAAGTTCACGCCACCCGTAGTGAAGCCTCCCCCCTGCACGATCAGGTACATTGCCAGCGCCGTCTCCGCGATGCTGTTGGGGAACTGGTCGGTGTCCCACTGGCATTGCATGTCGCCGCGGTTCATGTCGATCGAGCCGAAGATACCCAGATCAATGGCCGTGGCGATTTCGTGCTCGAAGCTGTGCCCTGCCAGAGTTGCGTGGTTGGCCTCGATATTGACCCTGATTTCCTTGTCCAGCCCATGCTTGAGCAGGAAGCCATGGACGGTGGCGACGTCAAAGTCATATTGGTGCTTGGTCGGTTCCCGGGGCTTGGGCTCGATCAAGATCGCGCCCTTGAAGCCGATCTTGTGCTTGTAGTCCACTACCATGTGCAGGAACCGCCCCATCTGCTCGAGCTCATGGCCGATCTGCGTATTGAGCAGGGTCTCATAGCCTTCGCGCCCGCCCCAGAGCACATAGTTCTGGCCGCCCAGCTTGTGGGTGGCGTCCATGGCCTCCTTGACCTGCAGGGCCGCCATGGCAAAAATTTCAGGGTCGGGGTTGGTCGCCGCACCCGCCATGAAACGCCGGTGGCTGAAAAGATTGGCCGTACCCCACAACAGCTTCATCCCCGTGTCCTGCTGCTTCTGCCCTAGAACATCGACCATCGCATGCAGGTTGTTAACACTCTCCGAGGGTGTGGCTCCCTCGGGTGCCACATCACGGTCATGGAAGCAGTAGTAGGGCGCACCAAGCTTGCTGAAAAATTCAAACGCTGCGTCGGCCTTGGCGCGGGCGGCGGCCATCGGGTCGGGCATATGCTGCCACGTGCGCTCGAAAGTGCCGTCATAGCCAAAGGGATCAAAGCCATTCCAGCAGAAGCTGTGCCAGTAGCACACGGCAAAACGCAGATGCTCTTCCATGCGCTTGCCCAGCACCAGGCGATCGCGGTCATACCAGCGGAATGCCAGGGGATTGGCGGATTGCTTACCCTCGAAGCGGATCGGGCTTGTGGCCTGGAAATAGTTGCTCATGGTGGTTCAGTCCTAAGTTCAGGAAACGGGAATAGGGCGCAGGAAACGGTGCCATACCAGCGCCGCAGCACCGACGGCCGAAGCCAGCAGGCCGTAGCGGGCCGTGCGGACACTCGGCACGGGCATCCCGGCATCGCTTGAATAGGCCTTCAGCACGCTGCAGGCCTTTGCAATCAGCTGCGGATGCAACGCGCACGAACGTCCACCCACCACAACGACGCGCGGGTTGAACGTCACGTTGAGGTTCTGGATCAACACGCCCAGATACCGCCCGGCTTTTTCGATGCTGGCGCGCGAACCGATCACGCGCGAGCCAATGAAGGTCTCGGCGCAGCCCTTGCGGCCGCAGGAACACCGGGGGCCGTCGATTTGCAGGACCGTATGCCCGATTTCCCCAGCCGTGCCCACATCGCCGGTGAAGAGCCTGTCGTTCAGCACGATACCGGCACCGACACCAATATTGCAGTTCACAAAAATCAGCGGGCCTTCGTTCTCGCTGTGGGAAAACTCGTATTCCCCCAAAGCTGCCGCATCGGCGTCGTTCTGCACATGGACCACATGCTGCGGCACGCCTGCTGCGAGGAATGCCCTGGATATCAGTGCCAGGAATTCAACGCCGCGCCAACCCAGATTGGGCGCAAATTGCACAAGGCCGGAGTTGTCGGCAATGGCACCCGGCAGGCAGACGCCAATGCCGGACAAGATCAGTTTGCGCCCCTTGATGTCGTCGCACAGGCCAGCCGCCAGGAGGGCTGCCTGCCCGCAGACTTTGTCCGGACTCATGTCTTCCAGCTGAGCCTGTATCTGGGAGACAATTTCGCCCCCAAGCGTCACGCACACGGCGCGGAGCGACTCGACCGCAATCTCGATGCCCATCAGCACCCTGGTTCTGGTATTGATTTCCAGCGGCGTTGACGGCCTGCCTTTGCCTTCGGAGGCGACCGGTGCACTGGCTTCGCTGAGCCAGCTCTCGGCCAGCAGTTCCCGCACCAGGGCACTGACTGTCGATTTGGTCAAGCCACTTTGCTCAGCCAGTTTGGCCCGCGAAAGGCCGGGTTGCGCCTGCAACATGCGCAGCAGGACGCTGCGGTTGATGCGCTTGATCAGGGGTTGATCCCCGGTCTTTTTCATGGAGCTCACGGGGCCGAACTGGCGGGCCGTTCACATGGGGTTTTGCCGGAAGGTTGCTTGCCCAGAATGATCATGCCCAGCACTTCGTCTTCCGTGACGTCGGCCGTGCGGTAGGTGCCAACCAACTTGCCGTTTTTCATCACCGCAAGGCGGTCACTCAAGGCAAAGACATCGTGCATGTCGTGGCTGATGAGGAAAATACCCACGCCTTCGGCCTTGAGCTGGCGCACGAGGTCGCCGACCATGGCCGTTTCCTCGGGGCCAAGCGCCGCTGTGGGCTCGTCCATGATCAGGATGCGGGCGTTGAAGTAAATCGCGCGCGAGATGGCCACCACCTGGCGCTGCCCCCCGGAGAGGCGGCGCACCGGGGTGCGGATGTTGGTGAAATTCTTGTTCAGGCGGTGGAACACCTTGCGCGCATCGGCATCCATGCGGTGGTCGTCCAGGGTGCGCCAGCGGGTCAGCAACTCACGCCCCAGAAACAGGTTGGCTACGGCATCCAGGTTGTCGGCCAGGGCCAGAGTCTGGTAAATTGATTCAATACCCAGATGCTGGGCGTCTGCCGGCGTGCGCACATGGACTTTTTCGCCCGAGATGATGACTTCGCCGCTGTCAATCGGGTAGGCCCCTGCCAGCATCTTCATCAGGGTGGATTTGCCGGCGCCGTTGTGGCCCAGGACCGCAACCACCTCACCGGGGTACAGATTGAGGCTGACGTCGTCGACAGCATGGACGCCGCCGAAGGCCTTCTTGATATTGCGCAGTTCGACCAGGCAACGCGAAGGATCGCGCTGGCCCGGGTTGCTGTTTGGCATAGGGGTGCTCATGCCGTGTCTCCCGTGAACCGGCGATACAAAACATCGAACACTACAGCGGCAATCAATACCTGCCCGATGATGACGTAGCGCCAGCCGATCGAGATATCGAGCAGCAGCAGGCCGCTGTCAATGGACTGCATGATCAGCGCGCCGAGTACTGAACCGAGGATGGAGCCGCTGCCCCCCGAGAGAGCGGTGCCACCAATGACGGCCGCGGCGATGACATAGAGCTCCATGCTGGTTCCCAGCGAATTGGTGCCGGCATTGAGGCGCGCGATGGAAACGATGGCGGCAATCGTGATGAGCACGCCCATCAGGGCAAAAAGCATCAGGGTCACGCGCTTGACCGGAATTCCGACCAGAGCGGCCGCCTCCGGGTTGCCGCCCATGGCAAACACATAGCGCCCGAAGCGCGTGCGGTGCACCAGGAAGGACAGGGCAAAGGCTGTGGCGGCCCAGATCAGCACTGGCACGGGAATGCCCTGCGGGGCATCCTTGTTTGGAATGCGGTATGCGTTCATGGTTCCCGCAAACGCCAGCACGATGATGATTGGCACCAAGGTGACCAGGGCGTCCACCCAGAGCGGATTGTTTGGCACTCCATAGGCCTGCTTGGCCCGCCTGCGGCTATAGGTGGCCCAGATCAGGGCGATGGCCATGAGCAGGGCCAGCACCCAGCTGGCCGTGACGCCGACCGAGCCGTCATAGCCGCCGCCCAGGCGTTGGAAGAATGCGTCGTTGACTGGCTGGGTCTTGCCGTCAGCGACCAGAAAAGCGGCACCCAGAAACGACATCAGGCCGCCCAGGGTGACAACAAAAGAAGGAACCCCCAGCATGGCTGTAAGGGCACCCTGGTACAGGGCCACACCAATGGCCACTGCCAGCCCGGCCAGTGACGACGCCTGCCAGGACCAGCCTGCTGTGTATTGCAGGGTTGCAATCAGCACGCCCACGAATCCCATTACCGAACCGACCGAGAGATCGATATGCCGCGCCACGATGACCAAAACAATTACGGTCGACACGATGCCCACCACGGCGGTCTGCTGCGCAATATTGTAAAGATTCTCGGGGCCCAGGAAGACACCGTCCGACAGGATGTGAAAGGTCAATGCAATCGCCACCAGCACTGCGCCCATGAGGACCAGCCGCCAGTCGATGTTGGACTGCCTGAGGGATGCGATAGCTTGCTTCATAAGCGCTCCAGAACGAAACTGCGGGCTTTTGGCCCGCAGCTTTCACTCACCAGACCAGCTGGTTATTTGCAGGCGGCAGGTGCGGTGGCGGCTTCCACGCCCTTGCACAGCTCGTCCTTCTTGATCCAGCCAGCCTTGACAACCACGTCCAGATTCTTGGCGGTCACTGGGATCGGCTTGAGGAACTTGGCCTGCAGGGACACCTTCTTCTCGCCACCGCTCCAGGATGCGGCACCAGTCACCGGCTTGCCGCTAGCCAGTTGCACGGCAGCAGCCGCAGCATCCTTACCCAGTTCGCGGGCGTCCTTCCAGACGGAAACGGTCTGCGATCCCAGGGCCACGCGGTTGAGCGCAGCGTGGTCTCCGTCCTGTCCGGAAACGGGGACGCCTTTGATACCCTTGGCGGTCAGGGCTGCCACCACGCCACCGGCCATGCCGTCGTTGGAAGCAACCACCGCATCGACCTTGTTGGCGTTCTTGGTCAGGATCTGCTCCATGTTCTTCTGGGCCACTTCGGGCTTCCAGCCGTCGGTGTATTCGTCACCCACAATCTTGATGTCGCCCTTCTTGATCGCGGCGTCCAGCACTTCTTGCTGACCACCACGCAGGAAATTGGCGTTGGGGTCGGTCGGCGAGCCTTTGATCATGGCGTAATTGCCCTTGGGCTTGGCGGCCAGGATGGCGCGTGCCTGCATGCGGCCGACTTCCACGTTGTCAAAGGTGATGTAGAACACGCCGGGGGCTTCGATCAGGCGGTCATAGGCAACGACCGGGATCTTTTGCTGGTTGGCCTTGTTGACGGCCGGCAGGATGGCGTCCTTGTCCATGGCCAGGATGATCAGGGCCTTGGCACCCTTGGAGATCAGGCTGTCGATGTCTGCCAGCTGCTTTTCAGCAGAGCCGCCCGCGTCGGCGCTGATGTACTTGGCGCCGGTCTTGGCCAGTTCGGCCTTGATGGCGGCTTCGTCGGTCTTCCAGCGCTCTTCCTGGAAGTTGGACCAGCTCACGCCAACGGTGGCTTGGGCGAATGCCGATATGGCACCAGTGGCCAGAACGAGCGCCGTCAGTTGATGTTTCAATTTCATACGTATGTCTCCAGTTAGACCCCTGCGGGGCATCGAGTTGAACAAACCATTAGCTAATGTCTCAGGAACCCTTTCCGTCGAGCCAGATCGTGCAGCGCACCATTTAGTTCGAATGGAAAACGAAATGTGACAGGTTTGCACCGGCGAGGCATCAGGGAAAACCTGAGTGCAGCAGGTAAAGCGATCGGACGCGCGTTGGCCCGACACCCATAATCCAGCCATGAATGTTCCCTCCACCGGGTTCGCCCGCCTGATCCGCCGCCCGCGCCTGCTGGGCGCCGGACTGTTGTCCGCCTGCGTCTTCGCCCTGCTCTGCCCCCTCATGCCCCGAACCCACGCCATGCTGCTGGCATTCGACGCGGGCGCGCTGGCTTTTCTGGTGCTAATGGCCATCCTCATGCAGCGCGCCACGCCGCAAGCCATGCACCGCCGTGCCCAGATCCAGAATGAAGGCAAATGGATCACCTTGCTCACCGCCCTGTCGATCGCAGCCGTGGTCATGGGTGCGCTGGCCAGCGAGCTGCACGCGGCCAGCGTGAAGTCGCTGACTGACGTTGCCCTGGCCTGCACCACCATCCTGCTGGCCTGGCTGTTTGTGGCGGTGATGTTCGCGCAGCAGTACGCCCACCATTTTTACCTTGCTCCGGGGCAGTTGGCATTTCCCGGCACGCCAACGCCGGACTACTGGGACTTCACCTACTTTGCGCTGGTCATCAACATGTGCTGCCAGACCTCGGATGTCACGGTCAACTCCGGCAGCATGCGCAAGCTTGTGATGCTGCACAGCATGGTGGCTTTTTTCTTCAATGTGATCATCATCGCCATCACGGTCAACGTGGTGGCCGGGGTCCTGTAGGGCGCCGGGCGTCGCGCATGCGCGCAAACAGCTTCCAGAATGTGGCGTCCTGGGTGGTGGCGAAATTGATGCGCATCAGGGTGCTGGGCTTGCGGCTGGCGTGAAACAGTGCCCCGGGCGCAAGCAGATAGCCCTCGTCCAGCATGGCCTGGGCCAGCGCATCGGTGTCCACGCCCGTTTCCACCCAGCCAAACAGGCCGGCCGGTTCGGCAGCAAAGCTGCATCCATGCGCCAGGGCCAGTTTGACACTGCGCGCGCGGGCCGCGTCGAGCTTGCCGCGGATGCGCTCGGCATGGCGGCGCAGCTGGCCCTGCTCGATGCAGATCGCCAGGGCCTTCTCCAGCAGCGCCGGCGTGGTCAGGGTGGCCAGCAGCTTGGTGTCGAGCAGGCGCTCGACCCAGTCGGGCGGTGCGGCCAGGAAGCCGATACGCCAGTTGGGCGCCAGAATCTTGGCAAAGCCGCTGACATAGATCGTGCGCTGCAGGCCGTCGAGCGCGCACAGGCGGGTCGCGTGCTCCGGCGCGATGTGGCTGTAGGTGTCGTCCTCGACGATATGAAAGTTGTGCCGGTTGGCCAGTGTGAGCACACGGTGCGCGCTGCCGGGCGTGAGCGAATAGCCAGTCGGGTTGTGCAGCACGCTGACACTTACGAACAGCTTGGGCGCATGCACTTCGCAATAGCGCGCCATCACTTCCAGGTCGGGGCCGTCGGGGCCACGCGGCACGGGCAGGATGCGCATGCCCAAGGCGTCCAGCCGCGCGAACTCCACCGCCCAGCCCGGCTCCTCCACCATGACCGGGTCGCCCGCGCGCAATAGGGTGCGGCTCACAATGTCAAGCGCATGCGTGGCGCCCACCGTGGTGATGATGTGCTCGGAAGCAGCGTGGATGTTCAGGCCTTCGAGCTTCTTGGAAAGCAGGCTGCGCAGATGCGGGTCACCCAAGGGCTGGCCATATTGCAGCGAGAAGTCCTGCAGGGAGCGCGTGGCAGTGACCTTGCGGACAGCCGCCGGCATGAAAGTCGATTCGAGCCATTCGGGTGGAAACACCCCCATCCCAGGCTGGGGTTTGTTGCTGACCTGGTGGAACATGCCGCGGATTAGGGCGGTAGCGTTGGAGGGGTTAGGCATGCCGCCCGGACGCAGGCCGTCGTCAAACGCTCCTTTTTTTGTAGCTGACGTCGGCTGGCTGGAGCCGGTTTGCGCAGCATTTGCCTTCAATTCCCGGACAAAAAAACCGCGCTGCTTGCGCGCCTCGACCAAACCCTGGGCCAGCAGCACGTCGTAAGCCGCCACCACGGTGGACGGGCTCACGCCCTGGCTGGCCGCGCACTGGCGCACCGAGGGCAGGCGCGCGCCCGGCGCCAGCAGGCGGTTGCGGATGCGCTCGGCAAAGCGGTCGGCGAGCTGCTCGGTGAGCGACTGGCCGGCGGCGCGCATCAGGGTCCGGGGCTGGGTTCTGGTCAACATGGGGGCTCCAACGGGGCGAATGTGTGCGGTTCAAGCCAGCAATACAGATTGTGAACTGGCATCACAAACTGTATTGCTTGTGTATTGATTGCAAGATTACATTGGAATCCATGCAATGGCAAGAGTACACAGCCCTGATTCTGGTTTGCACCGCGATGAGCTTCTCGCCGGGGCCCAACACCATGCTGTCCACCGCCCTGGCTGCCAACGGCGGCTTGCGCATGGCGCTGCCTTTCTGCATGGCGGTGCCGGTCGGCTGGACTCTCCTGATGGTGGCCAGCGGCTTGGGCTTGGGCGCGCTGATCACCGGTCTGCCGGCCCTGCGTGGGGGTGTGAAGCTGGTGGGTATCGCCTACATGGTGTGGCTGGCTCTCAAGCTGGCCTGCGCCGGCACCCTGGCCGGCGCTGACGTGCGCCGGTTGGGCGTCGGCTTCTTCCAGGGCGTGTTGCTGCAGTTCGTCAACATCAAGGCCTGGCTGCTGGCCCTGACCCTGGCGGCGGGCTGGGTCGCCACCGGCGGCAACGTCACCGAACGCCTGGGCATCGTCTGCCTGACCATGATGGTGTTTGCCTTCGCGAGCAACTTCAGCTACGCCCTGGTTGGCGCGCTGCTGCGCCAATGGCTGGCCCAAGGTGTGCGCCTGCTGTGGTTCAACCGCGCCATGGCCTGCGTACTGCTCGCCACCGCACTCTGGATGCTCAGCCTGTGACGCCGGCAAACAAAGGTCTGTGGCTGGGGCTGCTAGGCGTGCTCATTTTTGCGGCCACCCTGCCCCTGACCAAACTGGCCGTGGGCAGCGGAGCCACCCCCCAGCTCAGCGCGGCCTTCGTGAGTTTCGGGCGCGCGGCGGTCGCTGGCCTGCTTTCGCTGGTCTATCTGGGCCTAGTGCGCGACCAAGCCGCTGCCGGCAAGTACCGCTTTCCGCAAGGTCGCCAGTGGGCCATGCTGGCCATCACAGCCAGCGGCGTGGTGATGGGCTTCCCACTCCTTCTGGCGCTGGCCCTGCGCCAGGTGCCCAGCACCCATGGTGCGGTCGTCACTGGCTTGCTGCCACTGGCCACCGCCGTGCTGGGCGCGCTGTGGTTCCGGCAAAAACCCAGTGCGGGCTTCTGGCTGTGCGCCGTGCTGGGCAGTGCCTTGGTCATGGCTTTCATGGTGGTGCGCTCCGGCAGTTTCGAGCTGCACCAGGCCGACGCCTTGCTGATCGGTGCCATGCTGATTGGCGGCGTCGGCTATGTGGGTGGCGCTGCGCTCACGCCGGCGCTGGGCGCCGAGCGCGTGATCTGCTGGGTGCTGGTGATTTCCCTGCCGTTCACCCTGCCGCTGGCCCTGCTCAACGCGCCAGAGCATGCGGTGCCCTGGAGCAGCTGGCTGGCCTTTACCTACCTCGCGCTATTTTCCATGTGGATCGGCTTTTTTGCGTGGTACCGTGGGCTTGCCCTGGGGGGCGCGGTCCGCGTGAGTCAGGTGCAACTGGTACAACCCTTTGTGAGTATCGTGATGGCTGTGCCCTTGCTGGGCGAGCGGCTGGATGCGGTCACGGTATGTTTTGCGCTGGCGGTGGTCGCCACCGTGTTTGCCGGCAAGAGAATGTCAACAGGATCTACAGGAGAAAAACGATGACGATGCAATGGACCATGGCCGCCCGGGCCGAAAAGATGAACCCTTCGGTCATCCGCGAAATCCTCAAGGTGACCGAGAAGCCCGGCATCATCAGTTTCGGCGGTGGCCTGCCCTCGCCCAAGACTTTTCCGGTCGAAGAGATGGCCGCGGCCTGCGCCAAGGTACTCAAGGACGACGGGCGTGCCGCGCTCCAGTATTCCGCCAGCGAGGGCTATGGACCGCTTACTGACTGGGTCGTGACCGAAATGGCCAAGCAGGGCATGCACGTCAAGTCCAGCCAGGTGCTGATCACCACGGGTTCACAGCAGGGCCTTGATCTGGTGGCCAAGGTGCTGATCGACAAGGGCAGCCGGGTGCTGGTGGAGACGCCCACCTACCTTGGCGCCCTGCAGGCTTTCACGCCCATGGAGCCGGAGATCGTGTCCGTCGCCAGCGACGAGGAAGGGGTGGAAATCGCCGCCCTGCAGCAGGCAGTGAAAGCCGGCACGCCCCCGCGCTTCATGTATGTGCTGCCCAACTTCCAGAACCCCACTGGCCGCACCATGACCGAAGCGCGGCGCGCGGCGTTGAGCGCCGAGGCTGCAAAACTGGGCTTGCCCCTAGTGGAAGACAACCCCTATGGCGACCTCTGGTTCGACCAGGCCCCGCCGCAACCTTTGACCGCCCGCAACCCCGATGGCTGCATCTATCTGGGCTCATTCTCCAAAATCCTCGCTCCCGGCTTGCGCCTTGGTTTTTGCATTGCTCCGCCCCTTCTCGGCAACAAGCTCCTGCAGGCCAAACAGGCCGCCGACCTGCACAGTCCCAGCTTCAACCAGCGCATCGTCGCCGAGGTGCTCAAGGACGGCTTCATCGAGCGCCATGTGCCCACCATCCGCGCGCTGTACAAAGCGCAGCGCGACACCATGCTGGCTGCACTCGAGCACGAATGCACCGGCTTGCTGACCTGGAACAAGCCGGTGGGCGGCATGTTTCTCTGGGCCCGCCTGCCCGAGGGCATGGACGCCGTGAAGCTCCTGCCCAAGGCCGTGGACAAAGGCGTGGCCTATGTGCCGGGCTCGGCCTTCTATGCCAACAAGCCCGACATGCGCACCCTGCGCCTGTCCTTCGTAACCGCGACAACGGAACAGATCAACACCGGCATTGCCGCGCTGGGTGCTGCCATAAGGGAATCCATGTAAGGAGGCGGCGATGGCGCTTCACATCTGGGGACGCCTGAGTTCCATCAATGTGCGCAAGGTCGTCTGGGCCGCGCAGGAATTGGGGCTGGAATTCACGCGCACCGACGCGGGCCTGAGCTATGGCATCACCAAAACGCCGGAGTACCTCGCCAAAAACCCCAATGCCCTCGTTCCGTTGATTGATGATGAAGGCTTCCAGCTCTGGGAATCGAATGTGATCGTGCGCTATCTGTGCGCGAAGCATTCGGCCGGAGCGATGTATTCCACCGACTTGCGCGAACGCTTTGACGCCGAGCGCTGGATGGACTGGCAGCAAACCACATTCAACAGCGCGGGCCGTGACGCCTTCATCCAGCTCGTCCGTACGGCGCCTGAAGCGCGCAAACCCGAGGCGGTGCGGGCATCTGTCGCCGCCACTGCGGTAGTCATGGCCATGCTGGATGCGCAGCTTGCCGGCCACGCGTGGGTGACCGGCGAGCGCTTGGGCATGGCCGACATCCCGTTGGGCTGCGAGATGCACCGCTGGTGGGGTATCCCCGATGCCGCCTTTGAGGCGCTGGGCGCGCCACGTGAGCCCTTGGGCACCTGGCCGAATGTAGCGCGCTGGTGGGCCGCCATCCAGACGCGCCCGGCCATCCGCGGCGTGCTGGATCAGCCCCTTGCATAACCAGGAAACCACATAAAAACACGCGACTTCAAGCAGGTTGACGTATTCACCGCAACGCCATACCTGGGCAACCCGGTTGCCGTGGTGCTGGATGGCAGCGGCCTGAGCGATGCAGCCATGCAGGGCTTTGCCCGCTGGACCAACCTCAGCGAAACCACTTTTGTGCTGCCGCCCACCGAAGCGGGCCGCGCAGCCGGCGCCGATTACCGCTTGCGCATCTTCACGCCCGGCGGTGAGTTGCCCTTTGCCGGCCACCCTACGCTGGGAACCTGCCACGCCTGGCTGGAACATTCGGGCAGCAGCAAGACCGCGCTGCTGCAGGAATGCGCCGTGGGCCTGGTACGCATCGCGCGCGCGGGGGAGGGGCCCGCCGGGGCTGGCATCGGCCGCCTGGCCTTTGCCGCGCCTCCCTGCCGACGCAGCAACCCCGCGCCCGCGCTGCTGGCGCAGGTCGCCTCCGCCTTGGCCCTGGCCCCTTCGCAGATCCTGGCTGCGCAGATGCTGGACAACGGACCGGCCTGGCTCACCCTGCTGGTGGACAGCCCGCAGACCGTGCTGTCGCTGGCGCCCGACCATGCGCAGCTCAAGGCATTGGGGCAAAAAGTCGGTGTAGCCAGCGTCCAAAGCGCGTCGCCTGCTCTCAAAAATGAAGCGGATGGAATTGCGCCGACTGTCACGGTGCGGGGTTTTGCCGCCCCCATCGGCGTGAACGAGGACCCGGTCACCGGCAGCCTCAACGCTAGCCTGGCGCAATGGCTCATCGCCGATGGCCTGGCACCCAATCGCTATGTGGCGGCGCAGGGCGAATGCCTTGGGCGCGCAGGGCGCGTGCATGTCGAGCGCGACGCCAGCGGTCAGGTCTGGGTGGGCGGCGCATCAACGACCTGCGTGAACGGCAGCGTCATCCTCTGAAACGGCGCACGCGGATCGCGAAGCCTCTTGGACCGCCCTGCAAGCCACCCCGTTCGCTACAAGTTTCATAGCGCAAGTCGCTCAAGAGACCGGGGGCCGCGGATGCATTTGCCACAATCCCCGGCATGGGAACCCTCTACCTCGTGCGCCACGGCCAGGCCTCGTTTGGCGCCGAAGACTACGACAACCTGAGCGAGCTCGGCCACAAGCAAGCGGTGCGCTTGGGCGAGTACTGGCGCGAGCGCGGCATGGTGTTCGACGCCGTGATCATCGGCACCCTCAATCGCCACCGCCAGACCTGGGAAGGCATCGCCAAGGGACTGGGCGTGGAAGCCGAGGTGCTGCCCTGGCCTGGCCTGAATGAATACGACAGCGAGGCGGTGATCGCCGCCATCCACCCGTACAAACTCGAAAAGCCCGACACGCCCGAGCTCTACCGCCACCATTTCCGCCTGCTGCGCGACGGCCTGCAGCAGTGGATGGCCGGCGTGGTCAGCCCCAAGGGCATGCCCAGCTACATGGGCTTTCTCGAGGGCGTGACCTCGGCGCTCGACCATGTGCGCGGCAAACACCACGGTAGCAAGGTGCTGGTGGTTTCCAGCGGCGGCCCGATCTCGACCGCTGTGGGCCATTTGCTGGGCACCAGCCCCGAGACCACGATCGAGCTGAACATGCGCATACGCAACACGGCCGTCACCGAATTTGCCTTTACGCCCAAGCGCCACATGCTGCTGACCTACAACACGCTGCCGCATCTGGACGATCCGCAGTATGCCGACTGGGCGACCTACGCCTGAGCCTCCAACACGGCATCGCCCGGCCGCGTCAGCAGGGCCTTGAGCAGCGGATGCGCAAAGTGGCGCTTGACCGTGATGGCGTAGAAATTTTCATGCAGGTTGGGTACCACGCAGTACTGCGCGAGGCGTTTGCTGCGCAGCTCGTCGCGCACCACCACCTGCGGCAGCAGGGCCACTGCCTCGCTGTCGCGCGCCATCAGGCGCAGCATAGCCATGTCGTCCACCTCGGCCAGGACCCGGCAGCGCAGGCCAAGTTGTTCGCACAGCAGGTCAAAGCCGGCGCGCAGCTCACTGCCCGGCCCGGGCAGGAGCAGAGGCACATGGGCCAGATCCTCGGGAAAGCGGAAGGCCTTGCCACGCCCACGCGGCTTGCCCACCAGGCTGACCTGCTGGCGCGCAATGCGGGTGCAGCGCCAGGCTTGGCTGGCATCGGCATGCACCTGGCGGTTGGAGAGCACAAGGTCCAGGCTGTGCACCGCGAGCCGCCCCAGCAGCTCATCGAGATTGCCGGACTGCAGCACGATGCCGACATCGCTGCGCGCGAGCAAGGGCTTGAGAAATTGGAGCTGGAAGTTGCGCGAGAGCGTGGCCAGGCTGCCGATGCGCAACAACTGGCGCTCATGCAGGGTGCTGCCCTGCATCAGAGCCGCAAGTTCCTGGCCTGCTGAAAAAATGGTGTCGGCGTATTTGAGCGCCATGCGCCCTGCTTCGGTCAGCTGCAGTGAGCGCCCCGCCCGCGTGAAAAGGCTCTGCCCCCACTGCTCCTCCAGATGGCGTATCTGGCTGGACAGCGCGGATTGCGAAACATGCAACTGCTCGGCAGCGCGCGTGAGATGCCCCTCCCGGGCCACAGCCCAGAAGTAATGCAGATGCCGGTAATTGAGGCGTGCCACAAACAGTTCTTTTAAAACGAATAGATTGTTATAAAAGCGATATTTTACAGAACAGTCATGCGCTGGCAAAGTGCGGCCACCATGCAAAACTTCCTCGACCCCACCATCCTGTTTTTTGTCTTCGGCATCGTTGCCGGGGCCCTCAAATCCAACCTGGAAATCCCGCAACCGATTGCCCGCTTTCTCTCGCTTTACCTGCTCATGGCCCTGGGCCTCAAAGGCGGCTTCGCGCTGGCCAAATCGGGACTCACCCTGGAAGTGGGCCTGAGCCTGGCCTGCGCCATCGTCCTGGCCATTGGCATTCCACTCCTGGGCTATGCCTTGCTGCGCCGCATGCTCAGTGGCTATGACGCAGCTGCGCTCGCTGCTACCTATGGCTCGGTCAGCGCGGTCACTTTCATCACGGCAGTGCAATACCTGGACACCCGAGGTCTCCCCTTTGGTGGGCACATGGCAGCGGCCATGGCACTGATGGAGTCGCCCGCAATCGTGATGGCCGTGCTGCTGGCCACGCGGGTGCGTCAGCACGATGCGCATGCCGCATCTCCACAGCAGGCTGGCGGCGTCCTGCGCGAATCGCTGACCGAGGGTGCCCAGATGCTGCTGCTAGGCTCGGTGGCAGTGGGCCTGCTCAGCGGCGAGGCCGGCAAGGCGGCCATGCAGCCCTTCACTGGTGACCTGTTCAAGGGCATGCTGGCCTTCTTCCTGCTCGACATGGGCCTGCTGACCGCTCGCAACTTGCGCGAGTTGCGGGGTAAGTCGCCGTGGCTGCTCATGTATGCCGTCGCCGGGCCCCTGCTGCATGCTGGGATTGCCCTCGGCCTGAGCGCCCTGCTAAGCTTGTCTGCCGGCGACGGTGCACTGCTCATGGTCCTGGCGGCCAGCGCATCTTACATTGCCGTGCCCGCTGTCGTGCGCCATGCCATACCCGAGGCCAATCCCTCGCTGTATTTCGGCATGTCCCTGGGTTTGACCTTCCCCTTCAACATCCTGCTGGGCATCCCGCTCTACATGGGCCTTGCGCACCAGTGGCTGCGCGCCTGAGGGCGGGCCGCGCTCAATAGGTCTTGTAGGGCAGGAACTTGCCCGAGAGCACCACGTTGACGCGGTCGCCCTTGGGGTCGGGCTGGCGCACGATGTCCATCGAAAAGTCGATCGCGCTCATGATGCCGTCGCCAAACTCCTCGTGGATCAGCTCCTTGATCGTGGTGCCGTAGACATTGACGATTTCATACCAGCGGTAGATGAGCGGGTCGGTGGGCACGGCCGTGGGCAAGGAGCCCTTGTAGGGCACGACCTGCAGCCATTTCTGCTCCTCGGCGCTGAGGCCGAATATCTTGCCCAGCACCTTGGCTTGCTCGGGCGTTGCCGTCATCTGGCCCAGACACAGGGCCGTGGTCCATTCCTTGGACTGACCGACTTTCTTGGCCACCGATTCCCAGCTGATGCCTTTGGAAACTTTGGCGGTGATGATTTTTTCGGTAATGTCGTTGCGGTTCATGTGCGTACTCCGGTTGCACCACGGTGGCGTGGCCCTGGCAGGAGAAAAGCAATTAGGGTGCCATGCAGATGGCACGGCGGGCCGACGCTCCGCTCGGGAGCCGGCCTTCGCAACACGGGCTTAGCCGCGCGGGCTGCGCGGAGCGGGCCCGGGGGCGCGGCCAGCGATGTGGCGGAAGGTGATGCGACCCTTGGTCAGGTCGTAGGGCGAGAGTTCAAGCGACACCTGGTCACCCGCCAGAATGCGGATGTGGTTTTTGCGCATCTTGCCGCCGGTGTAGGCCACGAGTTGGTGGCCGTTTTCCAGCGTGACGCGAAAGCGCGAGTCGGGCAACACCTCGTTGACCAGACCACGCATTTCAATCAGTTCTTCTTTAGCCATAGCCCCTATTGTACTTCTGGCCTGTTACAGGAGCGTCGGCTGGTCCACCAGGGTGTCCAGCGGCAGGCTGGAGACCTCGTCCAGCATCAGGGCCAGCTGCTTGCCCGCCGCCTCCAGCAGGGTCTGCCCCTTGTCGGCCGTGGCGGCTGCGGCATTGCCTGCGGCGCCATGGGGGTTGTAGTCCTGCATCTGCCAGCCCAGCTTGGCCGACTTGCCGTCGCCCAGGATCGGGTATCTGGCGGCCCGCTCTTGCGAACTCGACGCAAAGTTGCGCGCCTGGCTCATGTCCACGTTGTGCGGCTGCAGGGCCAGCATGAGCGACGTTTCCATGTCGCCGCCGTGGATGCCAAAGCGGTGCTCCTCGGGCGGGAACAGGCTGAGCACCTCGTCGCCCAGGGGCAGATTGAACCAGTTGCTGCTGTAGACGATGAGATCGTGTTCGGTGCGCAGGTCGCGCGCCACGATGTCCATGGCGCTCAATTGCCCGCCGTGGGCATTGAAGAGCACCAGCTTCCTGATGCCGGCGCGCGCCACGCTGGCGCCGATCTCCATCCAGAGGCTGATCAGGGTTTGCGCGCTAAGCGTGAGCGTGCCGGGAAAGCGGATATGTTCATTGCTCTTGCCGATCTGCTGTGTGGGCAGAAAGAGCACAGGCAATTCAGGAGGCAGGTGCGGCAGGCTGGCCGTGATGACGCCCTCGACCAGGGCAGTGTCCACGCTGACGGGCAGGTGCGGGCCATGCTGTTCGATGGCCGCTACCGGCAAGACAGCGACCACCTCGGCCACCAGCGGATTGGCGCGGATGGCCGCGAATTCGCGCGTGGTGAGGTCGACCCAGAAATGCGAGCGGAGTTTCATTTCCGGATGTTAAACCGTGTCTGCCCCTTAGCCAAGCGCGTGCAGTGCCGCGCGCACGATGCTCGTCGCGTCCACGCCGAAGAAGCCCCTCAGAGCGGCGCGGGTATCGCTGCGGCCAAATCCGTCGGTGCCCAGGCTGAGGAAGCGCCGACCCACGGGCAAAAAGGCGCGCACGCTCTCGGGCACGGCGCGCACATAGTCCGTTGCCGCAATGATGGGGCCGCTGCTGGCGGCCAGCTGCTGGGCCACAAAAGGGGTGCCCGGCTGGGGCTCACCAGCCAGCGCGCGCTGCTCGCAGGCCAGGCCATCGCGCGCCAACTCGCTCCAGCTGGTCACACTGAACACATCCACCGCCACGCCCTGCTGCGCCAGCAATTGCGCGGCCTTGAGCACCTCAGTCAGGATAGCGCCAGAGCCCATGAGCGCCACGTTTCTTGATGAAATGGCGGCAGAACTTGCTCCGGAAGAGCGTGGGTAGCTAGCAAATTTGTAGCAACCGCGCACCACATTTGCCTCTAGGCCGGCCGGCAGATCGGGCTGGGCGTAGTTTTCGTTCATGAGGGTGACGTAATAGAACACGTCTTTCTGCTCGGTGACCATCTCGCGCATGCCGTGGTCGATGATGATGGCCATCTCGCCCGCGAAGGCCGGGTCATAAGCCCTACAGTTGGGGATGGTTGCGGCCACGAGCTGGCTGGAGCCGTCCTGGTGTTGCAAGCCTTCGCCGCCCAGGGTGGTGCGGCCGGATGTGGCGCCCAGCAGGAAGCCGCGGGCGCGCTGGTCGGCCGCCGCCCAGATGGCGTCGCCCACACGCTGGAAGCCGAACATGGAGTAATAAATGTAGAAAGGCAGCATGGCCAGGCCGTGCACGCTGTAGCTGGTGGCGGCCGCCGTCCAGCTGGCAATGGCGCCGGCTTCTGAAATGCCCTCTTCCAGGATCTGCCCATCCAGCGCCTCTCGGTAGCTCAGCACCGAGCCAATGTCTTCGGGCTCGTAACGCTGGCCCACGCTGCTGTAGATGCCCACCTGCTTGAACAGGTTGGCCATGCCAAAGGTGCGCGCCTCGTCGGCCACGATGGGCACCACGCGCGGGCCCACGGCTGCGTCCTTGAGCAGATTGCCCAGCAGGCGCACAAAGGCCATGGTGGTGGACATCTCCTTGCCTGCAGCCTGCGTGGCAAACGCAGCGTATGAAGCCAGCGGCGGTACGGGCAGCGCGTCGCACGCGGTGTAGCGCTGGGGCAAATGCCCGCCGAGGGCGGCGCGGCGCTCCTGCAGGTAGCGCATCTCGGCGCTGTCGGCTTCGGGTTTGAAAAACTCCAGATTCGTGGCCTGCGCGTCACTCAAAGGCAGGTTGAAGCGGTTGCGGAACTCGATGAGCGCGGATTCGTCCAGCTTTTTCTGGCTGTGCGTGGTCATCTTGCCCTGGCCAGCGGCGCCCATGCCATAGCCCTTCTTGGTGTGGGCCAGGATCACGGTGGGTTGACCCCGGTGCTGCGCTGCGGCCTTGTAGGCGGCGTAGATCTTCACAAGGTCGTGCCCGCCGCGCTTGAGGCGGTCGATCTGCTCGTCCGTCATGCCCTGCGCCAGGCGCTGCAGCTCGGCGTTCTGGCCGAAGAAATGGTCGCGGTTGAAGCGGCCGTCCTTGGCGGCAAAGGTCTGCATCTGGCCGTCCACCGTGTCGCCCAGGGCCTGCACCAGGGCGCCCGTGAGGTCGCGGGCGAAGAGGCCGTCCCAGTCGCTGCCCCAGACGAGTTTGACCACGTTCCAACCTGCGCCGCGGAAGAGCTTTTCGAGCTCGTCAATGATGCGGCCGTTGCCGCGCACCGGGCCGTCCAGCCGCTGCAGGTTGCAGTTGACCACCCAGACCAGGTTGTCGAGCTTTTCGCGGCTGGCCAGGGTGAGCGCGCTCATGGATTCGGGCTCGTCCATCTCGCCGTCGCCAAACACGCCCCAGACTTTTCGGCCCGTGCAGTCCAGCAGCTGCCGATGCGTGAGGTAGCGCATGAAGCGCGCGTGGTAGATGCTGCTGATGGGCCCGAGGCCCATGGAGCCGGTGGGGAACTGCCAGAAGTCCGGCATCAGCCAGGGGTGCGGGTAGCTGCTGAGGCCGCGCGCCACATCGGCGGGCGCGGTGATCTCTTGCCGGTAGTGGGCTAGGTCTTGATCCGTCAACCGCCCTTCCAGGTACGCCCGCGCATACACGCCCGGCGCGCTGTGGGGCTGGAAGAACACCAAATCCCCCCGATGCGAATCGTTGCGCGCATGAAAGAAATGGTTGAACCCCACCTCAAACAAGTCCGCCGCGCTGGCATAGCTGGCAATGTGGCCGCCCAGCTCGCCATAAGCGGCATTGGCGCGCGCCACCATGGCCAGCGCGTTCCAGCGCATCAGCGATGCCAGCTTTTCTTCTACCGCCAGGTCGCCGGGGAACGGCGGCTGCGCGTCCACCGTGATGGTGTTGACATACGGCGTCACCAGTTCTGGCGACCAACTCACTGCCGCAGTTTGCGCCATGCGCACCAGCGCGTCGAGCATGAAGCGCGCCCGCTCGGGGCCATGCTGCGCCACCAGGGATAAAAAGGCGTCGCGCCATTCGGCGGTTTCGGCTGGGTCTTTGTCGGCCTGGGTAGCAGAAAGGTGAATGGAAATGCTTTGATCGGTCATGGCGCCAATATAGGCAAAACCGGGCCAAACAGGCTGCCGAAATGCACACATGCCCAAGAAATCAAGGCATAAAATACCGCCGATCAAACTTTTTGAGGCATTTTGTGCAACTGGACGCGCTGGACATCAAAATCCTTGCCGAGCTGCAGGCCGACAGCTCGCTGACCAATGTGGAGCTGGCGCGGCGCGTGCACCTGAGCCCTTCGCCCTGCCTCACGCGCGTGAAGGCGCTGGAGGCGGCCGGCGTGATCCAGCGCTATGTGGCGCTGGCCAACCCCAAGGCGCTGGGCCTGGGCCTGAGTGTGTTCATCTCCATCAGCCTCAAGGCCCAAGCTAAGGCCGCGCTGGCCGAGTTTGAGGCGCGCATTGCCGAGCACGACGAGGTGATGGAGTGCTACCTGATGACCGGCGACAGCGACTACCTCATCCGCGTGGCCGTGGCCGATATGGCCGCGCTGGAGCGCTTCATCCTGGAGCAGCTCACGCCGATTGCGGGCATCGAGAAGATACGCAGCAGCTTTGCGCTGAAGCAGGTGCGGTACAAGACGGCGTTGCCGTTGCCGGGGTAGCGCCCCAAAAGCCGCACCAGGCCGTCACTTCAGTTTGAAGAATCGCTCCAAGTTTTCTTTCAGCGCCGGGGCGAATTCAACTTCTGGCTTAGTGAATTTCAATTGCTTAATTCCGCGAAGATTGAAACCGACGAACATGTCTTTCTCGTCGGCGACGGATTCATCGAGGAAGAGGAGCATGTTCGCAACGTCTTTGAGTTCGGCCTTGGCCTTGCCCATCACGAATCCGATTTCATGGTAAACGTTCGGGTTGCAGTGCGTAAGGTTGCCGATAAGCAGGCCGCAATCGATCATCATCTCGATAATTTTGTCGTTGATCTCATAAGACGTACCGTCTTGAAACCAGTCCACGCGTTCCACTTTGAGCGCGGGCTTTAGGTTATGCGCGTCGCTCACTTCCTTACAGACGCGCTGGATGATGGCGCAATGGTCATCGGGCTTTGCTTTGCCGAACGGCATCGAGACAAAAACGGTTCGCTTCCTGCTCACCAGCACCTTATCAAAGATGGCGATTAGGTCAGACGAACTGGATTCCTCGATGAGATGCAGGTGGTTGAGCTAACGGATTCTTTGTCGGTCGTGCCGACGTATTCTCCATTTTCACCATCAACGTTTTCGAGGCCGATGTAGCTCTCGCCCTCTGCAATGTCGTTAACGATGTTCTTCCCGACACCCACGACTTTCCAAAGGGGATAGATTGGTTAGTACGAAGAGCAAATGGTGTGCTCGAACTGTCTTCTCTTTTCTTGATTAGCTATCGGATCAAGGCGTCCACCGCTAACCGCGGATAGATGCCTTGAAAAAATTAGGCCACCCGCGGGTAAAGACCTTGACGCTGCATTCATGACTTCCCCTCCTCAATCGCGGTAATGAAGCCGGCAAGTTCCGTTGCAATGGGTTCTAGTTCGTTGGTCTTGGACTTGCGCCCTGTGGCGTCGTAACCGATGGCTACAGCGTTTTGCGCAGCTTGGCCAGCAAGGCAATCGCGCCGCGCTGCTCGGCGTCGTCCAGGAAGCTGGTGCTCTGCATGCGCAGCGCCACCGTGGGCAAAGACAGGATGTTGCCCCTGGCACCGGCAAGCACCCAACGCGCATCACGCGGCTCGCCGCGCGCCAGTTTGGAGACGGCGGCGTCGTGCGGCTCCAGAAAATGCGCCACCACACCCGCACGCGCCAGCGGGATCAGCCGCGCCTGCCAGCCGTCGGGCAGGGTGGGCAACTGGGGGTTGACCGGGTCGAAGTAAATGCCGTGCTGCACATGCCAGGGGCTGCCTTCGCCCAGCGCGGCTTGGAGCTCGAGCGCGCGGCCGGGGTCAGACTGCGTGTAGCAGTCAGCGTCGATGGAAAGCGTCATCTCGGCCGGAACGGCTGCCACCTCCGACATGCCGAGCACCGACAGGCTGCCAATGACGACGTAGTCGGTGTGGCCGCAGAGCTTTTTGGCCTGGGCCAGCAGGGCGAACAGGGCTTCTGCCTGCATGGCGCAGCGCTACTTCAGTTGCGCGGCGCGCAACTCGGCAGCAAACGGAGAGTTCTGCCGCATGGCCGTGCCCCAGCCCTCGGCGTCAGAGCACATGCGCTCCACCAGGTCCGCCACGGGCAGTGCGAGCCATTCGCTCCAGCGCTCGATGTAGTCCTGGCTGCACAGGCGCTGCGCGGCCCAGCGCTTGACTTCGAGCCGGGCCGCGGCCAGCAGTAGCTTCCTGCGGTCCTTGCGGGCCAACAGGTCGATGCCGATGCGCTGGTGCGCCATCAGCCGGTTTTGCTCCACTCGCATTTGGTCGTCGCGGGCACGGCGGCGCTCGTCCAGCAGCGGGGCGCGGTCAAGCCACTGCGGCGGCACCATGGCGGCCACCAGCTTGCCGTGTCGTTCAATGCCCACAGGCACAGTGGCGGCGAGCTCCAGCACCTGGCCGAAGTTCTGCTTGGCGGCGGAGGCGGTGACTTTGTCCATAGGGTCATTTTAGACAAAATAGTAATTTTGTCCAAAATGGGCTACGGAGAAGAAGCGCAGCTATTCGTCAGCCCCGCCAAACAGGTCGCTCAGGCATTTGGGCGCAGCCGGACCGTCGCCCGCGGCCTTCATGGGCGTGGCCTTGGGGTATTCCTCGGCGATGCGGTCTTCCCAGTAGGTGGTGGGGTTGGGCGCGCTGCACAGGCGGCGCCAGACTTCTTCGGGTACATGCTTGTAGGCCAGCACAGAGCCTTTGTCCCAGTGCAGGTCGAGCTGGCGCGTGCCGTTGTCATAGATGGCCTTGCGGATGCGGCCGGTGGTGAAGGTTTTGGTCTGCATGGGCGGGGCTCCTTGTACTCAGGTTTGCAACGCCATGACTACATCGCCCACGTGGATAGGGCCGCCGCTGATGACGCGCGCCGTCATGCCGCCGTGGCCGCGCATGGCGGCGTAGCCTCCGGGGCCGATCTCGGTCTCCATGCGCGAGCAGGGCTGGCAGGGGCCGACGATCTCGAGCACGGCTTCGCCCACCTGCAGCGTGCTGTTGCGCAGCGCAATCAGGTTAATGCCCGAGACGACGAGGTTGCGGCGCAGGCGCAGCGGGTCCACCGCGGCCACATGCGCCAGCCGGGCGATGACGTCCATGTGTTCGGCCTGGATGAGGGTGACCTGGCGCGTGGATAGCTCGGCCTCGCCGCGCTGGCCCAGGCGGTCGTCGGCCAGGCCGATGCCGGCCAGGGCCAGCGTCTGCGGCAGGCTGCGCGCCGGCTCGCGCGGCGCCCCGCGCACGACGATGGCTTCGACACGGCCCTGCACATGGGGTGGTTTGTTGAGATCGCGGATGGTTTTCATGGGGCTCCATCTTGCCACCGCCGTGCGACACTGCGGCTCTTCTGCCCCACGCGCCCCAAGCCCATGCCAACCGCCCACGAAACCGTCCATGCCAACGGCCTCGAATTCGCCTACCTGTCGGCCAATCTGAGCGGCACCGGCCCGCTGGTCCTGCTGCTGCACGGCTTTCCGGACTCGGCCCGCACCTGGAGCCACCAGATGCCGGCCCTGGCCGCTGCGGGCTATCGCGTGGTGGCGCCGTTTCTGCGCGGCTATGCGCCGACCGAGGTGCCCGCTAAGGGCTTCAACGACAAGGCCACCCTGGTAGCCGATGTGGTGGGGCTCATTCGCGCGCTGGGTGGCGGCGAGCCGGTGCTTCTGGTCGGGCAGGACTGGGGCGCCATCATCAGCTACGCCCTGCTGGCCGCGCACCCGGAGCTGGTGCGCCGCGCGGTGGTGATGGCCGTGCCGCACCCGGCCGAGGTGGCCAAGAGCATGCTGAGCGCTAAACACGCGCACCGCTCCTTCCATTGGTGGTTCTTCCAGCTGCCCGGCCTGCCCGAGCGGGCGATTCCGGCAGACGACTTCGCCTTCATCGACTACCTTTGGGACTACTGGACTTCGCCCGGCTTTGAAGACGCGGCCCACATCGCGGGCATCAAGCGCATGCTGGCCGAGCCGGGCGTGCTGCCCGCCACCCTGGGCTATTACCGCGCCATGCTCGACCCGGCCATGGCCGACCCGGCGCTGGAGCCGCTGCGCGCGCTGATGAACCGCCCGATTGCGGTGCCCACGCTGGCGCTGTGTGGCTCAGACGACCTGCGCGCCGAGCTGATGACGGACCAGGGCAAACACTTCACCGGCGAATACTGCTTTGAGCTGGTGCCCGGCGCGGGCCACTTCCTGCACCGCGAAAAGCCGGCCGACGTGACGCGGCGGGTGCTGGCCTGGCTGGGCGAAGCATGAACCGGCCGCGCAACATTACCGGCGACAGCTTCTTTGCCTGGGACGGCGAGGTCCTGGTGGTTAACATCCTGGGAAAGCCAGCCGCGGCGCGCGATGCGATTGGCAAGCCCAAGGGCACCCAGCTCAAGGTGAGCGTGACGGCCGCGCCCGAGGCGGGCCGGGCCACCGACCACATGCTGCGCTTTCTGGCACCGCTCTTTGGCGTGGCAGTGGCAGACATCGAAGTGGTTTTTGGCCGCGAAAACGTCAACAAGCAGTTGCGCATCCGCGCGCCCAAGAAGCTGCCGGCAGTGTTTGCCGCGCAGGGAGCGGAACTTATCCCGGCCCGGGTTCTCCCATAATGGCTGCCGGCCAGCGCCATTTGCAGCCCAGCCCCTGACCATTTCTGCCTTGAAACACCTCCTCGCCCGATTCCTCTCCCGCATGCTGCGTGCTACATTTTTTGTAGCTTTATACGGCCTGTTTGCGCCGGCATTCGCCCAGTTTTCCTCTCAAACGGGCGATCAGGCTGTGGCCAAAACGGTAGTCACCAGCGAGCGCGTGCGCGCCGAGCTGATGGCCTGGGCCCCCGATGGCGTGGGGCCAGGCAAGACTGTCTGGGTCGGCCTGCAGCTGGCGCACCAACCCGAGTGGCACACCTACTGGAAGAACTCGGGCGATTCGGGCCTGCCCACCGTGCTCGACTGGAAGCTGCCCGCGGGCGTGACGGCGGGCGAGATCGCCTGGCCAGTGCCGCAAAAAATCCGCATTGGCGACCTGGCCAATTACGGCTACGAAGGCACGGTGCTGCTGCCGGTGCCGCTGACCATCGGGTCGGACTTCAAGCCCGGCATTCTGGGCGACGACCTGGCGGTGCAGCTCAAGGCCGCCTGGCTGGTCTGTCGCAAGGAATGCATCCCCGAAGAAGGCGCGTTCGCTCTGCGCATTCCGCTCAAAAGCAGCACAGCGCTGAACGCCGCCGCGTTTGACGCTGCCCTCAAGGCGCAGCCCGCCGCTGTGGCCGCAGGGGTCAGCAAGGTCGAAATCGCGGGCAAGCTGCTCAAACTGAGCGTGGGCGGCCTGCCCGCCAGCGCGCAGGGGCGCCAACTCACACTGTTTGCCGAAACGCCCGAAGTGATTGAAACCGCGGCCACGCCCAAGCAGACCTGGCAGGGCGCGGTCTGGACAGCCGAGCTGCCCATTTCAGGCCAGCGCAGCAACAGCCCGGCTGTGATGCCCCTGGTGTTGGTGAGCGAATCGGATGCCACGCGGACGGCCTGGCGCGTGGAGGCGGCGGTGCAAGGCAACTGGCCTGCGGTGGAAGTAGGCGGGGCAGTGTCGCCCGAGCTGGCCGCCGCGCTGGGGCGCAGCGCCAGCCAGAACGCCAACATGCAGGCCAATGCGCCCGCGCAAGACCACTCCTGGGCCGGCCTGGCGCTGGCCCTGCTGAGCGCGCTGCTGGGCGGGATGATCCTCAACCTCATGCCCTGCGTGTTCCCGGTGCTGGCGATCAAGCTGCTGGGCTTTGCGCAGCATGCCGATGACCGCCGCGGCCACCGTGTCGACGGCCTTGCCTATTCGGCCGGTGTGGTGCTGAGCTTTGTCGCCCTGGGCGCGCTGATGCTGGCCCTGCGCGCGGGCGGCGAGGCCCTGGGCTGGGGCTTCCAGCTGCAGTCGCCTGCCGTGGTGGCGGGCCTGGCCCTGCTTTTCACCCTGCTCGGGCTGAACCTGGCCGGAGTGTTTGAGTTCGGCCAGTTTGTGCCCTCGCGCCTGGCGGCGCTGGAGGCGCGGCACCCGGCCGTGGACGCCCTGCTCTCGGGCGTGCTGGCGGTGGCGATTGCCTCGCCCTGCACCGCGCCTTTCATGGGCGCGTCCCTCGGCCTGGCCGTGGGCCTTCCGGCCGCGCAGGCCCTGCTGGTGTTTGGCGCGGTGGGCGTGGGCATGGCCCTGCCCTATCTGGCCGCGAGCATGCTGCCGGCCGTGGCGCGCCTGCTGCCCAGGCCCGGCATCTGGATGAACACGCTGCGCCGCTTCATGGCCTTCCCGATGTTTGCCACCGTGGCCTGGCTGGTCTGGGTGCTGGGCCAGCAAAGCGGCATCGACGGCGCGGGCGCCATGCTGGCCCTGCTGGTGGCAGCCAGCAGCGTGGTCTGGGCCTTCTCGCTAGCGGGGCGCACGCGGGCCGTGCTTGCTACAGTTTTGATAGCTGTCAGCGCACTGTTGATGCTGACAATCGGCCCGAACATTACCAAAATGCTGGAGCCGGCCAACACCCAGGCCGCAGCCGGCGCGCGCTGGCAGGCCTGGGAGCCCGGGCGTGTGGAGCAGGTGCTGGCCCAGGGCCAGCCGGTGTTTGTGGACTTCACCGCCGCCTGGTGCGTAACCTGCCAGTACAACAAGAAAACCACCCTGGCCAACCCCGGCTTGCTGGCTGCGATGGACGCCAAAAAGCTCGCCTTCCTGCGCGCCGACTGGACGCGCCGCGACCCGGCGATCACCGCAGCGCTGGGGCAGCTCGGCCGCAATGGCGTGCCGGTGTATGTGCTCTACGCGCCGGGCAAGGCCCCGGTAGTGCTGAGCGAAGTGCTGACGGTTGACGAAGTGCAGGCTGCGCTGCAGCGTTTGTAGGCCTGGTTGTGAGTACCCCACTGTCCGAGCGCGAGACCGTCGCGCAGATCCTGCAAAGCTGCCGCACCGTCGCCGTGGTGGGCCTCTCGCCCAAGCCGCACCGCGCCAGCCATGAAGTGGCGGCCTACATGAAACGCCAGGGCTGGCGCATCGTGCCGGTCAACCCCAATGCCCGCGAGGTGCTGGGCGAGAAGGCCTATGCCAGCCTGCCCGAGGCGGCAGCGGCCCTGGCTGCGCAGGGCCAGCGCATCGATCTGGTGGACTGCTTCCGTAACAGCGACGACATCCCGCCGATTGCCGGCCAGGCCATTGCGATTGGCGCGCGGGCGCTGTGGATGCAATTGGGCATCACCAACGAAGCAGCCGCCGCGAGCGCACGCACGGCGGGCCTGCTGGTGGTGCAAGACCGCTGCCTCAAGGTGGACCACGCGGCCCTGGCCCGGCAGGGCTGAAGGCTGAGACAATGCGGGCATGAAAAACGACACCTTTCTCCGCGCCTGCCTGCGCCAGGCAACCGACCACACCCCTGTCTGGCTGATGCGCCAGGCTGGCCGCTACCTGCCGGAATATGTGGCCACGCGCGCCAAAGCGGGCAGCTTCATGGGCCTGGCGACCAATGTGCAGTTCGCCACCGACGTCACCCTGCAGCCGCTGGACCGCTACCCGCTGGATGCGGCCATTTTGTTCAGTGACATCCTCACCGTGCCCGACGCCATGGGCCTGGGCCTGTCGTTCGAGCAGGGCGAGGGCCCGCGCTTTGCCAAGGCGGTGCGCGACGAAGCCGCCGTGGCCGATCTGGCGGTGCCCGATATGCACAAGCTGCAGTATGTGTTTGATGCCGTTGCGTCCATCCGCAAAGCGCTGGACGGCCGCGTGCCCCTGATCGGCTTTTCGGGCAGCCCCTGGACGCTGGCCTGCTACATGGTCGAGGGCAAGGGCAGCGACGACTACCGTCTGGTCAAGTCCCTGATGTACAGCCGCCCGGACCTGATGCACCGCATGCTGGCCATCAATGCCGATTCGGTAGCGACCTACCTCAATGCCCAGATCGACGCCGGCGCGCAGGCCGTCATGGTGTTCGACAGCTGGGGCGGCGTGCTGGCCGATGGCGCTTTCCATGAGTTCAGCCTGGCCTACACCGCGCGGGTGCTGGCGCAGCTCAAGCGCACCGGCACGGACGGCGCCGTGGTGCCGCGCATCGTGTTCACCAAGGGTGGTGGCCTGTGGCTGCAGGACATGGCCCCGCTCGACTGCGATGTGTTGGGCGTGGACTGGACGGTCAACCTGGGCGCCGCGCGCGCGCTGGTGGGCGGCAGCGTGGGTGGGCCGGGCAAGGCCTTGCAGGGCAATATCGATCCGAACGTGCTGTTTGCCCCGCCTGTGGCGATTGATGCCGAGGTGGCCAAGGTGCTCCGCAGCTTTGGCACCCCCCACACCGACGCCACCCGACCCGGCCCGACGCAAATTTTCAACCTTGGTCACGGCATAAGTCAGTACACACCCCCGGAACATGTGGCGGTGCTGGTGGAGTCCGTTCACCGGCACTCCAAATTGTTACGCCGCGCTTGACTTATGCACAAAAGTCGTGCTGCGCCGCGACATATGTCGGCCCGGTCAACATCTGTTGCTATAAAACCAATAGCGAAGCTAAGTTGTTGATTTATATGGAAGTCATGAAATTGCCATTTTTGCAGGCACCCTAAGAAAAGCCTTATTTCATGCGGCTTTGGAAGGGCTCCTGACAATCTATCAACAAAGTTATCCACAGAAACTTTGAATTACCCCGAAAAGCCTTTGAATTCAACTACTTATGGCTTACTTCGCCAGTTGACTTGAAGTATTGAAAGTAAAACACCCACTCCATGGCCATTCGGCTTGATGTCCTGGTCCCCACCCCGAACCACAGCACGGTTCGCGGGCCGCTCAGCTATACAAGTGAGCTCCCGCTTCCGCCCGGCAGCCTGGTGCGCGTGCCTTTGGGCAAACGGGAATTGCTGGGCATTGTCTGGGCCGCGCCGGCCGACGCGGCCGGGGAGCGCAAGGACGTGCAGGAAAAGCCGCTTGCTGGCGTGCTTGAGGGCGTGGAGCCTCTGTCGCAGGCTTGGCGCGATCTGGTGGGCTTCGCGGCCGGCTACTACCAGCGCGGCTTGGGCGAAGTGGCGCTGGCCGCCCTGCCGCCCCAGTTGCGCGGCTTGCAGCCGGAGCAGATGGCCCGGCGGCTCAAGCGCAAAACCAGGCCGGCGGCGGCCCGGGATGAGGCAGCAATCGGTGAAGCGGCACCGCTTGCTACGAATTTGGTAGCAACCACCGCGCAGCAGACGAGCGCAATCGGGCAGATTGCTTCGCAAGCGGGGCCGTTTTTGCTGTTTGGCGCAACCGGCAGCGGCAAGACCGAGGTCTACCTGCGCAGCGTCCAGCAGGTGCTGGACTCCGACCCGGTGGCCCAGGCGCTGGTGATGGTGCCCGAGATCAACCTCACGCCCCAGCTCGAAGCGAGCTTCCGCGCGCGCTTTGGCGCCGACGCCGTGGTCTCGCTGCACAGCGGCATGACCAACCCGCAGCGGCTCAAGAGCTGGCTGGCAGCCCACACCGGGGCAGCGCGCATTGTGCTGGGAACGCGCATGGCTGTGTTTGCCTCGATGCCCGGCTTGCGCCTGATCGTGGTGGATGAAGAGCACGACCCGAGCTACAAACAGCAGGAAGGCGCGCGCTATTCGGCGCGCGACCTGGCCGTTTACCGGGCACGGCTCGATGGGGCCAAGGTCGTGCTGGGCTCGGCCACCCCCTCGCTGGAGAGCTGGACGGCCTGCGAGCGCGGGCGCTACCAGCGCCTGGAAATGCCAGAGCGCGTGGGAAGCGCCGGCGGCTCCGCGGCAGGCGCCCTGCCCTCGCTGCGCCTGGTGGACATGAACCTGCAGGCCAGGAAAACCGTGCTCTCGCCGCAATTGCTGGCGGCGCTGGGAGCCCGCATTGGGCGGGGCGAGCAGTCGCTGGTGTTCCTGAACCGCCGGGGCTACGCACCCGTTCTGGCCTGCAGCGCCTGCGACTGGAAGAGCGAGTGCCCCAATTGCAGCGCTTTCCGCGTCTTTCACAAGATCGACCGCAGCCTGCGCTGCCACCACTGCGGGCTTGCCGAGCGCGTGCCGCGGGCCTGCCCCGAGTGCGGAAATGTCGACATTGCGCCAATGGGGCGCGGCACGGAGCGCCTTGAAGAGCATCTGGCCGAGATGCTGGCGGGCGTGAAACGGCCCGACGGCAGCCCGGTGCGCATTGCGCGCATGGACGCCGACAGCACGCGCCTGCAGGGTGCGCTGCAAATGCAGCTGGCCCAGGTGCATGCGGGCGAGGTGGACATTCTGGTGGGCACCCAGATGGTCACCAAGGGCCACGACTTTCGCCGCATCACCCTGGTGGCGGCCTTGCAGGCGGACGCCGCCCTGTTTTCGAGCGATTTCCGCGCGCCCGAGCGCCTGTTTGCCCTGCTCATGCAGGCGGCAGGCCGGGCCGGGCGTGACGCCGCGCAGGCCGCAGGCAGCGAGATGTGGGTGCAGACCTTTCACCCAACCCATCCGCTGTTTGCTGCCCTGCGCAAGCACGACTTCCCGGCCTTTGCGCGCCAGCAGCTGGCCGAGCGCGAGCAGGCCAGCTTGCCGCCCTTTGGCTTCCAGGCCCTTCTGCGCGCCGATGCGCGCACCCAGGAAATGGCCCAGGGTTTCTTGCACGCCGCCAGCGAAGACGCCGCCAGCCTGTCCGAGGCTGCGGCGGTGACGCTTTACCCGGCAGTGCCCCTGAGCATCCAGCGCGTGGCCAATGTGGAACGCGCCCAGATGCTGGTGGAATGCGGCTCGCGCGGCGCGCTGCAGCGCTTTCTGGCGGCCTGGCAGCCGCTGCTGCTGGCGCGCAAGGATAAGGGTGTGATCCGCTGGGCGGTCGATGTGGATCCGCTGCTGATCTAGGCCCCCCGAAGCGCCTGCTGCGCCTCCCGCGCTAACGCAGCAGCGTCACTGCTCCCGAAAAGGTGAAGAAGGCCAGCGCGGTCGAGACCAGGATGATGCGCGCGATGCGACCGTTGTTGGCGCCAAAGCGCTCGGCCAGCAGGGACACATTGCTCGCGCTGGGCAAAGCGGCCACCAGCACGATGACCGTGAGTGCGTACTTGCTGAGCGGCACGCCCAGGTAGATGGACGCGCTGCCCACCAGCAGCACCAGAAACGGGTGCAGGACGAGCTTCTTGAGCGCCACGGGGACGTATTCGGCCCAGGGCGTCGGGTCCTGGCTGGTCATCTGCGAGCGGGCCAGCACGGCGCCGATGGTGAACAGGGCCACGGGTGATGCGGCATCGGCCAGCATGCCCAGGGTCTGCATGACCGGTTTGACGGGCTCCAGGCCCAGGGCCGAGGTGATGGCACCGCAGACGATGGCCCAGGGCATGGGATTGGAGGCCACGCCGCGCAAGGCATCGCGAGCGGCCACGCTGGCACCGTGCTTGTCGGCGGCATCTAGCCGCGAAAGGGCGATGCACAGCGAACTGGTGACGATCAAGTCCACCAGAATGGTCACGATGGCCGGACCGGCCGCCGCCGGCCCCAGCAGGGTCACCAGCAGGGGCACGCCCATGAAGCCCGTGTTGGGAAAGGCCGCCACCAGGGAGCCAAAGGCCGCGTTGTTCCAGTCGATACGCTGACTCAGTGTGATGGCGGTTGTGAAGCCCACCATCACCAGGGCACAGAGCAGGTAGACGCCAAATACGCTGGCGTCGAGCAACTGGGCAATAGGCGTGGTTGCGCCGAAGCGGTAGAGCATGCAGGGCAGCGCAAAGTACAGCACGAACAGGTTCAGGCCGGGGATGGCCGCCTGCGGCAGCAGGCCGCGCCGCGCCGCCACATAGCCACAGAGCACGAGCGCAAAAAAGGGAAAGGTGATGAGCAGGACGGAGATCACGCGGCCATTTTCGCAGGCCACAGCCGCTTGCCCGGGCCGGCTGTCGGTATGATTCGCCCCTTTCCCCTGCCTGCCCTGCCTGCTCCCCCATGTCTGAACCCTTCCACGGCCTCAATCTCGCACAACAGGAAGCCGTGAACTATCTGCATGGGCCATGCCTCGTCCTGGCGGGCGCCGGATCGGGCAAGACGCGGGTGATCACGCACAAGATCGGCCGACTGATCCAGGCAGGCCTTGCGCCCGAGCGCATTGCAGCCATCACCTTCACCAACAAGGCCGCCGCCGAGATGCGCGAACGTGCCAAGGGCCTTATTGGGCGCGAGGCCAAGAAAGTGCTGATCTGCACCTTCCACGCCCTGGGCGTGCGCATGCTGCGCCAGGACGGCGAGGCCCTGGGCCTCAAACCGCAGTTCAGCATCCTCGACAGCGACGATGTGACCAGCATCCTCAAGGATTGCGGTGGCAGCACCGACGCGGCCACCGCGCGCCAGTGGCAATGGGCCATTAGCCTGTGGAAGAACATGGGCCTCAATGCGGTGCAGGCCGAGGCCATTGCGAAGGACGACAACGAGCGCATTACCGCCAGAATCATGGCCCGCTATGAGGAACGCCTTTCGGCCTACCAGAGCGTGGACTTTGACGACCTGATTGGCCTGCCGCTCGCCTTGCTACAAAAACACGAGCACGTCAGGCAGAAGTGGCAGGAGATGCTGGGGCATGTGCTAGTGGATGAATACCAGGACACGAACGCCACGCAATACGAAGTGCTCAAGTGCCTAGTGGGCGAGCGGGCGCGCTTCACGGCGGTGGGTGACGACGACCAATCGATCTATGGCTGGCGCGGCGCCACGCTGGACAACCTCAAGCGCCTGCCCCAGGATTTTCCCCAGCTTAAGGTGGTCAAGCTCGAGCAAAACTACCGCTCGACCAGCGCCATCCTGCGCGCGGCCAACAACGTAATCCAGCCCAACCCCAAGCTCTACCCCAAGACGCTTTTCAGCGAATTGGGCGAGGGCGAGCCCGTGCGCGTAGTCGATGCGGACAACGAAGAGCACGAAGCCGAGCGCACGGTGGCGCGCATCCAGGGCTTGCGCGCCCTCACGGTCAGCACCATCAGCGGCCAGCCTTTGCACAAGGAGTGGCGGGACTTTTGCGTGCTCTACCGCGCCAACCACCAGGCCAAGGTTTTTGAGAAGGCGCTGCGCAAGGCGAATATCCCCTACAAGGTTTCCGGCGGTACGAGCTTTTTCGACCGCGCCGAAATCAAGGACCTGTGCGCGTGGTTCCGGCTGTGGATCAACAACGACGACGACCCGGCCTTCCTGCGCGCCATCACCAGCCCCAAACGCGGCATTGGCCACACCACCCTGCAAAACCTGGGCACATTCGCAAGCCAGTACAAGCTCAGCCTGTTCGAGGCCTTGTTTTCTCCCTCGCTGGGCACCGCGCTGCCGGCCAAGGCGGTGGGCAGCCTGCACGAGTTTGGCCGCTACGCGAACGATCTCGAATACCGCGCGCGCGAGACCCATGGCAAGGAGGACGGCCTGGCTTTCCTGCTGCAATGGCTCAAGGACATAGACTACGAAAAGCACCTCTACGATGGCGAGGACAGCGAGAAGCTGGCCGCCAGCCGCTGGGCCAACGTGCTCGACTTCTGCGAATGGATGTCGCTGCGCTGCGGCGGCGACATCGAAGACGCCTCGGGCGCGCTGGAGTCCACCGAAAGCAAAAGCCTGCTCGAAGTGGCCAAGACGATCTCCCTTCTCTCCACCATCAGCGAGCGCGAGCAGGATCAGGACGTGGTCACGCTCTCCACCCTGCACGCCGCCAAGGGCCTGGAGTGGCCCCATGTGATGCTGGTGGGTGTGACCGAAGGCATGCTGCCCTTCAAACTTGGCGAGGACGACAGCCCCGCGGCCAAGGCCGACGGCCCGATGCAGGAAGGCATCCTGCAACGCCTGCAGGAAGAGCGCCGCCTGATGTATGTGGGCATCACGCGCGCGCAGCGCACCCTCAATGTGAGCTGGACCAAGCGGCGCAAGAAGGGCCGCGAGATGATTGCCGCCCAGCCCAGCCGCTTCATTGCCGAAATGGCCCTGAGCCAGGCCACAGCCAAGGAAGACCCGCGCGAGAAACTCCGGGCCTTGCGCGCCGAATTTGCCATTCGCGCCCAGGATGCCAAGGCTCTGGCTGCACAGCGCGCTGCCGAACCCGACCCGGTGGCCTGAGCCATGCAAGGACCGATGCGCCACTGTTTTGCTATAGTTTTTATAGCAATTTACGCTCTTTGCATGCCGGCCAGCGGGCGATCTGCCCCTCAAACGCCGGCCGCGAAAGCTGTCGTCTGCCCGGCAGCGGACGATATGGGCCAGGCAGACCTGCTGGGCCTGTGGCAGGCAGAAATCGAGTCCCAGCCCGGTCCAATTGCCGTGCTGCTCGAAGAAAGCAAGGAATTCAGCGAAGGGGTCTCGGGCGGCATTGACCGCGATGGCCGCAAGGCGCAAATCGCCGGCGACATCGAAGACGGTGAAATCCAGCTTGAAGAGTCGGAAGACGGCACCCATATCAGCGCCAACTGGACGGGCCAGTTCAGCCAGGGCTCCTGCGGCAACGAGATCAAGGGAACCTGGCAGGGCGCCCAAGGCGGAGCGCCGCGCCACTTCGTCCTGCGCAAAGCGGGCGGTTTGTAAAGTTGGCCGTCTCGTAGCTGCGGGGCCACCAAAATTAGCCCGAAAGAGTTAAATTTGCGGGGCTCCGGTTCGGGGCAAGTATTCCATCACCCCTCTTACTCCTGACGACCATGAACAAGCAACTCCGCCTACTCGCCCTTCCCGCCCTGCTGTGCCTGGCATGCGCCAGCTTCGCCCAGACCGCTGCTCCGGCTGCCGCCGCATCTGCCGCCAAACCGGCAACCAAGATGGCTTCGGCTCCTGCCGCCAGCGCGGCCAAGCCCGCCAAGGCAGTGCCCGCGCCCATGCCCACCGAGGCAGCAGCCGGCGGCGGCAACGGCAAGGTCTGGGTCAACACCAAGTCCAAGGCCTACCACTGCGAAGGCACCAAGTTCTACGGCAAGACCAAGGAAGGCGAATACATGAGCGAAGCCGACGCGAAGGCCAAGGGCAACCACCCTGCCGCTGGCAAGGCCTGCGCCGCCAAGTAAAACCCGCATCATTTGCGGCATTGCGACGGTTAGACTGCCCTCGTGAATCCAACCCGAGGGCACACCATGTCTCCATCCGCCAAAGTGCTTCCTGCCCGCCCCGGCCGCGCCCTGCTGGCAGCGCTGCTGCTGGCCCTGGGTGCCTGCGCCAGTGTGAATGCGCCGCCCGGCATGAGCGCACAGCAAATTGCGGCCCTGGTGGCCAGCCCTGACCGCAGCGCGGCTGACAGGCAGAACGACAAGCGGCGCAAGCCCGAGCAGATGCTGGCCTTCATTGGTCTGCGTCCTGGTATGCAGGCCTTTGACCTGAGCACCGGCGGCGGCTACACCACCGAACTGCTGGCACGCGCTGTCGGCCCCACAGGCAAGGCCTATGGGCAAAGCACACCGCCGCGCGAGCCCGGCGCTGCGCCGCGCCCGCCCGTGGTGCCCGAGGGCGATGCAAGCGGCAGCGAGCCGGTTGCGGTGGCTGCCGCGCCGCGCCGTACCTCGGCTCAGGCCTTGGCCGAGCGCGCCAAAAACCCGGCGGTTGCCAACATCGTTTCGGTGGTGCGCCCGTTTGAAGACCCGATCCCGCCCGAGCTCACGCCTGGTGGGCTGGACGTGGTCACCCTGATGTTCAACTACCACGACCTGGGCCACCTCGGCGTCGATCGCGCTCGCATGAACCGCGCTGTGTTTGCAGCATTAAAGCCGGGTGGCGTGTATGTGATCGCTGACCACGCAGGAAGACCCGGTACGGGCATTTCGGAGGCTGGCACGTTGCACCGCATCGAGCAGGCCTTTCTGGAGCAGGAAGTGCAACAGGCCGGCTTCCAGCTGGCAGACAGCGCCGATTTCCTGCGCAACCCCAACGACCCGCGCGACAAAAATACGCCCGAACCGGCCATGCCGAAAGACCAATTTGTCGTGAAATTCGTGAAACCCTGAGGCCACGCATCCCTTGCCGGCCGTTTCCCCTTGAAAACGGCCTTTGGGGTACTATCTGACCCGTTAGTTTCTGACACCTAAAACAAACAACGCCCGCCGGCGGGCGTTTTGCTTGGAGCGCCCCGTACGATGGTCCCGCATCTCATTACCGCCCTAAGTGGCCCCATCAACGAGCTCGAGCAGCGCATCCTGGACACCATGCCCGCCATCGAGCGCTGGTTCCGGCTCGAGTGGATGGAGCACACGCCGCCTTTCTATTCGTCGGTCGACATCCGCAATGCCGGCTTCAAGCTCGCGCCGGTCGACACCAACCTCTACCCCGGTGGCTGGAACAACCTGACCAACGAGATGCTGCCCCTGGCCGTGCAGGCCGCCATGGCGGCCATTGAAAAGATCTGCCCTGAGGCGCGCAACCTGCTGGTGATCCCCGAGAACCACACGCGCAACACCTTTTACCTGAGCAATGTGGCCCAGCTGCGCCGCATCTTCCATATGGCTGGGCTCAATGTGCGCATCGGCTCGATCAACCCCGAGATCAAGAAACCCACCACTATCGAGTTGCCCAACGGCGAGAGCGTGACGCTCGAGCCCGTCATCCGCAGCAAGACGCGCCTGGGCCTCAAGGATTTCGACCCCTGCACCATCCTGCTCAACAACGACCTCTCGGCCGGAGTGCCCGGCATCCTGGAAGACCTGCACGAGCAATACCTGCTGCCGCCTTTGCACGCGGGCTGGAGCGTGCGCCGCAAGAGCCTGCACTTCCAGAGTTATGAGGAGGTGGCCAAGCGCTTTGGCAAGCTGCTGGGCATCGACCCCTGGCTGATCAACCCGATGTTCAACAAGTGCGGCGAAGTCAACTTCCATGAAGGCACGGGCATGGAATGCCTGACCAGCAATGTGGATGTGCTGCTAACCAAGATCCGGCGCAAGTACAAGGAATACGGCATCAAGGAAAAGCCTTTCGTCGTCGTCAAGGCCGACAACGGCACCTATGGCATGGGCATCATGACCGTGCGCGACGTCAAAGACCTCGATGCCCTGAACCGCAAGACGCGCAACAAGATGAGCGTCATCAAGGACGGCCAGGAAGTGAGCGAAGTGATCATCCAGGAGGGCGTGCTGACGAATGAGCGCATGAATGACGCAGTGGCCGAGCCCGTGGTCTACATGATGGACCGCTATGTGGTGGGGGGCTTCTACCGCGTGCACGCCGAGCGCGGCATCGACGAAAACCTTAATGCCCCCGGCTCCAGCTTCGTGCCCCTGGCCTTTGCCGAAAGCACCCACCTGCCCCAGCCAGGCGTCAAGCCCGGCGCCAGCGCACCCAACCGCTTCTACATGTACGGCGTCATAGGCCGCCTGGCCATGCTGGCGGCGAGCTACGAACTGGAAGCCACCGACCCAGAAGCCGAGGTGTACGAATAATCCGCAGGATCTGGAGAAAAACCGGTTGGAGACCCCGCAGATCGGGCGTAGAGCGCAGCAAACTCAATAGCAATCCATTCACCCGAAATTGCGCACTTCGGCCACCGCATCGTCAAACTGCGGCACCGGCCCGCTGTTGAGCGAAAGCGGAATCCGGGCCCCGGCCCGCGCAAACAGCGGCAGGCGCGCCAGCGGCGCATCCACGCTATGCCATTGGCCAGCTGCATACCGCTGGCCGGTTTCAAAATCAAACCATGCCGCGGGGCCAGCGGGCAGGTAGACGCGGCGCGTGGTCGCACCTTCGTCCACAACCGGGGCGACCAACAAACCGCTGCCGAGCATGAAGTCGTCGCAATCTTCCAGGCATTGCGCATCGTCGGGGAAGTCATAAAACGTCGGCCGGATGATGGGCTCGTGTTGCACGTGGGCGCGCTCGAACAGTTGCCACAGATAGGGCATGAGTTGGTAGCGCAGGCGGATGGCTGCAAACACCTCGGCCTTGACGGACGGGTGCATCCAGGGCAGGTTGATGCTTCCATCGGCCTTCCAGGAGTTCATCACCATGCGCGGGTTGAGGCAGCAGGCCTGCACCCAACGCGCGAGCAATTCGGGGCCGGGCGAGGGGCCGGCAAAACCGCCCACGTCGTGGCCGATGTTGAACATGCCCGATAGGCTCATCTGCAACCCGGTGCGGATGTTCCAGCGCAGGTTGCTCCAGCTCGTGCTGTTGTCACCGGACCATGTCTGCGCATAGCGCTGCAGGCCGGGCGGCCCGCCGCGCGTGATGGTGTAGACCGGCTCGCCCGGCGCATGCCGCGCCTGGGCCTCGTAGGTCGCGCGGGTCATGAGCAGGGGATGCAGCGGGCGGCTTCGGTGCATGGGCATGGCGCTGCCAAAGCCCCGGCAGGCGGCTGCGTCGTCCATCACCGAATACTCGTTGTTGTCGTTCCAGCCGACGTCGATACCGTAATCGAGCACCTGCTGGCGCAGGCCGTTTTGCCACCAAGCCACCGCCTGGGGGTTGCTGAAGTCCAGGTGCGCGCCCACGCCGTCCCAGAACTGCTCAATGACCGGCTGGCCGGTTTGCGCGTCGTGGATGAAGCCGCCGAGCTGCTTGACCTCGGGGTAGGCCGGGTGGTCGTCGAGCAAGCAGGGTTTGACATTGGCCACGATGCGCATGCCCGCTGCGTGGAACTTGGCGTTGAGCGCCTTCGGGTCAGAGAATTTGGAGGCGTTCCAGGTGAACACATAGCGGCGTTTGCCGCGCGAGGAGTAGCCCGAGCCGTAATGGAAGGAACTCACCGGCACGCCCTCGGCCTGGGTGCGGTCGATGAAGGCACCGAGCTGGGCCTGCGCGTCGGGCGCGTCGGCCAGGCCCATGGCGGTTTGCGCGAAGCCCAGGGACCAGCGCGGCGGAAGCGCCGTGCCGCCGATCAGGCGCAGGTATTGCGCGATGACCTCGCCCGGCGTATTGCCGGCCATCACGTAATAGTCGAGGTCGCCATCTTCGATTTCGACGTAACGGAAGAGCTCGTGGTAATTGTCGTGTTCCTGGCCGAAATCGAAGGTGCAGGCGCACAGGGTGTCGTAGTAGATGCCCCACCATTGGCCGGATTCGGTGCGCGTAAGCACGAAGGGCCAATGCTTGTAGAGGGGGTCGCCGCGTGCCGGGTCGTAACCCAGGGCGTCGAGCGCGAGGGTGCGCAGGCGCCGGCCATGCAGGTTGAGCGGGCCGGTCTTGTCGCCCAGGCCGTAGTAGCGCTCTCCGCGCTGGCGCTCCAGATAGTGGCGCAACGCGCCAGTGCGGCTGCTCGCAAAATACGCTGAGGTGGCGCGGTCGTTGGCAAAGGGCTTGCCGTCCGTGCCACGCCATTGCAGGGCCAGCGGACCGGGGCGGATATGCACCTGCATGGCGGCCGTGCACAAGGTAAAGCCTTCGCCTTCGGGCTGGATGCTTGCCGCAGGCAGGGCAAAGCCGCTGACATCGTCGCGTGCGCGGCCCTCCCAGGGCACGTCGACGCCGCAGGCGGGGTCTGCGCCGGGCGCAATCGTCCAGGTGCGCGGCTCCTTGTAGCCGGCAGCCGGCTTGAGCGTCACCCGGAACAGGCTGGGCTCCAGCGACTGCACGCGCAAGGCCGCACCGCCGTTGAGATCAAATTGCAGGAAATGGCTGCCCTGGGCGGACAGGCTCGCAGGGCCCAGTGTTTTCATGTTCAGTTCGGGAGGCGCAGGCCGCCCTGGTCAAAGCGGTGCAATTGCGCGGGAGGCAAATGGATACCCACATTGTCGCCGAGCCGGATGTCGGTCTGGCCAGCAAGCACCAGCTCGAATGGCGTATCGCCCGCCACCATGCCGTGCAGCAAACTGCTCGAGCCCAGCTGTTCGACTTGGGTGACAACCAGTGTGATGTCACCGCCCGCTACGGGGCCAGCGAGTTGGGCGTGCTCGGGGCGCATGCCCAAGCTGTGCACGCCAGCAGCCTGACCGGACACCAGGCTTGCTGAAATGAAATTCATGCGCGGGCTGCCGATGAAGCCGGCCACAAAGGTGTTGACGGGCCGGTTGTAGAGATCCAGCGGCGTGCCCACCTGCTCGATCTTGCCCGCGCGCAGGACCACGATCTTGTCGGCCATGGTCATGGCCTCGACCTGGTCGTGGGTCACGTAAATCATCGTGGCCTTCAGGCGTGTGTGCAGATCGCGGATCTCGGCCCGCATGGAGACGCGCAACTCCGCGTCGAGGTTGGAAAGCGGTTCGTCAAACAGGAAGAGCTTGGGCTCGCGCACAATGGCACGGCCGATGGCTACCCGCTGGCGCTGACCACCCGAGAGCTGGGTGGGCTTGCGCTCGAGCAGGGCATCCAGGCGCAGCAGGTTCGCCGCCGCAGTAACCTTGGAGCGGATTAGCGCCGCGTCCATGCGCATGTTCTCTAGGCCAAAGGCCATGTTGTCATAGACGCTCATGTGCGGGTAGAGCGCATAGGACTGGAACACCATGGCGCAACCGCGGTGGGCGGCCGAGACATCGTTGACGCGCTGGCCATCGATGCGGATTTCGCCGCTGCTGGGCGAGTCGAGCCCCGAGATGCTGCGCAGTAATGTGGACTTGCCGCAGCCCGAGGGCCCGACGAAGACAACAAACTCGCCGTCTTCAACCTTGAGGTTGACACCGTGCAGGATAGTCGCCTTGTCAAAGGTCTTGACGAGGTTTTCGAGTTCAAGAGTGGCCACGGTGCAGTCCTCGGGGAATCATTTGACGCCGGCGCTTGCGATGCCGGTCGTGATGTACTTTTGCAGAAAGGCGAACACCAGAGTGATGGGGATCAGGGTGATCACGGTCATGGCCAACAAGTAATGCCATTGGGTGTTGAGTTCGCCCTGGAAGGAGTTAAGTGCCAGCTGCAGGGTGAAATACTCCGACTTGGAAAGCACGATCAGGGGCAGCAGGAAATCGTTCCAGCGCCACATCACCGAAAAGATGGCCAGCACGGCCAGAGCCGGTGCCGAGAGCGGCAGGATGATCTTCCAGTAGATGCGCCATTCGCTGGCGTGGTCCATGCGCGCCGCTTCGATCAGTTCGTCCGGAATGGTGAGCATGTACTGGCGCAGCAGGAATACGCCGGTGGGCGTGGCAATCGCGGGCAGGATCACACCCCAGAGGCTGTTGAGCAGGCCCACCGTGTTGATGACCAGGAACACCGGCACCAGGATGATGGTGGGCGGGATCATCAGCGTGGCAATGATCAGGCCGAACACCCACTTCTGTCCTTTGAACTGGTATTTGGAGAGCGCAAAGGCCGCCATCGAATTGATCAGCAAGGTCAGCAGGGTGGCGATGACGGTGATGAACACGCTGTTGAACAGGTAGGTGCCAAAGCTGAACTTGCCGAAAATTTCGGTGTAGTTGCTGGTGGCAAACTCGAGTTCATTGACGGGCTTGCGCTCGTTGATGTTGACCTGCACCGGCTTCTCAGCCGGCTTAGCCGGGTCCACCATGGTGGCCATGATGCCCAGCCGCATGACCTGGGCCATGGGCCGCTCGCTGGTTTTGCCATCGTCGCCAGTGATGCGGGTGAGGTAGAGCGGCAGGGGTTGGTCGTAACCCGGCACACTCACCGATTTCTGGCTGTAGGGCAGGAAGGTAGGCGGGAACTGGGCCAGTGCGCTCTCGGTCTTGAGCGAAGACATCACGAGCCAGACCACCGGCGCAAACATGGTGAACAGGCCGACCACCAGATAGGCGTAGGAGAAGTAATCCGTCCAGCCCATGCGGTAGGCGCTGCGGGTGCGGGTGAGAAATTGCACAGGATTGGCCATGGACCTAGCGCGCTTTCTGCCCGGCCTTTTCAGCGCGGGTGAGTTTGAGTTGCACAAAGGTCAGGGTCATCAGGCCCACAGCCAGCACCAGCGAGGCCGCTGCCGCCAGGCCATAGAGGTGGATCTGCTCGGCAAAGCCGGTCTGGTAGATGAACTGCACGATAAAGGTGGTGGCCGAGCCAGGTCCTCCGCCGGTGAGCACAAACACTTCGTCAAAGATCTGCACCGCGCGGATCATGGCCAGCACCAGCACCACGATCAGGTTGGGCATGAGCAGGGGCAGGGTGATGCGGTAGAGCACGCGCCAGGGCGAGGCGGCATCCATCTCGGCGGCTTCGTACATGTCCTTGGGGATGGCCTGCAAACCGGCAAGCAGGATCAGGGTGTAGAAGCCCATATGGGCCCAGATGGAGACGAACACCGTCCAGAAGAAGGCCCAGTTTGCGGTCGTCA
>Ga0007834_1000050_pt1 | contig 50546 bp, 44 predicted proteins | sample CryBogCBE06Nov07_FD_71233 | JGI IMG/M metagenome (GOLD analysis project Ga0007834, IMG submission 71233) | Freshwater microbial communities from Crystal Bog, Wisconsin, USA - CBE06Nov07 | ecosystem: Environmental > Aquatic > Freshwater > Lake | place: Crystal Bog, Wisconsin, USA | collected...
ACCCAGATTCCGGTGGTGCAGCTTTCGGCGGAGCTGACATCCTTCGTGCCGGGGCGGCGGCTGGATGATAATTGTCAGATCATGCTGCGCTATGCCAATGGTGCGCGCGGGATGCTCTGGGTCAGTCAGGTGGCCCCCGGCCATGAAAACGGGCTGAAAATCCGCGTTTATGGCACCAAAGGCTCGATAGAATGGGTTCAGGCCAATCCAAATTATCTGATCTGGTCGCAGCTTGGCCAGCCGCAGATGATTCTGACCCGTGGCGGCCCGCAGACAGGTGCTGCCGCCGCGCGGGTGACTCGTGTGCCGGGCGGTCATCCGGAAGGCTATCTCGAAGGCTTTGCCAATATTTACACAGAAGTGGCCCATGCTATTCGTGCTGCCCGAACCGGCGCGGCCCCCGATCCCGCAGTTTTATTCCCTAGCCTCGACGATGGCCTGAAGGGCATGGCCTTCATTGAGGCCGCTGTGGCCTCATCCCGCAAAAATGCCCGGTGGGTGGCGCTCTGAGGCCATTGAAATTTAAAGATGGCTCGGCATGTGGTGCGGCTTTAGCGGCAAACTGGCGTGAATCGCGATGTGTGGGCGGGGCGCAGGGTTCAGCCCCTCATGAACCAGCATTTTCACTCCAAAATCTAAAATATATTTTTATTCAATATTTCAATAAATTAGATTGATTTTTGAATATTTTACACATGATTTTTTGTAAGTTTTTGCATTTATTGTGTTTCAGCACTTGCCGCGTCGGCCATGCTCTGTTAGTCAGACGTTCATCGGGGTATGGCGCAGTCTGGTAGCGCGATAGTTTTGGGTACTATAGGCCGTTGGTTCGAATCCAGCTACCCCGACCACTTCTTGCTTCTGGCAAGGTTGCCGTGATCTTTCAAACGGGTTGTTGAAATGAGTGCACGCATTTATTCTCCCTCAAAAACCGCAACACAGTCTGGTGCTTCAAAATCCAAGCGCTGGCTGTTGGAATATGAGGCGGCTTCGCCGCGCACGGCTGATCCGCTGATGGGCTGGACCTCCTCTTCGGATATGCTGTCGCAGGTCAAGCTGTGGTTTGAAACAAAAGACGAGGCCGTGGCCTATGCCAGAGCCAAAGGGCTGGCTTTCCGCGTGGAGGAGCCCAAGCAGCCCGTGCGCAAAGGCATGTCCTATACCGATAATTTTCGTCATAACCGCATCGGCACCTGGACACATTAAGGCTATGGTGCCGTTCATATCTGCCATTCTGGCCTCGTAGCTCAGCTGGATAGAGCAGCCGCCTTCTAAGCGGCAGGTCGCAGGTTCGAGACCTGCCGAGGTCACCAATATCCATGGCAGGATTGCATGATTAAATCAGCCTTAAATGGTGATTTTATAGCCCCCATATTTCACTGGGCAGAGGGTTCGCACCGCAGAGCTTTGACTCTGCTGGCCTTTGTGGCCCTGCTGATGTTTCTGCCCGGATTTTTCACGCTTCAGCCGATGGATCGGGATGAGCCGCGTTTTGCCCAGGCCAGCAAGCAGATGCTGGAAACCGGTGATTTTGTGTCCATCCGTTTTCAGGATGAAGCCCGCAATAAAAAGCCGGTCGGCATTTATTGGTTGCAGGCCGCTTCCGTTGCGCTTGCCGAAGCGGCCGGTGTGCCGCAGGCGCGTCAACATATCTGGCTTTATCGGTTGCCTTCGCTTTTGGCGGCCATATCCGCAACCTGTCTGACCTATTGGGCGGCTCTGGCTATTACAGACCGGCGAAGGGCCCTTATTGCAGGTCTGCTGATGGCCTCCTGCTTACTGCTGGGTGTGGAGGCCCGCCTTGCCAAAACAGATGCTGTGCTGACCGCGACAGTCATTGCCTGTTCGGGTGTTGTGATGCGGCTTTATCTGAGCCGCACTTTAAGTTTAAGCCAGATTTTGCTGTTCTGGGTATCGCTCGCCATTGGCATATTGATCAAAGGCCCGCTGACCCCCTTGATTATAGGTCTGTCTGTGGCTGTTTTGTCCTACAGGGAGCGGTCAGTGCGGTGGCTGCGGCCCTTGCGCGGTGGACTGGGTCTGGCTTTATGCCTTGCGGTGGTTTCGCCCTGGTTTGTGTTGATCGGACTGAAAACCCATGGCGCTTTTTTCAGCCAGTCGATTGAGCAGGATATGCTGGGCAAAGTCGCGCAGGGTCAGGAATCACATGGCGCGCCGCCGCTGACATATTTTGCCCTGTTCTGGATAACGGCATGGCCTATGGCCCCTCTGGCTCTACTGGCCGCGCCTGTGGTTTGGTTCAGGCGGCATGATCCGAAGATTATTGTGCTTCTGGCCTGGCTCTTGCCCGCATGGCTGATGTTTGAGCTGGTGCCGACAAAACTGCCGCATTATGTGCTGCCGCTTTATCCGGCCATTGCGATTCTGGTGGGGGCATATAGCGATGAGGCTTGCCGCCTTGGAGCCCGCTGGCTGCGGCGCCTCTCCGGCTTTGGGCTGTATGGTGTGCCTCTGGTGCTTGTGCTGGCGGGGTGCGCGCTCTGGCTGCATACGATCATTCCGGTTCTGCCCTTGGCCTCGCCTGCGGCACCATCGCTTGTTGATATCATGGTGATGCTGTTTGCTGGCGGCGCGGGGTTCTGCGCGCTCTATTTCAGTCGCCGGGTCTATCATATCGGCAATATGCCCATTTTCATTTCCGCTCTTTGCGGTGCGGCATTTTGTTTTTTTGCTCTGGCCTATTCGGCTGTGCTGACAAGTGCTGCTTTCGCGCCTTTTGACCTTTCGCAGCGCCTCGTTGCGGCCCGAGCGGAACAGGTGAGAGCCACAGGCTGCCCGGCGCTGGCCACGATCAGCGCGGGTTTTGCGGAACCGAGTTTTGTGTTTCTCACAGAAACCGGCGTTCAATTTGGAGATGGCCCTGCGGCTGCGGCCTTTTTAAAGGCTGAACCCTGCCGCCTGGCCTTGGTGAACAGAGGTGATGAGCCCGCATTTTTAGCCGCGCTCGGGCCTCAGGCCCCTGTGAATCTTGCAACACGCGTTGAAGGCCTGAACCTCGGCTCTGGCAAGAGGCTGGACATTGGCGTTTATGTGCGTCAATAAAAGCCATGATTGATATGAACATGACGGATTCTCTTGTGAAAACTATCCCGGATGTTTCGGTGGTTGTTCCTGTGCGCAATGAGGCGGGCAATGTCGCGCCGCTCATTGCCGAAATCACCGCTGCCTGTGCGGATTTTGACACTTATGAAATTATCTATGTGAATGACGGATCGACCGATGCGACTGCGCCGGAACTGGCGGCCTTGCAGCTCACGCATCCGCCTCTGAGAGTTGTGCACCATGCGCAAAGCTGTGGCCAATCGGCGGCGGTGCGCAGTGGTGTGCGGGCTGCGCGCGCGGAAATCATCATCACTCTGGATGGTGACGGCCAGAACAATCCGGCCTTCATTCCGGAAATGGTGAAGACATTGAAACAAGCCGGGCCGGACTGCGGCATGGTGCAGGGGCAGCGTCTGGGCCGCAAGGATACCGGCTTCAAGCGCTTTCAGTCCCGCCTTGCCAATAAGGTGCGCGGCGCCGTTTTGCAGGATGGCACACGCGACACCGGCTGCGGGCTGAAATGTTTTTATCGTGCGGTCTATCTCTCTCTGCCCTATTTTGATGCCTTGCACCGCTTCATGCCGGCTTTGGTCAAGCGCGAAGGCTATACGCTGGCTTATCTCGATGTTATCGACAGGCCCCGTCATACAGGTGTGTCAAATTATGGATTTTTCGACCGTTTGTGGGTGGGAATCGTTGATCTGATCGGCGTGCGCTGGCTGATCCGCCGCCGCAAGCGTGTGCCTAAGGTTTCGGAGACACGTCATGCTGGCTGAAGGCTGGACGCATTTGAGCGCCTATCTCAATTCAGTCTTTCTCAATTCGCTGGATGGCTGGGTAATCATCGGCCTCATTGGCCAGTTTTTGTTCATTTTGCGCTTTGGCGTGCAATGGATCGCCAGCGAGCGCGCGGGCCGCAGCATTATTCCACTCAGCTTCTGGTATTTATCGGTGGGTGGCGCGATTATGCTGTGCGCCTATGCCATTTACCGGCGTGATCCGGTGTTCATACTGGGGCAGGGGCCGAATGTATTGATTTACATCCGCAACCTGATGCTGATCAACAAGGAAAAGAAATCCGGGCAGCCCTAAGGCTCAGAGATTTTTCCTGTACTGAATAAAACCTGATCTGTCCGCCACTTTGTCATAAAGCCCCTGCGCCGTTAAATTGCTCTCATGTGTCAGCCAATAGACGCGGGCGGCGTTGTTTTGCCGGGCCTGTGCATAAACCGTTTCGATCAAAGCCCGACCGATCCCTTGTCCCCGCAAAGCGTCGAACGTGTAGAGATCCTGTAAATAACAGGTTGGCCCGACAAACCATGTGCTGCGGTGAAAAATAAAATGCACCAGCCCCACCAAATGCCCGTCCTGTTCCGCCACCCATGCGTGGACAGGTTCCAGCCCGTCAAAAAACCGGCTCCATGTGGCCTCTGTCACATCAGCCGGAGCCGGTGATTCGTAAAAATGCCGATAGGCCTGCCAAAGCAGGACCCACTGGTCATAATCCTTGCGTTCAATGGCGCGTATGGTCACAGACATCATATCAGTCCTGAAGATTAAAAAAGCCCCGACATCATAAATGTCCGGGCCTTTTTATCATGTTGAATCTGCGGCTATGGATCAGCGGCGGCTGATCGGCTCATAATCGCGGCGGGGTGAGCCGGTGTAAAGCTGGCGCGGCCGCCCGATGCGCTGACCCGGTTCCTCAATCATTTCCTTCCACTGGGCAATCCAGCCCACTGTGCGCGCCAGAGCGAACAAGACGGTGAACATGGAGGTGGGGAATCCCATGGCCTTGAGGGTGATGCCGGAATAGAAGTCAATATTCGGATAGAGCTTCTTTTCGATGAAATATTCATCGCTCAGGGCAATGCGTTCCAGTTCCATCGCCACATCCAGCAGCGGATCATCCTTGATGCCAAGTTCAGCCAGCACTTCATGCGTGGTTTTCTGCATGATCTTGGCGCGCGGATCATAATTTTTATATACGCGATGGCCGAAACCCATCAGGCGGAACGGATCGTTCTTGTCCTTGGCGCGGGCGATATAATGGGGAATACGGTCAACAGAGCCGATTTCTGCCAGCATTTTCAATGCGGCTTCGTTGGCGCCGCCGTGCGCCGGCCCCCAGAGACAGGCAATGCCCGCCGCAATGCAGGCGAAGGGATTGGCGCCCGAAGATCCGGCCAGACGCACGGTTGAGGTGGAGGCATTCTGCTCATGGTCGGCATGAAGAATGAAAATCCGGTCAAGAGCGCGCGCCAGAACTGGATTGGCGTGATACTCCTCACAGGGAACCGCGAAGCACATATTCAGGAAATTGGCCGAATAATCGAGGTTGTTTTTCGGATAAACGAAAGGCTGGCCGATGGTATATTTATAGGCCATGGCCGCAAGGGTCGGCATTTTGGCGATCATGCGCATGGACGCCACCATGCGCTGGTTCGGATCCGAAATGTCGGTTGAATCGTGATAGAAGGCCGAAAGCGCGCCAACTGAGGCCACCATCACCGACATGGGATGGGCATCGCGGCGGAAGCCCTGGAAAAAGCGGGCCATCTGTTCATGCACCATGGTGTGGCGTGTCACGCGGAAATCAAAATCCGCTTTCTGCGAGGCGGTCGGCAATTCCCCATGCAGCAGAAGATGGCATGTTTCAAGGAAGTCGCCATTTTCAGCCAGTTGCTCGATCGGATAGCCGCGATAGAGCAAAATGCCCTCATCACCATCAATATAGGTGATTTTTGATTCGCAGCTTGCGGTTGATGTAAAGCCGGGGTCATAGGTGAACATGCCCGTCTGGCCATAAAGCTTGGCGATGTCAACAACATCAGGCCCGATTGTGCCAGAGCGCACAGGCATATCAACCGATTTATCGCCAATTTTAAATGTGGAGGAAACAACACTCATCGAACAGCCCCTTTATGATTGTCGTCGCGCGCAGTTCCGGCACGTGCGGCAAAAATTGTGCATTGCGAAAAATCTAAACCATTGTCACGACGCCTTCAAGACGACGAATTGCTTATATATCCTGCAAATTTTGAATATATGACATTCTTTATGATGAGGCTTGCTTGAGCATGACCTGTGCAGGAATCATCTGGCGGCGTCTTGCAATCTTCCTAATGACTCCTCACGGCCCAACACCTCCAGCACATCAAAAATGCCGGGAGAGGTGAGCCGTCCGGTGAGCGCCGCCCGTAAAGGCTGTGCGGCCTGCCCCAGTTTGATTCCGGCCGCTTCAGCATAGGCACGCACGCTGGCCTCGATTTCACTGGCCGTCCAGGGACTGATTGCGCTTAAAAGCGGCAAGATTCCGGCCAGATGCGACGCTCCGCCTGACTCCAGACAGTCTTTTGCCTTTGCATCTAGCGCCAGAGGGCGGGTGGCGAACAGAAAACCAGCTCCGTCCATCAGTTCATTCAATGTTTTGGCCCGCTCTTTCAACCCGGGCAAGGCTGCCAGAAGCTGGGCCTGTTTGGCCTCTGTCATCAGCGGCACAAGATGCTTATGCGCCTCCAGATAGGGCAGGGTGCGCAAGATCTCGGCCATCAGTTCAGCGTCACTGGTGGAGCGCATATAATGGCCGTTCATATTTTCCAGTTTTGCATAATCGAAGCGCGAGGGTGAGCGCCCGATGCCCGCAAGCGAAAAGGCCTCAATCATCTCCTGCGTATTGAAAAATTCGCGGTCGCCCTGACTCCAGCCCAGCCGCACCAGATAATTGCGCACAGCCGCAGGCAGATAGCCCATGGCGCGATAGGCATCGACACCCAATGCGCCGTGCCGTTTGGACAATTTGGCGCCATCTGGCCCGTGAATGAGCGGAATATGGGCGAAAACCGGAATATCCCAGCCAAAGGCCGCATAAATTTGCGACTGCCGCGCCGAATTGGTCAGATGGTCATCGCCGCGGATGATATGGGTGACATTCATGTCATGATCATCCACCACCACCGCCAGCATATAGGTGGGGGTGCCGTCCGAGCGCAGCAAAATCAGATCATCAAGGTCTTTGTTGGCCCACGTCACGCGGCCTTGCACCTGATCGTCCACCACCGTTTCGCCGTCCACCGGCGCCTTGAGCCGGATCACTGGCTTGAGTCCGGCGGCAATGAGAGGTTCGGCGTCTTTCGGGTCGCGGTCGCGCCAGCGGCCATCATAGCGCGGGGTGCGCCCCTCGGCGCGGGCCTTTTCGCGCATCTCCTCCAGTTCCTGTGCGGTGGCATAGCAATAATAGGCTTTGCCCTCAGCCAGCAGGCTTTCGGCGGCTTGCTTATGCCGTGCGGCGCGCGCAAACTGGAACACGGTTTCGCCATCCCAATGCAACCCGAGCCATTTCAGCCCGTCGATAATTGCATCAATCGCAGCATCGGTGGAGCGCTCCCGATCCGTATCCTCGATTCGCAGCAGCATTTTGCCGCCCTGCTTTTTGGCATAAAGCCAGTTGAACAGCGCGGTTCGGCCGCCGCCAATATGCAGAAATCCGGTGGGCGAAGGGGCAAATCGGGTAATCACAGGACGCGACATTCATAAAATCCAGTTAAGCGTGCGGAAAGTTTCTGCACGCACGCCAATGGTGTGCGCAGCTTTCCAAAATGGTTTTTCATCGTGTAACATGGCCTTGATTTATGTAAAGAGGCTGCTGGGCTGAAGGGGCAATCCGGATCGTGGACTGGGGCAGACATTCACTGAATATGCGCCCGCACGCGCAGAGCTTGGCGGGCACAACCACTGTTTGGCCCGGTTTTCATTCTGTTTGGCCATTTTTAGGTTTCGCGCAGGCCTGGGCCCGTGAAGCCGAGGAACGGCGGTTGTTTCTGTGGCTGCCGGTGGCCGCTGGTGCAGGGGCTTTGCTCTATCTTCATGCGGATACTGAACCTGTTGTCTGGCTTCCGATCGTTTTATTCAGCCTGACTGTGGCGGGTGCTGCGGTGCTGCGCGCCAGACCGGCTGCATTTATGACCTTGTCGCTGGTGGCAGCTCTGCTGTTCGGCTTTTTATGCGGCGAATTGCGTCGCTGGCGCATAGACGCGCCGGTGCTTGACCGGCCACATATTCTCTCGCTTTCCGGCATTGTGGAAGAGGTGGACATGCAGCCGCATGGGGCGCGCTTCATTTTGCGTGTTGTGCAGGCCGCGGACACGGCTGGCCATCCGCTGACGGCTGATATGTGCCCGCAGCGGGTGCGGTTGAGTGCGCGTGAGGGTGTGCATCTGGCTGCAGGTGACACTATCCGAATTTTGGCCAGGCTTTTGCCACCGGCGCGGGCCTCTCTTCCCGGGGGTTATGATTTTTCCCGCACCGCCTATTTCAGCGGGCTGGGCGCTGTTGGGTCTGTTCTGGGGCGGGTGGAAGCTCTCACGCAGGCGGATCTCACCCTTTCCGACAGGATAGAATTTGCCTTTGACCGCAGCCGCAATCGGCTGGCGGACCGCGTCAATACCATTATCGGCGGTGAGGAAGGGGCCATTGCCGCAGCTATGGTCACAGGCAAGCGGATGTTGTTGACCGAGGATGCGCTGGATGTGATCCGGCAGGCCGGAATATTTCACATTATCACCATTTCCGGCGTGCAGATGACGCTGGTTGCCGGCATGATGTTCTGGATTTCGCGGCGGATTCTGGCCTTCAGCACAGATCTGGCTTTGCGCTATCCGATCAAGAAAATAGCGGCCTGTATCGCTATCGCCGGTGCGCTGATTTATGATTTTGGCACAGGTTCGCGCGTGGGCACCGAGCGCGCGCTGTTTATGACCATGATCATGCTGGGGGCAATTTTGTTTGACCGGCAGGCCTTGACCATGCGCAACCTTGGCTTTGCCGTACTGGCTGTGGTGGTGCTGGAGCCAGAGGCTATAGCCGGAGCCAGTTTTCAGCTGTCATTTGCCGCTGTGGCGGCGCTGATTGCGCTGCAGGAGGCGCGTTATCGGGCTGTTGCGCGCAAGAGCCCGCAGGATCGGCCAGCTCGCCCCGTCGCATCCGAGGGATTTTCTGTGTTGACGCATCTTGCGCACTGGGCGGAGGGCGGGCGGACATTATTTGTCTCGACATGTTGCGCCACGATGGCGACAGCCTCATTCATGGCCGCCAATTTTCATGATCTCAGCCCCTATGTGCTGATTGGCAATCCGCTGACTTTGGCCGTGATCGAATTTTTTGCAGTGCCGGGTGCATTGATCGGCGCGTTGCTTTATCCGCTTGGCCTTGATTCTCTGGTCTGGACTTATGTTGGGGCGGGAATCAGGCTGGTGCTCTGGGCGGCACGGCTGATCGGCTCCGCGCCGGGCGCAACGGTGCATGTGCATGATTTTGCACCCTGGGCGCTGCCGTTTTTGACTCTGGCGGTCCTGAATATGGTGATCTGGCGAAGCTGGGCCTTGCGCGCGCTGGCTGTTCCCTGTGCACTGATCGGACTTGCAGGAGCCTATATTGGCGCGCCTTTTGATATTGTCATCCCGCCCACCGGTGACTCTCTGGCGCTGCGCCAGCCGGATGGCCGCCTTGCCGTGATTGGCCGTCATCCGAGCGTGTTTGCCGCAACACAATGGCTTGCGGCGGATGGTGACGGACGAAATCTCGGGCAGGCCACCTCGCCGACACAATTATGTGATGCGACAGCCTGTGTGCAGCAGGGGCAGGGCAGCCCTAAAGTGTCGGTTGTGAATGATATGCGTGCATTTGAGGAGGATTGCCTGCGGGCGGATATTATTGTGTCCAATCTTCAGGCCCCTTCCGGATGCAAGGCCCGGTGGGTTTTTGATTCTGTCCGGTTGGCTTCGCTGGGGGCTGTCACCCTGACCTATGCGGGCCCAAGTTCATCGTTACAAAGTTTATTATTCCCATCTGCACTGCCGGATTTGATTATGAAATCCGAACGCAGCAGCCTGACAGACCGGCCATGGTCGCGCAGTCCCGACATGCGGGAGAGACGGGCGACCAGAACGAGAATCGAGGCCAAATCCTCAGAGCAGAATTCTACCATTTCGCCGGACGGGAACGCGGGCAGCCTTGTAGTGCCCGCGAAAATGCCGGTGGCACATTCAGATTCAGTCCTTGGTGCGGCCTCGGATGACAATCTGCCATTTGCGGATGATGACCTTCAGCAATAAGGCTCTCCGGTTAATACCGCCGCATCAGGCTGATCAGCTTGCCCTGAATATTGACGCGGTCTTGTGAGAAAATGCGGGTTTCATAGGCCGGATTGGCGGCTTCCAGCGCAATGGATGCCCCTTTTCGGCGCAGGCGCTTCAAGGTTGCCTCCTCATTGTCAATCAAGGCCACAATAATATCACCCGTGTCGGCCGCATCCTGACGGCGGATCAATACAGTGTCGCCATCCAGAATGCCGGCTTCGATCATCGAATCGCCACGCACTTCGAGCGCGAAATGCTCGCCCTTGCCCAGCAGTTCCGGCGGCACGGAAATGGTGGTCAGACGCGACTGAATGGCTGAAATGGGGGTGCCTGCGGCAATGCGGCCCATCACGGGAATGGCAACAGCCTGTTGCGCATCATCGGGATTCGCGGGGGTCGCCTGCGGACGCACACGGCCAAGATTGCCCTCAATTACGCTGGGGGCAAATTTCTGGCCACGCTGCGGTGAGGGGGAAGAGGATTCTGGCAAGCGCAACACTTCAAGGGCGCGGGCGCGGTTGGGCAGGCGGCGGATAAACCCGCGTTCTTCCAGCGCCATAATCAGCCTGTGAATGCCGGATTTTGACCTCAGGTCGAGGGCTTCTTTCATTTCCTCAAAGGACGGCGGCACACCGGATTCTTTGAGACGCTCATTGATGAAACGCAAAAGATCGCTTTGTTTTTTTGTCAGCATTTTACCAATCCGCTTGAGAACATCCGGTACGAAACCAAATCAAATCAAGAACAGATCATAAAGGTTCTTTCTGTGTTCCGCAAGAGGCTTGGCTGAAATCTTCAGCATGATCATGGTTTTGCGAGGTGCTGCGGTCAATATTCAGCCAGTTTGAACAGGACAGAACGATCCCGGGCGAAATTTTCGAGAAAAGGCAGTGAGGCTGCGCCAATAGCCCGCGCTTGCGGGCCGATTGTGCCTTCAAAAATCGTGAAGGGGGCCGTGCCCTGCAAATCGAAATCGCTGATATGGTTGCTTGTGCTGTGCCATATGCGTGTGCGGACCCAGTCCGGTATGGCCCCGTCGATGATGGCGGCGTCAAAATCAATAATGGACACGGCCGAGACAATGGCATGTGCCAAGGCTTTACCGGTCTCCTCGATCCAGAGATCGAGAGTTTCGCCAAAGCCGCTCCATTCATCCGGCGTAATCCATATCGGTGAGGGATCTATGCCGCGCTCACGCAGCCGGTTTTCCAGAACATAGGTTGAAGCGTGACGGATAATTTGCTGATTTTCAATGCCTTTTTGCGTTATAACCCCTATGGGCAATGCGCCGACGGCACCGGCATAGCCTGTGCGGCCCTGATACAGGCTTCCATCAAGCACAATGCCGCCGCCGATGAATGAACCGATAAAAAAATATACCCAGGACTGATGCTGCCAGCCTTTGCCAAAAATAAGTTCGGCGCTGCACGCCGCCGTGGCATCGTTGCAGGCGCTGACCGGCCATTTGCATATGGCCGCAATTTCTGCCGCGACATCAAAACTGCGCCAGCGGTCCAGCACCTCACGCGGGGCGGCCACTTCGGTTTCCCAGTTCCATAGCTCAAACGGCGCCGCAATTCCGAGGCCGGCAATGCGTGCGAGTTCTTCATGGGTCATGAGATGAGCGAGTTCTGTCAGATTTGAGGCAATAAATGTGAGTACATCGGAAGGATCAGGGAATTTATAGGTGAGTTTTCGGCGCAGCCTGACCTCACCCATGAAGTTGATCAGCACAAAATCGGAGCTGCGCCGACCGATTTTGAGCCCCAGTGAAAAGGCCCCCTCGGGGTTGATGCGGAAGGGCACAGTCGGCTGGCCCACGCGTCCGCGCAATGGGGCTTGCCGCAGCAATAATCCGTTGTTTTCCAGTGTGTTGACAATGCCGGATACGGTTTGTGCGGAGAGGCCGGTGAGGTGGGTGATGTCAATTTTGGACAGGGAAACATTTCGTCGTATCAGCGAAAGAATCAGGCGCTCATTGTAAAGGCGCACGCCGGTCTGGTTTGTGCCGCGGCTGCCGTCCTCATTCAGCGGCTTTCCGGCATTGGTTTTCGTGTCTTGCGCCATACGCAGTCTGCCTGCCTCGAAAGCAGGATGTCGCTCGCTTGCCATTGTTGATTTACCCTTATTGCTGGGCTTTTCCCCGATAACAGTTTCAAGGGCGAGGAGAGGACTGTCAATAATTAAATCCGATTGATTTATTAATTGACAAGATTTTGAACTTGGTGTTTGTTGTCATTGCAATCTGGCATGTTTGGGTGTTGACTAAGCACACGTTCCTGAACATCCGGTGCGTCTGACATGGCTATGTGGCCATTCCTGATAAAATTTTTTCTGGGAGAGAATACGTGTCAAATAAATTCCGCTTTCTGTCGACGACAGCCGCTGCTGTCCTGTCTCTAGCCATTATTGGTGCTGGTTCGGCTTCCGCTGCTGAGACGCTGGTCGGCCTGATCACCAAGAACAACACAAACCCATTCTTCGTGAAGATGAAGCAGGGTGCTGAAGCCAAGGCTAAGGAAATGGGCCTGACCCTTCAGTCCTATGCCGGTGTGAAGGACGGCGATGCCGGCCCGCAGATCAAGGCGATTGAAAACCTCATTGCTGCTGGCGCCAAGGGCATTCTGATCACAGCTTCGAATGACTCCGTCATTCCGGCTCTGAAGAAGGCACGTGCTGCCGGTGTGCTGGTGATCGCTCTCGATACACCGATCGGGGACAAGGACGCCTCTGACGGCACATTCGCAACCGATAACTTCAAGGCTGGCACGCTCATCGGTGAATGGGCTAAGGCCACTCTGGGTGACAAGACTGCATCTGCCAAGATCGGCATGCTTGACATCAACAAAGACAATATCTCGGTTGACGTTGCCCGTGACACCGGATTCCTGACTGGTTTCGGCATTGAAGTGCCAAACCTGAAGGTTCTGGGTTCTGAAAAGGACGCACGCGTGATCGGCCATCAGTCTTCTGAAGCCAATCCTGAAGGCGGCCTGAAGTCGGCTGAAAACCTGTTCGCCAAAGAGCCTGGCATGAACGTGATCTATACGATCAACGAGCCTGCTGCTGAAGGCGCTTATCAGGCCATCAAAAAGGCTGGCAAGGAAAAGGCCGGCATCACCATCGTGTCTGTTGACGGTGGTTGCCCCGGCGTGAAGGACGTTAAGGAAGGCATCATCGGCGCCACTTCCATGCAGTTCCCGCTGCTGATGGCCTCGAAGGGCGTTGAAGCCATTGCCGAATTTGCCAAGTCCGGCAAGAAGCCAGAGCCAACTCCTGGCCTGACCTTCTTCAACACCGGTGTTGAGCTGATCACCGATCATCCGGTTCCTGGCATTCCGTCCAAGACCTCGGAAGAAGGTGCAAAGCTCTGCTGGGGTTAATCTCAGCCTGCTTGCATAAATTTCAGAGGGCGGCCGTCGGGTCGCCCTCATTTCAACGTAAAGACTATGTGCGTATCGGGAGGGCAGAGCGTCCATGAACGAGTCAACGAACCCGAAGATAGCCGACCATGAAAAAGTTCTGAAAAACGCCGATACTAAGGTTGCGTCCTTCGACCACGGCCCCTCAGGATTTGTCGGCAAATTCCGATCCTTTCTTCATACAAATCCGACCTCCATTCCCGCTATCGTGCTCATTTTGAGTATTCTGGTTTTCGGGTTGATTGCCGGAGACCGCTTTTTCCGACTGGCGACATTGTCGCTTATCTTGCAGCAGGTGACGGTTGTCGGCATTATTGCTCTGGCGCAAACCATCATCATCCTGACGGCAGGTATTGACCTTTCTGTGGGTGCGATCACGGTCGTGTGTTCGATCATTATGGGCAAATTATCTGTTGAAACGGGTATGAACCCATTGCTGGCCATTACCATTGCCTTGGGGGCAGGTGGTCTCATGGGCCTTTTGAACGCATTTCTCGTGACCTTTATTGAATTGCCGCCCTTTATTGTCACCTTGGGCACATTCAATATTTTTGATGCGCTGAAGCTGTGGTATTCGGGTTCTGAATCCATCCGCGCGGCGGATATCGAGGTGCAGGCACCAACATTGATCTGGTTCGGGCAGACCATAAATGTCTTTGGCGCGAGCGTGACCTATGGCGGGCTTGCCTTGATTTTGCTGGCGGCTGCGCTCTGGTATGTGCTGAACTGGACAGCCTGGGGCCGTCATGTTCATGCCATTGGCGATGATGTGGATGCGGCCAACCTTGCCGGTATTCAAACCAAGCGTCTGCTGACCTCTGTCTATGTCGTTGCAGGTCTGATTTGCGGCTTTGCGGCATGGGTTCTCATTGGCCGTGTCGGCGGTGTCAATCCGCAGGAAATTGCAACCGCAAATCTCGATTCGATCACGGCGGTTGTGATTGGTGGCACCAGTCTTTTCGGTGGGCGTGGATCGATTGTGGGGTCTGTTCTGGGGGCATTGATTGTCGGCGTGTTCAGCACGGGGCTTTCCATTGCCGGACAGGACGAACTCTGGAAATCCTTCACTGTTGGTGTTTTGATTATCGTGGCCGTGGCGCTTGACCAATGGTTGCGGAGGGCTACAAAATGAGTGTTCGCAAAGCAGTATTGACCGCACGCGGTCTGTCCAAGCGCTATGGTCAGGTTGTCGCTCTGAACAATTCGGATTTTGACCTCTATCCGGGTGAGGTTCTGGCTGTGATTGGTGATAACGGCGCGGGTAAAACTAGCCTTATCAAGGCCCTGACCGGCGCTATCACGCCCGATTCCGGCGAGATCCGGCTGGATGACAATGTCATCCATTTCAGAACGCCGCAGGATGCGCGTGAGGCGGGGATTGAGACTGTTTATCAGAATCTCGCCCTTTCACCCGCACTGTCCATTGCTGACAATATGTTTCTGGGGCGCGAGCGCCGCGTTCCGGGCATTTTGGGATCTGTTTTCCGGATGCTGGATCGCAAGGGCATGGAAAAGCAGTCGCGGGATAAATTGTCCGAACTGGGTCTTCTGACCATTCAGGACATTACCCAGCCGGTGGAAACTTTGTCGGGTGGTCAGCGTCAGGGTGTGGCAGTGGCGCGTGCCGCAGCTTTCGGCAGCCGTGTCGTAATTATGGATGAGCCCACTGCCGCGCTGGGTGTGCGTGAGTCGCGCCGTGTTCTCGACCTAATTCAGGACGTGAAATCGCGCGGCCTGCCGATCGTGCTCATTAGCCATAATATGCCGCATGTGTTTGAAGTGGCTGACCGTGTGCATATTCACCGCCTTGGCCGCCGTCTCACTGTCATTGATCCGAAACAACATTCGATGTCGGACGCTGTGGCCATGATGACCGGTGCCATGCCGCCACCGCCGCAGGATGAAGCGTAATTTTCTGATGATATAAATAAAAATCCGCACTCAAGGGTGCGGATTTTTTATATCAAATTGAGCCATATCCGGCGCAGGATGCCGGTTCATAGAATGTGTCAAACCGGCCCCTGAAAGCTCAGAACCTTGTCCGAAGGGAAATGATACAGCTTGCCGGTCTCAGTCCATTCGGGCGCGCAGAGGTTCAGAATATGCGGCGCAAGTTCTTCCGGCGTGCGCAGCGTCTCGGGATCCTCGCCCGGCATGGCCTGCGCCCGCATCCGGGTGCGCAGCCGGCCCGGATCCACCGACATCACCTTGATAGGTGTTATATTGACAGTTTCAGCGGCATAAGTGCGGGATATGGCGTCCAATGCGGCTTTTGAGGCTGCATAGGGCCCCCAGAATGGGCTGAACTGGGCGCGGTTGCCCGCACCAGAGCTCATCAGAATGACGCGGCCAGCGTCTGACGCGCGCAACGGCAGGTCGAGAGCGCGGATCAGACGCCAGTTGGCCGTGACATTGGTGGCAAATACATTGTCCCAGTCTTTGACATCCACATGGGCCAGCGGGGTGATGGGCCCAAGAATGGCACCATTGCCAATGAAAATATCGAGCTTGCCCCAGCGCTCGTAAATGGCGGCGCCCAGTCGATCGAGTGCGTCAAAATCCTTGAGATCGCAGGGCACCAATGTCGCTTCACCACCCTGCGCTCGGATGTCATCATCCAGCTTTTCCAGTGCGCCCTGTGTGCGCGCCAAGGCGATAATATGCACACCATTTGCGGCCAGTGCCAAAGCCAGCGCCCGGCCAATACCACGCGAGGCACCTGTGATCAGGGCGACGCGATTGTTGAGAGAGGGGATCATCTTTTGTCTCTATTCCACCAGCATCGATAATTGTTGACTTTGACCTTCATGCTGTATGTCGGCCAATGGCGTCGGATAGTCGCCGGTAAAGCAGTGGTCGGTAAACTGCGGCTGCGCCGGATTGCGCCGCGCCTCGCCCACCGAGCGGTAAAGCCCGTCAATCGACAGAAAGGCGATGGAATCACATTGGATATAATCGCGGATCTGGTCGAGTGTATGGGTGGCCGCGAGCAGATTTTCCCGCTCCGGCGTGTCAATGCCATAAAAATCGGGATGTTTGATCGGCGGCGACGAAATGCGGAAATGCACTTCCTTAGCGCCGGCCTCGCGCATCATCCGGACAATTTTGACCGAAGTTGTGCCGCGCACGATGGAGTCGTCCAGCAGGATAATGCGCTTGCCCTCAATCACTGACCGGTTGGCGCTATGCTTCATGCGCACGCCGATTTCACGAATGGCCTGTGTCGGCTGAATGAACGTGCGGCCAACATAATGATTGCGGATGATGCCCAGCTCAAACGGAATGCCGGAGGCGCGGGCATAGCCAATAGCCGCAGGCACACCCGAGTCAGGCACGGGCACAACCACATCGGCATCCACGCCGCTCTCTTTGGCCAGTTCTGCGCCCATATTGCGGCGGATTTCATACACATTGCGGCCATGCACCACCGAGTCAGGGCGGGCAAAATAGACATATTCAAAAATGCACGGGCGCATCACCTGTGGTTGAAAAGGCTTGATGCTCTCGATGCCGCTCTCCGAAATCACCACCACCTCGCCATTTTCAATATCGCGGATGAAGCGCGCGCCGATAATATCCAATGCGCAGGTTTCGGAAGCCAGAATATAGCAGCCATCCAACTCGCCCAGCACCAGCGGGCGGATGCCAAGCGGGTCGCGCGCGCCAATCAGCTTTTTATTGGTGAGGCTCACCAGTGAATAGGCCCCCTGAAGCTGATGCAGGGCTTCGATATAACGATCCATAAATTTAATTTTGCGACTGCGGGCCACCAGATGCAGCATGACCTCCGTGTCGGTTGTCGCCTGACAAATCGCCCCATCGGCGATGAGTTGACGCCGCAGCGTCAGACCATTGGTCAGGTTGCCATTATGCGCCACGGCAAAGCCGCCGGTGGCGAGTTCCGCAAAGAGCGGCTGCACATTGCGCAAAACCGTGCCGCCTGTGGTGGCATAACGCACATGGCCAATGGCCATGGAGCCGGGCAGGCGGGCTATGGTCGATGCCGAGGAAAAATGATCCCCGACAAGTCCCATCCGCCGTTCGGAGCTGAAGCGTTGGCCGTCAAAGGTGACAATACCGGCAGCTTCCTGCCCGCGATGCTGCAGGGCGTGCAGGCCCAGCGCGGTGATGGCCGCAGCCTGTGGATGGCCAAATATGCCAAAAACGCCGCATTCCTCCCGCAGGCGATCGGCATAGGGATCAAAAATGGTCTGATCTTCAGTCATTGCGGGGGTTTCGCTCACGTCATGCAGACTTTTAAAGGAATCGACCATTCATATCTCCTGAGTTGCGCGGCGCTTACGGCTTTTTGGCCTTGTCGATCAGCACATCAAGTTTCTGAGCGTCGGCTTTGGTCGGCGCATTGGGCGCATTTGCGTCCGGAACGCTGCCGGAAGCCCCGGCGTCGGCCGGCTCAGCGGGCGCGTCGGAAGCTGTACCATTTTTAGGGAATTTCAGATTTTTCAACAGAGTTTTATCCGGATCATCGGGCAGAAACGCTTTCATTGCTGTGCCGGCTTCTTCCAGATAGGGGCGCAATTTTGCAGTTTTGACCCACTCCGGCTTTTGCTTGTCGGCCACCAGCCAGTCGAAAAACAGAAATGCGACCGCGCAGAGCAGAAATCCACGCAGCGCGCCAAAAATAAAGCCGAGGGTTCTGTCCAGCGCACCGATTTTGGAGTCGAGAATAACGTCGGATATTTTGATGGTAATGATCGAAACCACGATCAAAGTTGCAAAAAACACAATGGCCGCCGAGGCCGCAAGCGCAAGCGTATCCTTGGCTATATATGGCTTTACATGTGGTAAAACAAGAGCATAGCCGTAATAGGCGGCTATGGCGGCTGCCGCCCAGGAGCCGATGGCCAGAACCTCGCGGGTGAAGCCGCGCACCATAGACAGAAGTGCTGAAATCAGCACGACAACAATCAATCCAAGATCAAGATAGGATGGCATATGTACGCCTCTGGGAAGAACAAATTTAAGCAGAAATTGCGCCGCTGGCTTGTCTTATAACGAGTTGTGCGCTGCACGTCACCCCTTTGCTGCCTTTCGGGATGTGGATTGCTGTGCAATATTGGCAACAAGTGCCGAGATATGCCCCACAGAAAGGGTCACCAGTGCGGCGCTTTCAGATGTGTCTGCGGTTTTGATCGGGCCATAGGCCGAATTAAACCCCAGCTTTGCGGCTTCCTTAACCCGCAAACCGGCATGAATCACCGGCCTTATGGCACCGGACAGGCCGATTTCACCAAAATAGACAGCATCGCTCGGCAAATGTGCGCCGGTTAGCGAGGAGACAAGCGCGGCGGCCACGGCAAGATCGGCAGCCGGTTCCAGAATTTTCAGCCCGCCCGCCACATTCAGATAAACATCGTGCTGGGCAAGGCGCACACCGGCATGAGCTTCCAAGACGGCAATCACCATGGCCAGCCGGTTCGAGTCCCAGCCCACCACCGCGCGGCGCGGCGTGCCCAGACTCGACGGGGCCACCAGCGCCTGAAATTCGACAAGAACCGGCCTTGTGCCTTCCATGCCGGCAAAAACGGCGGTTCCGGCGGCGCTGGCGTCGCGGCTGGAAAGAAACAGGGCGGAAGGGTTTGTGACCTCGGTCAAACCTGCGCCGGTCATTTCAAATACGCCGATTTCATCAGTCGGGCCGAAGCGATTTTTCACGCCGCGCAAAATGCGGAAATGATGCGCGCCATCGCCCTCGAAGGATAAAACCGCATCCACCATATGCTCGACAACGCGGGGGCCGGCAATCTGCCCGTCCTTAGTGACATGGCCGACCAGAATCACACTGGCGCCGGACATTTTCGCATAGCGGATCAGCGCCTGTGCCGAGCCGCGCACCTGCGTGACAGTGCCCGGCGCGGACTCAACCATATCTGTGAACATGGTCTGGATAGAATCGATAATCACCAGCCCGGGTTTCGTGCCGGAGGAAATGGTGGCGATAATATCCTCGACGCTGGTTTCTGCGGCCAGTTCCACCGCAGCCTGTGCCAGACCCAGCCGTTCGGCACGCAGCCGCACCTGCGCCACCGCCTCCTCGCCTGAAATATACACAACCCGGTTGCCGCGTTGCGCCAGACTGGCGCAGGCCTGAATCAGCAGCGTGGATTTGCCAATGCCCGGCTCACCGCCCAGCAGGATCACCGAGCCGGGCACAAAGCCGCCACCGGTGACACGGTCCAGCTCGCTGATGCCGCTGACCATGCGCGGCGATTCAGCATGAGTGCCCGTCAGCCCTTCCAGCGCGAAAATACGCCCCTTTTTCATGCCACGCACGGCTTTGGCGCCAATGCCTGAGTCGGGGTCTTCTTCAAGAATGGTGTTCCATTCGCCGCAGGATTCGCAGCGCCCCTGCCAGCGCTGGGTGACTGCGCCGCAATTCTGGCAGATAAACTGGGTTTTTGCTTTGGCCATTATGGCTCCAGATAGGTGCGTTCGAAGCGGCGGCCCAGCCGTGTCAGAATTTCATAGCCGATGGTGCCTGCCGCTGCGCCAAGCTGATCAAGGCTTTGATGCGGGCCGATGATCTCAACCTCCGAGCCTGCCTCAGCCTGCGGCGCGTCGGTGACATCAATCACGGTGAGGTCCATTGATATGCCGCCGACCACAGGGCAGGGCTGGCCATGGATATAAAATACAGCCCCTGTTTTAGCATCGGTGCCTTTGGCCGCGCGGGGCAGGCCATCGGCATAGCCAAGGCTCAGCAATCCGAGCCGCGAAGGACGTTTCGCCGTCCAAAGACTGCCATAGCCGACCTGCGCACCTGCCTCAATCTGCCGAATTTGCCGGAGAGTGGCGCTGAGCGAGATCACGTCTTTCATCGGGTTTTGCGTGTAAGGTGTTGGATTTCCACCATAAAGTGCATATCCGGGCCGCACCATGTCATAATAGGGCCGATCTTTCAGAAATATGCCGGATGAATTGGCGAGACTGAGTGCAAAATCCGGAAAGGCCCCGCGCAGCATGGCAAAATCAGCCATTTGCCGCGCATTTTGCGGTACATCCGGCATTTCCGCTTGCGTGAAATGGCTGAGGATCAACTGAATATTCATATATTTGGCGATGGCTTTGACCGGCGCGATCTCGGAAAGTGAAAAACCATGCCGGTTCATGCCGGTGTCAAAATGCAATGCGGCGGGCATATGGCTGTTTTGTGCTATGCAAAATGCCCCCCAGCGCTCCAGTTCGGGCAATGACCCCAGAACAGGAATCAAATCATAGGCGGGATATAAATGTTCCGTATCCGGAGCCAGCCCGTTCAAAATGAAAATTTGCACATCTTTGGCGACAGCACGAGCCCGCACACCTTCGCTTAAATGTGCGACAAACAGCGTTTTGGCTCCGGCCCGCACCAAGGCCCGCGCCACGCGCTCCAGCCCAAGGCCATAGGCATCGGCTTTGATCACAGCTGCGCATTGGGCAGGGGCCACTTTTTCAGCCAGAAACCGCCAGTTGGCGACGAGTTTGCGCACATCAATGGTCAGTCTCGCGCCGTGGGCTGCATTGAGATCCTGCATCAATCTTCCATCCGATCCGGAAGTTTGTCCTCATCCGCGAGATTACCGAAGCGGGTCAGTTCTGCCTCGAATTGCAACTGCACTGTGCCGGTGGGGCCGTGACGTTGTTTGGCGATGATCACCTCAGCCTTGCCATGCACCTGTTCCATTTCGGCAATCCATTTCAGATGCTCCTCGGTGCCGGGACGCGGCTCTTTATTTTTAAGGTAATATTCCTCGCGGTAAACGAACATCACCACGTCAGCATCCTGCTCGATCGAGCCGGATTCGCGCAAGTCTGAAAGCTGCGGGTGTTTGTCGTCGCGCGATTCAACCTGACGCGACAGCTGAGACAGCGCCACAACCGGCACGGCCAGTTCCTTGGCCAGCGCCTTCAGGCCGGTGGTGATTTCGGTGAGCTCCTGAACGCGGTTGTCGCCTCTGGATTTGGAGCCGGAAAGCAGTTGCAGATAGTCGACCACCAGCACATCCAGCCCGTGCTGGCGCTTCAGCCGACGGGCGCGGGCGGTGAGCTGCGCAATGGAAATGCCGCCGGTCTGGTCAATGTAAAACGGCACGGTCTGCATCTGGCGGGCCGCGTCCGATATATTCTGAAATTCATTTTCTCTGATGTCACCGCGCCGGATACGCGAGGAGGACACGCCGGACTGTTCAGCAATAATACGCGTGGCTAATTGTTCGGCAGACATTTCCAGCGAGAAAAACCCGACAATACCGCCATTGACCGTTTCGCGCGTGCCATCCGGCTTGGTGCGCCCTTCATAGGTTTTGGCAATATTAAAGGCGATATTGGTGGCAAGCGAGGTTTTGCCCATGGCCGGACGTCCGGCAATGATGATCAGATCGGAAGATTGCAGGCCGCCCATCAGCTTGTCCAGATCATACAGGCCTGTGGCAATGCCGGACAAATGGCCGTCACGCTCATAGGCTTTGGCGGCCATGTCCACCGCGGTGGTCAGGGCCTGAGAAAACCTTTGAAAGCCACCGTCATAGCGGCCACTTTCGGCAATCTCATAGAGTTTGCGCTCGGCTTCCTCGATTTGCAGCCGCGGAGCCTGATCCACTGTTGAGTCATAGGCGGTATTGACCAGCTCCTCACCAATGTGAATCAGCCCGCGGCGGGTGGCAAGATCATAGATGGTGCGGCCATAATCGGCCGCATTGATGATGGTTGTGGCCTCAGCCGCAAGGCGCGCAAGATATTGCGGCAGGCTTAGGCCATTCATATCCGTGTCGCCCAGAAAGGTTTTGAGCGTGATCGGAGTTGCAACCTTACCGGCGCGGATGAGGGCGGTCATCACCTCGTAAATGCGTTGATGAACCGGCTCATGAAAATGCTCGGCTTTCAAAAAGTCCGATACGCGGTCGAAAGCATCGTTATTAATAATGATAGCGCCCAAAAGTGCTTGTTCAGCCTCAAGGTTTTGCGGCGGGCTACGCGGCGCAATTTCAGCCGCGCCGCTGGTGCGCACAGGAAAATTTTCAACAATGGGCATAATTCAGAAATTTCGATTCGCGTAAGGTGTGGACGATGAGGCTTCACTATTACATGACGTGTGGGTGGTTCATCAACAATCTCCGACCTTAGAGGCATTTTCCCCGATGCACACAGGCATTATGAGAATCCTTCCACAATCATAAATTATCTTGACTTGATCCCACCGAGAATGACCATCATTATAAGGTTCAATCGGTTTAAAAGGACAAAAAATGCAGTGCCGGATTTTTGGAACAGCAGAAGGGCGGGATGTTTCAGAGGTCACGCTGAGCCTTGAGAACGGCGCGACCGCTAAAATACTGACATGGGGCGCCGTATTGCGGGATCTGACTGTGCCCTGTGGTGCGGGTATGCAGTCCGTGGTGCTGGGACTGAATTCCATAGAGGATTATCTGGCCTATTCGCCGCATTTTGGGGCTGTGCCGGGCCGGTTTGCCAATCGCATCGGCGGCGCGAAGTTCGAGATTGACGGCAAAACCCACCATGTCACACCCAACAAAGGCTCTGTTCATTGCCTGCACGGCGGGCCGAACGGTTATGGCAAGCGCCACTGGACATTGGGAGAGGTGACACAAACATCGGTCTCCCTTCATCTCGACTCACCGGACGGCGACGCCGGTTTTCCCGGTCATGCGCGCATCACCTGCACCTATTCGCTGCTGCCGCCCGCAATTTTGCGTCTGGACCTGATCGCCACCAGCGATGCACCCACGCCGATGAACCTGACGCATCATTCTTACTTTAATCTGGATGGCTCGGCCGATGCCCGCGACCATGAGGTGCAGCTGTTTTGCGGCTTTTATACGCCGACGGATGCCGATCTGATCCCCACGGGCGAAGTGCGCTCAGTTGTGGGCACGCCTTATGATTTCAAGACACTGCGACCCGTGCGCAATGCGCAGTCTCAGCTCTATGATACGAATTTTGTTGCCTCACGCTTTCCGGCCGCGCAGAATGGTCTTGTTCATATGGCCAATTTATATTCAGCCAAAAGCAATTTAACCATGGAGGTGCATTCCAATGCGCAAGGTGTGCAGTTTTACGATGGTGCCAAGGTTCAATGTCCGGTTGCAGGGTTAAATGGTCAAAATTACGGCGCGCATGCGGGCCTGTGTTTCGAGCCGCAAAATTTCCCCGACGCCCCCAACAAGCGGCATTTTCCCAATGCGATTTTGCGCAGCGGAGAAATTTACCATCATGAAATCGAATATCGATTTATATAAATGGAGAAAATCTATGAAATTATTTGCTGTTCTTTTGGCCGGTGCGGCATTTGCCCTCTCGGCTTCGGCGGCTTCGGCCCAGTCTGTTGAAGCTGGCGAGACTGTTTTTAAAAAATGCATGGCCTGCCATAGCATTGGCGAGGGTGCCGCCATCAAGGTGGGCCCGCCGCTGAACGGCATTGTTGGCCGCAAGGCCGGAACATGGCCGAACTATTCCTATTCCGAAGCCAATAAAGGCTCCGGGATCACCTGGGATGAGGCCACATTGCATGAATATCTGAAAGATCCGCGCGCCAAGGTTCCGGGCACAAAAATGGCCTTTGCGGGCCTGAACAAGCCTGAGGATATTGACAATATCATTGCCTATCTCAAGCAGTTTGATCTCGACGGTAAAAAGAAATAATCGCTCTAAATCGACAGGTCTATCCGCACCGGCACATGGTCGGAAGGTTTTTCTAACGCGCGCATAGTCTTATCAATATGCGCGCTTTGCAATTTGTCCGCCGCTTGCGGCGACAACAGCAGATGGTCGATGCGTATGCCGAGATTTTTCGGCCATGCGCCGGCCTGATAATCCCAGAATGTATAGGTTTTATCCGCATCATTGCAGGCCCGCAGGGCATCGGTAAGGCCCAGATTGAGCAGGCTTTGAAAGCTGGCGCGGGTTTGCGGCAAAAACAGGGCGTCATTGGCCCAGACCTTCGGGTCATAACAATCACGCGCCTGCGGAATGACATTATAATCCCCAGCCAGAACAAGCGGCTCCTCCAGTGCCAACAGATGTTTGGCATGGGCCTGCAAATGCGCCATCCAGCGTAATTTATAGGGATATTTATCCGAGTCCACGGGGTTTCCATTGGGCAGATAAATCGAGGCCACACGCAAGGCGCCGCCTTTTGTCGACACCACCGCCTCTATATAACGCGCTTGATCATCCGCCTCATTGCCGGGCAGGCCGCGCTGCACGTCCTCCAGCGGAAATTTTGACAGAATGGCCACACCATTGAAGGTTTTCTGGCCATAAGTTTCAACATTATAGCCCATAGCCTCAATGTCCATGCGCGGAAACGCCTCATCCAGACATTTGATTTCCTGCAAGCACAGAATATCCGGCGCGGTGTCGCGCAGGTAGCCAAGCAGATGATCCAGTCTCTGCCGGACAGAATTGATGTTCCATGTTGCAATGCGCATGATGATTCCTCTTATCGCAGGATAGGGGCCTTGCACCTTGCCAGCAAGGCCCGCTTTATGGGGCGGGCCGCATCAGGCGTGGCGGTGTTCCCTGCGGCATGAGGCCGGTGCGCATGATGGTTTTGCGCAAGACCGGTATGGTCTCCAGCGCCAGCAAACCGGCCCCCCGCAGCAAATCGACTGGCAGGAAGGGGGCCAGCAAAGACGAATTCAGGAGGTCAACCCCTTGCGCCCGCACGGCTATGTCGCTGGCGCGGGTGCGGTCATAAAGGGCGAGGGTTTCATCTGCCCCCATGTCTTTTTTTTGAATAAATGCGGTTTCAAACACATCGACCAGATGGGCCACGTCTCTCAGACCGAGGTTGAGCCCTTGCGCCCCAATGGGGGGGAAGGCATGAGCCGCCTCGCCAATCAGGGCTATGCGCCGCGCGCCCAGCCGCTTGGCCACCATGCCGCGCATGGGGAAAATATGCGCCTCTGTCAGCAGTGCTATTTTGCCTAAGAATGAATGGCCCTGTTTTTCGATTGTGTCCGCCAGAGCGGATGCAGACAGCTTTTGTAGGTGCACCGCATGAGCTTTATCGGTGAGCCATACCAGACTGGAGCGATGATGCGCCCCCTCCGTTCCGGTGAGCGGCACGAATGTAAACGGCCCTTGTCGTGTGTGGAACTCGGTGGAGATGTCCTGATGCGGGCGCTGGTGCGCCAGAATACAGGTCAGCGCCATTTGCGGATAGTCCCAGTTGCGCGTTTCAATGCCTGCGGCATGGCGCGCGGGGGAATTATAGCCATCCGCACCCACCAGCACATCGGCATGGATCTGCTCACCATTTTCGAGCGTGACCGAGACTTGTGTTTCGCTTGTATTGAAGTCTTTTACCCAGTTTTCGTGAAAATTGATCAGGCTGGAGCGGCGCACATGCCGGCTGAGAATATCCACAAGAATGCGGTTTTCGATATTCGCACCAAAGGCCTCCAGCCCAAGCTCGCGGGCCTTGAAGCTAGCCGGCGGCGGGCGAAAAAACGAACCCGTATCATCAATAATCCGCATGGTGGAGAGCGGCGCCGCCAAGGCCTCGCACTCGGCCCAGACATCCAGATGACGCAACAGCCGCAAGGAGCCCTCAAACAGCGCCGTGGTGCGCCCGGTGATTCGTGTGTCCGGTATGCCGACCACCGTGCTGGCAATGTGGCGTGAGGCAAGACTAAGCGCGAGGCTCAGGCCGGTTGCGCCTGCCCCGACAATCAGAATTTTTGCGGGTTTATCGGACATAAAACACTATTTTCCTCATTTTTAGTCTATTTGGTCCGAAATTTGGCGCTTGGCGAGATGTCATAAGCGCGCAGGATATATAAACCTTATTCGACATCATGTGAAATTTGCGGTTCTGCCCATGCCGTGCTTAGGTGAGACAATGCAGATTGGGAAGAAATATCCATGCAAGAAACGGATTTGAATGGGGATGACTCCCTGAGCCGCGAACAAAAGGCCCGCAAGCAGGTGCGACAGGCCGCGGGCTTTTCAGTGCATCTGTTCACAGCCTCCGGCGGTGCTGTTGCGGTTCTGGCGCTTTATGCTGCTATTGATCAGAAATTTGCCACCATGTTCGGCTGGCTGGCGCTGGCGCTGTTTATTGACGGAATTGACGGCACCTTGGCACGCGCCGCCAAAGTGACAGAAACCGCACCGGTGATTGACGGCGCCATTCTTGATCTTGTGGTTGATTTTCTCACCTATGTTCTGGTGCCTGTGGTGGCCATCTGGCGCTCTGACCTGATGCCGGAAGTCTGGTCTTTCTGGATCGGGCTGATTGTAACCATCGCCTCGGCCATGTATTTTGCCGATACGCGCATGAAAACAAAAGACAACTGGTTTCGCGGCTTTCCGGCGATCTGGAATGTGTTTGTATTGTATCTGTTTGTGTTCCGCTTTCCGCCTGTTGCGAATGCGGTGCTGGTTTTGCTGTTCACGGGGCTGATGTTTGCGCCTGTGGTGTTTGTGCATCCGTTGCGTGTGGTGAAGTTTCGCAATCTGACCATAGCCATGACAATACTCTGGTTTGCCTGTGCGGGATATATTGTTGCCGATCATCTTGAGGGTGGCTGGGTTGCGCGCGTTGGATTGATGGCTGTTGCGCTTTATGTGCTGGCTTTGCCGTTGCTGCGGCAGTCGCCATGGGCTGAAGATGATTGATCCGCATCAATTTATATAAGAATTATGACTTGAGCTGCGAGAGCGACTTGCCGGAAGGGATTGAACTGTCTATAGAGAATGGGCCTTTGAGGCACAGGTCGGAGTGTAGCGCAGTCTGGTAGCGCACGTCGTTCGGGACGACGGGGTCGTAGGTTCGAATCCTATCACTCCGACCAATTCATCCAGACATTGTGACATGATTTTCAAGCCGAACATGGGTGCGGCTTTTATAGATTCAAACAAAAACAATACTCCGGGGAGAGACAAATGGCCGTGGTTTCAATGGACATTCAGCACGCGCTCAACCAGACACGGTTTTCAGCCTTTCAGGTCATGGTATTTGTGTTGTGTTTTCTGATTGTTGTGCTGGATGGTTTTGACACATCGGCCATTGGTTATATCGCACCTTCGCTTCTGGGCGAATGGGGCGTGGCCAAGCCGGCCCTTGCGCCGGTGCTCAGCGCGGCTTTATTCGGGCTGGCGGGCGGAGCGCTGACATCCGGCCCTATGTCTGATCTGTTTGGCCGTAAAAAGGTTTTGATTGTTTCGGTATTCCTGTTTGCTCTGGCGTCATGTGTTTCGGCTTTTTCACCCGATTTATGGGCGCTGACTGTCTTGCGCTTTATCACCGGCCTGGGTCTTGGCGCGGCTATGCCTAATGCCGTGACCCTGATGAGCGAATATTGCGCTGATCGTCAGCGCGCCATGATCACCAATGCTATGTTCTGCGGCTTTCCGCTTGGCGCGGCTATGGGCGGCTTTTTGGCGGCAGCTATTATACCGGCCTTTGGCTGGCGTGCGGTGCTGGTGCTGGGCGGCGTTGCCCCCGCGCTGCTGGCTGTTGTTCTGGTGTTTAACCTGCCGGAATCCATCCGTTATATTGTCACCCGGGCTTATTCAGTTGCGCGGATTAAAGCGATTATGGTGCATATCTCGCCGCTGGCCTCAGAGGCGGCGGCCTTTACCATGACGGAACCAACACCGATCAAGGCGCATAAATCCGCTGCCGCGCTTGTGCTCTCGCCCGCCAATATTGTGGGTTCTCTCATGTTATGGCTGACCTATTTCATGGGACTGGTGATTTTTTATGCCATGATCAACTGGTTGCCGATTTTGCTCAAAGATGTGGGGCTTGATCCCAAAACGGCCACGCTGATTTCAGCCATGTTTCCGCTGGGCGGCGTCGGTGCTGTCCTCTCCGGCTATCTGATGGACAGGTTTAATGCCAACTGGATCATCGCGGCCTGCTATGCGCTGACAGCGGTGCTGATCTATGCGATTGGCCAGTCCACAGGCACGCAAGCGCTGCTGATGTTTGCGGTGTTTGTTGCCGGCGCGATGATGAATACGGCGCAAACCTCCATGCCGTCGCTGGCGGCGGCTTTTTATCCCACGCAAGGACGTGCCACAGGTGTGGCCTGGATGCTAGGGGTCGGACGGTTCGGCGGCATTGCCGGTTCATTTCTGGTGGCCGAGCTCACGCGCCAGCAACTGGGTTTTGCCGCCGTTTTCGCCGTTGTGGCGGTGCCGGGTGTGATTGCCGCGCTGGCTCTTGCGGTCAAGGCGCTGGTTTATCCCGAAGTCAGAGACGTGCCTTCTGCCAGTTAGCCCTTTTCTGCCAAGTCGTTTTGACGCTAGAATAGTCTGGGTAAAGGGGAAATGGCCAGAATGTTGAAACAGGGGATAGCCATTATCGGCGCCGGACATGGCGGTGTGCAGGCTGCGGCCAGCTTGCGCGAAGGCGGCTATGACGGGCCGCTGACACTGCTCTGCGACGAACCGGATCTGCCCTATCATAAGCCGCCATTGTCGAAGGCTTTTCTCAAAACGCCGGATCACGAACCGCAGATTTTGCGCCCCGAGAGCTTTTATATCAGCAACGCTATTGATCTGCGGTTCAATAGCCGCGTTACGGCGATTGATCTCCATGACAAGCGGCTTCACATCAGCGGGGCCGCGTCTGTCGGCTTTGACCGGTTGATTGTCGCAACGGGAACACGGTCGCGCATTCTGCCCCTGTCCGGGCATGATCTTGCCGGTTGTTACAACCTGCGTTCGCTCAGAGATGCTGTTGAATTGCGCGCGGCCTTACCCAAGGCACAGAATGTCGTGGTGATTGGCGGCGGGTTTATTGGCATGGAGGTTGCCGCAACTCTGGCGCAGCTTGGCAAACAGGTTTGCGTGCTTGAGGCGGCGGATCGTGTGCTGGGACGCGCCGTTGCCCCGATAATTTCGGAATATATGACCGGAGTTCTGACTGCGCTTGGGGTCGATATCCGGACAAGAGCCCGCATTGCGCGGATCGAGGGGGTGGCTGGCCGCGTGGCCGCTGTTATCATGGAGAATGGACTGCGCTTTGCCGCTGATCTCGTGCTTGTCAGTGTGGGGGCGGAGCCCAACACCGAGCTGGCACAAGCGGCAGGGCTTGTCTGCGGCAATGGTGTTGTGGTTGATGCCACCTTGCGCAGTTCGCACCCTGATGTTTATGCGCTGGGCGATTGTGCCTTTTATCCGAACTGGCAGGCGCAGCGTTCCGTTCGTCTGGAATCGGTGCAAAATGCCAGTGATCATGCCCGGCTTGTGGCGCGCAATATTCTGGGAGGCAATGAAGCCTATCACGACGTGGCGTGGTTCTGGTCGGATCAGGCGTCGGTCAAGCTGCAAATGGCCGGGCTGAATTTTACGGCGAACCGTTCGGTCCTCAGCGGCGCGCCGGAGAGCAACAGCTTTTCGGTCTATCATTTTCAGGATGACACCCTGTTGTCCGTCGATTCGGTTAACCGTCCGGCCGACCATATGATGGCGCGCCGGATGCTGGCTGCGGGGTTTCATCCCACTGAAGATCAGATTGCCGGTGGAACAGCCATGCTGAAGGCAGCTTTGGCCGCGTTTCAGACCGCCTGACGTTGCAGGGGCGCGGCAGGGCGGGGGGGCGTGTTTGAGGCTTCCGTCTCGCCACTTTGGGGCGGCGTCTGTTCCATCGAGGCGATCAGATCTATGAAGCGCTGGCCCTGCACCGACACATGCGCTGTCAGCTGGCGTGAAGCCTCTTCGCTGTTTCCGGACAAGATTGCCGCCACAATCGCCTCATGTTCAGCAACAGAATTCATCAGGCGGTTGCGCACGCGCAGTTGCAGGCGGCGGAACGGCGCCAGCCGTTTGGACAGGGCCACAGCCTGTTCCAGAATGAAGGGATTGCCGCTGGCCGCATAAATTGCGCGGTGAAAGCGCTCGTTTTCAAAATAATATCTGTCCGTATCGCGGGTTTTGGCCGCTTTCTGGCAGGCCAGAAGCGTTTCTTTTAAGGCGATTTCGTCCTCCCGGCGCAAACGTCGCGCGGCAAGGCGGCCACAAATGGCTTCCATCTCGGCCATAAGCTCGAACATATGGCTCAGGCGGATCGGGTCGGGTGCGCCCACAATGGCACCGCGATGCGGGCGGATTTCAACAAGGCCAGCGGCACCAAGCTGCTGCAAGGCTTCGCGGATAGGTGTGCGCGACACGCCAAACCGTTCGGCAAGGCCAATCTCCTCAAGCCGCTCACCCGGCTTCAATAGGCCGGTGACGATTTCTTCCTCAATGGTCTCTTTAAGGCGAAAGGACTGTTTTTTACGCATGGAGGTTTCTTATCATTTCGCGGAAATTATGAATACATATATCACAAGATTGTATACAATTCTATTGACAAAATCGCCTGACATGCGTTTCATAATGACAAAAAATTCCATAAGTTAAAAGAAACCCGGAGGAAAATTATGTCTTTAAATCGTCGTCAGGCTCTCGCAGGCGCACTCGCCATGCCCGCTCTGATTTCATCGCTTGGTGCGGCGCGTGCGGCCACCACACTTAAAATTTCACATCAGTTTCCCGGCGGCACCATAGAGCAGGGTGATTTTAGGGATCGCTTATGCCGTGTCTTTGCGCAGGAAGTTGAAAAACGCACCGATGGCGCCGTGAAATTTGATATTTATGCCAATTCATCGCTGATGAAAACCAATGCGCAGTTTTCGGCCTTGCGCAATGGGGCGCTGGATATGTCGCTGTATCCGATTGCCTATGCGGGCGGTGAATTGCCAGCCTGCAACCTTGGCCTGATGCCCTGTCTTGTGTCCAGCTATGAGCAGGGTATGGCCTGGAAAACCGCCGAAATCGGCAGTGCCTTTTCCAAGGCGGTTGAGGCCAAGGGCGTCAAAATCATTTCATGGATCTGGCAGGCAGGCGGGGCGGTGTCGCGCACAAAACAGATTTTATTGCCCTCCGATGTTGCCGGCCAGAAAATTCGTGGTGGCAGCCGCGAGATGGACCTGATGTTTACCGCTGCGGGCGGGCAGGTGTCCACCATGCCCTCCAACGAGATTTACATCGGAATGCAGACGGGCGCGCTGGATGCGGCTGTGACCTCCTCCACCAGCCTGATTTCCTTCCGTCTTGAAGAATTGTCCAAGGCACTCACCGCGCCGCGCAAGGGGTCTTTCTGGTTCATGCTGGAACCGCTGCTGCTGTCCAAGGCAACCTTTGACCGGATCGCGCCGGAACATCAGAAAATCATGCTGGATGTCGGCGTTGAAATGGAGGCCTATGGCCTGCGCGAGGCGAAAAAGGATGATGACGAGGTTGCGCGCATCTATGGCGCAAAAGGCGCGTCCGTTGCCGACTTCAGCACGGATGGACTGGCGCAATGGCGTAAAATTGCGGAAGACAGCGCCTGGAAGGACTATGCCAGCCGCTCCTCTGAGGCGGCAGACCTGCTCGCTCTTGCCAAAAAGGTGAGCTGAACATGGCCCATGCCGAGCCGCTGACCCCGGTGATTGAACCGCCCGCCACCGGAATTCTTGCGCCGGTGGCGCGCGTTCTGGCCATTGTGAACACGGTTGTGTTCAATCTCTCGGCGGTGGCGCTGGTGGCCGCAGCCTTGGTGCTGACCTTCGGGGTTGTGCTCGGCCATGTGACCAAACATTCTGTGCTCTGGCAGGATGAGGTGACGATTTTTCTCACCGCCGGAGCCATTTTTTTCTCGGCGGCCTTTGTCCAGTCCGAGCGCGGCCATATTGCCATCAATGTGCTGGACGGGATGCTTTCGCCGGTTGTGGCACGGCGCAAAGCGCTGGTCATCAGCGGCATTGTCTTTGCTTTTTGTCTGGTGTTTGCGGCCAAAACAGGCCTGCTGCTGCATGAAGCCATTGTCGATGAGCAAATTTCCAGCTCGGCCTGGGGGCCGCCTTTATGGATTCCCTATCTGTGTTTGACGGCGGGCATGAGCCTGCTGGCGCTGCAGGTGGCCTTTGAGCTGGCGCGCCAGTCATGGGCTGCATTTTTTATCGTTCTGGTGCTGACACTGGCGTTTTTATTGTGGCAGCGCCCGCCCACACCCTTGCTTGTGGGTGTGCCGCAATGGGCGGTCGGTGTCAGTTTTTGCGTGGCGACACTGATTGCGATGTTTTCGGGAATGCCGATTGCTTTTGCTTTGGGTGTTGTGGCGGTGACATTCATGCTGCTGTTTATGCCTGCGGCATCGATTGATACGATTGCGCAGAATTTTTATGAGGAATTGGCCAATGTCACCATTCTGGCTATTCCTTTGTTCATTCTCAAAGGGTCGGCCATTGGCCGCTCCAATGCGGGGCGGGATCTTTATCTGGCGCTGCATGTTTGGCTGAGCAAAATTCCGGGCGGGCTGGGGGTGGCCAATACGCTGGCCTGCGGCCTGTTTGCGGCCATGTCCGGCTCGTCTCCGGCCACCTGTTCGGCCATTGGCTCGGCCGGTATTCCGGAAATGCGGGCGCGGGGCTATTCACCCGGCTTTGCGGCGGGCATTATTGCGGCGGGCGGCACATTGGGCATTCTCCTGCCTCCATCCGTGACCATGCTGCTTTATGCAGTGGCGGCGGAGGTGTCACTGGGCAAGCTGTTTCTGGCGGGTATTCTCCCCGGTGTGCTGCTGATGTCGCTGTTTGCGGTCTATTCGGTGTATAATTTCACTAAGGAAAAGCAGGTCGCACAGCATATTTCCAACACCACGGGCATCAGTTCGGCCATTCTCAACAAGGACTATTACACATTCGCGCAAAAAATCCGCATGGCGGTATGGGTTGCGCCCTTTCTGACCATTCTCACCGGCGTGATGGTGGTGCTTTATGCGGGCTGGGCCACACCCTCCGAAACGGCAGGTGTGGGCGCCATTATGGCGCTGATTGTCATTGGCATCATGTATGGCATCTGGCGTCCGGCCAAAATCATGCCGATTGTGTCGAGCACATTGAAAGAATCGACCATGCTGCTGCTCATTATCGGCATGTCGCTGCTTTATGCCTATGTGATGAGCTATCTGCAGATCAGCCAGTCCACAGCGGCATGGATTATTGCGCTGAACCTGTCCAAATGGGTGCTGCTGGCCACCATTCTGGTGTTTGTGATTGTGCTGGGGTTCTTTTTACCCCCTGTGTCGATTATTCTGATGACCGCGCCGATTATCCTGCCACCGCTGAAGGCGGCGGGTTTTGATCTGGTATGGTTTGGCGTTATCATGACCATTGTAATGGAAATGGGCTTGATTCACCCTCCCGTCGGCCTGAATATTTTCGTCATTAAAAATATTGCGCCGGATATTGCCCTTAAAGAGATCATGTGGGGCACTTTTCCGTTTCTGGCAGTGATGGCGCTGGTGGTTCTGCTCGCCTGTGTTTTTCCCGGGCTGGTGACCTATCTGCCTTATGCCATTATGGGCGGCGGGGTTGCGCATTAGGAGAGCTTAATGAGCAAGAACTTCATTCAGGATCTGCTGACCCAAATTGCGCAGCGCGGGCGTTCCATCATCGGTATTGGCGCGTCGGCGTCCTATGAGGGCACAGAAGACCTTGGCGCCCTGAGCCGCGCTTTGCTGGCCGGGCGCGGCGAGGCCTCAGGCGTGGCTATGGCACGCCATATTCTGGATATGTATCATCATGCCACCCCTGAACAGAGGCTGGCCTTTCTCAAAACGCTGGCACAAGATTTTGGCCCCGATGAGGCGCGCCTTGCACGCGCGATTGAGGCCTATACATCGCAAAAAAATCAGAAAACACAGGCTGAACTCAGTCGTGCGGCGGAACCAGCCCGGCAGGAATTGCTCCGCCGCCTGAATGCGGCACCCGGCGGCACAGCAGCCTTGGTGCGGATGCGTGAGGATGTGCTGAAACATCTCAAAACATCAGAAGACCTGAGCGTGCTGGATGAGGATTTCCTGCATCTGTTTTCATCCTGGTTCAATCGCGGTTTTCTGGTTCTGCGGCGGATTGACTGGACAACACCGGCCAATATTCTGGCAAAAATCATTCAATATGAGGCGGTGCATTCCATCCGCAGTTGGGATGATTTGCGCAACCGGCTTGAGCCCTCGGACAGGCGGTGTTTTGCATTTTTTCACCCGCAATTGGTGGATGAGCCGCTGGTGTTTGTGGAAGTGGCGCTGACGCCGCATATTCCGGACTCTATCGGCCCGCTGCTTGACCTTGGGCGTGGCGTCACGCCCGATGCTGCGGCCAATGTGGCGGTGTTTTATTCAATTTCAAATTGCCAGACCGGCCTGCGCGGTGTTTCCTTCGGCAATTTCCTCATCAAACAGGTGGTGGAGGAATTAAAGCGTGATCTGCCGGGCTTGAAAACCTTTGTCACGCTGTCGCCTGTGCCGGGCTTTATGGGCTGGCTCAAAACAGAATTGGCAAAAGAGAAGCATGGTCTGCTGCCCGCTGATGTGGCGACGGCGCTGAGGCCGCTTCTGTCCGATAAATTGCCGGATATGGACACTCTGGGGCCTGCACAGCTTTCGGCTGCCGCTGTTTATTTCCTGCACGCAAAAGCCAATGGCGACAAGCCGGCTGATCCTGTGGCGCGCTTTCATCTGGGCAATGGGGCGCGGCTGGAGAGGATCAATTTCAAAGCGGATATGTCGGCCAATGGCTTGCGCCAGTCCGCCGGTCTTATGGTGAATTATCTGTATGATCTGACCAGAATTGAGGCCAATCACGAGGCCTATTTCAGCCAGTCCAAAATTGCGGCCAGTCCTGCGGTGCATAAATTATTGCCGCCTGCGCCCTCGAAAGCTGTGTCTGTAAAGCCAGCCCCCAGCCTGCCAAGGAAAGTTTCATGACCAATCATCTGTTTGACGCAATTTCTGCTGCCATTCCCTCAAAGGAGCGCGCGTTTATCGAGACGCCGCAGGCTGCGCGCTACACTTATGGGGACATGCTGGCGCAAACTGCGCGCCTCGCTCACGCCTTGGTCGGGCTTGGGGTAAAGCCGGGCGACAGGGTGAATGTGCAGGTGGAAAAAAGCCCGAATGCGCTGTTTCTCTATCTCGCCTGTGTGCGGGCGGGGGCGGTGTTCGTGCCGCTCAACACGGCCTATACCCGCGTGGAGCTGGATTATTTTCTGGGCGATGCTGAACCCTCCCTGTTTGTCACCACACCAGAGCGGGCAGAGGAGGCCATGCCCTTTTGCGCTGCTCATCACATCAAGCTCGCCACGCTGGGCGTGAAGGAGGATGGCACGCTGGCCGACCTTGCCCGCGCCGCACCCGCCGAATTTGCCAATGCGGCGCGCGGGCCGGATGATCTGGCGGCGCTGCTCTATACATCCGGCACCACGGGCCGTTCCAAAGGCGCGATGCTCAGCCATGACAATCTCGCCAGCAATGCCAAAACACTGGCGGCACATTGGCGCTTCACGCCGCAGGATGTGCTGCTGCATGCCTTGCCGATTTTTCATACGCATGGGCTGTTTGTCGCCTCCAATGTCACGCTGATGGCGGGCGCATCCATGATCTTCCTGAGCCGCTTTGATGCTGATGAGATCATGTCGCTGATGCCGCGCGCCTCGGTGCTGATGGGCGTGCCCACCTTCTATGTGCGGTTATTGCAGCACCCCAAGCTTAATACCGACAATACCCGCCATATGCGGCTGTTTATCTCCGGTTCTGCGCCGCTGCTGGCCGACACGCATCGTCTCTGGACTGAGAAAACTGGTCATGCGATTTTGGAGCGTTATGGCATGACCGAAACCAATATGATCACCTCAAACCCTTATGATGGCACGCGGGTGCCCGGAGCCGTTGGTTTTGCCTTGCCCGGCGTAGAGGTGCGCATTGCCGATGCAGAAAGCGGCGCACTCTTGCCACAGGGCGAGATTGGCATGATCGAGGTGAAAGGTCCCAATGTCTTCAAGGGCTATTGGCACATGCCGGAGAAAACCGCCGCCGAATTTCGTCCCGATGGCTTTTTCATCACCGGTGATCTGGGCCGGATTGATGACAATGGCTATGTGCATATTGTCGGGCGCGGCAAGGATCTCGTCATCAGTGGCGGGTATAATGTTTACCCTAAAGAAGTGGAAAGCGAGATTGACGCAATCAAGGGCGTATTTGAAAGCGCGGTGATCGGCGTGCCGCATCCTGATTTTGGTGAGGCGGTTGTGGCGGTTGTTGTTCGCTCGGTCCAAAGCAGCGTCACTGAAAAAGCCATTTTGCAGGAATTGGCGCCGCGCCTTGCCAAATATAAGCAGCCCAAACAGGTTATTTTTGTTGATGAACTGCCACGCAATACAATGGGTAAAGTGCAAAAAAACCTGTTGCAGCAAAGTTTTAAAGCGTTGTTTGCCTGACGTGCATTCGGCGTTGCCGCTTTGCTTGAATGGCCCTGATCAGAATTACGGGCTGCAAGAGGGGCCGGTGGAGTGCCTGTTCCATTGCCATATTCTGTGGCCCATGTTGTGCAATGGTTTTTTCCGGTTTTGCCTGAAATTGGACTGCTTCCTGCGGGCAGAACACTCGTCAGCTGGTGCAACACATGGCATAAGGGCGCACTTCTTTCTTTAAAGGCTCCGTTACCCTATGATTCGTCTGGAAAATATCAGCAAACAGAATGGTCACCAGATTCTGTTCATCGAAGCCTCTGCCTCGCTCCTCAAGGGTGAAAAGGTGGGGCTTGTCGGCCCCAATGGCGCGGGCAAGACAACACTTTTCCGCATGATGACCGGACAGGACCTGCCGGATGAGGGGCAGGTTGGCGTGGATCGGGGCATCAGCATCGGCTATTTCAGTCAGGATGTGGGTGAAATGTCTGGCCGCAGCGCTGTGGCCGAAGTGATGGATGGTGCCGGGCCGGTCAGCGCTGTTGCCGCTGAATTGCGGGAACTGGAAGCCGCAATGGCTGACCCCGATCAGGCTGATCATATGGATGCCATTATCGAGCGCTATGGCGAGGTTCAGGGCCGGTTTGAGGAACTCGACGGCTATGCGCTGGATGGCCGCGCGCGTGAAGTGCTGGCAGGCTTGAGCTTCACACAGGAGATGATGGACGGTGATGTCGGCGCGCTTTCGGGCGGCTGGAAAATGCGCGTGGCGCTGGCCCGCATTCTGCTCATGCGCCCCGATGCGATGTTGCTGGACGAGCCGAGCAACCATCTTGATCTGGAAAGTCTGATCTGGCTGGAGCAGTTTCTCAAAGGCTATGAGGGGGCTTTGCTGATGACCTCGCATGACCGCGAGTTCATGAACCGCATTGTGACCAAAATTGTCGAGATTGATGGTGGCGGCCTCACCACCTATTCCGGCAATTATGAATTTTATGAACAGCAACGCGCCCAAAACGAAAAGCAACAACAGGCCCAGTTTGAGCGCCAACAGGCCATGCTGGCCAAGGAGATTAAATTTATCGAGCGATTCAAGGCGCGTGCCTCACATGCGGCACAGGTGCAGAGCCGTGTGAAAAAGCTCGACAAAATCGAGCGGGTGGAACCGCCCAAACGTCGGCAGGCCGTATCTTTTGACTTTCCGCCTGCACCGCGCTCCGGTGATGATGTGGTCAGTCTTAAAAACGTGCATAAAAGCTATGGTAACCGCATTATTTATGAGGGGCTTGACCTTGTGGTGCGGCGCAAGGAACGTTGGTGCGTTATGGGCATCAACGGGGCTGGCAAATCCACATTGCTGAAACTCGTCACCGGTTCCACCACGCCCGACGATGGCAGCGTGGCTTTGGGCGGCAGCGTAAAAATGGGTTATTTTGCCCAGCACGCTATGGAATTGCTCGATGGCGAGCGCACAGTGTTCCAGTCTCTTGAGGACTCTTTTCCGCAGGCGGGGCAAGGCTCACTGCGCACTCTGGCAGGCTGTTTCGGGTTTTCCGGTGATGATGTCGAGAAAAAATGCCGTGTTTTGTCAGGCGGAGAAAAAGCCCGTCTGGTCATGGCCAAAATGCTTTATGATCCGCCGAATTTTCTGGTGCTTGACGAACCAACAAACCATCTCGACATGGTGACTAAGGAAATGCTCATTGCGGCACTGTCGCAATATGAGGGTACGATGCTGTTTGTTTCGCATGACCGGCATTTTCTGGCCGCACTCTCCAACCGTGTACTGGAACTGACGCCGCAAGGTATTCACCAATATGGCGGCGGTTATACCGAATATGTGGCGCGCACCGGGCAGGAAGCCCCCGGATTGCACAGCTAGAGTCTGTTGCCTTTAAATGGAATCGGTTCCCTCTCCCTATTAAAATGGGGAGAGGGAACGCGCACAAGTTGGACACTTGTTTTTTTGCATTTAAGGAATATGTTGTTTCTATTCATTATATTTTAATCATAAAAATTACATTTGTTTGGTATATTAAAAACATTGGATAACTTGAGAATTCTTTTTATGTTTATTAGAAATGAATACAACATTGTAATCTCTATTGACTGATTCTCATAAAAGGATTTTCAGATTAATGCATGCAGTCATACTTGCAGGTGGAATGGGAACACGGCTGAGCGAGGAAACCTCTGTTCGCCCGAAGCCTCTCGTTGAGATTGGCGGTCGCCCCATACTCTGGCACATTATGAAGATCTATGCGGCCCATGGCATTCGCGATTTTGTGATCTGCCTTGGCTATAAGGGCTATATGATCAAACAGTTTTTTGCCGACTATGCGCTGCTTCTCTCTGATGTTACCTTTGATATTGGTGCGCGCTCTGTCACAACCCATCGCCATGAGGCGGAGGACTGGCGGGTGACGCTGATTGACACCGGTGATGCCACCATGACCGGCGGACGCTTGGCCCGGGCTCTGAAATATGTCAATGGCGACACATTTTGTCTGACCTATGGCGACGGTGTTGCAGACATTGATATTGCTCAATCCATTGAGTTCCACCGCAATCATGGACGCAAAGCCACGGTGACGGCGGTTTTCCCGCCACGTCGTTTTGGGGTTCTGGAGATGGAGGACGAGCGCGTCACAGGATTCAGAGAAAAGCCGAGAGGCGAGGGTGGCTTTATCAGTGGCGGTTTCTTTGTGCTGGAGCGTGATGTTGGTCATTACATAAAAGGTGACGAGACCGTCTGGGAGCAGGAGCCGCTGCAAGCCCTGGCAGAGCAAGGTGAATTGCGTGCCTTTCGCCATGAGGGCTTTTTTCAGCCAATGGATACGCTGCGTGATAGAACCTACCTTGAAGAATTATGGGCTTCCGGCCATCCACCCTGGAAGTGCTGGTGATGAGGACGTTCTGGGCGGGCCGCCGCGTTCTGGTGACGGGTCATACAGGCTTTAAGGGGGCGTGGCTCTCGTGGTGGCTGGCCGAGATGGGCGCGCATGTGTCTGGACTGGCTTTGCCGCCAGAGACCAGCCCAAACCTGCATGACCTCCTTGGATTATCGCAGCGTGGGCATTTTGTTCATGCGGATATTACGGATCACGCGGCGCTGGAGGCTGTTTTTGCGCAGGCGCAGCCGGAGGTGGTGTTTCATCTGGCGGCGCAGGCCTTGGTGCGGCGCTCTTACGCGACGCCGGTCGAGACCTTCAGCGCCAATGTGCTGGGCACGGTCTGCCTGCTGGATGCCGTGCGCCATTGTCTCTCAACACAGGCTGTGGTGGTGGTGACCAGCGACAAAGCCTATGAAAATCTGAATATACCGCGTGGCTATCATGAGCGAGATGTGCTTGGCGGGCATGACCCCTATAGCGCCAGCAAGGCCTGCGCCGAAATTGCCACAAGCTCCATGCGCCGCGCCTATTTTGGTGCCGGTGGCCACAAAGCCCGCATTGCCTCTGTGCGGGCGGGCAATGTGATTGGCGGCGGCGACTGGGCGCAGGACCGGCTGGTGCCGGATATTGTGCGTGGCTGCCTCGGGCCGGATGGCCGTGTTCACTTACGCAATCCCGATGCCGTGCGCCCTTGGCAGCATGTGCTTGAACCCTTAAACGCCTATCTCCTGCTGGCCGAGCGGATGTGCACCGCGCCGGAGGGCATGGATGAGGCGTGGAATATTGGCCCTGACACCAGCGAAAATCGTCCGGTTCGGGCTGTGGCGCAAGCTGTTGTGGCCGCTCTTGGTCGGGGTCAGCTTGAAATCACACCTGATGTGAATGCCCCGCATGAGGCGCATCTTTTGACGCTGGATTGCACCAAAGCCCATGAGCGGCTGGGCTGGCGCCCGCGCCTCAGCTTTGAGGAAACCATTGCCATGACCGCTGATTGGTATTCGGCTTGGGCGCGGGGCGAGGATATGGCGGCTCTGACCATAGCACAAATCACCGCATTTATGGAGGCGGGCATATGAATGGCGAGCCTATGACTCTTGCTTTGGCGCGCCGCTTGCGCAGTCATGCCTTGCGCATGACGCACCGCGCCCGCGCCTCGCATATTGGCTCCTGCCTGTCGATTGCGGATATTCTGGCGGTTCTCTATGGCGCGGTGTTGCGGGTGGACCCGCTCCGGCCCGATTGGCCCGAGCGCGACCGGCTGATTATCAGCAAGGGGCACGCGGCAGCCATTACCTATGCGGCTTTGGCTGAGGCTGGCTTTTTCCCCGTAGCCGAATTGGAAACCTATTCAGCCGATGGCGGGCGACTGGCCGGGCATGTGAGCAAAACCGTGCCGGGGGTTGAACTCTCCACCGGCTCGCTGGGGCATGGCCTGCCGGTGGCGGCGGGCATGGCGCTGGCGGCGCAGCGTGCGGGCGCGGGCTGGCGCAGTTTTTGTGTTTTGAGTGATGGCGAGATGGATGAAGGCTCGAATTGGGAGGCCATTCAATTTGCGCAACACGCCCGCCTGTCCAATTTAGTGGCCATTGTCGATTATAATAAAATTCAGAGTTTTGGCCGCGTGGCCGATATCAGTGATCTGCATCCGCTGGCGGATAAATTCCGCGCATTCAACTGGGGGGTGCATGAGCTGGATGGACATGACCATGCTGCGCTTCAGGCGGCCCTGACAAGCCCGCCGCCTGTGGCGGATCGCCCCACCGTCCTCATTGCCCACACCATCAAGGGCAAGGGCGTTTCCTTCATGGAAGACAGGCTCTCCTGGCATTATTCCAATCCGGATGCGGCGCAGCTTGTTGCGGCCCTGGCCGAAGTGGAGGCGGGCGCATGAGAACCGAAACCATCGACGTGCTCACCGCCTATGCCCGCAATAATCCGGATGTGATGCTGCTGACCGCTGATCTTGGCTATTCGGTGCTTGAACGTTTTGCCGAGGCTTTGCCGGGCCAATATGTCAATGTCGGTGTGTGCGAACAGGCTATGGCGGGCATTGCGGCGGGGCTGGCGCTGTCAGGGCGCCGCGTTGTGCTTTACTCAATCGTTAATTTCCCGACGCTGCGCTGTCTGGAGCAACTGCGCAATGATGCGTGTTACCATGATTTGCCGGTGACTGTGATTGCGGTGGGTGGCGGGCTGGCCTATGGCGCTCAGGGCTATACGCATCACGGCGTTGAAGATTTGGGCATAATGTCGATGCTGCCCAATATGGTGGTGGCCTGTCCGGCGGACCCGCATGAGGCCATGGCGCTGCTGCCGCAGCTTTTGGAGCGTCGTCGTCCGGCTTATTTGCGCCTTGGCCGCGCCGGAGAGCCGGAACTCCATTCCGCAAATACACAGATTGAATTGGGCCGTGCGGTTAAACTGCGCCAAGGTTCAGACATTGCTTTGCTGGCCACAGGCCCCATTCTGGGGCGGGCCCTGCGCGCGGCGGATGCGCTGGCGCTGTCAGGCATTTCGGCCAGTGTATTGAGTTTTCATACATTTTCCCCGCTTGACGAAACATCTGTGCTGGCCGCTGCGGCGGCGCATCGCGCGGTTCTCACCATCGAGGAGCATAGTGTTGCGGGGGGCTTTGGCAGCCGCGTCGCCGAAATGCTGCTGATGGCCGGACTTGCCCCCCGCTTTGGTAAATTTGGCGTGACGGATGCGCTCAGGGGCAAAATAGGTAGCCAGAACTGGCTGCTCGATAGCCTTGGGTCTATCGAAACTCATGCGCGGGCGCTGCTATGAGGCTGTTGATCACAGGGGCTTCCGGTTTTGTGGGGGCGGCCACGCTCGCCGCGGCACTGAAGGCCGGGCACGAGGTGATGGCCCCCGTGCGACCAGAGAGCCGTGCCCGTCGTCTTGACCCCTTTGTCGGGCAATATCAGCGTGTTGCTGTGGATTTGCGTGACACGGCGGGGCTTACTGCGGCTATGACGGCGTTTAAGCCGGACGTTGTTCTGCATCTGGCCTGGTGGGGGGTGGCCAATGCCGCGCGTTTTGAGCGGCGGCAGGTGTCTGACAATATCGAGTCCGCCTGCGCCTTGATCGAGGCGGCAGCGGCCAGCGGGGCAGGGGCATTCATCGGGGTTGGCAGTCAGGGCGAATATGGTGCGGGCACAACAATGTCCGAAGACGAATTGCCGCGCCCCACCAGCCTTTATGGCGCTGCAAAAGTGGCCACATTGTTTTTGACGCGCCAGCTCGCCGCGCAGGCGGGGCTGCGCTTTGCCTGGCTGCGGCTGTTCTCCACCTATGGGCCGGATGATAATGACGGCTGGCTGATTCCCATGCTGATTCAGGAGATGCTGGCAGGGCGGCGTCCCAAAACCACACTCGGCACCCAGACATGGGACTGGCTGCATGTGGAGGATGTCGCCCGCGCGCTGATTGCGGTGGCTGAAACGCAAACAGCGAGCGGCATTTTCAATCTTGGCTCGGGCCGCGCTGTGGCGGTGCGGGCGGTTGTGGAGCGTATCCGCGATCTTGCCGCGCCGGATATGCAACTTATATTCGGTGAAATTCCCTTCCGACCTGATCAGGTGATGACCATGCAGGCGGATATTTCCCGCCTCACCACGCACACATCATGGCAACCCCGTATTGCGCTTGAGGATGGTCTGGCGAGCACCGTGGCCTGGTATCGCGAGGCGCGGCGATGAGGGGCGATATGCACAAGCTGTTGCGGTATTTGCTGGCCGGCGGCTTGAATACGGCCTTCGGCTATGCGGTCTATGCCGGGTTTATTCTGGCAGGCGCGCCAATATGGCTGGCCGTGGCGGGCGCAAATATCCTGTCATTTTTCTTCAATTTTTTCAGCTATGGCGGGCTTGTATTCGGCCAAACCTCCCATCGGCTGATGCCACGGTTTCTGCTGTTTTATATCGGTCTGATCAGCACGAATATCTTGATGCTCAAGGGGCTGACAAGCTGTGGTTTCGGGCCCCTGCCGGCGCAAGCCCTGCTCGTTCCGGTGCTTGTGGGCATAGGTTTTTTCGGGATGCGCCTGTTCGTTTTCACCCCGCAGGCGGATACGAGGATGTGAATATGGCAGAACTCAGTTTTCAGGACGAGCAGGGCTTTAATCAGATATTCAAGCCTGTCGGATCGACACCTTTTCGCGCGCAACGGCGGCATGACTGGTTTGTCCATGAGGCGCAGCGGCTGGGCGCGCGACGCATTCTTGAACTTGGCTGCGGCACCGGCGAGGCTGCGGCCTATCTGGCTGCAAACTCGGGCGCAGATGTTGTGGCCGTGGATATAAGCGAGAAATTTCTTGACCATGCACGCAAGGCGCATGATGCGCCGAACCTGCATTTTCAGAAACTCGATATTTTTGCCGATGATCTGAAGGCGCTCGGGACGTTTGATCTCGTTTATGGCAATGGCATATTGCATCATCTGGTTGTCCGGCTGGATGAGGTGTTGCGGGCACTATTGTCTCTTACAACGCCGCAGGGCGGGCTGGCCTTTATCGAGCCTAATTTTCTCAATCCTTATTGTGCCTTTATCTTCGGCACAAAGATCGGACGAAATTTTGCACGGCTTGAACCGGACGAAATGGCCTTTAAACCGCAAGAGCTGCGTCGTTCATTGGCGCAAGCGGGTTGGAAACATGTCGATGTGACCACGCGCGATTTTCTTGTGCCCGGGGTGCCAAAATCCCTGATCAAACCTATTCTGACGATTGAACCTCTATTGGAAGGCAGCATCGCAACACGCTGGCTGGCGCAATCCCATTTCATGACAGCGCGGAGATGACCTGTGGCGCTTATTTCCATTATTTCGCCTTGTTATAATGAAGAAGACAATGTCGAGGCCTGTTTTGCAGCTGTTGCTGCATTATTTGCGCCGGATGGGCCGCTGTCCCATCACACACGCGAGCATATTTTTTCAGATAATGCTTCGGAAGACGGCACTCTGGACATTTTGCGGCGACTGGCGGCCAGCGATCCTTGTGTCAAAGTGGTGGTCAATGCGCGCAATTTCGGGCCTTTCCGGTCAAATTTCAATGCGTTGCGCTATGCCACCGGCGAGGCTGTTCTGGTATTTCTGCCGGTAGACCTGCAAGACCCGCCCGAATTAATTCCGGAAATGGTGCGTCATTGGGAACATGGCATAGAGGTGGTGGCCGGTGCGCGGGCCAACCGGGAGGAAACTTGGGCATTGCGCACCTGCCGCCGGATTTTTTACCGCATTGTCAGCCTGATTTCGGAATTTGATATTCCTGAAAATGTCGGTGAATTTCAGCTGATAGACCGCAAGGTGTGGCAGGTGGTTGTCAGCCACAATGACCAATATCCTTATTTGCGCGGGATTATTGCCTCGGTCGGGTTCCGGAGGCTTATTTTGCCCTATACATGGCGGTCGCGTAAACGGGGCATATCCAAAAACAATGTGCTGCGCCTCATTGACCAGGGCATGAACGGCATTTTTTCATTCACCAGCGCGCCAATGCGCTTCAGCAGCTTTCTGGGCTTTACCATCGCCTCTCTGGCGCTGTTTTATGCCTTGATTGCTGTGGGTGTCGGAATATTTATCCCCGGCGTGGCCCCACGCGGCACACATACCATCATTGCCGCGCTGTTTTTTTTCTCCGGCGTACAGCTGATGTTTATTGGCATCTTAGGTGAATATATCACCGCCATTCATGCGCAGGTGCGGCGTGGGCCGATGGTGGTGGAGCGAGAGCTGATCAATATCAAAACCAAACCTGAACCGGCTGTTGTCTCCGCAACCGGAGCGCCGACTGATGATTGAGGAAAAATTCGGCCTTGTGTTGATATGGCTTGCGGTGCTGGTGATGATTTGTGGGCTGGCTTTTGCCCTGCAACTGCCGCGGTTTCGGGCCGCGCGCGGAGTGGCTTCTGTGCCAGCGGGCGTGACCGCAGCCCTATATATTGCGACCGTTTTGTCCGTCTTAGTCTTTATATTTAAAGACGTGCAACTCGGTTTTAAGCCGTCTTTTTTTATGGCCAGTCCGCCTGTGCTCGCACTTGTTTTTCTTGTGCCCTTTATCATCAGGAAAGAATTTTCCATTGCTCTGGGTGGTTTTGCGGCTGTGGCATTGCTGGCCCCCGTAAATTGGTGGGCACCGGAGATTCATTTGAAATTTGCATCCGGGCTGGTGTTCATAGGCCTCGGGCTTGGAGCCGTCACGCTGATACAAAAGCCAATGCGGGGGATGGGCCTTCCAAAAATACTGATAATATGCGGTATGCCCGCTATCGGACTTTTTTCAGCGCTCTGGATGGCGCCATTGTCTGCACCCCAAGGGTTTATGATGCTCTGGCACCATTGGGGGGCTTATGTCGCGCCGGTGCAGGCTTTGATAGCTGGCGGCATACCGTTTCATGACTTTCCGGTTCAATATGGTTTAGGGCCAACTGTGCTCATTGCTGCGCTTGGTCATGGTGATCCATGGTTCGGGCTTTATCTGGCGACAGCCTGTGCCAATGCTCTCTATCTGCTGACATTGTCCGTCTGCTTGTATTTTTTGCTTGAGAAAGCGCCGCGCGGACTGGCCCTTGTCGTCTTGCTCGCTCTTTTGTGTGCAGTGCTGTTATGGACGGGTTTTCCTCCCTATGAAATGGGCCCTATGGTTACACCGTCCACAGGCGGAATGAGATTTCTGCCTCTGGCCGCACTCATGATGCTGATTCTGTACGGTGAACACAAAGGGCAAAAACCCCTCTTGTTGGGTTATGCGTGCTGGCTGTTCAGCTTTGCCTGGTCGCCGGAAGCGGGCATTTACGCAACGATTGTATGGTTTCCTTATATTGGCCTTTATGCGGCGCAGGCACGCGGCGTCAATACAGCATCAAGCATTCTTCTGGCGATGATGCGCGGCGGCGCTGTTGCGGGTGGTGCGCTCATCGCGGGCATGAGCCTGCTGGCTGTACTGTTCTGGCTTATCTTTGGTCAATGGCCAGAACTCGCCGGATTTTTCACCTATATTCTGAATCCACCTGGAATGATATCGCCCAATCCCTTTGGTCCGGTCGGATTGGTGCTTTGCGCAAGCGCCGTGGCCATGGCGGCCATGACCGTGGCCAATGCCAAGGATATACGCATAATCATGACCTGCCTTTTGGCATTTGGAGCGGTCAGTTCTTATTATGTTGGTCGCAGTCATGACAATAATATTCTGAATTTATTTCCATTTTTTGTATTGGTTCTGGCCTGCATCCTGCGTGTGCCCTTAACACAGACCTTGCAAGGTTTTGTTCGGCTGGTGCTGGTTGGCCTTGTGGCTTGGCCCGCGACATTCGGTTTCGGGGGGTGGACATTTGCTTTTGCGCATGGACATGGTGCAGAGCTTGGGCCTGCGACCATTTTGAATAATATCAGGTTTAAAACGCCTGAGCCCTGGGCTTTGAGTGAACAGGATGTAACAAAGCCACATTCGCCTTTTCATGATCTGGGTGCGGCGCTTATCTGGTTTGAAGGTTTGGATACACCCCCACCGCTGATATTGGATGTGATGAAAATCATGCCGCGCTCTGCTGCCACGGGCGCCTGGACAGGTGTTAATAATCTAGCCAATTTTGGCCTGCTGCCGCCCGCAATCGTCACTAAATTCATTCAGAACAGTGCGCGGACATTTCATCGCGCAGGCTGGATCGTGATGGACAGGACACAGCCCGATGACGAGCTTAAATTGTTTCTGGCCTCTTACACGATCACGCAGGAACGTGTGTTCGGCGGTTATACGGCCTATAGGCTGGAGCCAAAATGAACATGATTGTGCTGCCCGTTTTTGTTGCGGGGGCAATGGCAGCCATCTCGCCGGAGTTTGGCTGGCCGGCACATGCTTTTCTCCTCCTTATGCTACTGATCATGCAGGGCACGGGCTTGGCTGTGGGGCATTGGCTGGGACAGAAGACCAACCCATTTCTTGCCTTGATCACCGGTTTTGTCATCCTCGCTTATGCGCTGCTGATGGGCGATGCCGTCAGTCCGGGGGTGCATCCCGTGCTGGTCTGGGCATGTATTCTGCCTGCAGGCGCAGGGTTTTATCGTGAATATCGCCAAAACTCCGGCCCGTTCGACACGCGCAGTCTGACGCTCTCGGCTTTGGTGGCTTTATATGTGTTTGTTTGGTCTGCTGATCTCCAGACGCAGGTGCATGATTTTCACATAGCAGGAACATTTCCTTTCTGGCTGGATATGGTTGTTCATGCCGGAACTCTGGCCCAGTTTTCAGAACCGGCTGAACTGGGGCGAGGTATGCTGCTGATGGCAGATGTGCCGCGGCCGCTCTATCACTTGGCCAGTTATATGCCTTCGGCGCTGCTGCCGCCACTGGCGGGCATATCGCCTTTGGATACGGCCATACTCGTGTGGCAGCCGCTGGGCATGGTGCTTTTGGCCTGCGGTTGTGTTGCGCTTGGGCTGACGCTGGGGGGGCCGGTGCTGGCCGCGCTTGGTGTTATAGCGCTGAGTGCGATTCCCGACATGGGACGGTTTTTGCTGGGTCACTGGTTTTTATCTTTTGACTGGCAGCTCGATGCCTCACCCGGCACAGGCTATAGCATTGGCGTTGCCTGTGCCTCGTTATCTGCGCTCATTTCATGGATGCGTGATCAGCGCCGCGCCACGCTGGCGCTGGCTTTGGGGCTTATGGCCAGCTGTTTTCTTGTGCGGGTGAATATATTTGTCTGGTTGGCACCCACCATTGTGCTGGGTGGTGTTGCGGGATTTAAAGGGCTGAATATTAAAACAAGGGAAATGCTGGTTGTTATGGGCCTGCTCGGTCTGGTTTCAGCCTTGCTGTTCTTATCCTGGCGGGATGTTGTTGAGGATCCCATTGTATTTGTATTTGGCTATGTCGAGGTCATGCAAAAATATAAAGACCCAACACAAACATTTGTTATTTATGAATTTTTATCTCCTTATCTTAGTATTGCCGGTCGCGGTTTCTTGAGTGCCGCGCTGACCCTTCTGGAAATATCGGGCTGGTGGCTGATCCTCTTTGTTCTTATGGGATATAGGCTCTGGCAAAGAAAAAAACTGGAATCTATCGACGCTTTACCCTGGATAGCGCTGGCTGTGGCGGTGATTTTCATGTTTTTAGGGCCAATGGCGCGCAATGGCGACATTACGGAGTTTCGTCACCGCGCCAATCCCTTGCTGGTTGTTGTGCTGATAGTGTGGTCTTTGCGGTATAAAGGATTGTCATTCGCGGCATTTTTGAGCCGCATATCCTGGATGCACAGCCGCATTGCTCTTGTGCTGAGCGCGGCTCTCTCATTATTCGTGCTGTCCAACACGGTGAATGCCGCGCGCCGGCCAGATCTATCGCGTGATGAGGGCTATTATCATTTTCAAAACCTGCCGCAACTGATGCGGCTGGCGCCGTTTTTGCACAACAGTGCGGATATAAAGCCCCGTTTTGTTGTTGCTCACCAGCCGCAGGACACCCGAACCATGGATGACGCCGCCCTGCTGGTGACGCTGAGCGGGATTCCGGCTTATATTGCATGTCCAAAATATGTATTGGATCTTGATGGGGCGGTCGGGGCAGAGGCCAATATGCGCATGTCGATTGTCGCGCGTCTTGATCAGGCCCCTGATCTTGCGCGCTTGCAAGCCCTTATGCGGGCAGAAGGCATCACCTATTATATCGCCAATTCTGAAAATGATGCACCTTTTGATCCACAGCGAACCCATGCCATTGGCCGCGCGGGTCCATATGCTGTTTATGCCGCAGACCGTTGAACATTAATTTCGGATCATTTTTATCATTGCGGATAGGATGCTTTTAAATTATACAATTCTAATTTATAGAATACAAATATATAGGTAAAGGAACCAGAGATGTCGATTTCAGCCCTGATGTCCCGCCTTATGGGCGGTTCAAGTGTTGCCGCAATAGAGCATGATGACATGGTAAAGGCGGTTGAGACAGGGCAATTTTATATCGCCGATGTCCGTGAACCGGAAGAATATGCCTCAGGCCATGTGGCTGGTGCGCAAAATCATCCCTTGTCACGTTTCAACCCACAAGACTTGCCCAAAACCAAGCCGGTTATTCTGATCTGTCAGGCGGGAGGGCGTTCTGCGCGGGCATTGCAGCAGGCGGTTGCGGCGGGCTACGACAATGTTGTGCATTATGCAGCAGGAACCGGTGGCTGGAAAGCCCGTGGCGGCAAGGTTGAGTGAGACGGGATCACGGCTTTTGCGCTATGTCCGGCTCTGTCTCCGGCGCTTCATCCCGACAATAAAGATCATAAAGAAAGGTGATCATCTGTGTCACCTTTTCGCTGGCGAGTGAGTAGTAAATTGTTTGTGATTCGCGGCGGGTTTTCACCAGATTGTCCTCGCGCAGCCGCGCCAGATGTTGCGACAGCGCGGACTGGCTCAGCCCCAGAATGGTCTGGATCGGCATAACGGACAATTCGCCCTTCGACAATTCACATAAAATCATCAGGCGATGACGGTTCGCTATGGCTTTGAGAAATGCCTCAGCCTCAAGAGCTCTGGCATTGAGTTTTTCTAAATTCATGGCCTCTAATTTAAATATGAGTGATGTTTCTGTCAATGACATGGCCATATATCTATGTCCTTAATATGGGTCATAATTCAAATCCGGCTCAGAACGAACCTGTTAGAGCATGCTGTTTTTAGGTGGACACACACTGTGAGCGTTCCTTCTCCCCGTCATCCTGAGGAGGCCGTAGGCCGTCTCGAAGGATCAACGGGGAGAAGGACAGGATGAGGGGCTTGGAATCATAAAAATGCCC
>Ga0007834_1000051_pt1 | contig 50042 bp, 53 predicted proteins | sample CryBogCBE06Nov07_FD_71233 | JGI IMG/M metagenome (GOLD analysis project Ga0007834, IMG submission 71233) | Freshwater microbial communities from Crystal Bog, Wisconsin, USA - CBE06Nov07 | ecosystem: Environmental > Aquatic > Freshwater > Lake | place: Crystal Bog, Wisconsin, USA | collected...
TGTGCTTTATGACAGCAATGTCGGAAAATGGGCCCAGCTCGGCCCGCTTACGGTTGTGATGAAGGGCGAGTCTCTGCCCGCCCATACCCAGTGGTGCGGCGCACCTGCCGAGCCACGGCGGGAAGATTGAGGCGGTGCCGGGGCGTGAGACCATTTGACCCCGCCCGCTGACCTGTTTAGAACCACAGCATCAGCAGCGGAAGAAATTATGTCTCACAATACGTTTGGTCATCTTTTTCGTGTCACCACCTTTGGCGAAAGTCACGGCATAGCGCTGGGCTGTGTGGTGGATGGCTGTCCGCCGCGCCTGCCTTTATCCGCTGAGGATATTCAGGGCTTTCTCGACAAGCGCCGTCCCGGCCAGTCGCGCTTCACCACGCAGCGGCAGGAGCCCGATCAGGTGCGTATTCTCTCCGGCGTGTTTACCGACGATGCCGGGCGGCAGGTGACAACCGGCACGCCGATCGCCCTTCACATCGAGAATGTCGACCAGCGCTCGAAAGATTATGGCGATATTGCTATGCGCTATCGCCCCGGCCATGCCGATTTTACCTATGATGCCAAATATGGCATTCGGGATTATCGCGGCGGCGGGCGTTCTTCGGCGCGGGAGACGGCGGCGCGTGTGGCGGCGGGCGCGGTGGCGCGCAAGGTCATCCCGGATGTGATGATTCGCGGCGCCTTGGTGCAGATGGGCCCGCATAAAATCAACCGCGACAACTGGGACTGGGCGCAGGTGGATCAGAATCCGTTTTTCTGCCCCGATGCGGAAGCGGCCAAATTCTTTGAAACCTATCTCGATTCCATCCGCAAATCCGGCTCCAGCATCGGTGCGGTGATTGAGATTGTGGCGGAGGGCGTGCCCGCAGGCTGGGGCGCGCCGATTTATGGCAAGCTGGATGCCGAGCTTGCCAGCGCGCTGATGAGCATCAATGCCGTGAAAGGTGTTGAAATTGGCGATGGTTTTGCCGCTGCCGCTTTGAGCGGCGAGGACAATGCCGATGAAATGCGCAGCTCCAACCACGGGCCGGAATTTCTCTCCAATCATGCGGGTGGCATATTGGGTGGCATTTCCACCGGCCAGCCGGTGGTGGCGCGCTTTGCGGTCAAGCCGACCTCGTCGATCCTGACCGAGCGCCGCTCTGTCGATAAATTCGGCCATGATGTGGATGTGATGACCAAGGGGCGGCATGACCCCTGCGTGGGCATTCGCGCGGTGCCGGTGGGCGAGGCGATGATGGCCTGCGTGCTGGCCGATGCCTTTTTGCGTCATCGCGGGCAGAATGGATAAGGATTGAACAGTTGGCTTTGCGCCATTGCAAGCCATGATGCGTCGCTTTGTGCCTTTTCATTTTGCCGTAAAGTGCTTATCTGCGGTGCAGAAATTAAGGAGTTTGCTATGAATTCAGTCACACTGGCCATTGAGGCCATTGCCAAGGGCGAGATTGTCATTGTCACTGATGATGATGACCGCGAAAATGAAGGCGATCTTGTCATGGCGGCGTCCCTCTGCACGCCGGACAAAATGGCCTTCATCATCCGCAACTGCTGCGGCATTGTCTGCACGCCGCTGACTGCCGATGAGGCGCGCCGTCTGCACCTCTCGCCGATGGTGGCGAGCAATGACGCGCCGCTGGGCACGGCCTTCACGGTTTCGGTGGATGCCAAGCATGGCCTGACCACCGGCATTTCTTCCGAGCAGCGCACCAATACAGTGCGCGCGCTGGCCAATGGCAATATGGGCGCGGCAGATTTCGTGCGTCCCGGCCATGTGTTTCCGCTGGTGGCCAAGGATGGCGGCGTGCTGATCCGCTCCGGCCATACCGAGGCGGCGGTGGATCTGTGCCGCCTGGCCGGTGTGCCGCAGGTGGGCGTGATCTGTGAACTCGTCAATGATGACGGCACGGTGATGCGCGGGCCGCAGATTGTGGCCTTTGGCGAGAAGCATAATCTGCGCCGCATTTCGGTGGCTGACCTGATTGCCTACCGGCAAGCCCGCGAGAAGCTGGTGGAGCGGGTGGCGACATTTCCGGTCAAGACCGCGATTGGCGAGCTGACCGGCTATGCCTTCACCACCAAATTTGATCTCGTGCAGCATTTTGCCTTTGTTTATGGCAGCGTGGGCGATGGCACGCATGTGCCGACACGCCTCCACCGCGCCGATATTCTGGGCGATGTGTTCGGCACCTCGCAGACCATTGCCAAGACGCTGGCGCATTTCAAGGCGCAGGGGCAGGGCGTGCTGGTCTATCTGCGCGACGGCACTGCCGGCGTGCCGGTGAAGCTGGCGCAGCAGGCCGATGACAGCGAAAGCCAGCGTATCCAGCAGTGGCGCGAGGTTGGGCTCGGCGCGCAGATTTTGCGTGATCTGGGCATTGAGTCCATTCGTCTGATCACCGCCTCAAAAAGCAAATATGTCGGACTTTCCGGCTTCGGTATCGAGATTTCCAGCGTGGAAGATCTGGGCTGACGTTGTGAGTCTGCTATCCGCCACCCCCCGCCCGCTGATCATGGGCATTCTCAACGTCACGCCGGACAGTTTTTCGGACGGCGGACGGTTTGATGCACAGGATCTGGCGATTGCGCAGGGCGAGCGGCTGGTGGCTGAAGGCGCGGATATTCTCGACATTGGCGGCGAATCCACCCGCCCGACCGCAACCCCTGTTGCGGCAGAGGAGGAAATGGCGCGCATTCTGCCCGTCATCTCCGCGCTGGCGCAGCGGGTGAATGTGCCGATTTCGGTGGATACGATGAAGGCCAGTGTCGCCCGCGCGGCGCTGGATGCAGGCGCCAGCATCATCAATGATGTCTGGGGTTTCCAGCGTGATCTCAATATGGCAAAACTGGCGGCAGAGGCACAATGTCCGGTGGTGATCATGCATAACCGGCGCGAGATTGTGCCGGATCTGGATATTATCGCCGATGTGCTGGCCTTTTTGCGCCGTTCGCTTGACTTGGCGCAGGCGGCGGGTGTGGCCAAAGACAAGTTGATCATTGATCCGGGCTTTGGCTTTGGCAAAACACCACAGCAAAATCTTGATCTGATCCGCCATATGGACAGGCTGCGGGTGCTGGGGTGCCCGATTTTGCTGGGCGTATCGCGCAAATCAACCATAGGGCATGTCACCGGGCGCACAATACCGGATGAGCGGCTGGCGGGGTCTCTGGCTGCCGCGCTTATTGGCGCACAAAATGGCGCGGATATTCTGCGTGTGCATGATGTTGCCGCGCATAAAGATGCCGTGGCGATGCTGAATGCGCTTAAAAATCACACATAAGCGTATGCACATGCGCCGCCACAGAGCGTGACAGCCCTTCAAGGTCATAACCACCCTCCAGCACCGATACAACGCGCCCCTTGGCGCTGATATTGGCAAGGGTGAGCAATTCACGGGTCGCCCAGACGAAGTCATCTTCCGTCAGTTCAAGCTGGCCAAGCGGGTCGCGGATATGGGCATCAAAACCGGCGGAGATGAGCACCAGTTCGGGGGCAAAGTCTTTGATGGCGGGCAGTATGATCTCGCGCATGGCGGCGCGAAATTCGGTGCCGGCATCTCCGGCTTTCAGGGGCGCATTGACAATGGTGCCAAACTTGCCACGCTCCTCGGCGGCGCCCGTGCCGGGATAGTGCGGAAACTGATGTGTGGACGCATACATGACGCTGGCATCTGCCCAGAAGATGTCCTGCGTGCCATTGCCGTGATGCACATCAAAATCCATGACGGCCACTTTTTTTAAGTTATAGACCGCCTGCGCATGGCGCGCGGCAATCGCCACCTGATTGAGATAGCAAAAGCCCATCGGGGTTGAGGTTTCGGCATGGTGGCCCGGCGGGCGTGTGGCCACAAAGGCATTGCGCACATGGCCCTGCATCACCTCATCCACCGCCCGCACCGCGCCGCCGACCGCATGAAGGGCTGCGTCCATCGTATGCGGCATCAGAACCGTGTCTGCGTCGAGCTGGACATAGCCGCTTTGCGGCACGGCTTCGAGCAAGGCCTCAAGATAGGCTTGGGGGTGCACACGGGTGATCTGCTCGGCGGTGGCTTTGGGCGCAAGGTCGCGCGCCAGCGCCTGAAATTTTTCAGCTTCCAGAACACGTTCAATGGCCCTGATCCGGTCTGGCCGCTCAGGATGGCCTTCCCCCACATCATGCAGCAGGCTTGAGGGATGCGTGAGCAGCAAAGTTGTCATTCTGACGTTCTCCGGAAAAGTGCCGCGTTAAAGCCCAGTTTTATCTCTTTACCCGCTTAACCCTGTTGTATCAAATCAACACATCGCTTTTTATAATCTGTCAAAGATATAATTTTGAACATATTAACTATACGCTAACCCTGAATCATGTTTTTTCGGTTCAGAGTTTTTATGGGAATGAAATGATGCTGTTACGCACGATTGCAGGCTTGGTGGTCAGCGCGGGGTTGCTGGCGGGCTGTAACTATCAGCCCGTTCCGGAACCCGCATTGTCCGGCAATGATGTCAAGCTGCTGGAAAAGGCCGCAACCGCGCCGGTTGAACCACAATTTGAACGCTACATGGTGGATGATACCTCTGGCGAGGCGCCCGGCACAATCATCATCAACGGGCATGAGCATTTTCTCTATTATATTCTGCCAGATAAAAAGGCCATCCGTTATGGTGTGGCCACCGGTGACGAGGCCGCAGGCTGGACCGGAACCGCCACCATTGGCCGTATGGCCGAATGGCCGCACTGGATGCCCCCTGCGGACATGCTGGAGCGCTGGCCTCATCTGAAGCCGACAGCCATGGCGGGCGGCCTGCCCGGCGGGCCGGACAATCCGTTGGGTGCGCGCGGGCTTTATCTCTATCAGAACGGGCGCGACACCTTATATCGCATTCACGGCACCAACGAGCCGGAGGAGATTGGCCGCTCTGTATCGTCCGGCTGCATCCGGATGCGCAATATTGATGTGATCGACCTTTACAAGCGTGTCAAAGTGGGCACGAAGGTGATTGTGGTCTAGCCAGTCCGCCAAGCCTCAGGCGGCGCGCTGGATGTGGCGCAGATTGTCCAGCAAAATGCGGATGTCGGGCTGCGCCACCTCGCTATTGTCTTCACCGAACAATTCGGCAGCAATGGCCGAAAGGCCAATCTCGCGGTAAATCAGCGCCTGCAATTCGCGCACGTCAAGCGAGCTCATATCCACAGACGGAGCGGGTGTATTTATCGGATTTGAACTGATGCTCATCATACAACTCGCAGGTCTGACGAAACGGGGATAAGAGCGGTTTTCAATGGTTGCGCCCTTGTGTCTTTTGTCGCCTTTGGCCCTTAAAATCACGTTAAAAGGTAAGGTTAACCCGCTCTCTAAATCATGAACCTTGCCTGAGGTGGGATTTAGCATGTGCATCCTCATCTGCTGTTTGAATGAGGCCGGTTGATCCGCTAGACTGTCTCTCAAGAATTCCTGCCGCAAAGGCAGTGATCAAGGGAGGTTTTCATGTTCGGACTGATGCAGGACTGGCCACTGCTGATTCACAAAATTATTGATTTTGCCGCCGAGCAGCACGGACATCAGCATGTGGTCACGCGCTCTGTCGAAGGGCCGATCACGCGCTGCACCTATAAGGATGTGCGGTTGCGGGCGCTCAAACTGGCGCAGTTGCTGGACAGAGCCGGCATAAAGGCCGGAGACCGTATCGCCACTCTGGCCTGGAACACCGCCCGTCATATGGAAAGCTGGTATGGCATTACCGGTATCGGCGCAATCTATCACACCATCAATCCGCGGCTCTTTCCTGAGCAGATTGTCTGGATCATCAATGATGCGCAGGACAGGATGATTTTTATTGACCTGACCTTTGTGCCTTTGATCGAAAAAATAGCGCCGCAGCTGCCAAGTCTGGAAAAAATCATCGTGCTGACCGATGCGCAGCATATGCCGCAGAGCGGGTTGAAGGGGTTGATCTGCTATGAGGACTGGTTAAATGAGGCGGATGGTGATTTTCGCTGGGCGAGCTTTGACGAGCGCACCGCCGCGGGCCTGTGCTATACATCCGGCACCACAGGAAACCCGAAGGGTGTGGTGTTCTCGCACCGCTCCAATGTGCTTCATGCGCTGGCCAATAGCGGGCCGGACGCCCTGGCTGTTTCGTCCCGCAGCACTATTCTGGCGGTTGTGCCGCTATTTCATGCCAATTCATGGTCGATTGCCTTTGCCGCTCCGATGGGCGGCGCAAAACTGGTGATGCCCGGCGCCAAGCTGGACGGCGCTTCCATTTACGAACTGCTGGAAAATGAGCAGGTGACATTTACCGCGGGTGTGCCCACGGTCTGGATGATGCTGCTCAATTATATGGCGGCGGAACAGAAGAGTTTTTCAAGTTTGAAGCGTGTCGCCATAGGCGGGGCGGCCGCACCGCGGGTGATGATTCAAACCTTCGAGGAGGATTATGGCGTGGAGGTGCTCCATGCCTGGGGCATGACCGAAATGAGCCCGCTGGGTTCGATTGGCGCGGTGAAATCCCATCTCAGATTTTTGGAAAAGGATGCGTTGCTCGATTTGAAGGTGAAACAGGGCTATCCGATGTTTGGCGTTGAAATGCGCATTGTGGATGATGACAACCGGCCCTTGCCATGGGACGGCCATACCTTTGGCCGCCTGCAGGTGCGCGGCTGCGCGGTCGCCTCCAGCTATTTTGGTGGCACGCCGGGGGATATTCTTGATCAGGATGGCTATTTTGACACGGGCGATGTCGCCCATATTGATGCTCATGGCTATATGCAGATCACCGATCGCTCGAAAGATGTGATCAAATCAGGCGGGGAGTGGATTTCATCGATCGAAATCGAAAATCTGGCCGTGGGGCATCCCGATGTGCTGGAAGCTGCGGTGATTGCGACGCCGCACCCCAAATGGGATGAGCGTCCCTTGCTGATTGTGGTGGCCAAGGCCGGGCACCATCCGGCAAAAAGCGATATTCTTAACTTTTTACGCGGCAAGATCGCCAGTTGGTGGATGCCCGATGATGTGCAGTTTGTGGATGAAATTCCGCATACCGCGACCGGAAAAATCAACAAGCTCAGGCTGCGCGAAGTGTTTAAAAGCTATGTTTTGCCAACAGGCGAAAGCCGCTGATGCGTCGTTTGATTCTGGAGGAACCTGTGTCTGGTGCCGCCATCTGGAGCCGCAGATGCGCGGTGCTGGCTTTGGCTGTGGCCGGCTTTGGCCTTGGATTCGGACGCTTCGGCTTCACCGATCTGCCCAGCGCTGTGACGGTTTTTGTTGCGGCGCTGCTTCTGGCTGTGCTGGCGCTGCTTCTTGCGGCCATTTCTGGCGTTGCGATCTGGAACAGGGGGGTGAAGGGGCTGGGCAGGGCGCTGACCGGCGCCGTGCTGGCACTGGCTTTGCTGGGCTGGCCGATGGTTATGATGGTTCGTTCCTTCGGCCAGCCGCAGATGACGGATATTTCAACAGATATGGATGTGCCGCCGCCCTTTTCCGGTGATGTGAGAGTGGTTGCGCAGCGTGGCTTTATGCCGGCAAGCCTGTCCCGCAGCCAGCGCGAGCCGCAGATCAGGGCCTATCCGGATATTCAGCCGCTGATGCTGGACATGGATGTGCAGGATGCGTTTTCCATTGCGCAGACTGTGGTGAAAACACTGCGCTGGCGCGTGATTGATGCGCACCCGCCATCCATAGGCGCGGCGGAAGGGCGTCTGGAGGTGCAGGCCCGCAGCCTGCTGATGGGCATTCCTTATGCGGTGTCCCTTCGGTTAAAGACGACGCAGGACGGAACGCGGCTTGATATCCGCTCGGTGTCAAATCTAGGCGCGCATGATTTTGGCGCCAATGCTGACCTTATCCGCAAATTCACCGCCGCAGTCCAGACGGAGCTGGATGCGCGTTAAACCCGTTGATACCGCCCGCCCAATGTGGGCTCGCCGTCGCAGATTACCTGCCCTTGTTGTACCAGCGCCTCAAGATGCGCAAAAACCGACAGAGCTGCCGCACCTTTCAGGCGTGGGTCGAGTTTTTCATAGATATTGCCAACTATTTCTTGCGCGGTGCGGTCACCCGCGCTCAGGCGCGTGAGAATGGAACTTTCGCGGTGGCGGCGATGATGCAGCAGGGCGCGGATGAAGCGTTGCGGCTCATTGACCGGCCCGCCATGGCCGGGCCAGAAGATGGTCTCGCTGCGAAGGCGCAGCTTTTCCAGTGAGGCCATATAATCGCTCATGGAACCGTCAGGCGGAGCAACAATGGTGGTGGACCATGCCATGACATGATCCCCCGAAAACAACGCTTGTTCTGCGGCAAACGCATAGCAGAGATGGTTGGCGGTGTGGCCGGGCGTATGCACAGCTTCAAGCCGCAGGCCTGCAATGTCCAGAGTTTCGCCATCATGGAGGATATGATCGGGCGCATAGGCCTTGTCGGCACTGGCGTCCAGCGGGTTGATCTCGCCCAGATTGAGCGGGCGGGCGGGCGAATGCGGCGCGCAGCCATAGATTGGCGCGCCGGTCAGCGCTTGGAGCTGCGCGGCAGCAGGCGAATGGTCCATATGGGTGTGGGTGAGCAGAATGGCGGCAATCTTTTCGTTTATAGTGGCCGTAAGTATGGCTTGGATATGCGCCGCATGTATCGGGCCAGGGTCAAGCACAATCACCTCGCCCGTGCCGATCAGATAGGTGCAGGTGCCGGTGAAGGTGAACGGCCCGCCATTGTCGCAGACAATGCGCCGCACAAGGGGCGAAAGCTGCACAAGATCACCCGCATGTTGCGAGAAGCTGCGGTCAAAGGGGATGTCTTCGCTCAATTTATGTGTCCTGTGTCTATCAAATCAGTGTTCAATCAGGCAGAAGCGATCGACATCCACCAGCCCTTTATCGGTGATTTTGAGATGTGGAATCACGGGGAGCGGCAGAAAAGCCACCTGCAAAAACGGTTCGGCCAGCGTCACGCCCAAGGATTTGGCCGCCGCGCGCAGCCCCAGCAGGTTTTGATGCACCGCCTCAAAGGGTAAAAGCGACATCAGCCCCGCCACCGGCAGCGCCAGCTCCGCCAGAACCATGCCGTCCTTCACCACAACAAAGCCGCCCTCGATGGTGCCAAGATGATTGACGGCAAAGGCCATATCCTCATCATTGGCCCCGACAACGGTGATATTATGACTGTCATGGCCAACAGAGGAGGCAATCGCGCCCTGTTTCAGGCCAAAGCCATGCACATGGCCAAGGCCAATATTGCCATTTTTGCCGTGGCGTTCCACCACCGCCACTTTGATGACATCCTGTTCTAAATCTATGCCGACAACGCCATTTTCCAGCGGCAGCGTGCGGGTGAGATGCTGCGTGATGATTTTGCCCGGCACCACGCCCAGCACCGGATGCTGCGTTTTGCGGCTGCGCAGGATAAAGTCAAAAGCTGTGACAGGCCGCGCCTTGACCGAATTGCGCCCAACAGGAGGCACCTCTTGGCGCGCCGCAAACAGGGCCTGTGTCACCAAGCGCCCGGCGCTGAAGACCTGTTTGACATCGCAGGCCTCCAGCGCGCCCACCAGCACAATATCCGCGCGGTAGCCGGGGGCAATCAGCCCGCGATCTTTCAGGCCAAAGGCGCGCGCCGCCGAATGCGAGGCCATGCGATAGGCATCCAAAGGCCGCGCCCCCAAGGCAATGGCGGTGCGGATGATAAAGTCGAGATGACCTTCTTCGGCAATGTCGAGCGGATTGCGGTCATCGGTGCAAAAAGCCATATAGGGTGCCAGATCAGGCGTGATCAGCGGGCTTAAGGCGTGCACATCCTTCGAGACGGAGCCCTCACGCACCAGAATGGTCATGCCCTTGCCGAGTTTTTCGCGCGCTTCTGCCGCGCTGGTGGCCTCATGGTCGGTGCGAATGCCTGCCGCGCAATAGGCGTCAAGGTCGCGCCCTGTCACCAGCGGGGCATGGCCGTCAATATGGCCGCTCTGGAAGGCGGCGAGCTTGGCCAGAACTTGTGGGTCCCGCGCCAAAACACCGGGAAAATTCATGAATTCGGCAAGGCCGATCACCTGAGGGTGGTGGCTGAGGGGGAGAAGGTCGTCAATCTCCAGCCGTGCGCCGGAGGTTTCGAGTTCGGTGGCGGGCACACAGCTTGAAAGCTGCACCCGCAGGTCAAGAATGGTGTGTTCCGACCAGCGCAGAAAATAATTCAGCCCCTCCAGACCCAATACATTGGCAATTTCATGCGGATCACAAATGGCGGTGGTGACGCCATGCGGCAGCACACAGCGGTCAAACTCGCCCGGTGTCACCAGCGAGGATTCAACATGCAGATGCGTGTCGATAAAGCCGGGAACGGCGATCTGTCCGGATATGTCAATCTCTTGTGCTCCGTGATAGGCGCCGCCCGTGCCGACAATCCGCGTGCCAGAGATGGCAATATCGCCGGAAACGATGTCGCCGGTGACAAGATCGAGAAAACGCCCGCCCTTGAGCACCAGATCGGCAGGGTCTTCGCCGCGCCCCTGCGCGATACAGCGGGCGAGCATGTCAGTCTTTTGCATGTTGGCTCCATTCGATCAGGCCGGCCAGCCCCACCACATAGGCTGCGCCAAAGGCTGGCAGGAAGGCGATAAGATTGTGCAGAGGCACGACAGACATGGCCTCTCGCCATTGCATATCAGAGGCTGAAATGTGCCCAACCCAGCCACACACGGCGCCAAACAGCCAGAGCAAGGTCGGATAGCGGATAAAAAATCGCAAAATCACGTTGAAATTCAGAATAACCGGAATGCACAGCAGCAGCACAGCCATCAGCAGGGCAGACGCCATATCCCAGCCGATGATCAGAGCGTCCCCAGCCATAATCTCGCCCGCTACCCAGCCGATCAGCGCCGCGCCGATCCAGATCAGAACAGGAAAGCGGTCGATGACCTTTAAAATCAGATGCGAGCCCGCAGCCACCAGCGGAATCGATATGGCCAGCCCGAAGATGATCATGGCGGTGGAGCCATGCGCCGCCGCCACAATCGCCAGCACATTGTCGAGGCTCATCACCGCATCGGCAACGGCGATGGTGATGACGGCCTGCCGCAAACTGGCGCTGGCCTTCACCTCATGCTCGGTTTCGTCGGTCACCAATTTGACGCCGATCCAGAGCAGCAGCAACCCGCCGGCAAATTTGAGATAGGGCAGGCCCAGAAACTGTGTCACCAGCAGGGCAAATATGATGCGCAGCATTACAGCCGCCCCAGTGCCCAAGATGGTGCCCGTCCGGCGCTGATGATCTGGCAGGCCGCGGCAGGCCAGAGCTATGACAATGGCATTGTCGCCCGAAAGCAGAAGATTGATCCAGATGATTTCAACAATCCGAAGGGCCAGCGCGCCATAATCACCTGTCATTCAACTGCTTTCTTGAATAGAATAAACCTTTGAGTGTAGAGACTAAGACAATCCGATAGATTTTACACGTTAAAAAGGCTTTGAACTATGGCAAATCCTGTTCTGGTTGATGTTTTGCGCGGCGGGCAGGTGGAAAGCCGCCATCGCGGTTCGCTTGCGGTTGTTGATGCAGAAGGCGGGCTGGTTTTGGGCCTTGGCGATATTGAGGCGCGGGTCTATCCGCGCTCGGCGGTGAAGGCCTTGCAGGCCCTGCCGCTGATTGAGTCGGGCGCCGCCGATAAATACGGCCTCAGTGAGGCCGAACTGGCGCTGGCCTGTGCCTCGCATGGCGGCGAACCGCTGCACGCGCAGACAGCTCTGGCCATGGTGATGAAAGCGGGCCGTTCGCTGGACACATTTGAATGCGGGGCGCATTGGCCGATGACGCCGCATGTGGCGCGTGAGCTTGCCAAAAGCGCCACGCCAACGGCGCTGCATAATAATTGCTCAGGCAAACATGCCGGGTTTATCTGCGCCAGCTGCGCGATGGATGAGGACCCGAAGGGCTATGTCGGGGCCGGGCATCAGGTGCAGCGCGAAGTGCGCGCCGCCATGGAGCAGATGACCGGTGCGGAGCTGACCCCCGATTTTTGCGGCACGGATGGGTGTTCTATTCCGACCTTTGGCCTGCCGCTGAAGGCGCTGGCGCTGGGCTTTGCCCGTTTTGCCACGGGCCACACACTCGCGCCCCAGCGCGCGGAAGCAACAATGCGCCTGCGCCGGGCTGTGGCGCATCATCCCTTTATGGTGGCGGGCACAGGCCGGTTTGATACGGATGTGATGCAGGTTCTGGGCGAGCGCGCCTTTGTCAAGCTGGGGGCGGAGGGGGTCTATTGTGCGGCGCTGCCGGAACAGGGCTATGGCATTGCCATAAAATGCGATGATGGTGCCGAGCGCGCCGGAGAGATGATGATGGCGGCGGTTCTGGCGAAATTCTTGCCCTTAAACACAGCAGAGGCGGCGGCGCTGGAGGCGCGGCTGTACCCAAAATTGGTCAACTGGAACGGCATTGAGGTTGGCCAAATTCGTGCTGCGGGCGCATTGGCCTTTTAATGCCGTATTCTGGTCATGTTTGACCTGTAGGGCAGTGAGAATAGTGTTAGGTCTGTCTGGATTTAGAGTGCGTTGTGTTTAGGTGTAAACCGTTGTGAGCGTCCCCTCTCCCCATTTTAATGGGGAGAGGGTTAGGGTGAGGGGTGTTTAGACTGAGCTTGCCCCTCACCCCAGCCCTCTCCCCGCATGGGCGGGGAGAGGGGATGCGCATTTGAATGCAATATGCTTTAGGCAGGCAAGGTTTTCCAACGTTCAAGGGTTTGATGATGTCGGCTGCACGGGTGCGCGCCTCGGTTCTGATTTTGTGCTTGTCCGCGCTGCTGGCCGGATGCACCACACAACTCGACAGCCTGAGCGGAGCCACAGAATCTGTGGGCCGGATGTGGAATGGTTCTAAGCCCAGCCAGAGCCGTATTGTGCCGATTTTCTCGGCCTCCACCCGCAAGAATGACATGATTGCCAAAGTGGGTTCGGGTGAGGCTGAAACGCATTTTTCGCTCAATATGGTGTCAGTGCCGCCTGCCCATCAGGCCGGATTGATCGAACGGGCCAGCTTTGGCAAGGATGATCCGAAAAAACATTTTGTTCTGGCCTCCCGCAGCGAGCTGGATGAGGACGAATTTAAAAATGCACTGGCCGCGCATATTTCTGGCCGGGTGGGACGAAACCGCGATGTGCTGCTGTTTGTGCACGGGTTCAACACCAGTGCCGAGGAGGCGCGCAACCGTCTGGCGCAGATTATGACAGACAGTCAGTTTGGCGGTGTCGGGGTGATGTTCACTTGGCCGTCCGAAGGCGAGCTTCTGGCCTATGAGTCGGACAAGGAGCGCGCCACCGCCTCGCGTGATGCTGTTGAGCAGACCATTGCCGATCTGGCAGCCATACCGGGGGTAGGGCGCGTGCATATTCTGGCGCATTCCATGGGCACATGGCTGGCGATGGAGGCCTTGCGTCAGCGCGCCATTGCCGGACATGCCAATCTGGACGGACATCTGGGCGATGTGATGCTGGCCGCGCCGGACATTGATCTGGATGTGTTCAAACAGCAGATGGCCCGCCTCAAGGGCGCGCGCGTAGCGGTTTTTGCGTCTGCCAATGACAAAGCTCTGTCTTTATCATCCACCATTGCCGGAAACCGGCCCCGCCTTGGCATTGTGGACGTGCATAATGGTGCGATCCGAAGCGAACTGGATAATCTTGGTGTCAAAATCTATGACATCACCCAGAATGGTTCCGGCCTGATTCAGCATGACACATTTGCGGAAGCGCCCGCTGTGGTGTCGATTATCGGCGAGCGTTTGGGCGCCGCTTCCGACAATATGGCCGTGACGCAGGCAACATTGGACTATGCGCCGCCTATTCCAGTGGATACGTCCAGCCCGAACAGGTAGAGTTTATATTCTTTATACTCACTCCAACACTCGAAAACATCAAAAGGAATAGCGGGGCGAGTGCCTGAGCAGAGGAAGATGGCCATGGTGAGCGTTCCTTCTCCCTTTGGGAGAAGGACAGGATGAGGGTTTTTCTGAGAAAATGAGGGGGATTACTCTCACCCTAGCCCTCTCCCAGAGGGAGAGGGGGCAAGTGGATTACGCCTTTTTCAAAAATTCCACGCGCAACACCAGCCCTTTGACCTTGTCGACATTGCACTCAATCAGGTCCTCATCGTCGGTGAGGCGGATGTTCTTGCACATTTGCCCGCGTTTGAGCGTGACAGAGGTGCCCTTGACCTTGAGGTCTTTAATGAGGGTGACGGAGTCACCGTCTTTGAGAATTGTGCCGTTTGAATCGCGGACGTCCATGATGCTGTGCCTTTTGATGATGGTGTAATGCGGGGGTAACGGCTTGGCGCGCGAATTGCAATCCAATTTCTGAAGGCATTATCGATTTTAGAGCATGTTGTTTTTAGATGGAAACACACTGTGAGCGTTCCTTCTCCCCGTCATCCTGAGGAGGCCGTAGGCCGTCTCGAAGGATTAACGGGGAGAAGGACAGGATGAGGGGCTTGGAATCATAAAAATGCCCCTCACCCCACCCTCTCCCCGTTGGCGGGGAGAGGGAGGCGTTTCCGTCCAAAGGCAGCAGATTCTAGAGCCTTTCAGATTTAAGGGAAAGCCGTTGTGCGCGCTCCCTCCTCCCCTTCTTCGAGAACCTCAGGATGTGGCAAGGGATTTTAAGCGCTTTCGCCTTTTTGCCGGTAATGGTTGGCGCGTATGTTCACGGCCGCTTTTTCGACAGTTTCGGCGATGCGTTTTGCGCGGGTTTCCGGCTGTTTTGCCTGTTTGATCCATTCAAGAATATTGCGTTTGGAGGAGGGCGGAAAAGCCAGAAAATGCACTTCCGCTTGCGGATTTGCGCTCAAGGCCTGGCTCAAATCCTCAGGAATAGTCAGATTTTGCACATCATCGAGAAATGTCCATGAGCCATCAGCTTGCGCAGCTGTGACTTTGGCAAGTCCGGCATTGGTCATCAGGCCGGAGGCGATCAGTGATTCGGCGCGGCTTTTATTGGCCTCGGACCATGCGCTGCCCGCTTTTCGCGGCGAGATATAGAGCATCGACCTTTCGTCATCGAGGTGCCGGGGCAGGCTGTCCACCCAGCCAAAACGGATGAGCTCGGTGACGAGATCGTCATAGTCGAGATAATCAACAACAGCGTGCTTTTTGGGGCGTATCAGCCACACGCCATCATTGCGGGCATGATGATGGCCCAACCATTCGGCCAGAGCGGTGCGGCTGGTCAGTTCGATCTGGTCTTTATTAAGCGCGGGAGATTTTGCCATTGCGCCCTCAACTGAAAAACAGCCTCACCCCGCCCGCTTTTGCGCATATCCCAGCCGTATATTGAGGTCTTCCAGCAATTTGATGGCTGCATCGGCGATCATTGTGCCGGGTGGGAAGATGGCTGAAGCGCCCGCCAGCAGCAGCGCCGGAAAGTCCTGCGAGGGGATAACACCGCCCACCACAATCATAATGTCGGGACGTCCCAGCTTTTGAAGCGCGTCGCGCACCTGCGGCACAAGGGTGAGGTGGCCGGCCGCCAGCGAGGAAATGCCCAGAATATGCACATTCTGGCTCACCGCAAGCTGCGCTGCTTCTTCCGGCGTGGCAAAAAGCGGGCCAATGGAGACATCAAAGCCGAAATCGGCAAAGGCAGAGGCAATCACCTTCTGGCCGCGATCATGGCCGTCCTGCCCCAGTTTGGCCACCAGAATGCGTGGTTTTGCGCCGTCATTGGCGGCAAAGTCGCGGGTGAGGCGACGCACCGGCTCGACACGCTCCTCACCAGCCTCGCGGCTATACACGCCGGAAATCACCTTTGTGTCGGCCTGATGGCGACCAAACACCTGCTCCAGCGCCAGCGATATTTCGCCCAAAGTGGCCTTGGCCCGCGCAGCCTCAATGGAGAGGGCGAGAAGATTGCCGGTGCCTTTTGCGCCTTCGCGCAAAGCCTCCAGCGCGGCGGCCACGGCAGCGGGGTTACGCTCGGCGCGCAGACGCTTCAGCTTTTCGATCTGCTGGGCGCGCACAGCGGAATTGTCCACCTGTCGCACATCGAGAACAGGTTCGGACTCAGGGCGGAATTTATTGACGCCGATGACGGATTGCGTGCCGGAATCAATACGCGCCTGTGTGCGGGCGGCGGCCTCCTCAATGCGCAATTTCGGAATGCCTTGGGCAATGGCCTTGGCCATGCCGCCGAGTTTTTCCACCTCCTCAATATGGCTCCACGCCTTTTCGGCAAGGTCTTGGGTGAGGCGCTCGACATAATAAGAGCCGCCCCACGGGTCGATGATGCGGGTGGTGCCGCTCTCCTGTTGCAGAAAAAGCTGGGTATTGCGGGCAATGCGCGCCGAAAAGTCGGTGGGCAGGGCCAGGGCCTCATCCAGCGCATTGGTGTGCAGGCTTTGCGTATGGCCCTGGGTGGCGGCCATGGCTTCCACTTGCGTGCGGGTGATGTTGTTGAACACATCCTGCGCGGTCAAAGACCAGCCGGAGGTCTGGCAATGGGTGCGAAGGGGAAGGCTTTTGGCCGATTTTGGGCCAAAGCCCTGCACAAGCCGCGCCCAGAGCAGGCGGGCGGCGCGCAATTTCGCCACTTCCATAAAGAAATTCATGCCCACCGCCCAGAAGAAGGACAGACGCGGCGCGAATTGGTCAATGGTGAGGCCGGAGGCAAGCCCTGCGCGGATATATTCCACACCATCGGCCAGCGTATAGGCCAGTTCAAGGTCTTGTGTCGCGCCCGCTTCCTGCATGTGATAGCCGGAAATGGAAATCGAATTGAATTTCGGCATATGCTGCGAGGTGTGGCTGAAAATATCGCCGACAATGCGCATGGAGTCTTTGGGCGGATAGATATAGGTGTTGCGCACCATGAATTCTTTTAAAATGTCGTTCTGAATGGTGCCGGACAATTTCGCCTGTGGCACGCCTTGTTCTTCGGCGGCAACAATATACAGCGCCAGAACGGGCAAAACCGCGCCATTCATGGTCATGGAGACGCTCATCTGGTCGAGCGGAATGCCCGAAAACAGCGTGCGCATGTCATAGATGGAGTCAATCGCCACGCCGGCCATGCCGACATCCCCTGCCACACGCGGATGGTCTGAGTCATAGCCGCGATGGGTGGCCAGATCAAAGGCAATGGACAGGCCCTTTTGTCCGGCGGCGAGATTACGCCGGTAAAAGGCATTTGAATCCTCAGCGGTGGAAAAACCGGCATATTGGCGGATTGTCCAGGGCTGATTGACATACATGGTGGGGTAGGGGCCGCGCACAAAGGGCGCTGCACCGGGGTAAGAGCCGACAAAATCCAGCCCGTTGCGGTCTTGCGCCGTATAGATCGGCTTGACGGCAATGCCTTCCGGCGTTGGCCAGGGCGCGCCGCCCTTGGGCGCAGCGGTATGCGCGGCGGCAAAAGCGATTTTGGCAAAATCAGGAATAGAGCTCATGAGGCGGCTCCCAGAGTTTGAGCGGCGCGCAGGGTTTCGATCAGGTCGCAACCGGCAAAGATAAACTGGACGACGCCAGCGGCCCTTAGCGGCTCTTCCAGTGCGGCGGGACGTCCGGCAAAGGCAAGCTGCGCACCGGCAAGACGCAGCGCTTTTGCTGCGGCTTCCGCCTGCTGCGCATAGACCGCATCCGAGGAGCACAGACAGGCGAGGCTCGCGCCTGAATTGCGATAGGCGGCCACCATCGCATCCAGCGTAGCAAAGCCGTCATTGCCGAGCGCCTCAATACCGCCCGCCTCATAGAAATTTTTGGCGAACATCGACCGGGCATTGAAATCGGCCACAGTGCCCAAATTGGCGAGAAACACTTTCGGGCGGATGGGTGCGGCCTCCGCAGCATCACGCAAAGCCTCAAAGGCTTCGGACAGGCGGTGAGGGGCCAGACCACCCGCCGCGTGCGGCGCGTTTACGGGCATGGGTGCCAGAACCGCCACATCCGCCTCATGAATGTTAGGAAATTCGCTGAGGCCCGTGAGCGGCTCTTTGCGACGGGCAATGTTTTTGTCGCGCGCGGCCCGCACCTTGGCAATGTCGGCCTGAACTGTGCCCGCATCCAACGCCGCATTCAGCCCGCCTTGCGTCTCAATAGCCTGAAACAAGGTCCATGCTTTTTCGCACAGGGCCTCGGTTAGAGCTTCAATCCCGCCTGCACCGGCGGCCGGATCGGCCACTTTATCGAGGTTTGATTCTTCCAGTAGAATGAGCTGAATATTGCGGGTGAGCCGCCGCGCAAAAGGGTCTGGCAGGCCCAGCGCCTGCGTGAAGGGCAGGAGAGAGATGCAATCCGCACCGCCAAGCCCGGCCGCAAAAGCGGCAGTGCCGGCGCGCAGCACATTCACCCATGGGTCGCGCCGTGTCATCATGCGCCAGGCGCTGGTGGCGTGAATGCGGATGGGTTCGGGCGCAAGGCCGCAGCTTCGCTCCACATGCGCCCAGAGACGGCGCAGCGCGCGGAATTTCGCCAGAGACACAAACTGGTCGGCATCGGCGGACATACGGAAGCCGAGCAGCGCACGCGCTTCAGAAAGCGCCATGCGACTGGCCTCAAATGCCCGCAGAGAGGCGAGGGCTGAAGCCAACACAAAGGCCAGTTCCTGCGCCTCCGAGCCGCCTGCATCATGCACAATGCGGCCATCAGCAACAGCAAACGGGCCTTTGAGATTATATTGCGCCAGATTGCGCACGCTTTGAGCCAGACCAGCCGTACCCGGTGCATCCGCACGGATAAGCGGATTCAGCCCGAAACTGATATTGAGCAAATTGGGCGCAATGCCCTGTTGATGCACATAATCGGCGATAAGCTGCGCCGCAATCTGTGTCTCGGTGGAGAGGTCAAGCTCTATCGCAATGCCATATTCAAGGTGAATGCCCTGAAACAGGGTGGCAATATCCGCGCTTTTAGGCACAGGCAGGCCAAAACCATGTGCGCCAAGCGAATTTTGAAACACAATATGCAGGCCGCTGGCACCGCCCCTCAAATCTTCCAGCGCCTGCGCATTGGCGCTCTCAAAATCACTGTGGTCGATGCGCGCCAGATTATGCCAGCGTCCAAGACGTGCTTTGGTGTCATGCGCACCTGCGGCTGCCGGATACAGCGGCTGAAGGACAATGCCGTCGGCAGTATGCGAGACGAGCTTGTCAAAGGCGGCGCCTTTGAGGGCGGTCTCAACAAGCGACCGCCAGTGGTGTTCAGAAACGTGCGGAAAAACATCCGCAAAATTATGCTCAAATGTCATTGAACAGGGGCCCCATCATGCGCTGCACCCTTCTTTTGCCACGGCTTTGCATTGGAGGCCACCTGACATTCGTCTAAGATGCGGCTAGATAAACTGTGACAGGCCGGGAATGGCGCTGGTGATGCGACCCACAGCTTCGTCTCCGGCTGTTTCCCGCAAAATGGCAAAGAGTTCATGCCCGACCGTGTGCATGTCGCCCATGCCAAGGCCTGCGCTGCTCAGCTCTCCGGCCAGCCCCATGAGGCCGCCACCACCGCCCATCATCCCCATAAGACTGCCCAGAAACCCGCCGCTTGCGGGGGCGTCCTCACTGTGCTGGGCAATGATTTCCGCCGCGCCGGGAATGGTGGCGATGAGGCTGTTCATTTCCTCCGGCACCTCATTTTGCAAGAAGTTGAAAATGATACCGATAGAGTCTCTGGCCATATCCGGAGTGATTCCTGCGGCATTGACGATGCGGGTGACCAGTTCATCCATTTTAATCTCCTTGAAATTTGAGCTATCTCTCGTTGTTTTGCAGGTTCAAGGCAAGCCAATCGACGATATGAAACTTTAAATGCACAAATTTTACGTCATAAATTTGAATCGGCTGTGCTTCGTGCTAGTTTCAATTTCGGTTGAGTAAGGGTGGAGCCTTTTGATGACGCAGATTGATCATGTTTTGACCGCTATTGATGCCAATCAAACCGATGCGCTGGCACGTTTGTTTGAGCTGATGCGCATTCCCTCCATATCGACCGATCCGGCCTATGCGGGCGAATGTGACAAAGCGGCGCAATGGCTGGTGAATGAGTTGAACAGCATCGGCTTCACCGCCTCCATGCGCCCGACGGCGGGCCGGCCCATGGTGCTCGCCCATGCCAAGGCCAAGCGGCGCGACATGCCGCATGTGCTTTTTTACGGCCATTATGATGTGCAGCCCGCCGACCCGCTGGAACTGTGGACCACGCCCCCCTTCGAGCCCTCGCTGGCAGACCTGCCCACCGGCAAGCAGATTGTCGGGCGCGGTTCTGCCGATGATAAGGGCCAGCTGATGACCTTTGTCGAGGCCTGCCGCGCCTTTCATCAGAATGGCGGCCTGCCCTGCGATGTGACAATTTTATTTGAAGGTGAGGAGGAAACCGGCTCGCCCTCTCTTCCTGCCTTTATTGCCGCCAACAAGGCCGAGCTGAAAGCGGATCTGATGATGGTGTGCGACACCAATATGTGGGATCGTCATACGCCTGCTGTCACCACCATGCTGCGCGGCTTGGTGCTGGATGAAGTGGTGATCAAGGCCGCCAGCCGCGACCTGCATTCGGGCATGTATGGCGGCGCGGCGATCAATCCCATCCGCGTGTTGGCCAAAATTATCGCGGGGCTGCATGATTCGGAAGGCCGCGTGACCCTTCCGGGCTTTTATGATGGCGTGACCGAACTGCCTGAGGATATTGCCGAGCAATGGCGCAATCTCGACTTTGACCCCGAAGCCTTTTTGAGCGAGGTTGGCCTGTCGGTACCTGCGGGCGAAAAGGGCCGCTCCGTGCTGGAAATGATCTGGTCGCGGCCCACCTGCGATATCAATGGCATTGTCGGGGGCTATACGCAAAAAGGCTCAAAAACCGTTTTGCCGGCACAGGCCAGCGCCAAATTTTCCTTCCGGCTGGTGGGGCAGCAAAATCCGGAGAAAATTCTGGAGGCCTTCCGCGCCTATGTGAAGGCGGCTTTGCCTGCCGATTGCGAGGCCGAATTTATCCTGCATGGGGCCAGTCCGGCGCTGCAACTGCCCTTCAGCAGCGAGGCTTTGCGCCGCGCCCGCCGCGCGCTGCAAGAGGAATGGGGTAAAGAGCCGGTGTTCGGGGCCTCGGGCGGCTCGATTCCGATTGTGGGCGCGTTTAAAAAAGACCTTAACATGGACAGTCTGATGATCGGCTTCGGGCTGGATGAGGACAGGATTCACAGCCCGAATGAAAAATATGAGCTGAGCAGCTTTCACAAGGGCGCGCGCTCCTGGGCACGGATTTTAAGCGCGCTGGCGGCGGTGTAGGGGCATGTCGGATTTATTGCTCGTTCCTTCTCCCCCCCTCATCCTGAGGAGGCCGTAGGCCGTCTCGAAGGATGGAGAGAAGACTCAAGATGAGGGGCGTGAAGTTTTGAAAATGCCCCTCACCCCAGCCCTCTCCCCGCGCGGGGCGAGGGAGACGTTTCCGTCCAAAGGCAACGGACTCAAGATGAGGTGTTTGATTGTTATAAGCCGAGCGCCGTGAAGCAATCCACATGATGGAGCGTTCGTCGGGTGCACCTTCGGCGTAATGATGGTTATTTGCCCCATCCCACTCAACGGCCTGCCTCATCAGGAGGACGGGGAGGGGAGAGATAAGACAAGACAGGGTGCAAAGCTCTGAAATCAGCCTGGTAAAATCTCAATATTATCAATCAGACGGGTTGTGCCCAGACGTCCGGCAAAGAGCAGGCGGCAGGGGGCGGTGATGGCCTCCACCGGTTTCAGGGTTATGGCCTCGCGCAGTTCGAGATAGTCGATCACAAAACCGAAGCTCTCCAGCCTTATGCGGGCGGCATTGAGCACATTGTGCAGCGGCTCTTGGCCAAAATGTCCGGCACACCATTTCAGCACATCGTGAATTTCCGGTGCAAGATGGCGCTCTTTGGGTGAGAGATAGATATTGCGCGAGGAGAGGGCCAGACCATCGGCCTCGCGGATGGTTTTGCCGCCCAGAATCTCCACCGGAATGTTCAGGTCCTGCACCATCTGGCGGATAATAGCCAGTTGCTGATAGTCTTTCTCGCCGAAAATGGCGATATCCGGCAGGGCTTGCAGCAGCAGCTTGGCCACCACTGTGGCCACACCCGAAAAGTGACCGGGGCGGAACCTGTCCTCCAGCCCGACACTGGCCGGCCCCTCCAGTGAAATCGTGGTGCAGAAGCCCGCGCCATACATTTCGTCCACATCCGGATAAAACAGCGCATCCACGCCGATGGCTGTCAGCTTTGTCATGTCAGCGGTGAAGGGGCGCGGATATTTTGAGAGGTCTTCGGTCGGGGCAAATTGCGTCGGATTGACAAAAATAGAGGTGATGACCTTGCAGCCCATAGCCTGCACTTCGCGCATCAGCGCCAGATGGCCGTCATGCAGCGCGCCCATGGTGGGCACCAGCGCAACTTTGTGCTCCTTTTGCCGCCAGAAGCGAACCATCTGGCGTAAGGATTTTACGGTTTTGAGAATTTGCGGTTCAATCATGCGTTAAAGACCATTCAGATCAGAATAGATATGCTGCGGCGGCAGATCGGCATATTCATCCGGCTGGCCGCTGCGGTTGATCCAGTTGCAGGCAAAGCCAAAGGCCTGCCCGCCGGCAATATCCCAGCGGTTCGACGATTGGAAGATAATCTCCTGCGGGGAGCAGGCAAAATGCTGTGTCACCAGCGCATAGGCGCGCGGGTCGGTTTTATAAATGCCAATGTCATCCACACTGATGATGGCGTCAAACAACCCGTCCAGACCGGCAGCGCCAACGGCAATATCCAGTTGCGGGCGCGTGCCATTGGAGAAAATCGCGGTTTTGGCACCGCGCGCCCGCAGCCGCCGAAGGGCAGGCATTACGTCCTCATAGGCGGTGAGGGTTTGATAAGCATCGAGAAGCCGCAGTTTGAGCGAATCGCTCAGCCCGCCGCAGCGCGCCGCCGCCACATTCAGCGACTGGCGGGTGAGCGCGTCAAAGGGCTGGTAATGCCCGGCCAAAGTGCGCACCCATGTATATTCAAGCTGTTTCGAGCGCCAGAGTTCGGAGAGGCGGTCAGCCTGCGGGCCAATATCATCTCGCAGCGCCGCAACTGCCGAATGAACATCGAAAAGCGTGCCATAAGCATCAAACACATAAATATCGGACATGGTTTTTCCCGGATTGATGGATGTGATCAATCAATTTCATGCGGCTTCTGTCAAGACTATCCTTGACGTTCGCCTGCGCGCATTGTCCCATAGCCTATCACAAACAGGGGGAATTGACGTGGCATATTCGCAGCCAAACTGGTCACAAACATGGACATGGATTGACGGCACATGGCTTGAGGGCAATGTGCCGGTCTGGGGGCCGCGCACTCATGCGTTCTGGCTGGGCTCTTCGGTGTTTGATGGCGCCCGCGCTTTTGAGGGCGTAACCCCCGATCTTGACCGGCATTGCGCCCGCATCAACCAATCCGCCCGCGCAATGGGGCTGGAGCCGACGCAAACGCCGGAGGATATTATGGCGCTGGTGCAGGAGGGCCTGACCAGATTTGCCCCCGATGCCGCGCTTTATATTCGCCCGATGTATTGGGCCGAGGAGGGCGGTTATGTCTCTGTGCCGCCCAATCCGGCATCCACGCGGTTTCTGCTAAGCCTCTATGAGGCACCGATGCCCGTGCCCAGCGGCACCAGCATCACAGTTTCCCCCTTTCGCCGCCCGACATTGGAAACCGCGCCGGTCAATGCCAAGGCCGGCTGTCTTTACCCCAACAATGGCCGCGCCCTGATGGAGGCCAAGGCACGCGGTTTTGAGAATTGTCTGCTTTGCGACATGCTGGGCAATGTGGCGGAACTGGCCACCGCCAATATTTTTATGGCGAAGGACGGCGTGGTCTATACGCCTGTGCCCAATGGCACATTCTTAAACGGCATTACCCGCCAGAGAGTGATTGAACTGCTGCGCGCCGACGGTGTTGAGGTGCGCGAAGTGGCGCTGACCTATCAGGCTTTTGTCGAGGCTGACGAGATTTTCTCGGCGGGCAATTTTGCCAAAGTGCTGCCGGTGACGCGCATCGACACGCGCAACCTGCAACCCGGCCCGTTTTATGCTAAGGCACGCGCGCTCTACTGGCAGTTCGCGCATGGTGGATAGGAAATTATGCGTTTTTCGGCGCTTTACTCAAATTGCGCAAATTGATTTTTAAAACTCTGGCGCAGCTGAAAAACACTGCGCCATAGACGGTTGCACCGATAATTCCGGCCAGAATCAGGCTGAGTTCATTGTCGAACCGTGTGATCAGCGCGGAAAAATACAACAGCGGCTCGGTGCCGAAGGTGATGACAATGTCGAGAGCCAGTGCCGCCAGTCCTGCCGCCAGACTGACATCAACCAGCGCGGCATTCAGGCGCATCAGGCCGCGTTGCTGCGCCAGATACACCAGAAGGCCCACGTTGATCCATGCGCCGCAGGCGGTGGCCAGCGCCAGACCCGGCGCCCCCATGGAGGGGGTGAGCAGGAATTTCAGCAAAATATTCACGCTGAGGGCCAATAGGGACACCATCATCGGGGTTTTTGTGTCGCCGACTGACTGGAAACTGGCAACAATGGAGCGGATGAGCAGCACCGCCAGCAAGCCAAAGGCATAGGCGGAGAGCACCTGCGCCGAGGCATGGGCCGCCGCCGCATCAAAACGGCCCCGCATGAAGGCTCCGCGCAAAATCAGATCCGGTATGGCCAGAAAGGCAATGGAAAAGGGCAGGGACAGCACCAATGTCAGAGCAATAATGCGGTTTTGGGCCTCCAAAGCGCCGGAAATATTGCCTGCGGCGCGCAAACGGCTCATTTGCGGCAAAAGCACTGTGCCCGCCGCAATGCCGATGACACCGATGGGCAGTTGATAGAGCCGGTCAGCATTGGACACTGAGGACAGTGCCCCGCTGCCCAGCCATGAGGCCATTTGCGTATCAGCCAGAATGGCGAGCTGCACACCTGCCGAGCCGATGATCGCCGGGCCGAGCGCCTTGAAAAAGCCTTTGACGCTGCCGGTAAAATCCGGCTTGAGAATGGTCTCCAGCAGGTTGAGGCGATAGGCCGAGGCCATCAGCAGGGCCAGTTGCGCCACGCCCGAAACAACCACGCCCCAGCAGGCGGCATAACCGGCATTGGGAAAAAACCGCGCCATCAGCAAAAAGCCGACAATGGATATATTCATCAGAACCGGCGCAAAAGCCGCAACAGCAAAGCGCTTATGCACATTCAGAAGGGCGGAATAATAAGTTACCAGTGTCATGCACAGCAGATAAGGAAAGGTGATGCGCGACAGTTGCACGGTGAGCGCAAATTTGGTCGGCTCATCCGCATAGCCCGAGGCCAGCAGATAGGTGAACTGCGGCATCAGAATCCACGCCAGCGCCAGCATGATCACCTGTGAGGCCAGCAGCAGCGAGAAGATCTGCGCCGAAAAATGCGAGGCGGCCTGTTTGCCACCCTGCTCCAGCACGCGCGAATAGGCAGGCGTGAAGGCCGCATTGAACGCCCCCTCGCCAAAAATAGCCCTGAACTGGTTGGGCAGACGGGTGGCCACATTATAGGCGTCGGACAAATCATTCTGCCCGAGAATGGCGGTGATAAATATATCGCGGATAAAGCCGGTCAGCCGTGACAGCAGCGTGAACCCACTTACAGAGAGGAGATGTTTGAACATATCAATCCCGTCTGTCTGCGGATGTAAAATCTTCAGCCACCAGATAAAGCGGGCGGCCCTTCACCTCAGCAAAAATACGCCCGATATATTCGCCCAGCACGCCGAGCGAGATAATCTGAACGCCTGAAAAAAACATGATCGAGATCACAATCGTGGCATAGCCGGGCACGTCATTGCCATGCAGCAACGTATCCACCAGCACGGTGACAGCCATGCCAATGGCAAACATGGACACCAATGTGCCGATATAGGTCCATATTTTCAGCGGCAGGGTTGAAAAGGAGGTCAGCCCGTCAAAGGCAAAGCGCGTCAGCCTGCTGTAGGAAAACGAGCTTGAGCCATGTGCCCGTTTTTCAACCAGAAATGGCACGCCGATGGATTTAAAGCCGATCCAGGCATATAGCCCCTTGGTGAAGCGTGCCCGCTCCGGCATCCGGCGCAGGGCCATTATCGCCTGCTCGTCCAGCAGGCGGAAGTCTCCGGCCCCTTGCGGCAGAATGGTTTCGCCGAAGTTTTCAAATATTTTATAAAACTGGGCGGTCAGATAGCGCCGCAAGGGTGAATCCGCATTGCGGTCTGTCCGCACGCCATAAACATTCTTATAACCCTCGCGCCAGCGCGCCAGAAACTGCGGAATCACCTCGGGCGGGTGCTGCAAATCGGCGTCCATCAGAATGGCTGCGCGGCCACGGGCATGGTCAAGACCGGCGGCCAGCGCCACCTCTTTGCCAAAATTGCGGCTCAGGGATAGAATGCGCAGATGGGCATAATTCTGTGTTAGTTCGCGCAGCACATTCAGCGATTGGTCTTGTGAGCCATCGTCGATAAAAATGATTTCATAGGTGCTGTTTTGACTTTGCAACACAGGCACAAGACGTTGCAGCAGCGGGGCAAGATTGGCCGCCTCATTATGAACTGGCACGATTATGCTCAGATCGGGCGTGAGGGACTGGCTGTCATCATTCATCATGGGATAGAACTATTCGTATCGGTGATTCAAGGCAAGCGGGGACAGGTTGCGATTAACAATTTGTGCGGATGATTACGCGCTTTCTCCGGCGGTGTCGCGCGGAATTCTCGAAGCCGTGGCGGCCCGGCGGCTGAATGCGGTCAGTGCTATGACCAACCGGCCGCATTGGCCGCAGGCGGCGGCCTTGTTCCGTCCTTTTGAAGGGAGCTGTCAGCTTGGCCTTCATCTCAACCTCACCTGTGGTGCGCCTCTGACACCTATGCCCGGTTTGGCACCGGAGGGGACATTGCCAGAGGCGCGGCGTCTCATGATGTTTCAGGACAAAGCCGAAATTCAGGCCGAAATTATGGCTCAGATTGGGGCCTTCATTCAGCATTATGGCCGTGCACCACAATTTATCGACGGGCATCAGCATGTGCATGTGCTGCGCAGCATCCGCCCTGCACTTTTCGCCGCGCTTGAGGCCTGCGGACTCAGGGGCAAACTCTGGCTGCGTGATCCCTCTGATCATGTGCTGCGGATCTTGCGGCGCGGCTTCCAGATTCGTAAAGCGCTGATGGTTTCGATGTTGGCGCAGGGGTTCGGGCGCGAGGCGCGCAGACGGGGCTATGTGACAAATGATGGCTTTTCCGGATTTTCTGCCTTTGATGGACTTGATTACGCCCGTGATTTTGCCACCTATCTGCGGGCGATGGGGCCTGAGCACCTCATCATGTGCCACCCCGGCCATGTCGATGATGAATTGCGCCGCATGGACCGTGTGGTTGAGCCGAGAGAAAAGGAGCTGGCGTTTTTATTGAGCGATGCAGCGCAGCATGGTGTGTCTCTCATGGAGTCACATGAAGATACGCAGTCATAATAGGCTTTTAGGAAAATCGGGGCGGTTTAAAGCGACGGCTATTTTTTGCAACAATCGGTTTTTGGTGAAATTGCGGTGCCGGTAGCTGCCATGCTTATAGGTGGCGCGCAGATAATTATGATTTCTGAGCCATGAATCAACGCGTTTCTCAAAAAGTTCGCCGCCATATATGGGGTAGCGTTGAGAATCCGCGTGGGTTTCATGATAGATGTGTTGCTTGAAGTCGGCGCTGCGGATCAGATACATCTGGTCGGAAAAGCCAAATCCATAGGCGCAAAGTTCATCCTGCCAGCGTGTTTCGCGGGCAAGTTCATTGAATTTCTGGTTCCACGTCAGGTTGAACAGCTTGACGTCCGGTCTTTGCTTGAGAATGTTGAGGCCGTCGGTGAGCCAGTGTTGCGGCAGATGCCTCTCCGGCATTGAATCGCCGGAAAAATGCAGCAGATATTGCGTGTCACACAGGTAAATCGAAACCAGTTCGGCTATGGAATAGACATAGCCCTTGCCCAGGTCTGCGCGTGTCAGGCCAAAATGATCCAGCGCCGCCTGTGCATAGTCATCCACATGGATAAAGCGGTTGATGATGCCTTGATCAACCAGTTTCTGGGCCGATTTTTCAACCCGTGACGGATGTTCAACATTGTTGATATACAGAATTTTCGCATCAAACTTATAATGACAGCGATGGATGGCATTTTTGAGACGATCGGTCTTCAGGATGAGTTCCCAATCATTCTCCCATACTTTTGTTTCAAAGGTGACAGACATAGACAAATAAATGTCATTATCTAGGCAATAAAACAACGTATTTTTATGGTCTGGGTGCCATAAAAAAGCGGGCGTGAAGCCCGCTTTTGTCATTTTTGGAATGAAAACTTATTTCATGGCCTGCTCGAACATGGCTTCAACATATTCCCAGTTGACCAGATGTTCAACAAAGGCCTTGAGGTAGTCCGGGCGGCGGTTGCGATAATCAATATAATAGGAATGTTCCCAGACATCGCAGCCCAAAATCGGCGCGGCGCCGGTGACCAGCGGGCTTTCGCCATTGGCGCTCTTGGCAACGATGATCTTGCCGTCCTTGACCGCCAGCCATGCCCAGCCGGAGCCGAACTGGGTGACGCCAGCCTGAATGAAGTCTTCCTTCATTTTTTCCACAGAGCCAAGACTGTCAATAATGGCTTTTTCCAGCTTGCCGGGGATGTTTCCGCCGCCATTGGGTTTCATCCAGTGCCAGAAATGCAGATGATTGTAATGCTGGCCGGCATTGTTGAACAGGCCGGCATGTTTGCCAAAGGAGCCCTTGACGATCTCCTCGAGGCTTTTGCCTTCCCATTCTGTGCCTTTGATCAGATTATTGCCATTGTTGACATAGGCCAGATGGTGTTTGTCATGATGATATTCGAGGGTCTCCTTCGACATGAACGGTTGCAGCGCGTCATGTGCATAGGGGAGTTCGGGCAGTGTAAAGGACATGGGAGCTCCTGTTTGGGTCTGGGGCGAAACATCCGCCGCATGTGCTTAACTTAATGTGGTCAGCTGCGTCCGGCAAGGTTGCGGCTTTACAAATGATTTTTTCCTTCAAAACATTTGTTCTGGTCAATTTCACAAAATTGGCACATATTTAACCCTTGGGAAACACGGGCTTGTGACTTTGTTATAAATTCTGGAGGCGGGTTTGGGTTGGTTGGTTATCGCCATGGGCAGTATTGCCGCGGCTCTGGGCGCTGTTTATGCTTATTCCGGGCTGGATTATATTCAGATTGAGCGCGGCTGGACCGCTGTCATTGCGGGAATGGGCTTGGTTTCGGCGGGGATCATTGTCATCGCCATTGGTATTCTGACATTACAGCTCGGCAAAATTGTTCGTTTGCTCAAAGGCGCAACCCAGTCTCTTGCCGTTGAGGATGGTTTTTTGCCTGATGATGAACAGCCGGACGACGAGGTGCAGCCAGAAGCCGCAGAGGCCGAATTGCCCATTGCGGATGCGCCTGTTGCTGTGTCCCTGCCTCAGGCTCAAGGCCGCTCTGCACCCGCCATGCCGGATGTGTCCAAACAACCGCCGCAGCCTGTGCCGGTTGAGGATAAGACCAGCGCCGCAGTGACGCCACCTGCGCTGAGCGCCGAGGATCGTATCTCGCTGGATTGGCTGGAAGTGGCGATTTCAGACCTGAAGGAGCCGCAAGTCTCTGCGCCATTGCAGGCACGCGCTGAAAATGCTGCAGCGGCTCCACAGTCTGTTGCGGCCAAGCCCGTTGTCGAGGTGCCGTCAGTCGCTGTGTCCTATACGCCTCCCGGTGCTGGCCTGCCCAGACAGAAGCCTTTCATGCCGGTCATGCCGGATGCTGCGGTCAAGCCGCAGGAACCGCCAAAGCCTGAAATTGCTCCGCCAGACCGGACAAAGGCCGCGACTGTGCAAACCGCACTGCCCGATCCCGTCAAGTCCGAGCCGCTTGTGCATGAGCCCAGTGTTGTGGGCCGGTATGAAGCGGCGGGCACATCCTATGCCATGTATTCTGACGGGTCGGTCGAGGCTGAAAATGAACATGGCATTTTCAGATTTGGCTCCATGGCGGAACTCCGCGCCTTTATTGAGCAGGGTCAGGATCAGTCCGCTACCCTGCCGCCTCAGGGCGGATGAGACCGCAGACGGCCAGAGCAAACGCCTGAATCAGCGCAATTTCCTCCAGCTGGTCAAAACGACCACTGGCCCCCGCATGTCCGGCTTCGACATTGGTTTTGAGCAGAACCGGCCCACCGCCTGTCATGGTGGCGCGTAATTTTGCCACCCATTTCATCGGTTCCCAATAGGTTACGCGCGGGTCCGTCAGCCCGGCCAGTGCCAGAATCGGCGGATAGGCCTGCGGCTTTATATTGTCATAGGGCGAATAGGCCCTCAGCCGGTTGAATGCCGTTATGTCTTTGATAGGATTGCCCCATTCCAGCCATTCGGGAGGGGTGAGCGGCAATGTGTCGTCCATCATTGTATTGAGCACATCGACAAAGGGCACATCCGCAACAATGCCGGCAAAGAGCTGCGGGGCCATATTGGCCACCGCGCCCATCAACATGCCGCCCGCGCTGCCGCCAAGCGCCACTATGTCACCGGCTTGTGTCAGCTTCACCCCGATCAGATGATGCGCGCAGGCGATAAAGTCGGTGAATGTATTGGTTTTATGCGTGAGCTTGCCCTGTTTGTACCAGCTCCAGCCCTTGTCCGTGCCGCCCCGCACATGGGCAAGGGCATAGATAAAGCCTCTGTTGACCAGAGACAGCCTGTTGGTGGAAAAATCGGCGGACAAGTCATGGCCATAGGCACCATATCCATAGAGCAATACAGGTGCCGGAAATGTGCAGTCCTTGTGATAGAGCAGGGTGACAGGCACCTGTTCACCATCTGGCGCCGTGGCAAAGTCCCGCTTGGTGACATAATTTTCTGGAATGTGCCCGCTGGGAACCCTCTGGCGTTTGCGCAGCAGCCGTGTGTGGGTTTTCACATGATAATCATAGGTTTCATGCGGCGTGGTCATGGATGAATAGACAAACCGAATGATGTTCGTGTCAAATTCAAACATATCCTCAAGGTCAAGCGCGTAAGCCTCGGCGTCAAAATCAATCTGATGTTCGCTCCCCTCGGCGAAGGTGTAAATTTTAATGCGTGGCAGGCCATTCTCCTGCTCAAGCCGCAGCAAAAAATCCTGATAGACCGACATGGACACGATCAGGCAGCCGGGGCGATGCGCAATCAGCTCCTGCCAGTTCTGCGGCTCAGGATGGTGCAGAGGCGCAACCATAATTTTGAAATCATCGGCCCCGTTCTGATTGGTGTGGATAAAAAGCTGGTCGCCTCTGGGTTCAACCGCATAGCGCAAGCCCGTTTGACGGGGTGCGATCTGCTGGGGCTGTGCCGCTTCCATGCGCAGGTCAAGCAGATGACATTCGGTCGAATCATGGTCTTTGACCGTGATAATGGCGTGATGCCCTTCGGCGCTGGGTTCTATCGAGACAAACCAGGCCGGATCCTGTTCTTCAAAAATCAGTTCATCCTGATCCGGTGCTGTGCCCAGTCTGTGCCGCCAGACCTGCATCGGGCGGTGATTTTCATCCATCCGCACATAATATAAGGACTGAGCGGCGCAATCCCACACGGCCTGTCCGTCTGTGGCTTCAATCGTTTCAGGCAGACTTTGCGCGGTAAGCAAATCTCGGCCCGTTGCAAGGTTGCGAATATGCAATGTGTAAAATTCCGACCCTTGCAGGTCTGCACTCCACCACATCAGACGATGATCAGGCGAGTGGCAGGCGTCTCCGATGTCAAAAAAGGCATGATGCGCGGCAAGCTGGTCGCCATCGAGCAGAATTTCCTCGGTTGTCTCGGGGCCATTGCGGGCCATGCGGCAGTAAAGACTATGCTGGCCCTCCTCACGAAAACGGCAATAATAGGCATAGTCACCATCGGGCATGGGCACATCGGCTTCATCGGGCTCCAAACGCGATTTTAACTCTTTGAGAAGGGTGCGTTGCAGTTTTCGCGTATTGGCGAGCACTTTGTCAGCGTGAATATTCTCCTCATCAATAATTTTGCGGATTTCACGCGGCAGCCGCGCCGGTTTTTGTAAAACCTCCTGCCAATTCGCGGCCCGCAGCCAGTCATAGCAATCCACGAGCGTCTCGCCATGCCAATGACGCAGGACAGGGCGCTGCTCAATGGCGGGCGGTGTTGCCGAACAGAAGATTTTTTCGGTTTCACGCGGATCAATATTTGGAATTTCGGACATGAATGTGATCGCTTTTTTTAAAGAGTTGCAATTTTTCGTCGTGCAGCGAGATTGTTTTTTATGCAGACTTTTGAAGGACAGGGGTTCAGTGTGGCGGGAATTTTCATATTCCACTCGGAAGAATGTCCTGGATTTATGATATTTTTCAATATTTTCATCGATATCTGCTTAAGGAATGTGCATGGACTGCCATATCTTTTATACGGGTTAGAGGCAAGAAATCATTTGATTTTTATGGGTTGCGACCATGAGTAAACACAAGGATAGAGTGCGCGTTGACGCTCAATTTGGCAGCTTATATAAATTACACTTGATAAGTGTGGTGATATGATATATTTTTTAAATATTGGTAATGAGTAAAGTGTATTTTGATTCTGGGTACTTCGGAATTAAAAATTTAAATTTTAACAATAGATTTAATTTTTAAATAATTTAAAGTTGGAGCGGAAGTTATGTTACAAACCCCAAGCACGGATGCGTATATGGAGCACATGGTCGATATTATCTCTGCTTATGTCAGCAATAATTCGGTGCCTGTTGGTGACCTCGTAGCGCTGATCAATGATGTGCATAATGCATTGTCCCGGTTGAATTCTGCTGAGCCAGTTGCTGTCGTCGTTGAGGCTCCCAAGCCAGCCATTTCGCCCAAGAAATCCATTACGGATACCTATTTGATTTGTCTCGAAGACGGGAAACGTTTCAAGTCTCTGAAGCGTCATTTGCGTACGCAATATAATCTCTCGCCCGAGCAATATCGTGAAAAATGGGGCCTGCCGACGGATTATCCGATGGTTGCGCCCAATTATGCCAAGGCGCGCTCGGCCCTCGCGAAGGAAATGGGTTTGGGCCAGCAACGCCGCCGCCGCGTAACCAAAAAAATGGGCGCGACAGGCTAACTACAGCGTAAAATTGGTGCAGAGTGAGGCTTTAGGGTCTCTTTTGCGGTTATTCTGTTTTAAAATATTTGAAAACGCTGTCTCTGAGCAAGAGGCGGCGTTTTTTATAATCCGGGCGGGAGTTGGATTTCGCCTGTGCTGCATGATTTTTTGCAGATAGATGTGACGCGACCTTGCCGCGCTCGGTGTTGAGAGCCTGAACCAGCATCTGATGTTTTTCGATCTGATAGAGTGAGCCGCGTTTTTGCGCGCGAAGCCGCTCTTTTCTCAATGCATTTTCGATAAGCCCGATAATCATCATACGGTTGGCGCGCGAGGGCGTGCGCATCATCTCATCTGTGACCTGAATCAGTCGCGGCAGGTCTTTTGCGCGCTGATAGGGGGGACTGGATGTCGAACCCGTGGGGAGAGATAGGGTGTGAGTTCTCTCTGTCAGTGTCGGGAGCATGTCGTGCCGGAGAGGACGCCGAGAATTTGTATTCATGAATATAATCCTATATTAGGTGATAAATCATTTCATTCCTTTCAAGGACGGGGATAAAATTTTAGGTCCGCTGCATGTCATATCAAAAATTTTTGAATATTAACGATTGATATGCCAATATATAAATGAATTATAATCAATATTTTTATTTTCACATGTATTTATATAAAATTCAAATTAGTAAAATTTACCTATTGAATTAAGAATAAAAACCTATTATTGAATCCGTATCGGCAAAGTCCGCCGGAATTGATGTTGAGGTGTGTTATGAATCTCCACTTACCGAATAATTCTTCCGCTTTACCACTATCGGATCGGGCTGTGCCGGTGCTGGCTTTGACGACGGCGGTGGCTGCGGCGTTGCATGTCGATGCGGCATTGTTGAGCGCGCCGACACGGGGGCGGGCCGAGATTGCGTTTGCACGGCAAGTTTGCATGTATCTGGCCCATACCTTGCTTGGTCTGTCTTATAATGAGGTGGCGCGCGCCTATGCCCGCGACCGCACCACTGTGCAACATGCCTGCGGTCTGGTTGAGGACAGGCGGGAGGAGAGTCGGTTTGATCGCTGGCTGAGTGACTTCGAGCGCGGATTCATGGCCAGCACGGAGGCTTGCCATGGCAGCGCCCACTAATTTTTCGGGATCAAACCCGAATGCGCCGCTTGAGCGGGAGGCTGGGCGGCTTTTGACCCGTCTGGCTCAGCCAGATGTGGCTCTTGCGCCGGACCAGTCGCCGAAGCGGTTGATCCTGTCCAAACGCAACAATGGTGTCTCCATCAGTTGCGGATCATTTTCCATGGCCGCTCTGGCATGGCTGGTGTCGCAAGGGGCATTGCTCTGGCAGGCCCATGAGCCGACGGTTTTCCAGATCACCGAGGCCGGATGGGCGCGGTTAAGGCGGATGAATGCCGCAGCCAGTGGCCGTGATCAGGATGGATTTATCGACCAGCATCTCGATCTCAGCATGAAATATGACAAGACAACCAGATCCGCGCAGCTTGTGGATGAGTCCGAAAGCCCGTTGGCATGGCTGGCACGGCGCAAGAACAAACAGGGGCAACCGCTGATTTCTGGGGTGCAGTTTCAGGCGGGTGAACGTCTGCGCACGGATTTGACGCTTGCTGCCATGCTGCCGCGCACCACGGTCAACTGGCAGGCTCTGGGCGGTGGCTCTGGGGGCACCGCCATGACCCATTCTGAACTGGTGATGGCCGCACGCCAGCGCGTGCACAAGGCCATGGCTGCGGTGGGGCCCGAGCTGAATGGTTTGCTGGCGGATCTGTGTGGTTTTCTCAAGGGTCTTGAGCAGATTGAGCGGGAACGGAACTGGCCGCCCCGTTCGGGAAAAATTGTTCTGGGGCTGGCGCTGGACCGGCTTGCCGCACATTATGGCCTTGCCGCCAGTGCGCAGGGGCCTGATTACGCCCGTATGCGGCAGTGGGGCGCGGAGGATTACCGCCCGGCCATATCCTGAGTCGCCAGGCTTTTCTGTGCATCTGACCTGATGCGCTCAACCATGGCGCGCACGCCATTGGAGCGCTGCGGGGTCAGATGTGCGGCCAGGCCTAGGCGGGTAAACAGCGCCATGGCGTCGGTGGCGAGAATTTCAGAGGCCGTTTTTTCTGAATAAATCGCAATAATCAGGGCCACCAAGCCTTTGACGATATGGGCATCACTGTCACCGGACAATTTGAAATGCGTGCGCTTATGCGAATCCGGCTCCATTTTCAGCCAGACCTGACTGGCGCAGCCCTGCACCTTATAGGTGTCATTATGGTCGGCGGCGGGTAAAGGCGCCAGATCACGCCCCATCTCGATGAGATAGCGGTAACGCTCCTCCCAATCGTCGAGAAATTCAAAATTTTCGATGATCTGGTCAATGTTCATATCAGGACTTCTTGGGTTCAGGCTTTTTGCGGGCCGATTTTGGAATACGGTTGGGCCATTTTACCAGATGATCGAGCAAATCCTCGACAGGAATATCATCCTCAAAGGCAGAAATCTGCCCGCGCACAGACACACCGGCTTCATGGACGGTCTCATACGAGCCGGACACAAGCGGGTGCCACCACATCAGGGGTTCGCCATCGCGCACCAGTCTGTAGCCGCAGGTGGGGGGCAGCCATGTGATGCTGCGCACCTGTTGCGGCGTCAGGCGGATGCAGTCGCTGACGATTTTCTGTCGGTTGGCGTAATCCTCGCATTGGCAGGTGCCGCTGGAAAACAATTTGCAGGCGACATCGGTAAAATGAATCGTGCCTGTATCCTCATCTTCCAGCTTGACCAGACAACAGCGGCCACAACGGTCACAGAGGGATTCCCACTCGGTTTCGGTCATGTCCTCAAGGGATTTATATGTCCAGAACGGATCTGACGGCGGATTGTCCATAGGTGTCTCGATTTGTGCACTATGCTTCAAGACATAGAGGGGCTTGCATTAAATCAAAACATTTATTTGACGGTGGCCTTGGTGTTTTGACAGGTTTATACATTATTATATGAGTACGGCTTTCAGGGTTGAGTGGATCGGGGTCGGCAGGCGTGGCACATCACCAGACATCGCAGCGATGGGTCAAGGCTTTGCGTTATGGCCTTCTGGCGGTTGACTCATGGATTGATGCTTTTTTCTATGAGAGCGGCCAGCGTTCAGCGGAATATTATATTCGTTTTTCGCATTTTATGGATCGATTTTATGTTTCCGGCCTGACCTGGCTGCTGAATGAAATCGCCTGCGAGGCGCTGACGCTCTGTCTTGGCGGTGCAGTGCTGGCCCTGATGCTGGCGCAGCCCGCTTTCAACGAAACCTCGGATGACTGGCTGAAAAAGCAGGATATTGCTGTGACCTTTCTTGACCGTCATGGCGATGAGGTGGGCCGTCGCGGTATTTTGCATGATGATTCTGTGCCGTTTGAGCAATGGCCGGATTATTTTATCAAGGCGGTGCTGGCGACGGAGGACCGGCGCTTTTTTGATCATTTCGGCATAGATATTGTGGGCACAGCCCGGGCGATCATGGTGGATTCACAAAATTCGCGTGCCGCACAGGGGGGCTCGACCATCACCCAGCAACTGGCCAAGAACCTGTTTCTGACGCATGAAAAATCCATCGAGCGTAAAATCAAAGAGGCGTTTCTGGCCCTCTGGCTGGAACACCATGTGTCCAAGCGCGAAATCCTCAAACTTTATCTTGACCGTGTTTATATGGGCGCGGGCACATTCGGGGCGCAGGCCGCCGCGGAGTTTTATTTCGGCAAGTCGATCAAAGATATCACGCTGGCTGAAAGTGCCATGCTGGCCGGACTTTTCAAGGCCCCGACCAAATATGCGCCGCATGTCAATCTGGCCGCAGCCCGCGCCCGCGCCAATGATGTGCTCAGCAATCTTGTCGATGCCGGGTTCATGACCGAGGGCCAAGTGTTTGCCGCCCGCAAAAATCCGGCCACGGCCATCGACCGGCAGGCCAATGTGACGCCCGACTGGTATCTCGACTGGGCCTATGACGAGGTGAAGCGTCTGGCGCAAACCGGGGCCTTTGGCGCCGAGCGCACGCTTGTGGTGCGCACCGCCCTTGATCTCGGGTTGCAGAAAAAGGCGGAAGCCTCGATCGAGGATGCCTTGCGCGATTCTGGCCCGCGTTATCACGCCAAACAAAGCGCAACAGTGATTATGGAGCCGAACGGGGCGGTGCGGGCGATTGTCGGCGGGCGCGATTATGGTGACAGCCAGTTTAACCGCGCGACCGAGGCGCAGCGCCAGCCCGGCTCTTCCTTCAAGCCCTTTGTCTATACAACGGCCTTGATGATCGGAAAATTTACACCCGATACGATTGTTGAGGATGCGCCGGTGTGCGTTGGTAACTGGTGCCCGCATAATTTTGGCGGCACCTATGCCGGACATCTGCCCTTATGGCTGGCCCTGACCAAATCTCTCAATACGGTTGCTGTGCGCTTGTCGATTGCCATCGGGGGTGGCAATCAGAAAGTTGGCCGCACAGCCGTCGTGCAAACCGCGCATAAGATGGGGATTACGACCCCGCTGCCCGACACGCCCTCACTGGTGATCGGCGCGGATTCTGTGACGGTGATTGATATGGCCTCGGCCTATTGTACCTTTGCCAATGGTGGCCATCGTGCGCCGCCCTTTGCCGCGCTGGAGGTGCGTAACGCCCGTGGTCAGGTGCTTTATCGCCACGCGCCGGAGGCGGATGCGTTGCCGCAGATCATACCGGCGCATATTATTGAGCAGATGGTGGGCATGATGACGCATGTGGTGGAAGAGGGCACGGCCCGTGCGGCGCAGATTGAAGGTGTGCATCTGGCCGGCAAAACCGGCACCACCAATGAGTCGCGCGATGCCTGGTTTGTCGGATATTCAGGAAATTTTGTGGAAGCCATCTGGTTCGGCAATGACGACAATTCCCCTATGGAGAGCATGACCGGCGGCTCGCTGCCTGCCCGCACCTGGCATGAGATTATGGCCTATGCACATAATGGTGTTGAACTGAAACCCTTGCCCGGTGATGAAGTGAGCTTTGTTCCCACCATTGCCAATATTCCGCAGACCGCAAAAGAAGGCGCGAAGCAGGATGTATCAGCGGGTGCGCCGGTGCAGAATTTCAGCACATTGTCCAAAGGGGCGGCGTCTATGCTGCATGATCTTGAGGAGATGACACGCCCTGAGCCGGATAAACGTGCAGACGGGGCGTTTCATGCCGATGTGCCTTTATGAAGAGGGATGATCTGCGCCAGTTTGCCGGTTTTGTTCTGTTCGTGCTGACCAGCCTTGCTCTGGGTTTGATCAGTGCGGAATGGATGACCCGTCGGGAGATTGATTTCAACACGCTGCACTCCGGCCCGTGGCGTGCGGCCTTGCAAGCCGCAGCCGATCCTGACCCTTACACGCGCGCGCGCCTTGCTCGATCTGGTGGTGCAGCGCTGGCGCTTTCGGAAGGTTTGCGCCTGACGGCAACAGTGGATGATGACGGACATAGCCTTCATGCTGAATGCCATTACAAGATCAGCGGTCAGGGGATGCCGGGCCGGTATTGGACACTGACTCTCGCCGACAACTCATTACAAAGTGCTGGTGAGGCGGCGCATCGTATGGGGTTCACGTCATCGGAGGTGCTGCGCGATCATGCAGGAACCTGGACGATTGAGTTGGGCCGGGATGTGCGCGCCGGATTTTTCCTGCCCCTGACAGGTGAGGGCCCCTTTACGCTGGTGCTTCACCTTTATGAACCTTCGGTGCTGGGTGGAGCTGCGGCTATTTCCCGCGAGCAGCTTCCGCATATACAGAAGGAGACCTGCGCATGAGGGCAGGGTTGTTCTGGAAAGGGCTGTCTGGAGGGAGATTTTCACTCTCCGCAACGCTGTTCTGGGCAGCGTGCATTGTGGTGCTGGCCGCAGGTGTGCATATTGCAACAATTTTGCTGATACCCCGTTTTGCCATTCGGGATGCAGGGCATTTGCTGCTTGAGCGCCTGAAAATGACACAATTTCAGATTTTGCCGCCTGAATTAAACGCCAGTTTGATTGACGATCCGGCTATTGTTGCGGCGGCCTGCCCCTATAATTTGAAGGAAGGGCCATTGCGCATTACAACCCGGCCAGAGCCGCAGGAGTTTTTATCCGTTGCTTTTTATCAGAACGGGGGAACCGCTTTTTTTGCGGTGACAGACCGGGCGGCAGCGAAGGAAAACATCAATATTCTGCTGGTTACGCCGCAGCAGCTTCAGTCTATCGAAGCCGAGGATGATCCGGATGAGCCGGTGCAGGAATTGCGCCTTATAGCACCGGATGCGAGCGGTTTTGTTCTGGTGCGAACATTGGTGCAGCGAGCGGGAGAGCGGGCCGAAGCTGAAAAGCGTGTTCTGGCCGTAAGCTGTGCGGTTGATACAAGTGAACTGCCGGAGAATTAGGCGCGTTTTCTGCGGCCGCGCGGGCTGTGGCTTGGGCCTGCACCCTGATTGTCGGGTTCCGGTGTGCGGCTGACCGGCGGATCATTTGGCGAACGCATGTAACGGACACCGGTAAAAAAGACAATCTGCGCACCGGCTTCGCTGGTCGGACGGGACCCTGCGAAACTCTGCCGTGCTGTGCGGCGATAGTGTTCAAACAGAATTAAATGGCCCATAAGCCTCTCCAAAGGACAATTCGGATAACGCGGTATTTTACTTTGCAGCTTTTTCTATAAATGCCGCAATGACTCATATCATTTACAAAACCGTTGATGTCCCTGTTGAGACATTCCTGTTTTGCATTGCGACATTGATACACTGAAGTGTAAACAGAATCTTAACAAAAAAGCAGGCGGGGCCCCTTTGCCTCGAATTCGCCTCAGGTGCCGTTACGTTTTTTTTATGACATTGATATTTCGGCAACATCCAGAAAATGCCGGCCCTGACGGTCTTCGATTTCCACCACCCAGAGGTCAGAATCAAAACCGCGCTGGCGCATGATCTGCGCTTCGATATCGGCATTGTCTCTGACGGGGGCTTGGTGGGCGCGGCTCCACATCCGCTCCACGCCTTCGGTCATTTCGCTGTGAGGGGCGGGCAAATAGAGCGCGGCTGTGCCATCAAGATGATCAACCTTGATGGCTATGGCTCCGGCTTCCGCTGCGCCGCGATAACGCAAGGCTGCAAAGACCCCTTCACTCTGGCAGCGCCGCAGATAGGCGGAAACCCAAAAATCAGAACGAAGCCGCATTATTCGATGACTATGCCGGTTGCAATCGACAGTTCGCGGCGTATTTTCGGCGTGAGGTCGCCTTTGACTGGAAGTCTGTTATCACGCTCGAAACGTTCCACGGCCTGCCGTGTGCTGCCGCCATTGATGCCGTCCGGCCGGACTGAATAGCCCAGCTTGGCCAGCGCACGCTGGGCATTGAGAACGGTGGGGCTCGGGGCAGGCGGTTTTGCTGTCGAGTTTGTGATCAGATCACCAATCTGATCCGGCTTTTGAACGGCTGTTGCAGCCGCAGTTACCGCAGAGGGTGTTGATGGAGGTTCAGAAAAACCGGTGGCGGGCAAAGCTGCATCATCTATCGGCGGCATGGCGGTTGAGAAAGCCGAACTGCGCGCAACTGGCACCGGCACCTGCGCAGGGGCCGGTTCGGATTGGGTGTCCTGCGGCATGGCATTGGCCGGAACCTCAAACACCGGCGCCGGATGGCGGACCGGTTGCAGATAGAGCGCATTGATGACGACGCTGGCAAGCGCGGTGAGCAGCAGACTCATCGCAACAGCGCGTGCCGGATCATGCAGGATATGGCCGATAAACCGGCTGAACCAGCCGGACCTTGCCCGCCCGCCCGCCGGAGTGAAGGTGGTGTGGCTTCGGTGTTGCGCCCTGACGGGCTTTGACCGCGGCGTCATGACGCGCGCCCCGTGATGCGCGATGCGGAGCCGGCATAATGCGCGAAAGATTCAATTTTGGCCGTCTGATAATGCGGCATAATTTCGATTTTTGCCGGCTCTGGCGCTTGTGTTGGATATGCGCCGCGATCCACCGGCAGCCGCACAGTGATTGTGGTGCCCTGGCCGGGGGCGCTGTCAATGGAAATGCGGCCATTGTAAAGGCCGACAAGTCCGCGCACGACAGACAGGCCGAGGCCGGTGCCTTCGTGGCTGCGGTTATGTTCACGGCTGACCTGAAAGAACGGATTGCCCAGCTTGGCAAGATCTGGTGCGGAAATGCCTATGCCATTGTCCGATACGATGAACAGAACATGATTGCCGTCTGGCCGTGTGGAAATTTCAACCCTGCCATCACGCGGGGTAAATTTCACGGCATTGGACACAAGATTGAGCAAGATCTGTTTGACCGCGCGTTTGTCTGCGGTCATTTCCGTAATTCGCGCATCAAGGTGCCGCAGGATGGTCACGCCATTGGCCTCGGCTTTCAGGCGAACCATATCGCAGGTCTGCTCGATGATTTTTGCCAGATCGAAGGGTTCGGAATCAAGCTCGTAATTGCCGGATTCAATTCGGGACATATCCAGAATCGTATTGACCACCTCAAGCAGATGCTGCCCCGAGGTGCAGATAATGGAGGCATATTCGCGGATTTTTGCCGGGTCTTTCGGAGCGATCTGCTCATTGGAGAGCATATCCGAAAACCCGATAATGGCGTTGAGCGGGGTGCGCAATTCATGGCTGACATTGGCCAGAAAGCGGTCTTTCCACTTTGCCGCGATGTCCGAATCCTCCCGGGCGGCCAGAATTTCAGATTCGCGGGTGATCTGATCCGTAATATCGCGCAAAATGGAGACAATTTCGAGCGAAGATGAGATGTCTTCCGCCTCTGTGATGGGCAGGGCATGGCTGCTGATTTCGACCCAGCGGAACACCGGCACGACATTGCTGTCATAAATATTTGTGCCGGTGCTGCGCAACCGCAGCACGGCTGTGCTTGTCTGCCGCATATTGACAGCATCGCTGAGCGTTTTCAGATACAGCGGCCGGTCTGCCACATGAATGCGCTCAAACAATCCGCGCCCGGAGAGATCTTTCAATTCAAGATTGAATTGTGCGAGTCCATTGGCGCTGGCTTTCAGCACAGAGCCGGTGCGGTCTGTGCGGATGATCAGATCACGGATAATCTGGGTCAGCGCGGTATAATCAGCAGCCTGACTGGAATTTTCCTGTTTGGAAACATCCATCAGACGCAGGCCCGCAAGGCTAAGCCATAGGCCATAGAGCATTACAGGCACCGCAAGAAGCAGAGGGTGCGAGGAGGCCGCAGGGTTCAGAACAAAAATTCCAAGACCATCGCCAAGAGATAAAATACTGAAGGCCGCCAGCACGCACAGTCCGGTGAGAAGCGCGCCCCGCTTTCCGATCATCAGCGCAGCTTCAACCGGCAACATCATGCTCCAGGCCAAAGCAAAATCGGGTGACATGTGGCCGCTTGCAGTCAGAATAAAGGCAAAGCCGATGGTTCCGGCTGCATTGATGCTATGGGCGAAGGCTAAACGGCCTGTGCGGGACAGGGCCGCTATCGATATAAGCGGCATCATCATGCAGCAGAATGCGGCAACCTCATAGAGGCTTGGTATGCCTGCCCAGAGAAAATAAAGCGGCGCACTGGCAACAGCACAGGCCGATATGCAAAAACGGGCCATGAAAAACAATTCATGGCGGCTCTGATCCAACAGGCGGCCCTGTATATTTTTATGCGACAAGGCGCTGATCTGAGCATAAATATGGGCCGTGATGGTCAAAACGCAACGCTCCAGGGACAATATCCCGTGACATAACTGCCCGCATCATGGCAGCCTCGTCTTAATTGAACCCTAAACTTCTGGTTTTTTGGTGGGGGAATGGCGGCTTAATCGTTGCTTTTGGGCGCAAGCGCCATAAACCTTTGACTATGGTTGAGAAACCCTTTCATTTTGCCGGAAAATAAATGAGCTTTTGGCCAAGGACGCGGCCTTCGTAAATTTTGTGCTAATTTTTTCAATGCGATTTGATTTAAATCTGCAACTTAACCTTGGGAGGCGCGTGCTAAACCTTGTCTGTCAGTGATTGCCATCGCTGCATGGAGAGAGGGTTATGGGTTTCATACTGCGCTCTATATTTTGGTTGTCGCTGGTGTTCTACGCGCTGCCCGATACGACGGATATGCCGGCTGCGACGATGCGCAGCGTGGTTGGCAGCGCCACAGACTCGCTGACAGACCTGTGCAAGCAGAATCCGCAGGACTGCCTGAATGCATTGGCAAAACTGGCAGCCATAGATCCGGAGCTGATTCCGGACTCGCTGAGCGTGCCCGCTGGCGGAACCCTGCCAGCAAAACCAACGCAGAAACCAACCCGATCAGCTTCAAAAGATAAAATCGGCACATTAATTGATGATGATTTCACCCCGGCCTGGCGCGGGCAGCCCGCTAAAATGTAAAATATATACTCGATAATAATTTTATTTCCTAATTAGGAATATTGTCCTTGACAGCCATGCGCTCTCAGGCTAAGGTTAAGGCATTCTCCACCAATGCGCCAAGAACAAGCGTCTGCGTTTTCACGCCGGCCCTTTGCGGCTGTTGCTTATTCCGGAGGTTGCATCCCTATGAAGGTTTTTGATATCCGGTCTGTGCCGGAAATGGCCCGTGTGCAGGCGCGGGCGCTTTATGACACCAGCGCCTGCACATTGGATGATATTGCAAAAAGTCTCGGGATGAGCGGGCCGGCCTTTCGTCAGGCGCGGCATGTGTGGGGCTGGCCGAAGCGCCCGCTTCGGGCTTTGCGCCATCTATCGGCGGAAGGATTGCCCAATCTTTCCGGCCCCGACCCGGCCCCGCTGGCGCTGGCCGATAAAATTGAGGCGCAGCTTGGCCGCGAACTGGCCGCCGTTGAGGCCATGTTGCAGCAAAGCCCTGCGGCCATTCAGCCCGCCGCTGCCGCTGAAAAGCGGGCAAGGACAATCGGCAGTCTGGTGCGGGCTCTGGTTGAGCTGCGCCGTCTTGATCGTGCGGATATGCACATGCTCAGTTCGAGCGAACCGGAGGCCGCGGATGGATTCCCCAGCTCACTCGATGAATTGCGCACGGAGCTTGCGCAGCGCCTTGATAAGCTGCGGGGATCAAACGACATTTGAACTTTTGCTGCAGGACCTCAGCGGGCCGATGCTGAAAGCCTTGTTGCAGGATTGGGAATTTTGGGCGCGTGATGATCAACTGCCGCCAATTCGGGCAAAAAATGGTCAGGACTGGTATGTCTGGCTGATGCTGGGCGGGCGCGGTGCTGGCAAAACCCGCGCCGGTGCCGAATGGATTAAAGCGCTGGTGGAGGGGCATCCGCGTTTCACGTCTCAGCCTGTTGGCCGCATTGCACTGGTGGGTGAAACCTTTGCCGATGTGCGTGAGGTGATGATTGAGGGCATTTCTGGCCTTTTAAGCCTGGATTATGGCCGCAATCGCCCTGTGTGGGAGGCCTCACGCCGTCGTCTGGTCTGGCCCAATGGTGCGATAGCGCAGGGGTTTTCCGCAGAAGATCCGGAAAGTCTGCGCGGCCCGCAATTCGAGGCGGCATGGTGCGACGAACTGGCCAAATGGGCCTATGCCGAGGCCACATGGGATATGCTGCAATTTGGTCTGCGGATTGGCCGCCCGCGCCAGATGGTGACAACCACGCCGCGCCCTGTGCCTCTGCTCAAAAAGCTGATGCAGGACCCGCTCACTGTCATCAGCCGTGCCAAAACATCGGAAAATGCGGCGTTTCTGGCACCACAATTTTTAAAAACCATTTCAGAGCGCTATGCGGGCACGAGGCTGGGCCGTCAGGAGCTGGATGGCGACCTGATTGAGGAGGCGCAGGGCGCGCTCTGGAGCCGCGCATTGCTGGAGGCTTTGCGGGTGCGCGAAGCGCCGCAGTTACAGCGGATTGTGGTGGCTGTTGACCCCGTTGCCGCTTCTCACAAGCGGGCAGATGCCTGCGGCATTGTGGCGGCAGGAATCGATCGCAACAAGCAGATTTATGTGTTGCAGGACAAAACACTGGCCAGTGCACGGCCCGCGCAATGGGCGGCGGTGTGCGTGGCGCTTTATCATCAGCTGGAGGCCGATGCGCTGATTGCTGAGGTAAATCAAGGCGGCGAGATGGTGGCGGCGGTGATTCACGAGGCCGACGCCCATGTGCCGGTGGTGGCGGTGCGGGCGGTGCGTGGCAAATATTTACGCGCCGCGCCTGTGGCGCAGCTTTATGAGCAGGGCAGGGTGCATCATGTGGGTGCATTTCCAGAATTGGAAGACGAAATGTGCGCCCTTGGCCCCGGCGGCTTCACGGGCGGCAAAAGCCCCGACCGTCTCGACGCGCTGGTGTGGGCAATTACCGACCTTGCGCTCAAACCGGAGGCGGCGGAGCCGAGGGTGAGGCGGGTGTGAGGGGGTTGATAAATATTTTTAATATTTATATGTATATTAAAAATAGGAAATATCATGAATCTGAAAGAACTAATATGGCGCGGTATTCAAATATTTTTAGGTATTTTGAATGTTGCAGTTATCACTATGTTCTTTGTAGCAATTTGGCGTGCACATGAAGTTGATCGATTTGGGTTGAATCAGCTAATATCATTCAGTATGCTTTTTCCAACTCAAGGACTCGAATATAAAGACTTTATTGGCATAGTGCTCACGGCATTTGCCGTTATGATTGCTGTGCTGACGGTTTTTCTGGCTGTTGCTGCGGTTTGGGGATATAGTTCTATCAAAGATGGCGCTCATGAAATGGCGCAAAAAACGGCGACGACAGTGGTTAGGGATGAAGCAATTCCTGAAGCCAAAGCTGAAGCTGTTCGGGTTGCTATGGAGTTGCACACTGGTGGTGCTTTGAGTAAATTTGACAAACTTGCAGGTGAAGCTTCAAGCGTAGTTGATTATGGGACGGCTGAGGCAGGGGATGATCATGGTAACTGAGCACGATAATAACGAGCTTCAAGATATTGTGAGCAGTTTTGCGCGTTCTGCACCTGTGAGCGTCTATGATTTGGCCAGCCGACTTGATCTAGACGTTGTAACTGATAACAGCTTACATAAAAATATATCGGGCAAAATTGCTCGCCAAGACGGCGGGCGTTATCGTGTTACTTTAAATGGGTTGCATTCAAGAACTCGTAGGCGATTTACTTTGGCGCATGAGATCGCGCATTATGTTTTGCATCGTGACTTGATCGGTAACGGAATTGAAGAGGATGCTCTCTATCGTAGCGGAAAAACCAATGATGTTGAGCGTGAGGCGAATAGATATGCAGCTCAAATTCTGATGCCCTGGCAGTTGGTTCTGGGAAAATATGTGCCGGGTAAAACAACTGCGCTTGATATTGCGCGTGAATTCGATGTTTCGCTGGCTGTAGCAGAAATTCGCCTCAAAGAACTTCAATACGCCTTATCGATGCTGTGAAATTTGATAATGAATAAACCGCCCCCACCCGGGCGGTTTTTTTGTGTCTGCATTCGCTTACTCTTTCGCCCGTTCAATACTTCCCCTTCTCTTATCTTTAACCGAGGCTCTCATGTCTTTTTTCTCCCGCTTCTCTCGCGGGGCGCCGATGCGCGCCCAAAATCTGGATGTTTTGATGCAGCGTGAGGAAAAAGCCTCGCGCGTCGGGCCATTGCTCTCGCTCTATTCACTGGGGCGGCCAAAATGGACAGACCGCAATTATGCCGCGCTGGCACGCGAAGGCTTTGAGAAAAATGCTATTGTCTATCGCGCCGTGCGTATGGTGGCAGAGGCTGCCGCCTCTGTGCCCTGGCTGATGTTTGAAGGGCGGCAGGAGATCACCAGCCACCCGCTGTTGGACCTGTTGCAGATGCCCAATCCGCATGAGGCGGGAACAGTGTTTCTGGAAACCCTGTTCGGCAATCTGTTCATTTCCGGCAATGCCTATGTCGAGGCGGTGAGTCTCGATGGCAATCCGCGCGAGCTTTATGCGCTGCGCCCAGACCGGATGCGCGTGGTGCCCGGGCGCAATGGCTGGCCTGAAGCCTATGAATATTCTGTGGGATCAGACAAGGTGCGCTTTGACGTGGGGCAGGGCTTGTCGCCGATTTTGCACCTCAAATTGTTCCATCCGCTCGATGATTATTATGGCTTTTCGCCGCTTGCGGCGGCGCAAATGTCGATGGATGTGCATAATGCCGCCTCCGGCTGGAACAAGGCCCTGCTGGACAATGCCGCCCGCCCATCCGGCGCGCTGGTTTATAATGGCCAGAATGGCGCAACGCTGTCGCAAGAGCAGTTTGACCGCCTGAAAGCCGAATTGGAAGAGTCCTATGAAGGCGCGCGCAATGCCGGCCGCCCGCTGATTTTGGAGGGTGGGCTCGACTGGAAACCCCTGTCGATGACGCCGAAAGATATGGATTTTATGCAGGCCAAAGCCACGGCTGCGCGGGAAATTGCGCTGGCTTTGGGTGTGCCGCCCCTGGTGTTGGGCTTACCCGGCGACAATACCTTTGCCAATTATCAGGAGGCGAACAAGGCTTTCTGGCGTCAGACTGTGATTCCGTTGATCGCGCGCACGCAAAAGGCGTTCTCCACATGGCTTGCCCCCGTTTATGGCACGGATTTGCGGCTGGATTATAATGTCGACCGGATTGACGCGCTCAGCTCTGACCGCGCCGCCGAATGGACACGTCTGGATAATGCCAGCTTCCTCACACAGGACGAAAAGCGCGAGGCCGCCGGTTATGGCGCATTGCCAAAAGCCGCTGGCGGGGCACTTGCATGATGGATGTGACGCAAAGCTTTATTGAGCGCGGCGATCTCGCGCATCTGGCATTGTTTTTATGGGCCAGCGGTGCCTCGGCCCTGCTGGGCTATGTCTTGAAGGAGCTGGCCGCCGCCAACCGCCGCTTTGACGAGCTGGTGATGGAACTGGCGCGCTTCAACCACCGCTTCGGAGACGAAAGATGACCCGTAAACCTGTCAAAACCGGTTTAAAAAAACGCGATGTGCTGATGGTGAAATATGCCGACCCGAAAAAGGTGATCCGGCGTTTTGTCAAGACCTTGGAAAAGCTGGGGCAGCAGCAGAAGGGTACGCCCCCGCCAGCAACCAGCCTGAACCGCCGTTGAATTTTGAATGCCCGCCATGTGCGGGCTTTTTTTATGGAGAAAGCGATGGCCGCAGTGTCGGAGATGAGGGCGCGACTGCCCGTTTTTGAAACCAAACGTGCGGCGGTGGCGGTGGCGGCGCTCTCGCAGGCGGGAGCGTTTGAGGGCTATGCCAGCCTGTTCAATGTGGTGGATCTTGGCCGCGATATGGTGCTGCCCGGCGCCTTCCGCGATAGCCTGAAGGCACGCGGGGCGGCGGGGGTTAAATTGCTCTGGCAGCATGATGCCGCGCAGGTGATCGGCTCATGGCTGTCGATTGCGGAGGACGGCAAGGGCCTGTTTGTGCGCGGGCAGCTGAATCTGGACGTGGCGAAAGCGCGCGAGGTCTATGCGCTGATGAAAGAGGGGGCTGTCGATGGCCTCTCGATCGGCTTTCGCACGCAAAAATCGGTGACGGACCCCGCCACCGGCGTGCGGCGGCTGCAAAAGGTCGATCTTTGGGAAATTTCCATCGTCACCTTCCCGATGTTGCCCAATGCGCGGGTGTCGAGCGTGAAATATCTCGATGCGAAGGCGCGGCTGGCGGCGGCGATCGAGCGCGGCACCACACAAATTGCGGCGCAAAACGCCCGCCGCGCGATGGATGTGCGCCTCACCCGCGCCATTGAGCGCGGCACGCAGTTGATGGCGCGGAAATTGTTTAACCCCGACCAGCCGCGCGACGCGTTGGGCCGCTGGACAAGCGGCGGCGGAGGAGGGGCTGCGGATGTGTCGGGGCAAATACCTGTCGCCGCGCAGCAAGCCAAGCCGATTCAGCTTGCGCTGAATGATACAGGCTCAATGTCCGATGCAGGCATATTGCCGGTTCAGCCTGCGGGGGCGATCGGCACAGCGCCGGACGGGACGCCGATAGGTGACGGCGTACTGCATGGAGGTGCAGGTGCGAATGTTGATCTTGCCGCTTCAACAAAAAATCCGGACTATGCTGCACGAATGCTTGGTTATGACAGAACTACATTTGGAGACATGATTCATGCCTTTAAAAAATATTACGTTATTCCACCAAATGGAAATTTAATATGGCATGATGATGGTTCGACATATTATAATGGTAAATATATAGATAATTTTCATAATTGGTGAATTATCTATATTTTGATATGAAATATAAGAGGGTATTATGGCTTCAAATAAAAATATTCACAAATTAGCATTTGCATCAATTAATATTTATTCTGACGAGTTAAATCCTGTATTCTGGACACATTATTTTGGATTTACACCTGACATGAGTTTTAAAAAAGGTGAATCATTTGTTAACCACAAAGGGAATTTGATTGTGGGTAATATAAATCGTCCAGGTGCTTGGATTTATAGTGCAAAGCCTCACGTGGACAGCGATTATCTTGATCCATATATTATGTTCCTTATCAGCAAATTCGGGCTTCCGCGTTCGGACTTGCCGGATTTATTGGTGCGCATGAATACAAACATGCGCTGCTTTTGTTTTTGGGATAATTATTCCGGCGATCGTGTGGCGCAAATATCACCCTATTTGCAGGATATACTGGCGAAAAGTGGTATTGCGCTAGAAATTGATGAATATCCCGGCACCAATAATGGCCAGCCTTGGCCGGATGTTGCGGATGAGGTTATTCCCTAAAATATAATTATGTGAATCTATTCATGTAATGAATCATTCGTGACCGTTGGGCCGCTGGACAAGCGGCGGCGGGATGGGCGGGTCACTGGGTAGTCTTGGCCAGAACCTGCTGGGTGATCTGGCCTCGTCTGTTTTGCCGGGGGTGATCAGCGGGCTGGCGGGCGGACTTGGTGATTTGGGCAGCGGTCTGGGTGATCTTGGCGGCGGGCTTGACCCGAC
>Ga0007834_1000053_pt1 | contig 48472 bp, 45 predicted proteins | sample CryBogCBE06Nov07_FD_71233 | JGI IMG/M metagenome (GOLD analysis project Ga0007834, IMG submission 71233) | Freshwater microbial communities from Crystal Bog, Wisconsin, USA - CBE06Nov07 | ecosystem: Environmental > Aquatic > Freshwater > Lake | place: Crystal Bog, Wisconsin, USA | collected...
TCCCGGGGGGGCTGCCGCCAAAGCCACCCAGTTGAAGCCCCGCAAAGCCCGCCGTGGGCGTGGTTGTGCTGCTGTTCCAAGTGTTGCCGCCCTGCCCGCCTGCGCCCCCATTTCCTCCGCCACCGCCTCCCGCGTTGTGCTGGTTGCCGCCGCCGCCAGCGTTGGCAGGTGCACCTCGCCCCTGCTCCCCACCGGGGTAGCCGTCGGCATTGAAGGTGGTGCTGCCCAGCACACTGCCTGTTCCCGGATTCGTGCCGGTAATGTCGCCGGTGTATAGCCGCACCGGCGTACCGGCAATGCCTTCACCCTTCGATGCGCCCAGGGCCGTAGTGGCCGCAGCAGAGGGCGCCGTTGCAGGAATGGACGCAATGTAGGATTGGCAGCCAGTGGTGTTCCAGGCGCCGGTGCAGGTGGTGTCAGCCGCCTGATTGATCGCACCTCCGCCGCGGAAACCCGCGCCCTGGCCATTGAGGGTCTTGCCATTTAGGTTGATGGTTCCAGTGGCCTCGAGCACAAGCACGCCACCTATGACGCCGGTCCATGCCTGGATATTGAAGCCCGCAGAGATGGTCAGGTTGGCGTATTGCGGCACGCGAATGACCTGGAAGGCCTGAACGGTTTGCGATGTGGAACCAGCGCGCACAAAATAGCTTTTTGCCAGTGGCGACATCAGGTTGATGGTGCCGGCCGTCCCGACAGCCAGGCCACTGGTGGCGACCGCCCACTCGTAGGTGCCCGCAACCAGATTGGCGCTGACCCCACCAGCATAGCCGGACACCCCGTAGGCGACGGTGTTCGTCACGCCCGCCGCTGTGGTGCCCGCGCCATAGGCGTTGGAATTGGTGAAATTGATGTCGGCACCCTGCATCTGGATGATCAGCAACAGGTCGCCGGCGGCAATCGAAGTGGGCCCGACCGACCCGGCGCCGACCGAGATGGAAGTGGCTCCCGCTGCCGCACTGGCGCTGCCCGGGAAAAAGCTGTTGGGCTGGGCCGCGATGGTCGCTGTGCCGGCACGGCCAGGAATGGAACAGGTCTGCGCCTGGGCCAGCATGGCGGTTGTCAGGCAGGCCAGGATGACTGCAAGGACGGCCGCCAGGCGTGCAGCCCATTGAAGCATCTGTATCGTCGTCCTGCGGGTATTTTCCAGCTTGTGCATCGGTCTTTCTCATTGAGCAAGTTGCCGGACCAATTGCTTTCCGGCGCGCCAAGTGTAATGCCGCTGCGCAAACTAAGAAGGCGCTGAAAAGCTCACCGGAATACGTTTGCGCCCAAACTGGGTAAAACCACCGGCGTGGTCCGCAAACCGCCCAACTATGGGGAAGTCGCATTGGGGGCAGAGGTTGTGGCCATGCAGGCGGTAAGCGCTGATGTGGTGCCAGTCGCGGCCGATCAGGGGTGTGGCACAACGCGGGCAGAAGGTCGTTCCGCCTTCAAGGTCGTGGATGTTCCCGGTGTAGACATAGCGCAAGCCTTGATCCAGCGCAATGCGCCGCGCCCGTTGCACCGTATCGGCCGGCGTGGCTGCGCGATCGGTGAGCTTGAAATCGGGGTGAAAGGCCGTGAAGTGCAGGGGCACGTCGGGGCCGAGCTCATTGCGCATCCACTGGCTCAGCGCCTTGATTTCGGCATCGCCATCGTTGGCGTCTGGGATCAGCAGCGTTGTCACTTCCAGCCAGCAATCGGTCTCATGGTAGATGTACGTCAGCGTATCGAGCACAGTGTGCAAGTCCCCTGCGCACAACTGCTCGTAAAAGCCTTGGGTGAAGGCTTTGAGGTCGACGTTGGCCGCATCCATGTGGGCATAGAAGGAGTGGCGCGGCTCGGCATGCATGTAGCCCGCGGTCACGGCAACCGAATGCACGCCCACCGCGTGGCACGCATCGGCGACGTCCATGGCGTATTCGGCAAAGATGACCGGGTCGTTGTAGGTAAACGCCACCGACTGGGCCTTCAGTTGCAGGCAGGCCTGCGCAATCGCTTCCGGTGAGGCCTGCTGGCCGAGTTTGTCAACATCGCGGCTCTTGGATATATCCCAGTTCTGGCAGAACTTGCAGGCCAGGTTGCAGCCGGCCGTGCCAAAGCTCAGGACGCTGGAGCCGGGGTAAAAATGGTTGAGCGGCTTCTTCTCGATCGGGTCCACACAAAATCCGCTGGAGCGCCCGTAGGTCGAGATCACCATGGCATCGCCGACCCTCTCGCGCACAAAGCACAGGCCTTTTTGCCCCGCGTGCAGCTTGCACTCGCGCGGGCAGAGGTCGCATTGGATGCGGCCATCAGCCAGCGTGTGCCACCAACGGGCCGGGTAATTGGAATCCGACCCCAATTGACGGGGCTCCAATCAGGCCTCCTGGAACTTCTGTACGCGGTAGACCGACAGGCGCATGGCTGGCGACCAGAAGTCAAAGGGCAGGCCTGCCTTCAGCTTGAGGTGGGCCATGAACGCACGCGGCTGCGGAATCTGCTCCCAGACCTGGGGCAGGTAGGTGCTGCGGTACCTGCGGCCCAGGTGCTCGCATTCGAGAATCACGCCATGCACATGGGGCTGCAATTGCCAAAGGGCATGCGATTCATTGGCAAAGCGCAGGGAGTCCGGCGCGCTCAGCACCGAGACCTCGACTTGCAGAAGCGGCGCTTCTTCAGCCGTCACCGGCGCAAAGCGGGTGTCGTGCAGGGCGGCGGCTGCCGCATTGGCACGCACGTCTTCGGCCAGCGGGCGGTGGGCCTGCAGGCTGCCAATGCAGCCGCGCAACTGACCGCCCTCGGTGAGGGTGACAAAGCTGGCGCCAGGCGCAGCAAAGCTTTTGGTGCCGGGGCTCGGCTCCTTTGCGGCGCCGGTGGCTTCGTGCAGGCTGGCGCGGGCCAGTTGCAGCAAGGCCAAGCCCTGCTCGGCGCTGAATTCCAGGGCCAACTGGCCGCCAACTCCCGCGGGATCAGCGCGATCAGCTACTGATTTTGTAGCAGGCAAGGATCCCGGCTCGCGCAGCGCAAAGCTGGCGTAGCCGACCACGCGGCTGCGTCCCTCGGGCGTGCTGCCTGCCGTGTCGCCGGAATTGCAGCGCTCGAGTTGTTCGATACGCAGGCCGCGCTTGCGGGCAATCTGCAGCGCGGCGTTGAGCGGCGTGGCCCCGCAGGCCTGCTCGTGGGTGAGGCACGCGTCTTGCGCCAGCACCTGGGCACAGGTTGCAGCGTCGATGGCATTGGCTTCGCCGTAGGTGTGAAAGTGCGAGAGGTCGGTGCTGATGATGATCAGGGTCTCGGGCCCACCCCACAGGCGCTCGATGACTTCACGCACCTGCTGTGGCGAGGCATCGCCCACCAACAGCGGCAGAAAGCTGAATCCCGGCCCGCCCCAGCCCGCGGGCTGCAGCACGCGCTGGAGGAAGGGCAGATGCACTTCCAGGCTGTGTTCCAGTGCGTGGGCATCGGGGCGCGTCACCACCTGGGGCATGTCGGCAATCGCGTCAGCGCCCAGCGAATCAATGAGCACGGGCCCCAGTGGCGTCGCAAAGCTGCCCACTCCGGGCAAGGCAATGCCCTCGAACCCGACCCGGTGCGCCGGTCCCAGTACCACCACGCGGCGGATGACGTCGCGCAGCGGGGCCAGCAAGGCGTAGGCCTTGCCTGCTGTGCGTCCGGAATACATATGCCCGGCATGAGGCACGACCAGCACTTTGGGCGCCTGTCCGGCGTGGTTTGGCTGCTGCGTTGTCGCGGTTGACTCGGGTACCGGTGCGCCCAACGGCCCCACATGCAGGCCAACCTCGCGCGCCAACTGGTCCGCGTCCGCTGCATAGAAGCTGCCAGCCAGTGCACTGGGCCGCTGCGACTTGTGCAGGGTGCTGATCACTTCCTGCTGCAATGCCAGCGCCTCGGGCGTCACGCTGGCCAGATAATCGGCGCGGCGGCGCGCGCTTTCAATGCGGCCAAGCACGAGCTCATTGCGCGCGAGGTTGCCCTGCATCGAGTGGTCTTGCGGCGCAGCCTGCACGGCCTTCTGGAACAGCGCCAGGGCCACACCCCAGTTGCCCGCATCGAAGGCGGCACAGGCGGCCATATTGAGCGCGCCGGGGTGATCGGGCTCGGCGCGCAGCGCCAGCTGCGCCAGTTCATTGGCGCGGTGGGTGTTGCCCTGGCCCCACTGCGTGGCGGCTTCGGCCAGGGCCTGGTCGACGGTCATGCTTCCATTCATGGCCGAATGGTATCCAAGTCGTCGGCGCTGAGCCAGCGCCACTGGCCCGGCGCCATGTCAGACGGCAGGCCGAGGCCACCGATCTGCGAGCGATGCAGGCCTTCGACGCGGTTGCCCACCGCGGCCACCATGCGCTTGACCTGATGGTATTTGCCTTCGGTCAGCGTCAGGCGCAAATGCAGTGGATTGACGGCCTCGCAGGCTGCCGCGCGCACCGGCTTGGGTGAATCGTCAAGGACAACGCCCGCCAGCAGGCGCGCGACCTGTTTGTCGTCCAGTGGGTGCTTCACGGTGACTTCATAGACCTTGGGCACGTGGTGCTTGGGGCTGCCCATGCGGTGGATGAACTGGCCGTCGTCGGTGAGCAGCAGCATGCCGGTGGTGTCCTGGTCAAGGCGACCCACGGCCTGCACGCCCTGGATCGGGCCCTTCTGGGGCCGCTGGCGCAGCGGCGCAGGCAGGAGGGTGTAGATGCTCGGCCAGGTGGAAGGCTTGTGCGAGCATTCCGTGCCGGCGGGCTTGTGCAGTAGCACATAGGCCTTGGCGTGGTAGACCCAGGGCACACCCTGGACGCTGAAATATAGACCATTCGCTACAAAATCTGCAGCAGCATCCGTAATTATTTGGCCGGCTACGGCAACAAAGCCCTGCTGGATCAGGCCTGCGCAGACGCGCCGAGTGCCAAAGCCCTGGGTGTAGAGGATTTCTTCGAGGCGCATGCTCAAGCCGGGTCGACAAGCCATGGCCTAGACCCAGGCCATGACCCGTAAATAGTGGTGGAGCTGGGGGGATTTGAACCCCCGTCCGCAAGCCTTTTTCGCACAGTTCTACATGTGTAGTCGGCTGGTTTGGATCTCGCTCGGTGCGCCGCGCAGCGACACGCTGCACACCTTGCCAGCAACCTTTTTTCTCGCCACACACCAAGTTGCCCGGTGCACAGCCAGCCGATGAAAATTACCCCACGGCCTGGACGGCTTGCGCCACCCTTGCCCAGCCCATCGGCCTGCTGTTGTGAGGCTCACTGGCAATTAAGCAGCGAGTGCGAAACGTTCGTCGTTTGCAGTTAGTTTTTTTGAATCAGTTTTACGAGCACACTCAGCTCGACATGCCCTGCCGCGCGTCCGAACCCACGTCGAAACCAGTGCAGCCCCAAGAACGGGTAGTTTAAGGCAGTTGCAGCAAATGCAATAGCTGGGCCGGCGAATCAATTGCCGCATGCGCGCCCCACTGGGCGGTATCGGCCTTGGCACCAAGATAGCCATAGGTGGCGGCAACAGTCAGCATCCCGGCGGCGCGGCCGGCAAGGATATCGCGTTCATCGTCTCCTACATAGACGCAGGCACCCGGTGCCACGCCGATCCTTCGCGCCGCCTCCAGCAGCGGGGCCGGGTGCGGCTTGGCGTGGGGAGTGGTGTCGCCGCTGACGACGGCTGCTGCACGTGAGAACAGCGGCATGGCGCGCGTCAGGGTCTCGGTAAAGCGCGCCGCCTTGTTGGTCACCACGCCCCAGGGCAGGCCCCGGGTCTCGAGTGCGGAGATCAGCGGAGCCACGCCATCAAACGCAAAAGTGCGCTGCGTCATGCAGGCTTCGTAGTTGCGGAAGAACTCCTCACGCAAAACCTCGTAGCCCGGGTCTTGCGGGCTGATGCCGAAGGCAATGCCTAGCATGCCACGGGCACCGGCGCCCGCCATCGGGCGGTAGTGGTCTAGCGGCAGGGAGGGCATCCCGCGTGCTACCCGCATCTGGTCGGCTGCAGAACCAAGGTCGGGAGCACTGTCTATCAAGGTGCCGTCGAGGTCAAACAGCACAGCCAGGGTCTGCGAAAACATATCAATTTTTTCGGAAAGCGAGCATGTAATTCACACGGGTGTTGCTGCCGAGCCAATATCGCTGCGTCAAAGGGTTGTATTCGAGGCCCTGCGTAGCCTGAAGGTCAAGGCCTGCACCCCGGCCCCAAGCGACCAATTCACTCGGCCGGATGAATTTGGCGAACTCATGCGTGCCGCGAGGCAGCATGTTCAGCACATATTCCGCCCCGACAACGGCAAACAGATAGGCTTGCAGGTTGCGGTTGATGGTCGAAAAGACAACCCAGCCGCCGGGCCGGGCCAATGTGGCGCAGGCGCGCACCACCGAGGCGGGATAGGGCACATGCTCGAGCATTTCCATGCAGGTGACCAGGTCGAAGGACGCAGGCTGTTGGCCGGCCAGACTTTCCACCGCCACCTCGCGGTATTCGATATGGGGTGTCTGCGCCTCGATGGCATGCAATTGGGCTACCCGAAGGGATTTCTTCGCCAGATCAATTCCCAGGACACTCGCGCCACTGCGTGCCATGGCGTCGGCCAGAATGCCGCCACCACACCCGACGTCCAGAACCTGCCGGCCAGCCAGCGCGCCATGCGATGCGATCCATTTCAGCCGCAAAGGGTTGATCTGGTGCAGGGGTTTGAACTCGCCCTGCAAATCCCACCAGCGGTGGGCCAGATCCGAAAACTTGGCCAGTTCGGCCGGATCGGCGTTCAGTATTTCGCTCATGGATACATTGTCCACCAAAGCCGATTCAGCCGCCTTGCCGCCGCGAGCGCACTCACCATTGCGCGAAACGCTTGTGAAGCGGACAAAAAAAAGCCCCGTTGCCGGGGCTTTTCTCAGCAGGCCTTGCGGCGCGCTTTAGTTGTTGCGGGTGCCAACCACTTCGATTTCCACGCGACGGTTCTTGGCGCGGCCTTCGGCGGTCTTGTTGTCAGCAACAGGCTGCTTCTTGCCCTTGCCTTCGGTGTACACGCGGTTCTTTTCGATGCCCTTGGACACCAAATAGGCCTTGACGGCTTCCGCACGGTTCACAGACAGCTTCTGGTTGTAGGCATCGGTGCCAACGGAGTCGGTATGACCGACAGCGATGATGACTTCCAGGTTGATGTCTTTGACCTTGCCGGTCAGGTCATCGAGCTTGGCCTTGCCTTCGGGCTTCAGGACAGCCTTGTTGAAGTCAAAGAAGGCATCGGCAGCGTAGGTTACCTTGACAGCTGCAGGAGGAGCAGGAGGAGCGGGAGGAGGCTTGGGAGCTTCAACGGTCTTGGGAGCCATAGGAGCCATAGGAGCCATAGGAGCCACGGCTTTGGGCGCCATCACAGCGCCATCACAATCCTTGGCAGCAGTAGCCGGCGTCCAGCCAGCATCACGCCAGCATTGGCCAAAGGCGTTTTTCCATTGCACGCCACCATTGCCGTTTTGCCAATTGTCATTCGACTGGGCAAAAGCGGAAGTTGCAAGCGCAGCGGTTGCAAACAGCATTGCCACTTTATTGAGTTTCTTCATGGTTCTCCTCAAGGGGATAAAGCCGCAGCCGCGCTGCGAAAAATATACGTTCCAAGTGACCATCACCCAGACCGTAAAGCCGTATTGTGCCATACACGACAAAAGCTTGAAACCCAGGCCCTGCCTTCCACGCGGTCAAACAGGTAAACCTTTTTATTTGTTGCTCTGCCGCTACAAGAATTGCAGCGCCTGAACAACGTAAAATCGTACGTTTTTCCCAACACCCGTCCCGGCCTATTGCCGGCATCGCCCTTTACATGACCCAGTTCGCCAAAGAAACCCTGCCCGTCAGCCTTGAAGAGGAAATGCGGCGCAGCTACCTCGATTACGCCATGAGCGTCATCGTTGGCCGCGCGCTGCCCGATGCGCGTGATGGGCTCAAGCCCGTGCACCGCCGCGCCCTGTTCGCGATGCACGAGCTCAACAACGACTGGAACCGCGCCTACAAGAAGTCTGCGCGTATCGTCGGCGATGTCATCGGCAAGTACCACCCGCACGGTGACCAGTCGGTCTACGACACCATCGTGCGCATGGCGCAGGATTTCTCGATGCGCCATATGCTGGTCGATGGCCAGGGCAATTTCGGCTCGGTGGATGGCGACAACGCCGCCGCCATGCGTTACACGGAAATCCGCCTGTCCAAGATCGCCCACGAGCTGCTGGCCGACATCGACAAGGAAACCGTCGACTTCGGCCCCAATTACGATGGCAGCGAGAAAGAGCCACTGGTCATGCCGGCGCGCTTTCCCAACCTGCTGGTCAATGGCTCGGGCGGCATTGCCGTGGGCATGGCCACCAACATTCCGCCGCACAACCTCAATGAAGTCGTTGACGCCTGCCTGCACCTGCTCAAGAACCCCGAGGCCACCATTGACGAACTAATGGAGATCGTGCCGGCGCCCGATTTCCCGACCGCCGGAATCATCTATGGGATCCAAGGTGTAAAAGATGGTTACCGCACCGGCCGCGGCCGGGTGGTGATGCGCGCCAAGTGCCATTTCGAAGACATTGACAAGGGCCAGCGCCAGGCCATCATCGTCGACGAGCTGCCCTACCAGGTCAACAAGAAGACGCTGCAGGAGCGCATGGCCGAACTGGTGCACGAGAAGAAGATCGAAGGGATCAGCCACATCCAGGATGAGTCCGACAAATCGGGCATGCGCCTGGTGATCGAGCTCAAGCGCGGCGAAGTGCCTGAGGTGGTGCTGAACAACCTCTACAAGCAGACCCAGCTGCAGGACAGCTTTGGCATGAACATGGTGGCCCTGATCAACGGCCAGCCCAAGCTCTGCAATCTCAAGGACCTGCTGGCCGTCTTCTTGGACCACCGCCGCGAAGTGGTGACCCGCCGCACCGTGTTCACCCTGCGCAAGGCGCGGGAGCGCGGCCACGTGCTCGAGGGCTTGGCGGTGGCGCTGGCCAACATTGACGAGTTCATCCGCATCATCCGCGAATCGCCCACGCCTCCGGTAGCCAAGGCCGAGTTGATGACCCGCCCCTGGGACAGCAAGCTGGTGCGCGAGATGCTCACCCGCTCGCGTGCCGACGGCGGGACCATCAATGCCGACGACTACCGCCCCGATGGTCTCGAAAAGCAATTCGGCATGGGCAACGATGGCCTGTATCGACTGTCGGAGACGCAGGCCCAGGAAATCCTGCAGATGCGCCTGCAGCGCCTGACCGGCCTGGAGCAGGACAAAATCGTCGCCGAATACAAGGAAGTGATGGCCGAGATCGATGACCTGCTGGACATCCTGGCGAAACCCGCCCGTGTGTCGGCCATCATCACCGAGGAACTCAGTGCCATCCGGCAGGAGTTTGGCCAGACCAAGATCGGTGCCCGCCGCAGCCTGGTCGAGCACAACGCGCAGGATCTGGGTACGGAAGACCTGATCACGCCGACCGACATGGTGGTCACCCTCAGCCACAGCGGTTACATCAAGAGCCAACCGCTTTCCGAATACCGCGCGCAAAAGCGCGGGGGGCGGGGCAAGCAGGCCACCGCCACCAAGGAAGACGACTGGATCGACCAGCTGTTCATTGCCAACACCCACGACTACATCCTGTGCTTTTCCAACCGCGGCCGCCTCTACTGGCTCAAGGTCTGGGAGGTGCCCGAGGGTTCGCGCGGCTCGCGTGGGCGCCCGATTGTCAACATGTTCCCGCTGCAGGAAGGCGAGAAGATCAACGTGGTGCTGCCCCTGACGGGCGAGAAGCGCACCTTCCCCGCCGACCACTATGTCTTCATGGCGACCTCGATGGGCACCGTGAAGAAAACTGCGCTGGACGAGTTCAACAACCCGCGCAAGGCTGGCATCATCGCCGTCGATTTGGACGAAGGCGACTTCCTCATCGGCGCGGCGCTGACCGACGGCAAACACGACGTGATGCTGTTCTCGGACGGCGGCAAGGCCGTGCGCTTTGACGAGGACGATGTGCGCCCCATGGGCCGCAACGCCCGCGGCGTGCGCGGCATGATGCTCGACGACGGCCAGAGCGTGATCGCCATGCTCGTGGCCGAGGATGAGCAACAAAGCGTGCTGACCGCCACGCAAAACGGCTACGGCAAGCGCACGAGCATCACCGAATACACCCGCCACGGCCGCGGAACCAAGGGCATGATCGCCATCCAGCAGAGCGAGCGCAACGGCAAGGTGGTTGCCGCGACGCTGGTCCATGCCGATGACGAGATTATGCTGATCACCGACAAGGGCGTGCTGGTGCGCACCCGTGTCAGCGAAATCCGTGAACTGGGCCGCGCCACCCAGGGCGTGACACTCATTGGCCTGGACGAAGGATCCAAGCTCAGCGGCTTGCAGCGCATTGTCGAGAATGACGCCAATGCGCCCGATGCAGCCCCAGACGAAAGCAGCGACGAAACTGCTCCAACCGAATAATCCGATTCACCACGAAAGTCCCCATGAAATTCCGAATTGCCACCCTTTTGATAGCTGCCAGCGCCCTTTCCACGCTGGCTGGCGCGCAAACCACCACCGATTCCCCGGCCAAGCGCGGCTATGCAGAGCGGGTTGTCGCCGCGCAGCAAGGCGCCGAAATGGACCGCCTCATCCAGCAGCTTGCCGGCACCGCCGTGCAACCCCTGATTGCCAACTGGGAGCCCAAGCTGGAAGCCAATGTGCCCGCCGCGCGCCAGAAAGTGGCTGCCGACCAGCTCAACGCAGAGCTCAACAAATTCGGCGCAGACGCCGTGGCCATCATCAAGAGCAAGATCGCCGTTGTTTCCAATGGCACTCTGGTTGCCGCCTACATGGAGCGCTTCACCGAGGACGAGTTGCGCCAGCTTGACGCTTTCTTTGCGGCTCCGGTCATCAAGAAATACCAGAGCCTGGCCCCGGAACTGGGCAGCCTGATGGTTGGCAAGCTGGTCGAAGCGGCCCGCCCTGAAATCGAAGACCGGTCCAAGGTGTTTGAGGAAGCGGCGCGCAAGATCGTCGGACCCGACAAGGCAGCACCTGAAGCGAAAGCCAAGGCCAAGGCCAAGGCCCAGCCCTGAAAGCCGGAATCTGCGCATGGAGCACACGCCCCCGCATTCACTGGCCGACTTGCGTGTGCGCATTGACGCACTGGATGCCCAGCTTCTCGAGCTGCTGAACCAGCGCGCGGCGCTGGCCAATTCGGTGGGCGAAATCAAGCGCGCCGAGGGCTCACCCGTGTTTCGCCCTGAACGGGAAGCCCAGGTCATTCACGGTTTGCAGGGTCGCAACCAGGGGCCACTGAAAAGCGCCAGCGTGGCCAGCATCTGGCGCGAAGTCATGTCGGCCTGCCGTGCGCTGGAAGCGCCCCAGCGCGTGGCTTATCTCGGCCCTGCCGGAACCTTCAGCGAACAGGCTGCGCTGCGATTTTTCGGCTCGAGCATCGAACACGTTCCCTGCGTCAATTTTGACGAAGTCTTCCACGCTGCCAGTTCGGGCGCGGCTGACTTTGGCGTTGTTCCGGTGGAAAACAATTCCGAGGGCGTGGTTACCCGCTCACTGGACCTGCTGCTGCATTCGCCCCTGCATATCGTCGGGGAGGTGAGCCTGCTGGTGCGGCACCACCTGCTTCGCCAGAGCGACTCGCTGGCGGGCATCGAAGCGGTGTACGCACATCCGCAGGCCCTGGCGCAATGCCAGGCCTGGTTGACCCGCCATCTGCCCCAGGCCGAGAGGCGCGCGGCTGCCAGCAACGCCGAAGGGGCGCGCATTGCTTCCACCAACCCGGCCTGGGCGGGGATTGCCAGCGAACGCGCTGCCAGCGAATTCGGGTTGCACATTGCAGCCCAGGCGATCCAGGACGACGCCTTCAACCGGACGCGTTTTGCCGTCATCTGCCTGCCCCAGGTTCTGGGCGCACCTCTGGCCTCGGGCAAGGATTGTGTGAGCCTGGTGGTCTCGGTGCCCAACAAGCCCGGTGCCGTGCATGACATTCTGGTTCCACTCAAGACCCACGGCGTATCCATGACGCGGTTCGAATCGCGCCCCGCCCGCTCGGGACAGTGGGAATATTATTTTTATATCGATCTGCAGGGCCACCCCTCCCAGTCAAATGTCCAGGCGGCATTGCAAGACTTGCAGAGCCTGTGCGCTTTCTACAAAGTGCTGGGAACCTATCCCGTCAGTGAATAAGGCATGAAGACCTACCATGTTTGAACAATTGGGCCTCATCGGCTGCGGCCTTATGGGCGGGTCTTTCGCACTCGCGCTCAAAAAGGCCGGTCTGGTCAAGCGCGTGGTGGGCTACAGCAAGTCGCCCTCCACCACCGAGCGGGCGCGCCAGCTCGGCGTGATTGATGTGGAAGCGCCATCCGCCCTGCTGGCGGTATCGGGTGCCGACATCGTCCTGCTGGCGGTGCCTGTTTCGGCAACCGAGGCCACGCTCAAGGCCATCCGCCACCTGATCACCCCGCAAATGCTGGTGATGGACGTGGGCTCGACCAAACGCAACGTCATCGACGCCGCGCGGCGCATGCTGCGCGACCAGGTCGGCGTGTTTGTTCCGGCGCACCCGATTGCAGGGAGGGAGGTCGCTGGCGTCGAACACGCCGATGCCGATCTGTACGCAGGCAAGCAGGTGATCCTGACGCCCATTGAGCGCACCCTCACCACGCAGTTGCAGAAGGCGCAGGACGTCTGGACGGCCATGGGCTGCCATGTGCTCAAGATGTCGCCCGAGGCACACGACGCGGCCTTTGCAGCCGTGAGCCACCTGCCCCATCTGATTGCCTTTGCGCTGATCAATGGCATATCCAGCCAGGACCATGGCCGGGACTTTCTTTCGCTGGCAGGGCCCGGCTTCCGTGATTTCACCCGCATTGCCGCCAGCGAGCCGGCGATATGGCGCGACATCCTGATTGCCAACCGCGAAGAGTTGCTGACCCAGTCCAAAATCTTCCAGCGAACGCTGCAGGCCATGGAACTCATGATCTCCAGCGGCAACGCCGACGCGCTCGAAGACCTGATCGAGCAAGCCAGCCACACCCGGGGAACCTGGCGCATGGTTGCGGGCAAGACGCCCAAGAGCTGATGTTTTCCACGGCATTCATTGACATTCCGCCGCTGGTGGCGGCCCTGGGCAGTGTGCGCCTGCCGGGCTCCAAGAGCATTTCCAACCGTGTGCTCCTGCTGGCCGCACTGAGTGCCGGCCGCACCCGCATCCATGACCTGCTGGATTCAGACGACACCCGCGTGATGCTCGAGGCACTGAAGGCCTTGGGCTGCACAGTCACGCATGACGCTTCGGTCGTATCGGTCCAAGGCCTGGGCGGCACGCTGTCGCTGCCTGGCGCGCAACTTTTTCTTGGCAATGCCGGCACCGCGATGCGGCCGCTGACGGCGGCCCTGGCCTTGCTGGGCGGCGACTTTGAATTGCGCGGCGTCCCCCGGATGCATGAGCGGCCAATTGGCGATCTGGTCGACGCCTTGCGCCAGCTGGGCTGCTCGATTGACTATCTGGGCAACGAGGGCTTCCCCCCACTGCGCATTGGCAAGCCTGCCTTGCGCATCGACGCACCGATCCAGGTGCGTGGGGATGTCTCCAGCCAGTTCCTCACGGCCCTGCTGATGGCCCTGCCCCTGGTGGCGCAGCGCGACATCCATATTGAGGTGGTGGGTGAACTCATTTCCAAGCCCTATATTGAAATCACGCTCAAACTCCTGCAGCGCTTTGGCATCACCGTGCAGCGCGAAGGATGGCAGCGATTTACCATCCTGGCGGGTAGCCACTACCAGTCGCCCGGCGATATCCATGTCGAGGCTGACGCTTCGTCCGCCAGCTATTTCATAGCGCTGGGCGCACTCTCTGCGCCGGCGCCAGACCAGTCCGGCTTGAAAATCGAGGGCGTTGGCGCGGATTCCATCCAGGGGGACATTCGTTTTGTGGAAGCTGCCACCCGGATGGGTGCCCATGTGCGAAGCGGGGCCAACTGGGTGGAAGTTTCGCGCGGCGCATGGCCACTCAAGGCCATCGATATCGACTGCAACCACATCCCTGATGCCGCCATGACCCTGGCCGTCATGGCCCTGTATGCCGACGGGCCGAGCACCCTGCGCAACATCGCCAGCTGGCGCGTCAAGGAAACCGACCGCATTGCCGCGATGGCCTGCGAGTTGCGCAAGCTCGGTGCCAGCGTCGAAGAAGGCGCAGACTATCTGCGGATCGACCCCATGCCACAGCCCGCGCAGTGGAAGCGGGCCAGCATCCACACCTACGACGACCACCGCGTGGCCATGTGTTTCTCGCTGGCCGCCTTCAACCCCGCGGGCCTGCCTGTGCGCATCGAAGACCCGAAATGCGTGGCCAAGACCTTTCCCGATTATTTCGAGGCGCTGTTCAGCGTCAGCCAGGCGCGCGCGGACAGCGTTCCCGTGATCTGCGTGGATGGCCCCACCGCTTCCGGCAAGGGCACCCTGGCCTCGGCATTGGCCCGGGCCTTGGGCTACCACTACCTGGACTCGGGCGCGCTCTACCGCGTCACCGGCCTGGCGGCACGGCAGGCGGGGCTTGAGCCGGACGCTGCCCACGAACAAACCATTGCCAGCCTGGCAGGAGCATTGCCCCTGCGCTTCGATGCGGATCGTGTCATCCTGGGCGGGACAGACGTTACCGAGGCGATCCGCAGCGAGGCAGCCGGCATGGACGCCTCGCGCGTCTCGGCACTGCCTGCCGTGCGGGCGGCGTTGACGGCCTTGCAGCATGGATTTCTCCAACTGCCCGGCCTGGTCGCAGACGGGCGCGACATGGGTACGGTCATTTTCCCTGAGGCGCCGCTCAAGGTCTACCTTACGGCCAGCAGCGCCCAGCGCGCCGAGCGGCGTCATAAGCAATTGATTTCAAAGGGTTTTTCGGTTACACTCCACTCTCTTCGAGCTGACCTGGAGGCGCGCGACGCGCGGGACTCGTCCCGCAGTGTGGCGCCCGCCAAGCCGGCTCAAGATGCCCTGTTGCTCGACAACTCGGCGCTCTCGGTTGAAGAATCGGTGGCGCAGGTGTTGGCGTGGTGGCAGGGCAGGCAAGGTTTTGGGGCCTCCCCAGCACCTTGATACGTCCCGTTGTTGCCCCTGTCGCGCTGCTTGCGCACTGGCCCAGCGGATTTTCAACCTTTAACCGCGGGTAGCCCGCACAAAACCGCCGTCACCAGCTATAAAAACAGTAGCAATTGTGCTGCTGTCAACCCCGTGACGCGCCACAGGAAACTTTCATGTCTGAATCTTTTGCCGCCCTTTTTGAAGAGTCCTTGCAACGTACCGAAATGCGTACGGGCGAAGTCATCACCGCGGAAGTCGTCCGCATTGACCACAGCTTCGTCGTCGTCAACGCCGGCCTCAAGTCCGAAGCCTACGTGCCGCTTGAAGAGTTCAAGAACGACCAGGGCGAAATCGAAGTCCAGGTCGGTGACTTCGTATCGGTAGCCATCGGCTCCATCGAAAACGGCTACGGCGACACCATCCTCTCGCGCGACACCGCCAAGCGCCTCGCGTCCTGGATGAGCCTGGAAAAGGCCCTCGAATCCGGCGAATTCGTCACCGGTGTGACCAGCGGCAAGGTCAAGGGCGGCCTGACGGTCCTGGTCAACGGCATCCGCGCCTTCCTGCCCGGTTCGCTGATTGACACGCGTCCGATCAAGGATCTGACGCCGTACGAAAACAAGACCATGGAATTCAAGGTCATCAAGCTAGACCGCAAGCGCAACAACGTGGTGCTGAGCCGCCGCGCCGTGGTTGAAGCATCGATGGGCGAAGAGCGCGCTAAGCTCATGACCACGCTCAAGGAAGGCTCCATCGTGCAAGGCGTGGTCAAAAACATCACCGAATACGGTGCGTTCGTGGATCTGGGCGGCATCGACGGCCTGCTGCACATCACCGATATGGCCTGGCGCCGTGTCCGTCACCCTTCCGAAGTGGTGACCGCTGGCCAGGAAATCACCGCCAAGATCCTCAAGTTCGACACCGAGAAGAACCGTGTCTCGCTGGGTCTTAAGCAAATGGGCGACGACCCCTGGATGGGCGTGAACCGCCGCTACCCGCAAGGCACGCGCATGTTCGGCAAGATCACCAACATTGCCGACTACGGCGCGTTCGTGGAACTCGAACCCGGCATTGAAGGCCTGGTGCACGTCAGCGAAATGGACTGGACCAACAAGAACGTGGCGCCTTCCAAGCTCGTCACCCTGGGCGACGAAGTCGAAGTCATGGTGCTCGAGATCGACGAAGACAAGCGCCGCATCAGCCTGGGCATGAAGCAGTGCAAGGCCAACCCGTGGCAGGAATTCGCGCAGAACACCAAGCGCGGCGACCGCGTCAAGGGCCCGATCAAGTCAATCACCGACTTCGGCGTGTTCGTCGGCCTCGCTGCCGGCATCGACGGCCTGGTGCACCTGTCTGACCTGTCCTGGAACGAAACCGGCGAAGTCGCCGTGCGTGAATACAAGAAGGGACAGGAAGTCGAAGCCCTGGTGCTGGCCGTGGACGTGGACCGCGAGCGCATCTCGCTGGGCATCAAGCAGCTCGACTCCGATCCGTTCACCACCTACGCCGCTGTCAATGACAAGGGCCAGACGGTCACCGGCAAGGTCAAGACCGTGGACGCCAAGGGCGCTGAAATCGATCTGGGCGAAGACATCGTGGGCTACCTGCGCGCTTCCGAAATCAGCCGTGACCGCGTCGAAGACGCGCGCAACGTGCTGAAGGTCGGCGACGAAGTGACCGCCGTGGTGGTCAACATCGACCGCAAGACGCGCAACATCCAGCTGTCCATCAAGGCCAAGGATGCTGCTGACCAGAACGAAGCCATGGCGTCGCTGAGCCAGCAATCCGCCAAAGAAAATGCCGGCACCACCAGCCTGGGTGCCCTGCTGCGCGCCAAGCTGGACAAGTAAGCGTGCGCGACCGTCCGGACAGATGACCCGAAGCGATCTTGTAGAGGAACTCGCCGCGCGTTTTGCGCAGCTCACCCACCGCGACGCGGAGTTTGCCGTCAAGGCGATTCTGGACGCGATGGGTGATGCGCTGGTGCGCGGTCACCGCATCGAGATCCGGGGGTTTGGCAGCTTCACCGTCAATCGCAGGCCGCCCCGCATGGGGCGCAACCCGCGCTCTGGCGAGTCGGTAGCCATTCCGGAAAAGCGGGTCACCCACTTCAAGGCCGGCAAGGCCCTGCGCGAAGCGGTGGACAAACGCACTGCCGAATTGCTGGCGCAGAACAAGCTGTAGAACCTATGAAGCTGATGCTGTGGTGGGTCAAATGGGCGCTGAAGGCGGCCATTTTTTTTACCCTGTTTGCCTTTGCGCTGAACAACCAGCAAGACACATCCGTGCATTTTTTCTTTGGTCGCCAATGGCAGGCCCCCCTGGTGCTGGTCGTACTCTGTGCTTTTGCCGCCGGCGTGTTTGTCGGCGTGCTCGGCATGGTGCCGAGGTGGTGGAAACACCGCCGTGCCGCATTGCAGGGCCGGTCTGCTCCTGCCGCCAATGAAGCCATGGACCGGCCATCGGGCGACATGCCCGCTAGAACGTTGACACCACCGGACGTCCCGCATGGAGTTTGACTTCACGTGGTTGCTGCTGGGTCTGCCCTGCGCCTTTGCGCTGGGCTGGCTGGCCTCACGCCTGGACATACGCCAACTGCGCATCCAGGACCGGCAGGCACCCAAGGCCTACTTTCGCGGCCTGAACTTCCTGCTCAACGAGCAGCAGGACCAGGCCATTGACGCCTTTATCGAAGCCGTCCAGAACGACCCGGATACCTCGGAGCTGCATTTTGCGCTGGGCAACCTGTTCCGCCGCCGGGGCGAATACGAGCGCGCGGTGCGCGTGCATGAGCACCTACTTTCGCGCGGTGATCTGGGCAAGGTGGATCGGGAGCGCGCCCAGCATGCCCTCGCGCTGGACTTCCTCAAAGCCGGCCTGCTTGACCGCGCCGAGGAAGCTCTCGACAAACTCAAAGGAACGGCCTTTGAAGGCCAGGCCCTTCTGGCCCTGCTGGCCATTTACGAGCGCTCGCGCGACTGGCCCAAGGCCTCCACCATTGCAGCCCAGTTGCAGGCGGCGGGGCACGGCGATTTCAGCCAGCGCCAGGCCCATTACCTGTGCGAACAGGCCAGTCCTGCCTTGCAGCAAGACCACCCCGAGGACGCCCGCTCCCTGCTCGAGCAGGCCGTCCAGGCGGCTCCGTATTCGGTGCGCCCGCGCCTGGAACTGGCCGCGTTCCAGTTGCGCCGCGGACAAGGCGATGCGGCATTCGAAACGCTCAAGACCCACGCGGAACAAGCGCCGTCAGCTATTCCTTTGATAGCACAGCCCTTGCGGGAGGCTGCCCTGGCAACTGGCCGCCAGACCGAGGCCTTGCAGATTCTCCAGGCCCAGCAAGCTGCCCATCCGTCGCTCGATGTGCTTGACGCCATCGTGGCCCTGGACTGCGTGCCCGATTCTTCTGACCTGGCTGGCAGTGCCGGCACGCAAAGCAGCCCGCGCGACTGGTATGTGCGCCACCTCGAGCACGAGCCTTCCCTTGTCGCGGCCGCCCAGTGGATTGCCGGCGAGAAACTTGAACATGAGCAGTTTCACCCGCTGGTGCAGCGCGCCCTGGACCACGCCGTCAAACCGCTGCGGCGCTACCGCTGTGCGGCATGTGGCTTCGAGGCGCAACAGCATTTCTGGCATTGCCCGGGCTGCCAGGCCTGGGACAGCTTTCCAGCCCGGCGTGTTGAAGAGTTATGAAAACGCCTACCCCCTCATGTGGGCAACACCGGCAGCCCGGCAAAGCCGGCTCTGCGGTGTTTGCTGGAAAATCTATCTGCTGACTCCGACCCATGCCAACTGCACCATCCCTTGAAAATCTCGCCACCGCGCATGTGCTGGTCGTCGGCGATGCCATGCTCGACCGCTATTGGTATGGCGCGGTGGACCGCATCAGCCCGGAGGCACCTGTGCCCGTTGTGCGCGTCACGCGCGAAGAAGACCGGGTTGGCGGCGCTGCCAATGTGGCATGCAACGTCGTCAGCCTGGGCGGTCAGGCATCCCTGCTTACTGTCGTCGGCGAAGACGAAGCGAGTCACCGGCTCGAAGCATTGGTGGCACAGACCGGCATCAAACCGCATTTCGGGCGTGACGCAGCGCTCAAGACAACGGTCAAGTTGCGCGTAATCGGGCGTCAGCAGCAGCTCTTGCGGGTGGACTTTGAGAATGCCCCGCAAAACGAAGTCCTGGCCTCGCAGACTGCCCTGTTCGGCAACCTGATGCCGCAGCATGCGGCCGTGCTTTTCTCAGACTATGGCAAAGGCGGTCTGGCCCATGTGGCGCAGATGATTGCATCCGCGCGTGCCGCTGGCAAAGCTGTCCTGATTGACCCCAAAGGCACCGACTACTCGCGCTACGCCGGGGCCAGCGTGATCACGCCCAACCGGGCGGAATTGCAACAAGTCGTCGGCACCTGGGGCAGCGAGGAAGAGTTGCGGACCAAGGCGCAAAACCTGCGCCGCCAGCTTGGGCTCGACGCCCTGCTCCTGACCCGCAGCGAAGAGGGCATGACCCTGTTTGACGACCAGGGCGAGGCCCATGTTGGTGCCCAGGCGCGCGAGGTGTTTGACGTCACCGGCGCCGGCGACACCGTGATCGCCACGCTGGCAGCACTGGTCGCCAGCGGCCTCACGCTGCGTGAAGCCATGCCCCTGGCCAACAAGGCGGGCGGCATCGTCGTGGGCAAGTTTGGCACCGCCACCGTCAGTTATGAGGAGTTGATGGCATGAGCACGATCGTGGTCACCGGAGCGGCCGGCTTCATCGGCAGCAACATCGTTGCCGGGCTCAATGCCCGCGGCATCACCGACATCATTGCCGTGGACGACCTGCGCCAGGGCGACAAGTTCCGCAACCTGGCTGACTTGTCCATTGCCGACTACGTGGACGCGTCTGACTTCTATGCACGCTTTGCCGCGGGCCACTATGGCCAGGTGGATGCCGTGTTCCATGAAGGCGCCTGCAGCGACACCATGGAACAGGACGGCCAGTACATGATGCGCAACAACTACTCGCTCTCATGTGAGTTGATCGAGGCCTGCCAGACCCAGGGCGCGCGCCTGCTCTACGCATCGTCTGCGGCCACCTATGGCGGCTCGGACGTTTTCCGTGAGAGCCCCGAATACGAGCGCCCGCTCAATGTCTATGGCTACAGCAAGCTGCTGTTTGACCAGAAACTGCGCCGCGATCTGGGCACGGGTTTCAAGCGGGCCAAGGCCCAGGTCGTGGGCTTTCGCTACTTCAATGTCTACGGCCCGCGCGAACAACACAAGGGCCGCATGGCCAGTGTGGCCTTTCACCAGTACCACCAGTTCCGCAAGGACGGCACGGTACGCCTGTTTGGCGAATACGGTGGCTACGCGCCGGGCGAGCAAAAGCGCGACTTCATCTCGGTCGACGATGTGGTCGCCGTCAACCTGTGGTTCCTTGATCATCCACAGAAATCGGGCCTGTTCAATCTGGGCACGGGCCGCGCCCAGGCCTTCAACGACGTGGCCCGCGCCGTCGTGGGCGCTTTCGGTGCCGGCGCCCAGGCGATCCAATACACCGCGTTTCCTGACGCCCTGCGTGGCAAATACCAGTGTTTTACCGAGGCGGACCTCGGGGCCCTGCGCGCCGCCGGCTGCGAACATGCGTTTGCCGACGTCCAGACCGGCGTCGCCCGCTACATGCGATGGCTCGATGCGCAGTCCACGGCCCCGGTACCGGGCAATCCCTAGGAAATTTCGCCAAACGCCAGGCTTTTGCGTCAACTGGTCCCGGCGCGTAACCGTTATGTAAACGTCGTACTGGAGCAAAGCCGCATCGCGGTTGGCCGGCAGGACGACCCAAAACCCATTTCCATCCATCAGGAGTTTTTCATGTTCAAGAAGATTCTGGCCGTCGTGGCCATGCTGTTCGCAGCGGCCTCGTTCGCCGCGGTTGACGTCAATACCGCCAGCTCGGCCGAACTCGACGCCGTCAAGGGCATCGGCCCCGCCACTGCCACCAAGATTCTCGACGCGCGCAAGGCCGGCCCCTTCAAGGATTGGGCTGATTTTGAAAGCCGCGTCTCCGGAATCAAGGACAAGCGCGCTGCCGACCTGTCGGCCGCTGGCCTGACCGTGAATGGTGCCGCCTACGCTGGTGCTCCTGCCAAGGCTGCCGCACCGGCCGCTGCTGCCAAGCCCGCTGCTGCAACTGCGCCGGCTGCTGCCGCTCCCGCCGCAACCGCCAAGCCTGCCGCCGCTTCTGCTCCCGCTGCCGCTGCTGCATCGGCTCCTGCCAAGGACGCCAAGGCTGACGCTGCCGCCAAGAAGGCCGCAGACAAGCAAGCCAAGGCAGACGCCAAGGCCAAAGCTGACGCTGACAAGAAAGCCAAGGCCGATGCTGACAAGCAAGCCAAGGCCGATGCCAAGACCAAGAAGGACGCCGACAAGAAGGCCAAGGCTGACGCTGCCAAGCCTGCTGCCGCTCCTGCCAGCGCGGCGAGTGCCGCCAAGAAGTAATTCGCCTCCCCTGGCACCGAAAGCCCGCTCCGGCGGGCTTTTTTATTGCCTGATTTTGTGAAAAACAGCGACCAGGACCGCCAGCATGGCGTAGTCAGCTACATTTTTTGTAGCGTTAGAGCAGCGCAACCAAGTCCGTCACACCCACGTCCACGCCGTCCTGCATGAGCAGGGTGGTCATCTGGCCGCGGTGGTGCGTCTGGTGGTTGAAAAAATGGGTCAGGGCCTGCCAGGCGGGGTGCCTGCGCTGCACGCCCTTGCTGTTCGCATAAACCATGGTCTGCTCCAGACATTCGGGCGTCAATGCCGCCGCCCATTGCTCGATTGCTATATCCAGCTGCAGCCGGTGCGCCCGCAACGCGGGCCAGTCTGCCTGCACTTGCAGTGTGTAGGCCGGGCCTGCAGGCAAGGCCAGCAAGGGTGCTGGCAGTGGGCAGTTACCCAGCGGTGCCTCCTGGACCGGAAAGCGGGCCAGCCATAGGGTGTCGGCCCACAGCAGGTGATTCAGCGTCCCGTGAATGGAGCCAAAAAACGCACCCCGATCCAGCTTGCGCTGCGCATCGCCAAGTTTTTCGCAGGCATCCAGCACGCGCAGGTTGAACCAGGCGTTGTACCGGGCGAGCAATTGAAAGTTTTCAACAAACGAACTGCGCATGGCGCTATTCTGGCCCACCAAAGCCCCCGCTACCCGGGGTATGGATTTCAAACACATCACCGGCGCGCATCTCGGCCTGGCCGATATGCCCCAGGGCTTCGACGCTGCCATCCCTGCGCACCACCCGGTTGATGCCAACCGCGCCGGGCATGCCACCGGCCAGGCCGAAGGCCGGGTAAATGCGGCCATTCGAGAGAATGCTCGCTGTCATGTCCTCGAGGAACCGGACCCGGCGCACGCCGCCATGGCCCCCCTGCCAACGGCCCTGCCCACCCGAGCCCGCGCGAATCTCGAAGCTCTCCAGCCGGACGGGAAAGCGCAGCTCCAGCACCTCCGGGTCGGTCAGGCGCGAATTGGTCATGTGCGTTTGCACCACGCTGGTTCCATTGAAGCCGCCGACCGGTTGGCCCGCAGCGTCGAACAGTGCGCCCGCGCCGCTGCCACCCGAAATGGTCTCGTAATACTGGTAGCGGGCATTACCAAAAGTGAAGTTGTTCATCGTGGGCTGGCCGCCGGCCATCACTCCCAGCGCGCCGAGCAGGGCGTTGGTAATGCAGGTGGAGGTTTCCACATTGCCTGCCACCACCGAGGCGGGCGGGTTCGGGTTGAGCATGGAGCCCGCGGGGATGATCACCTTGAGCGGCTTGAGGCAGCCCGCATTGAGCGGAATATCGTCGTCGACCAGGGTCCGGAAAACGTAGAGAACTGCAGCCATGCACACCGCGGTAGGGGCATTGAAATTGTTGGTCTGCTGGGGCGAGGTCCCGCTGAAGTCGATCTCGGCGTTTCGCTCCCTGGCGTTGACGCGGATGGCCACCTGGATGTGCGCCCCGTTGTCCAGTTCCAGCCGGAACTGCCCGTCTTTCAGCCGGGTGATGACGCGTCGCACCGATTCTTCGGCGTTGTCCTGCACATGCCGCATGTAGGCTTGCACTACCTCCAGCCCATAGTGCTCCGTCATGCGGCGCAGCTCCTGCACGCCTTTTTCGTTGGCCGCGATCTGGGCCTTGAGGTCGGCCATGTTCTGCTGGGGGTTGCGGCTGGGGTATTCGCCACTCTTGAGCAGCGCAATCATCTCGGCTTCGCGCAACACACCGCGCGCCACCAGCTTGAAGTTGTTGATCTGCACGCCCTCTTCCTCGATGCGCGTCGAGAACGGCGGCATGGAGCCCGGCGTGGTACCGCCGATATCGGCATGGTGCCCCCGGGAGCCCACATAGAACAAGGGCGTGCTGCCACCCGCCGCGCCAAGGTACACCGGCGTGATGACGGTCACATCGGGCAGATGCGTGCCGCCGTGGTACGGGTCATTGAGCACATACACATCGCCGGGCTGCATCTGCCCGCGGTTCTCGCGAATGACCGTCTTAATGCTTTCGCCCATGCTGCCCAGGTGCACCGGCATGTGCGGCGCATTGGCAATCAGGTTGCCGTCGGCATCAAACAGCGCGCAGCTGAAGTCCAGCCGCTCCTTGATGTTGACCGAATAGGCCGTGTTCTGCAGTTGCAGCCCCATTTGCTCAGCGATGTTCATGAACAGGTTGTTGAAGACCTCCAGCAGCACCGGATCGACCGAGGTCCCAGCGGCGTAGCGGACCGCCCGCTGGCTCCGACGCTCCAGCACCAGATGGTCCAGCGCCGTCAACTCGGCCTCCCAACCGGGCTCGACAATGGTGGTCGCATTTTTCTCGGCGATGATGGCCGGGCCGCTGAGCAGGTCGCCGGGGCGCATTTCCTCGCGCACCACCAATGCTGCCTGATGCCAATGCCCGCCCGAATACATGCGCACCGTGTCACGGCGTGGTACCTCGCGCGGGGCATGCAGGCTGTGGCGCGGCTCGGCCGGCGCGTCGCCTCCTAGCACCGCCTCCACCGACACGGCCTCCACAATCAGCTCCCTGCCCTGCATCAAAAATGCAAAGCGCTGGCGGTAAGCCGCTTCAAAGCCGGACTGGACCTCGGCAAGGCTCCCGAATGGCACGATCAACGCCGAGTCGCTGCCTTGGTAGCGCACATGGACGCGGCGGTGCACGGCAATCGCACCGGCATCGACTGCGTGGCCTTGCTGGCGCAGCAACTCGTCGCGCGCCGATTGTGCAAGCGGTTCGAGGCGTGCTTCAATCTCGGGCAGCGTGGCCTCGGCCAGATCGACGTCCATGCTGATCTCGCGGATCACGCTCTGGTCCGCCAGGCCCATGCCGTAGGCACTGAGCACGCCGGCGAGTGGATGCACAAATACCCGCGTCATGCCCAGGGCATCGGCCACCAGGCAGGCATGCTGGCCACCGGCCCCGCCAAAACACTGCAAGGTGTAGCGCGTCACGTCGTAGCCGCGGGCCACCGAGATCTTCTTGATGGCGTTCGCCATCTGCTGCACGGCAATGTTGATGAAGCCCTCGGCCACGTCCTCTGCGCTGCGGCCAGTCTGCGTGCTCAGTGCGGCAAATTTTTCAGCCACTACTTCCGCACTCAGGGGTTCGTTGGCCGCAGGGCCAAAGAGGCGCGGGAACCAGGCGCTCTGGATCTTGCCAAGCATCACATTGGCGTCGGTCACCGCCAAAGGGCCGCCGCGCCGGTAGCAGGCAGGGCCGGGATTGGCGCCGGCACTCTCGGGGCCCACGCGAAAGCGTGCGCCATCAAACTCCAGTATGGAGCCACCCCCAGCCGCCACGGTGTGGATGCTCATCATGGGCGCGCGCATCCGCACACCCGCCACCTGGGTTTCGAACTCGCGCTCGAAGCTGCCGGCGAAATGGCTGACGTCGGTCGAGGTACCACCCATGTCAAAGCCGATCACCCTGTGCTGGCCACCCAGTTGGGCGGTGCGGGCCATGCCGACAATCCCGCCGGCGGGCCCGGAGAGGATGGCGTCCTTGCCCTGGAAGGCATGGGCATCGGTGAGGCCTCCGGAGGACTGCATGAAATACAACTTGACGCCCGGCATCTCGCCCGCCACCTGCTCGACATAGCGGCGCAGGATTGGCGACAGATAGGCATCGACCACGGTCGTGTCGCCACGGCTGACCAGCTTCATCATCGGGCTGGTCTTGTGGCTCACGCTGATTTGCGTGAAACCCGCTGCGCGCGCCAGGCGCTCGGCGGCCAGTTCATGGGCGTGGAAGCGGTAGCCGTGCATGAAGACAATCGCAACACTGCGCAAGCCGCGCGAATAGGCCGCTGCCAGCTCCTTTTTCAATAGCAACTCGTCCAGCGGTTCAATGACCTCGCCTTGGGCGCCGATGCGCTCCCGGGCTTCGATCACTTCGGCATACAGCAACTCAGGCAATACGATCTGGCGGTCAAACAGGCGAGGCCGGTTCTGGTAGGCAATGCGCAGGGCATCGCGAAAGCCGCGTGTGGTCACCAGCAGGGTCGGCTCGCCCTTGCGCTCGAGCAGGGCATTGGTGGCCACCGTGGTACCCATCTTCACGCATTCCACCTGGTCGGCCGTGACGGGCTGGCCGGGCTGCAGCCCGAGCAGGTGGCGGATGCCGGCCACGGCCGCGTCGCGGTATTGCCCCGGGCTTTCGGACAGCAGCTTGTGCGTGGTCAGCCCCCCATCGGGCCGCCGGGCCACGATGTCGGTAAAAGTGCCGCCACGGTCGATCCAGAATTGCCAGCGCAAAGGCTGGGGCACAGACGGTATAGGGTTTGCGTTCATAGAACTTGCTTCACGTAGTATGGAATAAAAATGCTGTTGGCCTCGTTGCCGACCGAGCGCACCCATTCGCGCGAGAATTTTTCACCCATGCGCTGGATTTCTCCTTCGAGTTCGCGCGGGATCCTCTCGATTTTCACGCCATGTGCCCGAAACTCGGCAAGCGCATCGCTTGCGGCCTGTTGGCTCATCTCCCAGCCGCGCTGCTCGGCCCGCCCGGCGGCCTCCATCAGCGCTTTTTGTGACGCGGGTGGCAGGGCGTCGAACGCCTTCAGGTTGACGAATACGATGTTCTTGGGGAACCATGCATTGATCTCATAGAAGTATTTGATGTCGCCCCAGACTTTGTTCTCCACGCCCGTGACGGCGGAGGTGATCATGTTGTCCATCCGGCCTTCCGCCAGCGCCTTGCCCACATCCACCATGGGAACATCGACCGGCTGCGCGTGCAGCAGTTCGGCGATGCGCACCGTGGAGAGGTTGTAGGTGCGCATGCCCGTGTTGGCAAAGTCGGCAAGGCCGGAAATCGGTTTTCTGGAATGCAGGCCTTGCGGCGGCCAGGCTGCGGCGTAGAGCACCTTCATGCCCAGCTGGGCAAAATGGCTCTCGACCAGCGGCCGCTGGTACTGCCACATGCGCTTGGCGTCCGCGTAACTGCCCACCACAAAGGGCACCGAGTCAGCGCCCGCAATGGGCATGTCCTTGACCAGGTTGTTCATGATGACCTCGCCGCCCTGCGCCTTGCCGGCCTGCACGGCACCCGGAATCTCTGCCAGCCTGTACAGGCCGTTGTTGGGCACCACCTCCATCCGCAGCCGGCCTTGTGTGGCGAGCTCCACATCCTGCGCGAACTGCACCAGGTTTCGGGTGTGAAAGGATTCGGCGCGGTAACCCGTCGCCAGCTTCCAGTCTGTTTGGGCGTGCGCCACCCCGGCCACCAGAATGGCGGCCCATAACCAGGGTTTCATGATGGGCTCCTGAGACTACACAGCTCGGACGTTCATGGCTTCAGCCTCTCACGTCGGTCACGAACATCTTGCCCGGCGCATGGGTAATGCAAACGGACAAGCGGCTTTTTTGTGCCGCCCATTGGGGCGTGACACCACAGGCCCAGAACACGGGCACTTCATCGTTCTCGATGGCTACAGCATCGCCGTAGTCGGGCCGGGCGATGTCGGCAATGCCCAAGGCCGCCGGGTTGCCGATGTGCACCGGTGCACCATGCGCAATCGGGAACCGCCCGGAAATCTCCACCACCCTGGCCACATCGCGGCTCTTGATCGGCCGCATGCTCACCACCATGTCACCGGAGAAGCGGCCCGCCGGGACGCATGCGATATTGGTCCGGTACATCGCCACGTTGCGCCCCTGCACGACATGGCGCAAGGCAATGCCTTCCTCGGCGACAGCCGACTCAAAAGAAAAGCTGCAGCCGATCAAAAAGGCGACGAAATCATCCCGCCATAGAGAGGCCACCCCAGTACGCTCATCTGCGAGGGCACCATCCCGGTACACCCGGTAGCCGGGGATGTCCGTGGCAATATTGGCCCCGGGGGCACACAGGGGCTCCAGCGCACCCGGCGAGAGCACCTCGATCAAGGGGCAGGGCTTGGGGTTGCGCTGGCAGAACAGCAGAAAGTCAAACGCCTCGGCCTGGGGCACGATCATGAGATTGGCCTGCAGGAAGCCCGGTGCGTGGCCTGCCGTGGGCTGGCTGAATTCGCCTTGTCGCACCGCGTTGCGCAATGCCTGGGGTTCGGAGTAAATGGTGGGCATGGTGGAGTGGCTGGGTCAGAAACCCAGGTAGGCCTTCTTGATCTGTTCGTCGTGCAGGAGCGTCTGACCGGGCCCTTCCATGACGATGCGACCCGTCTGGATTACATAGCCATAATCGGCGATGCCCAGCGCTTTTTGCAGGTTCTGCTCAACCAGCAGGATGGAGACGCCGCGGGCATTGACCTGCTGGATCACGTCGAGCACCTTGGCCACAAATTTGGGGGCAATTCCCCATGAGGGCTCGTCCAGCATCAGCATGCGGGGCCGGGCCATCAGGCCGCGGGCAATCGCCAGCATCTGCTGCTCGCCGCCGCTCATCGTCCCGGCCAGTTGGCCCGCATGCTCCTTCAGGATAGGGAATAGGTCCAGCATTTCTTCGAGGCCTTGGGCGACTTCCTGCCGGTCATCGCGCGTGTACGCACCGAGCTCCAGATTTCGGCGCACAGTCAGGCGCGGGAACAGTCGGCGGCCCTCGGGCACCAGCGATAGGCCCAGCGGCACGCGGTCATGCGCGGGAAGCGACTCGACCGGTTGCTCATTGAAGCGGATGCTGCCGGCATCCAGCCCGTTGAGCCCGGCGATGGCACGCAGCGTGGTGCTCTTGCCGTTGCCATTGCCACCGACCAACGCCACGATCTTGCCCTGTGGCACGGTGAGGCTGACGTCCGAGATGGCGAGTACGCCGCCGTAGCTGACCTTGATATTTTTGAGGACAAGCATTTATTCGGTTCCCAGATAGGCATCAATCACGGCCGGATCATTCGACACCGCCTGCGGTGTGCCCTCGGCAATCTTGCAGCCCCGGTCCAGCACGACGATCTTGTCAGCAATCGGCATGATGCCTTCGAGCACGTGCTCGACGATCAGGCAGGCAATGCCCTGCTCCCGGATTTTGAGAACCACATCCACCGCCTCCCGCACTTCGGAGGGATTGAGTCCGGCCATCACCTCGTCCATCAGCACGATGCGTGGCCCGGTGGCCAGGGCGCGCGCCACCGCGAGGCGGCGCTGCTCGCCAATGGTCATGCTGCCCGATGGCTTCTCGGAAAAATGCGCGAGCCCGACAAAGGCGAGCCATTGCATGGCAAGTGCGCGTGCGGCGGGTACATGGCGCTGGCGTAACATGGCCGCCGTCATGACGTTTTCGCAGGCGCTCATGCTGGTGAAGGTGCGGGCAATCTGGAAGGTGCGCGCCACCCCGGCTCGCGCACAGGCCTCGGGCGGCAGCCCCCCAATCTCGCGCCCCTCCAGGCAGATGCTTCCCGCGCTGGGTGCAAAAAACCCTGCGATGCAATTGAACAGCGTGGTCTTGCCTGCGCCATTGGGGCCAATCAGGCCCACGATCTGACCGGCTTCCAGCGTGAAACTCACGTCCTCGTTGGCCAGCAGACCGCCAAATCGCTTGCTCACCCCACGGACTTCAAGCAGACTCATGAGGCCTCCCTGGCGACGCGCGCCCAGTCCGCGCGCTCTTTCCGGGCGCGCCACCACCCGACAATACCCAGCGGGTAGAAGACGGCGACAAAAATGATCAGGGCTGCATAGATGATGGTGTCGGTGCCGCGGCCCGTGCCACCAAACAGGATGCGGGTGAACTCCTCGATGCTGGTGAGCATCAGGGCGCCCAGAACCGGCCCGAATAAGGTACCCACGCCGCCGAGAATCGAGACCAGGGCCATCTTGATGGAAAGCGCGGTGGACAGTACGGAGTTGGGATCGATGTAGAGCTCCTTCTGGGCATAGAGGCTGCCACCCGCGGCGCTGAAGAATGCGCTGATGCACAGGGCAATCTGTTTGTAGCGTGCGATGGGGATACCGATGCTGCGCGCCGCATCGGGCTCGTCCTTGATGGCCCGCAGGTAGTAGCCCAGGTAGCTGCGCTCGATCCACCAGTTCACGCCCAGGGTCAGCACAAGGAGACCCAGGGCTAGCCAGTAATAGGGCAGCTTGCTTGCAAAGTTCATCCAGAGCCAGCCGGTTCTGTCCATCGGAACGGAGAGTCCGACTGCGGCACCACCGAAATCCCACTCGTTGAAAAAGATCTGCACCAGCTCGGCCACGGCAATGGTGGCCATGGCAAAGTAATGGCCCTTGAGCCGAAAGCATGACCAACCAAAGGCGGTGCTCAATGCCGCTGCGAGCAGGCCCGCAGCCAGCACGCCCAGCCAGGGGTTGATGCCAAGCTTCAACAGCAGCAGGGTGGAGGTGTAGGCCCCGAGCCCATAGAAAGCCGCATGACCCAGGGATACCTGGCCTGCATAGCCGCCAACAATGTTCCAGGCCACGCCGGCCTGCGCTGCCATGAGCACCAGAATGGCCAGGTTGAGCCAGGATACGTTGTGCACCACCAGCGGCAACACAAGCGCGACCAGAAGGCTGCCCGCAGGGAACCAGAATTTGTTCATCGCGCTCATGCCTTGCCCATCAATCCTTGCGGGCGGAACATCAGCACGCCCAGGAAAATCACCAGCACGACGGCTGTCTTGTATTGCGGGCCCAGAAGCAGGCCGCCCATGACCTGGATTACCCCCACCAGGATGCCGGCCCAGAAAGCGCCCGTCACGCTGCCGAACCCGCCGAGATTGACCACCACAAAGGCCATCAGGATGAAGTTGGCTCCAACGTCCGGGAAGATCGGAAAAAACGTGGCAAGCAAGGCGCCTGCCGCACCGGCACAGGCGGCCCCGATGCCCCAGGCCAACGAGAACATCTTGTGCGAATCGATGCCCATGAGGCGGGCCGCTTCCTTGTCGGATGCGGTGGCTTCCAGTGCCGCACCGAGCCGGGTGCGATTTAGGAAGAAATACACCGCCGAGGTGATCAGCACCGCTCCAAGCCCTGCGACCAACTGTGGCTCGCCCAGTTGCAGGCCCAGCAATTTGATGCTGCCGCTGACCGCCGAGTTCTCAATGGTGCGGAAGTCGGGTTTCCAGAGAAACTGCGCCACGCCGCGCAGCAGGATCATGATGCCGAAGGTCGTGAAAATCTGCGACAGCATCGGGGCATTGATGATGCGCACGATGAGCAGCCGATAGAGCAACACCCCGAAGGAAAACAGCATCAGGGCCGTCAGAGGAAGGGTCAGCAGCGGGTCCAGCGCATAGAGCGAAAACAGCCAGAAGCTCGAATACATGCCCAGCATCAGGAATTCGCCGTGCGCGAAATTCACGATGTCCATGACCCCGAAGATCAAGGTCAGACCGATGGCGACCAGGGCATAGATGAGGCCCATCAGGATGCCCGAGGCCAGGGTTTGAAAAAATATTTCGAAGGTCATGGTTCGAACAGGTGGCGCGTCAGGGACCGGGGGTTACTTTCGCTGGTCCCACTTGGGCATGGGCCAGACCACCTCCTGCGAAGCCATCTCGAAAGGCCACACGGTCTGGTATTTGCCCTTGATCATCTGCACCAGGATGCCCGAGCCCAGGACGTTCTGGCCGGTTTCGTCAAAGCGCACGCCCTTCCAGGGCATGATGAGGTTCTTGCCGGCGATGTTGGTCTGACTCAGGGCCGTGCGGATGGCCTCGGGCGTTGTCGAGCCCGCGCGGTTGATCGCGTCAGCAAGCACCATGAGCCCGGTGAAACTGCGCGAGCTGTTGCCGGTGAAGTTGATCTTGTAGCGGCTGAAGTACAGGTCATTGACCTGCTTGATCAGCGGGTTGCGTGAAGCCAGGTCCAGCGCCCAGACATCGCGCGAAATCACGTAGTCCGCGTCCTTGCCAAGCGTCTTTTGAAAGTCGGAATCCGAAAAGCCCGCGTCATTGGCCAGGATCATGTCGGGGTTGAAGCCCAGTTCCTTGTAGGTCTTGATCGACAGGATCGCATCGGGCGTATAAGAAGACTGCAACACGACATTGGGGTTGGCCGCCTTGAGCGACTGCACCTCCGAGGTCAGCTCGGTGGTCTTGGCGGAATAGCTGATCTGCTTGACCAGGTTGAACTTGAATTCGGGTGCCAGCTTGGCCTGCAATTTGGTGGTCTCAGTTCCCCATAGGCCGTTTTCATTCAGGCTCACCAGATTGCCCGGCTTGATGCCCTTCTTGGCTTCCAGTTCCTTGAGGAATTCAAAGGCATTGCGCACGAACAGGTCGTCGTGCGGCGTGGTACGGAAGAACCACTTGAAGTTGCGCTGAGTCAGCGACGCCGAGGACGACTCCGCATTCAGGAACGGGATGCCCGCGCGCTCGGCCACCCGGCTGGCAGTTGCGGTGACGGCGCTGTTGTAGGCGCCCACAATCGCCACCACATGTTCCTGGGAAATCAGGCGTTCGGCCTCCGTTGCGCCAGTTTGCGGGTTGGCCTGGTGGTCGGCGAAGATCAGCTTGATCTTGGCACCCTTGAGGTTGGGCAGGCCCTTGCCAGCCGAGAACGGCAGGTCCGGAATGCCGGCCGCACCGTTATTGATGATGTCGGCCGCCATTTCGACCGCATTGCGCAACTCACCGCCGACGGCGGCACCGGAACCCGTCAAGGGGTAGATCACGCCGATGCGAATTTCCTGCTGGGCATGGATGGCAAAGCTCAGGCCGAGGCCGGAGAGCACGGCGGTCAGTTTGACAAGACGTGGCATTTTCATCAGGGGCTCCTCAAAGTGGTTTGGATGTCAGGATGATGACATGGACCGGATTGTGGGACGCCTGAACCCGCAGATCAAACAAGAAATTTTTTGCTTACGTCATCGATTTTTTTTTATTTCCAATGAACTGGAGTGCCGAGCGCACCACGGCGTCCATCATGCCCACCGTGGGGTCGCCCCGGTAGCTGGCATGGATCGGCAGGGGCACCAGATTGGTGTCACAGGCCAGCGCCTTGACCTCGGTCGCGGTGGCCAGGCGCATGACGTTGTGCAGGGTGGCACGCGGCAGGGTCGCCACGCCAAAGCCGCCCTGCACTAGTTGCAGCATGGCCGAAATGGAGGAAATCGCATGCACCCTTTTGGGCTCGATGCCGGCGTGGCGCAGCTGGTCGAGCAGGGAGACATGCGGCTGCGAGCCGCGCTGGAAGGTCAGGAGCTCATACTGCGCCAGCTCGGTGAGGCTGTAGAGGCGTTTGCGCTGCGCCCGGCGGTTGCCCACGAACACCATGTCCATCGGCGGCAGGGCCTTGTTGCGCACGCCCTCCGCACTGGCGGGCAAGGCGGCGAACACCAAATCCACCGCTCCGCGCCCGACCATGTCCATCAACACGGGCGTGGTTTCCACCGTGAGTTCCAACTCCAGCGCGGGCATTTCCAGGCGCAGCTTCTCCACCCAGGGAATGAGCCAGGCATGCAAAACCGATTCGATGGCACCCATGCGCAGGGAGAGCGCCAGCGGCTCGTTGCCGCCCCGCATTTCGGCCTTGGCGTCGCGCTGCAACTCCAGGAGTTTTTGCGCGTGCACCAGAAAGCGGCCGCCGGGAATGGTGAGGCGGAACTGCTTGTCGCGCCGGTCCAGCAACAACACGCCCAATTCATCCTCGAGCGCGGCGATGCGCGCCGACATGGCCGACTGGGTCAGATACAGCTTCTCCGCGGCGCGCGACACGCTCTTGAGCGTGGCGACCCAGTAAAACGCCTCGACAAAACGCAGATTCATGCAAGCTTCTCGGATGGCCGGAACCACGGCCGCGCTGCCATTGTGCATGTTGGTACCATAAGTCCCCATCGGTCAAACAATCAAACCCATGATGTTGCAAATTCTGGTCATCTGTACGGGCGCCTGCATTGGCGCACTGGCGCGCTGGGCGCTGGGCATGTGGCTCAACCCAGGCAACCTGCTGCCCTGGGGCACCCTGGCCGTCAACCTGATCGGCGGCTACCTGATCGGCGTCTGCGTCGCGGTGTTCCAGGCCATGCCCGAACTGAGCCCGCTGTGGCGCCTTGCCCTGGTGACCGGTTTCCTGGGCACACTCACCACCTTCTCGTCCTTCAGCGCCGAAGTGGTCGGCATGTTCCTGAACGAACGCTACGGGCTGGGTCTGGCCACCATTGGCATGCACCTCCTGGGCAGCCTTACGATGACCTTCATCGGTATCAAGTCTGCTGCTTTTTTGATATCACGATAGGCTGGTTTTTAAAGGCCTGGCAACCTTTTTCATTCCGAAACCTTGCCCCGCAGCGCCTTCACGCTGCTGCGCGCAGCCTTGCCGTCCAGGCGCCGGATCTTGGAGCCCAGCGTGGGCTTGGTGGGCCTGCGGCGCTTGGGAGGCGTGGCCACGCTGTCAACCAACTCCTGCAGGCGCGCCAGCGCGTCCAGCTTGTTCTGCTCCTGGCTGCGGGTAGTTTGCGCCTTGATGACCACAACCCCCTCGGCCGTGATGCGCTGGTCGCGAAGCTGCAGCAGGCGCTGCTTGACGTCGTCCGGCAGGGACGAGGCCGCCACATCAAAACGCAGATGCACGGCACTCGAAACCTTGTTGACGTTTTGCCCGCCGGCCCCTTGGGCGCGCATGGCGGTGAAGTCGACTTCGGCCGCGCTGACTGCCAGGCGCGGGCGCGGGCTGGCGGTCACACGACGCGATCAGGCACGCCGCAGGCCAGCACCTCCGGGTCGTTGGCCGGCACCGCGCGCTCATTCTTGGCCTGGGCCACGCCCATGTCGCGCGGCACGGCAACGCCGTTCTTGACGGCCAGGATTTCGGCCATGACGCTCACCGCAATCTCGGGCGGGGTCTTGCTGCCGATATAGATGCCGATCGGCCCGCGCAGGCGCGCCAGGCTCTCGGGAGTCTGGTCGAAGTGCTCCACCATCCGCTGGTGCCGTGCGTCGTTATTGCGCCGGCTGCCAATGGCTCCCACATAAAAGGCCTCGGTCTTGAGGGCTTCGAGCAGGGCCAGGTCGTCGAGCTTGGGGTCGTGCGTCAGTGCCACCACACAGCTGCGCCGGTCGGGCTTGAAGGCCGTGACCACATCGTCGGGCATATCGGCCAGCACGTTGGCACCGGCCACGCTCCAGGCGCCGCGGTACTCTTCGCGTGGGTCGCAGACCGTGACGGCAAAGCCGCTGAAGATGGCCATGGTGGCTAGGTATTCGGTGAGCTGGCCTGCGCCAATGAGCAGCATGCGGTATTCGGGGCCGAAGGTGTTGACCAGCTCGGCATCGGAAAGGCGCAACCCCTCCGGCGCCAACGCCTCGCCCAGGGTCGCTGCGCCGTCCGACAGGCGCACGCTGCGGCGCATGAGCTTGCCCGCCTCCAGCGATTGCACCAGCTCGGCCAGGCTTGCCGCAGAGGGGTCGTACTCAAGCAGCAATTCGAGCGTGCCCCCGCAGGGCAGACCAAAACGGTGGGCTTCGTCGGCGCTGATGCCGTATTTCACGAGCGCCGGCGGGCCGGTGGGGATGGTCTTTCCGGCCGGGGCAGCGGCGGCCAGCTTTGACTCGGCTGCATAGGCCTGCGTAAAGCGATAGATCAGGTCGTCTTCGATGCATCCACCGGACACGGACCCCACCACGGCCCCGCCCTCGCAGAGCGCCATTATGGATCCCACCGGACGCGGCGAGGACCCCCAGGTGCGCACCACGGTCGCCAACAGGGCCCGCTGCCCGGCCGCACGCCAGTCGCGCAGGGTGCGCAGGACCATGACGTCGAGGTTTTCCATGGCTCTCTCCTAGCGCAGTGCCAGATACAGCACCACCAAGACCACCGCACCGCCGATCCAGGCCCAGCGCGGCACTTTAGAGACAAATGTGCCGCCAGCTGGCATGAAATCAGCGTGGGCAGCTATGGGTTTTGAAGCATACGCTGCCGGATACTGGTGCTGCATGTCTTCGTCGAAGCGCTTGAAAAAGTCCTCTGCCATCGACTTGGCAGCGCCGTCAATCAGGCGTTGGCCCAGCTGGGCGATCTTGCCGCCGACCGAGGCGTGCACGGTGTAGGCCAGCTCGCAGCCTGAACCCGCGGCATCGGGCGTGAGCGTGACCTGGGCATTTCCCTTGCCAAAACCGGCAGCGCCGCCCTGGCCGTCAAAGCTGATGGTGTAGCTGTTGGGCGGGACGATCTCGCTCAGCGTGATCTTGCCGGCAAACTTGGCTGCCACCGGTCCGATCTTCACCGACACGCCCACCGCGTACTGGTTCTCGCCCGTGGCCTCGACCTTGTCGCAGCCGGGAATGCAGCGCTTGAGCACCTCGGGGTCGTTCAGCGCGTCCCAGGCCTGTTGTTGGGTAACCGCCAATGCGCGGCTGGCTTGCATGTCCATAGGAGTCCTTCTTTAACGTGTGATGACCCTGGCCACACTGGCGGCCAAGTCCTGCAGTTGGGCCAGATTGTGGACCGCTAGCATGCCATGGGCCTGACGGTGTAAAACCGCTGCCCCGCGCGCGACGGGAGCATATCCGTCAAAGCGCAGCAGCGGGTTGAGCCAGAGCAAACGGCGGCAGCGGCCACGCAGCCAGACCAGTTCGCGCTCGAGGTCTTGCGGCTCGCCGGTGTCCAGGCCATCGCTGATGATGAGCACCAGGCTGCGCCGGCCGACCAAGCGGCGCGCATGCTGCTGGCGCAGCGTGGCCAGGGATGCGCCCAGGCGGGTGCCGCCGGCAAAGTCCGCGATCCGGGCGCTGGCCGCAGCTAGCATGGCGTCGCTGTCGGTCAGGCGGAAAGCCGGGCTTAAATCCGTCAAATGGGTACCGAAGGCAAACACATCCCGGCGGCGCAAGTTGTGCGTGGCAGCATGCAAAAAACTCAGCAGGAGCCGGGCATAGCGCTCCATGGATCCCGAGACATCCACCAGCACCAGCAAGGGCAGCGCCTCCTCGCGCCGCTCCAGGCGCGGCAGGCGCAGCAACTCGCCACCGTGGCGCGCGGCACCCTGCATCACGCCGGGCCAGTGCATGCGCGCGCCCTGCGGCCCGGGCCTGGTGCGGCGCGCGCGCACCTGGGGCAAGGCCAGCGGCACTTCGCGCGCGAGACGTTCGACCAGGGCGTATTCGCTGGCAGAAAGCGAATTGAAATCGGCGTGTTTCAGGCGATCCAGGCTGCTGGCCGTCATGGCCGCGTCGAACTCCAGCTCCTGGTCGGGCGCCGTGGGGCGCGCAGCGGCCAGCGGCTTTTGTGGTGCCAGCGCTTCGCGTACTCTGGGGCGGCGCCTGGAAGGCTCGGCCTTGCCTTCGGCGCTGGGCAGCATTTGCGCCAGCAGTTTGTTGGCCAAATCGGGGTTGCGGAAGTAAGCGTCGAACAGTTCGCGAAAGACCATGCGGTCCTGCTCGCGGCTGACCAGCACGGCCTCCATGGCTGCGCTCAGGTCGGCCCGGCTGGCAAGGCCCACGAGCTGCGCTGCCTCCTGGGCCAGGCCTATGCGGGTGCTGTCGAGCCGCACGCCCGCGCGACGCAGGGTGCGGCCAAAGCCGGTGATGTTGTCGGCCAGTTTGCCAGTCCGTGCATCGCCAAGCATCATGGCAGCACCTTCAGGCTTCCTCTTCCTCGGGCTTGAGCAAGTCGCTGGCGAGTTGGTGGGTCAAGGCAGCCACGTCGTCGCGCTGCTTGAACAGGATGCCGGCGGTGTCGGCCACCACTTCGGGGTCCACCACCAGGGTATCGAGCGCCACCAGCGCTTTGGCCCACTCCACGCTCTCGGCAATGCCTGGCGCGCGCTGGAAGGCGTTGGCAAAAGGCTGGCTTCGCAGGCGGCCGACAAAGTGGGCGACCTGGGCTGACAGGGCCTCGCTGGCACCCGGCACCTGGGCCCGCACGATGGCCAGCTCGCGCTCGCGCTCCGGGTAATCGAGCCAGTGGTAGAGGCAACGGCGCTTGACCGCGTCGTTCAGTTCGCGGGTACGGTTGCTGGTCAGGATGGTGACGGGCAGGACCTTGGCGCGGATGGTGCCGATCTCGGGGATGCTGACCTGGTACTCACCCAGGTATTCGAGCAGGAAGGCCTCGAACGGCTCGTCGGCGCGGTCCACTTCATCGATCAGCAAAACCGCACCCGGTGCGGGCGTCTGCAGGGCCTGCAGAAGCGGGCGGCGGATGAGGTATTTGTCCTGATAGACCTCGCGCTCGACGTCACCGCCCTCGCCATGCTTCAGCTCTGCTGCACGCATGTGCAGCAGTTGCGCCGCGTAGTTCCATTCATAAAGCGCTTCGCGCTGCTCCAGGCCGTCGTAGCACTGCAGGCGCAGCAGCTCGCGCTGCAAGACCTTGGCCAGCGCCTTGGCCAGTTCGGTCTTGCCCACGCCCGGCTCGCCTTCGAGCAGCAAGGGCCGCTGCAGCTTGAGCGCCAGAAAGGCGGCCATGGCGAGCCGCCTGTCCGCAAAGTAGCCCGCCTGCTCCAGCGCCTGGGTCAGCGCGTCGATAGTGGCGAAAGAGGGTGAGGCGGACTGTGTGCTCATCTCCGCAGCTTAGCCGAGAGCCTTGCTGACTGCACGCTGGGTCTGCACACTGATCAGGTTGGCGCGGTAGGCGGCGCTGGCGTGGATGTCGCTCGACAGTTCGCTGGCGTCGATATTGACGGCTGCGGCAGCCTCGGGCGTGAAGCTCTTGCCCAGAGCGTCTTCCAGGGCCTTGTGCCTGAACACCCCGTTGCCGCCACCGGTCACGGCCACCCGCACCCCGCCATCGGTCTGCGCCACAAACACGCCAATCAGCGCAAAGCGCGAAGCCGGTTGCTTGAATTTCAGATAGGCCGCGCGTATGGGCACGGGGAAGCTGATGGCCGTGATGACTTCGTCTTCCTTGAGGGCGGTGCTGAACATGCCCTGGAAATAATCTTCGGCGCTGATTGTGCGCTGCGTGGTGTGGATCGTGGCACCCAGGGCCAGGACGGCGCTCGGGTAGCAGGCGGACGGGTCGTTGTTGGCAACCGAGCCGCCCAGCGTGCCCATGGCGCGCACCTGTTTGTCGCCAATATGGGCCGCCAGTTCGGCCAGTGCCGGAATGGCGGCCTTGACCTCTGCATTGGTGGCCACATCGGCATGGCGTGCCATTGCACCAATCACCAGGGCATTGCCCTCCCGCTTGATGCCGGCCAGGCCCTTGACGGCAGCCAGATCGGCCAATGTGGGTGGGCTGGACAGACGCAGCTTCATGGAAGCCAGCAGGGTCTGGCCGCCTGCCAGAAGTTTGGCGCCGCCAGCTGCCAGTTTGGCAGCGTCGGCGGTGGTGGCGGGGCGTTCGTAGGTAAATGCGTACATCTGGAGTCTCCTTATGCTTTGGCTTTTACGATGGCTTCCCACACGCGGGATGGGGATGCAGGCATGTCGAATTCCTTCACGCCCAGCGGCGCCAGCGCGTCCAGTACGGCATTGATCACCGCCGGCGGCGAGCCGATTGCGCCCGCTTCACCGCAACCCTTGGTGCCCAGCGGGTTGTGGCTGCAAGGGGTGCAGACCGTATCGAGCTTGAACTGTGGGAAGTCGTCGGCGCGCGGCATGGCGTAATCCATGAAACTGCCCGTCAGCAACTGGCCGGTTTCCTTGTCATAGACACAGTTTTCCAGCAAGGCCTGGCCAATGCCCTGGACCAGGCCGCCATGTACCTGGCCTTCGACAATCATCGGGTTGATGATGGTGCCGAAGTCGTCCACTGCCGTGAACCGGTCCACGCGGGTGGTGCCAGTCGCGGGATCGATTTCCACCTCGCAGATGTAGGTACCAGCCGGGAAGGTGAAGTTGGTCGGATCGTAGAACGCGGTTTCGTTCAGCCCGGGCTCGAGCTTGTCGAGCGGGTAGTTGTGCGGCACATAGGCGGCCAGCGAGACCTGCGCAAAGGCGACTTTCTTGTCCGTCCCCTTCACCTTGAACTCGCCTCCGGAAAACTCGATGTCGGCATCCGATGCTTCCATCAGATGGGCGGCAATCTTCTTGGCCTTGGTCTCGATCTTGTCCAACGCCTTCATGATCGCCGCGCCTCCCACGCTGATCGAGCGCGAGCCGTAGGTGCCCATGCCGAAGGGCACACGGCCGGTATCGCCGTGCACCACATCGACATTCTCGACCGGGATGCCCAGGCGCGCCGCGACCACCTGCGCGAACGTGGTCTCATGGCCCTGGCCATGGCTGTGCGAGCCGGTGAACACCGTCACGCTGCCGGTCGGGTGCACGCGGATTTCACCGCACTCAAACAGGCCGGCACGCGCACCGAGAGCGCCCGCGATATTCGACGGCGCGATGCCGCAGGCCTCGATGTAGCTGCTGTAGCCCTGGCCACGCAACAGGCCCTTGGCCTTGCTTGCTGCCTTGCGCGCCGCAAAGCCCGCCACATCGGCCAGGGCCTGAGCCTTGTTCATGCAGGCGTGGTAGTCGCCCACGTCGTATTGCAGGGCCACCGGCGTCTGGTAAGGGAAGCTGGTGATGAAGTTGCGTTTGCGGATTTCGTCCTGACCGAGGCCCAGTTCCCAGCCGCAGCGGCTCACCAGGCGCTCCAGCAGGTAGGTGGCCTCGGGCCGTCCGGCACCTCGGTAGGCGTCGACCGGCGCGGTGTTGGTGAACCAGGCGTCCACCTCGACATAAATCTGCGGGCAGGTGTATTGGCCGGCCAGCAAGGTGGCGTAGAGGATGGTGGGCACCGCCGTGGAGAAGGTCGAGAGATAGGCACCCATGTTGGCATCGGTGTGCACCCGCATGGCCAGGAATTTGCCGTCCTTGTCCATCGCCATCTCGGCGCGGCTGACGTGGTCGCGGCCATGGGCGTCCGACAGGAAGCTCTCGCTGCGCTCGGCTGTCCACTTGATGCTGCAGTTGAGCTGCTTGGCGGCCCAGGTCAGGGCCACGTCTTCCGCATACAGAAAGATTTTGGAGCCAAATCCACCACCCACATCGGGCGCAATCACGCGCACCTTGTGCTCGGGCAGGCCCAGCACAAAGGCGGTCATCAGCAGGCGCTCGACGTGTGGGTTCTGGTTGGCCACATAGAGCGTGTATTCGTCGCTTGCCCGGTTGTAGGAGCCAATCGCTGCGCGCGGCTCCATGGCATTGGGGATCAGACGGTTGTTCGTCAAGTCCAGCTTCGTGACATGCGCTGCCTTGGCAAAGACGGCGTCTACCGCAGCCTTGTCGCCAATCGCCCATTTGTAGCAGTGGTTGTCTGGCGCGGCCTCGTGCAGGGCGATTGCCTTGCCGGCATCGCTCACGCTCACCACGGCGGGCAGCACGTCGTAATCCACTTCCACCGCTTCGGCCGCGTTCTTGGCATGCTCGATTGTGTCAGCCACCACCATGGCCACGTGGTCGCCCACATAGCGCACCTTGCCCTGGGCCAGGATGGGGTGTGGCGGCTCCTTCATGGGAGAGCCGTCGGTGCTGGTGATCAGCCAACCACATGGCAGGCCGCCCATCTTGCCTTCGACGTCCTTGCCGGTGAAGACCTTGCTCACGCCGGGCATGGCTTCGGCCGTGGCAACCGAAATGCCCTTGATGGCTGCGTGCGCGTGCGGGGAGCGGACAAAAACCGCATAGCGCTCGTGGGCCATGTGGATGTCGTCGGTGTAGTTGCCTGCGCCGGTCAGGAAACGGTAGTCTTCCTTGCGGCGAACGGATTCGCCGATGTGGGGGAGGTTTGCAAAATCAGCTGCGCCCATGGTGTGCTCCTTGTGGGGTTAGGCCGAGGCCATTGCGGCCTGCCCTTGCTGGACCGCTTTGACGATGTTCTGGTAGCCGGTGCAGCGGCAGATGTTGCCCTCGAGCAATTCGCGGATTTCCGCCTCGCCCGCCTTGGGGTGGTGTTTGCACAGATCAACCGCGCTCATCACCATGCCCGTGGTGCAGAAACCGCATTGAAGGCCGTGGCATTCCTTGAACGCCGCCTGCATCGGGTGCATGGTGCCGTCTGCCTGGGCCAGGCCCTCGATGGTAGTCACCTCGGCACCAGTGTGCTGCGCGGCCAGGGTGTTGCAGGACTTGATGGCCCGGCCGTTCACGATGACGGTGCAGGCGCCGCACTGCGCGGTATCGCAGCCTACATGTGTGCCGGTCAGCTTGAGGTGCTCGCGCAAGGCATGCACCAGCAGGGTATTGGGTGCCACATCCACGGTCGCGGACTGGCCATTGACTTTGAGTTGAACCTGCATGCGTGTGTCTCCATCGGAGGTTTGTCGGAAGAAGCTGCATTGTTTGGCTGCGACCGGGCCCTCCTCCTAGGCGAAACCCTAGGTTCACAGAAGCTTCACAGTGAATTTCTCAAATTGGAACAATGGCGTTAAAGTTGACGCATGCAGTTACAGAACAGCCATGCACCAGTGGAGCGCCTGCAAGGCATCGCTCTGGCGCGAGATACCTACCTGCACGGCGCAGGTGCCCCGCGGGGAGGCCATGGTCCGGCCATTGCCCCCTGGATCGCCAACTCCTGGCAGCGTTGCCTGCAGCAGGGCCAGCGCCCGGAACAGCGTGTGGCTTTCGAGCCGGTGTCCGCAGCCCAGATCCGGCGCATGGCCGATGTCAATCAGCGCCTGCTGCAGGCCGCGCGACCGGTCTTGGGCAAGCTGGCGCATGCCATGACCAACACCCGCTATTTTGCGATCCTGACCAATGCCCAGGGCGTGGTAGTGGACTCCCATGGCCCGATTGACCACAGCGACCCCCGTGCTAACTTGATCACCCGGGTCGGCGTGGACCTGTCCGAGCGGGCCATCGGCACGTCGGCCATCGGCGCGGCCTTGCAGGAGCAACAGCCGGTCTGGCTGCACCGGGGCGAACATTTCTACCACGACACCAGTGTCTACAGTTGCGCCGGAGCGCCCCTGTTCGGGCCCGATGGAGCCTGCATGGGCATGCTCGACCTCACCGGCATTGAGGCCACCGAGCGGCCCGAGTTGATGCACCTGGTGGCCCAGGCTGCACGCAGCATCGAAAACGGCCTAGTGCTCGGACTCACGTTTGCGCTGCTGGTGCGCATCAACTGGCCTGGCCACGTGCTGGGCGAGGAATCCGATGGCCTAGTGGCCCTCGGCGCAGATGGCTGGGTGCTCGGCCTGAACCATGCGGCCCTGCAGATGCTGGGCAGTGGCGTGGTGCGCGACGCCACCAATAACAACTCTGCGCTGCACGCCAACGACCTGTTCGCCCTGCCCTTTGCCATGCTGTTTGACAGCGCGCGAGCCCATCGCCCGTGCATTGAAACACCGCTGTGGTCCGGCCTGCGCCTCAACGCCCAGGCGCTGCTGCCCCACCAGAGTGCGCAGCGGGTCCCTGATGCGAGGGACAGGGCCAGCCCTGCAAGCGGTGCTCAGGCGATGCCACTCAAAGACCTGGAAACCAGCCTGATCCAGCAGGCCGTGCGTGACGCCCGGGGCAATGTCGCGGAAGCAGCACGCGCGCTGGGTATCAGCCGGGCCACGGTCTACCGCAAACTGTCAAGCAAAAAAGCCCGCTAGCCGTTTTGAAACGGGCGCAGACAGCTATCAATTAAATAGCATTTGCCGGACTTCAGGTCAGGGCCAGCACCAGCGCCGAAGGCTCCACTGTTGCCCAGACGGCCTGGCCTAGACGCAGCTTGCTCCCCGGCGGTGCAAAGCCCACCAGCTGCAAGCCACCCGCCAACTGCAGGGCCACTTCGTCCCCGCCCGCGGCGCGGGCAATGCGCGCCGCTGTGCCGGCAAGGGCATTGATCGGCGCGCCTCCTGATGCACCCGGCGCGCTGCCAGAAACCCCCACCGCCGTCGCCTTACAAAGTACCAGCACGGCCCGACCGGCTGCAAGACCCAGCAGCTCGCCGCTCTCCCGGGTAATGCGCGAGACCAGCAGAGTGCCATCGGCAAGCGCCACGGTCACCGAAACGACGCGGCCCACCGTACGCAGGTGCTGCACCTGGCCGGGCAACTGGTTACGCATGCTGGTGCGCAGAGCGAGCTGGCTGGCGACCGAGGCCACCGCCGAACCCGGAGCCAGGCGGGCCAAGGCCTGCGCCCGGGCGGCTTCGACGGCAGCCGCAGCCGCGATCAGTTGGCGCCCGGCATCCGTCAAACCGGCACCGCCACCGCCCGCGCCACCGACGGCGCGGTCCACCAGCGGCACGCCAGCCAGATTGGTCAGCGTATCCAGCGCCTGCCAGGCGGCCTTGTAACTCACGCCCGCGTCGCGTGCGGCCTGCGAGATGCTGCCGCTGCGCCCAATGCCGCGCAGGATGTCGATGCGCTTGTCCACGGCTGGCGGGCTGAGTGCGGCAGCGAGTTGCAAGGACTTTTTGGGCATGACGTCGAGCATACTCAGGCCGGCATGGCCTCGCAAGCCATCAAGTCCTCTAGCCCGTGATCTTGCTGCTACCATTCGCTATTCCATTTAAGAATAGCGATTTGCCATGGAAAAATCTGCCTTCAAGGCTCTCCTGGTCGGTATCTGCCTGGTGTTGGCCCATGCCGGTGCCAGCGCCCAGGAGCTGACGATCTCTGCGGCGGCCAGCCTGACCAATGCTTTCCAGTCGGTCGGGCAGGCGTTTGAAAAGGCCCGCCCGGGCAGCAAGCTCCATTTCAACTTCGCGGCTTCCGGCCCGCTGCTTGCGCAAATCCAACAGGGTGCCCCGGTCGACGTGTTCGCCAGCGCTGACCAGGCCACCATGGACAGGGCGGCGGGCGGCAACCTGCTGGCTGTCGACAGCCGCGCGGATTTCGCGGCCAACGCACTGGTACTGGTTGTACCTGCTTCCGCTGTGAGCGTGCCCCAGAACTTGCGCGAGTTGACCGGGCCCGCATTCAAGCGCATTGCAACCGGCACGCCCGCCGCCGTGCCAGCTGGTCGCTATACGGAAGAAGCTATGGCCCAAGCCGGTCTGACGGCCGATCTGCAGCCCAAATGGATCTACGGGGAAAGCGTGCGCCAGGTGCTCAACTATGTAGCACGGGGCGAGGTCGATGCAGGCTTTGTCTACCGCACTGACGCGATGATCGAAAAGGACAAGGTGCATGTCGTCCTGACGGTGCCCACCGGTTCGCGCGTGAGCTACCCCATCGCTGCCATCGCCGCCAGCAAGCAAGGCGCACTGGCGCGCGAGTTCATTGCCTTCGTGCGCGGGCCCCAGGGCCAGGCCATACTCGAACGGTTCGGCTTCAGCAGGCCCTGACGCAAAGCAAAGCTCGCCGTGTTCACCCCGCTCTGGCTCACGCTCAAAGTGGCGCTACTCGCAACGCTGTTTGCCGGTCTGGCGGGAATGGCCCTGGGCTGGTGGATGTCGCGGCGGCGCTTTGCCGGGCACAGTGTGGTCGATGCCGCGCTGATGCTGCCCATGGTGCTGCCGCCAACCGTGCTGGGCTATTACCTTCTGGTGCTGATCGGCCGCCGGGGATTGCTCGGGCAATACCTGGATGCCTGGTTCGGCATCAACCTGATCTTCACCTGGCAGGGCGCCGTGATTGCCGCGGCGATCGTCAGCCTACCCCTGGTCTACAAGGGCGCGCGCGCGGCGTTTGAAGATGTGGACCCGCGCTTTGCCCAAGCTGCGCGCACCCTGGGCGCCACCGAGTTGGAGGTGTTTGTGCGCGTGAGCCTGCCGCTGGCCGTGCGCGGCATCGCGTCCGGCCTGATGCTGGCCTTTGCGCGGGCCATGGGCGAGTTCGGTGCCACGCTGATGATCGCCGGCAATCTGCCGGGCAAGACACAGACCTTGTCCATCGCCGTCTACGAAGCGGTTCAGGCGGGCAATGACGCCCAAGCCCTGTGGCTCACCCTGGTGATCTCTGTGGTCTGCATCACGGTTCTTGTGATATCCAGCCGCCTGTTGCAGGCGAGGCACTAAGATGGTGTCCTCTGCGCAGCCGATTCTGGACGTCCGTCTGCAAATGCGCCTGCAGGCACCAGGCCGCGCGTTCGACCTCGACGTCGCATTCAGCAGCCACGCAGACCGCACCGCCCTGCTCGGGCCTTCGGGTGCTGGCAAGTCGCTCACACTGGCTGCGCTTGCCGGCCTGGAGCGACCCCACGCCGGGCATATCCGCATCGCAGGCCGTTGCCTGCTTGACACCGGCGCTGGCGTTGACCTGCCGGCCCGCGATCGGCGCATCGGCCTGGTGTTTCAGGACTACGCGCTGTTTCCCCACCTGAGCGTGCAGCAGAACATCCGCTTTGGGCTGCAAGGGCTGGGCCGCCGGGCCCTGCCGCAGGAACTGGAGCACGCCGATGCGCTGATGATGCAATTTGGCCTCGGGGCCCTGGCTGCGTCCCTGCCCCGCCACCTCTCGGGCGGCCAGCGCCAGCGTGTGGCTCTGGCCCGTGCGCTGGCAGTGCGGCCCACCCTGCTGCTGCTCGATGAACCCTTCAGCGCGCTGGACAGCGGGCTGCGCCAGCGGCTGCGCGAGGACATGGCCGCGCTGCTGCGCGACCTTCCCGTCCCGCTGGTTATCGTCTCCCACGACGAGCAGGATGTTGCCGCCCTGGCTCAGACCATTGTCCGCATCGATGGCGGACGGGTCATTTAGGGATCACCTGGTTTGTGCAAACACCGCGCGATTGGACCGGCGGCCACCATCACGACAATCCTGTCCCCTAGTTTGCCGCATTCGGAAAGAACAACTGCTCGCCCCCGACCTTGTAGCCGGCAATGACAGCTTGACCGGCGGGCGAGGTCACCCAGTCCATGAACTTTTGCGCCTCGGCCGCTTTTGCGTGCGGGAACTTGGCCGGGTTGACGACCATCACGCCATACTGGTTGAACAGCCGCTTGTCGCCCTCGACCAGGATGGCCAGATCCTGGCGGTTGCGAAAGCTCAGCCAGGTTCCGCGGTCCGCCAGCACATAGGCCCCGGTGCTGGCCGCGATGTTGAGCGCGGGACCCATCCCGCAACCGCATTCGCGGTAGCCAGCCCCTTTTTTGTCGGCCAGGCCCGCGATGGCCCAGTAGCGCAGTTCTGCCGTGTTGGTGCCACTCTTGTCGCCGCGCGAGAGATAGGGCGCATTGGCGGCAGCCAGGCGTTTCAGCGCCTCGACAATGTCACGCCCTTTCGCCCCGGCCGGGTCCGCCGCAGGCCCGATCAAAACAAAGTCGTTGTACATCACGGGCAAACGCTTGAGCGAATAACCCTCAGCCAGAAACTTCTCCTCAGCAGCCTGATCGTGCACAAAGACCACGTCCGCATCGCCGCGGCGTGCGGCGTCCAGCGCCTGGCCAGTGCCTAGGGCCACAACCTTAACGCTGACGCCCGAGGCCTTCGTGAACTGGGGAAGCAGGTAGGGAAACAGACCGGACTGCTCGGTCGAGGTGGTCGAAGCCATCACGATGCTGGGGCCTTCCGGCTGGGCAGATGCTACAGAAAATATAGCTGAAGACGCAATTGATAAAGCCACGGCAAGCCATTTTGCTTTTGAAAACATGCGGATGGGATCGGTTAAAGGTTGCGGACAAGTTTTTTGCGACCCCGATTCTCACCGATATGGCCGATCACTTTCTGGATCGGGCGCCGCCTGCTGCAGGGCGCGAACCCGCGGGGTGTGGCCGAGACGGAATCGACGGAACCGGATGGGCTCCCGGCGCAGGCCGGTATGCACCCGGCCGCTGCGGGCGCCCCCGATCACCCTCGCGCTGGGGCATATGCTGCCGCGGAGGCCCCACCCGGTATCCCGGGCCCCAACCACCATAGGCGCCGTAGTCACCCATCCAGGGGTCGTAGTAGTCAAAACCGACTTGCGGATTGGTGTTGTACCCGTAATCACCATCTGTCACGGCGCAACTGGACAGCGCAAGGGCGATGAGTCCGAACATGAGGGCTGTCGCTGCCCGGCGGGTTGGCAAGACGTTCATTTGGTGAGCTCCTTGCTTTGCTCATCCGGCCATTCAAGCAGCCCGAAAGGAGCACCCAGGGGGTCGGCAACGATGGCAACCTTGCCGCCGTGACGGTCCATACGCGGCTCCACCAGCACCCTGCCACCGAGGGAAATGACTTTGGCACTCATGGCCGCCACATCTTCGACATGGATGTAGTTCAGCCAATAGGGCCGGCCATCTGGCCGGTTGGATGGCAGGGGGTTGGCGCTTGCGCGGGCGTAGTTGTCGGAGGCCAGCATCAGATGCCTTGCGCCTTCATCGGCTGGCAGCTCAAAGACCTCATAGCCAAAAAGCGTCTGGTAAAAGCCGGCGTTCGCTTCCGGATCGGGGGTACTAAGCGAACTCCAGATCCATTCACCGGGATCAGCCATCTCGTCGGGGGGGTCGCCAGCGCTGGATGCCAGCACGGCAAAGACCGCGCCTTGGGGGTCCGCCAAGACGGCCTCCCGTCCACGGCCAGGAATCGTATGGGGAGCGAGCAGGACTTTGGCACCATGGGCAACGGCCAGGCTGCGGGCGGCATCCACATCGGCAACCGACAGGAAGGTCAACCAGCTCGATTGGCGGCGCTCACCGGAGGCGACGGCCTTGTGCAGGAGCCCGGCAACAAACTGGCCATCGAGGAAGGCCTCGGAATAGTCGTCGCCCCCAAGCTGGAGGTCGCGAAACCGCCAGCCGAACAGGCCGCCGTAAAAGCGCTTGGCGACAGCCAGGTCGGGCGTCACCAACTGGACAAGAACGACCTTGCCCACGTGGCGCTCCTTACTGACGGGTGCCACTAGCGCCGATGGCTGCAGAGGCTGGGCCTCCACGGTCGGGAGGGTCGACAGGGCAAGCGCCATCGCTGTCAGGGCGGTTGCGAGCACCTGACCGCTGCGTAGACGAATGCCATGCAGAAACGCGCGGGCTTGCATGGGGCCGAGTGCATTGCCGGCTGCAGATGGAGGTCTGGTGTGTTTCATGTGGCAGGTCTTCATTCCATGGACTTTGCAAAGCGGCGCGACGACTGTCTGTGCGATGGCAAACCCTGGCGCGGCCACCCCAACTGCCAGACAGATCCAATGTAGGCCCGTTGCCTGCTGGAGTGCCACGCCATTGTGCGGCATCATTACTCCCGATTCATAGAGCTTGAAAGGTTTTTCCATGCCCGGCGATCTGGAATTTCCACGGCTCCATGCAAGCCCTGGCGGTGACTCTGCTTTCGACACGGTG
>Ga0007834_1000054_pt1 | contig 48070 bp, 58 predicted proteins | sample CryBogCBE06Nov07_FD_71233 | JGI IMG/M metagenome (GOLD analysis project Ga0007834, IMG submission 71233) | Freshwater microbial communities from Crystal Bog, Wisconsin, USA - CBE06Nov07 | ecosystem: Environmental > Aquatic > Freshwater > Lake | place: Crystal Bog, Wisconsin, USA | collected...
TATCGGGAGGCGCGGCGGCAATCTCCGCAGCGTCTCTTCCGCTCCCCTCGGGCGCGGCTACGTCGGCTTTGCAGACCACGGGCAATTCCTATCTTTCGACTCTGGCCGGCGTTGTATCGGGAGGCGCAGCGGCAATCTCCGCAGCGTCCCTCCCGCTCCCCGCAGGCGCGGCGACGTCAGCCAATCAGGCGACTATGATCACCGCCATCAATCAGTTGCATACCGACTTGATTGCGCCGCTTCCTTCGGGAACCAATTTGATCGGGGCGGTCAACCTCGACATTGCCGGCGCGGCGGTCTCACAAACCAATCCGGCATATACGTCGCCTTCGACGGCTCAAGGTTCGACCACGGCCGGCCAATATGGCAACTTGACGCTTGCCGCCGTCACCACCGCCGCCCCGTCCTACACGACCGCTCAAAGTTCACCCTTGTCGCTCACCGTAGCGGGCGCGCTTCGTGGCGACATGTCGTCCTACGCGGGAACGGCCCTTACCGGCACCGTGACCGCCTATGGGACGGCTCCGTCCGGAAACGTGTTCGGCGTCAATGCGGCGATCACGCAGGGCACGCTGACGACCGTCAGCACAGTCACTTCGTTGTCGCAAATTGCGGGCTCCGTCCCGCAAATGAACATCGCCAACGGCTCGACCAACAAAGAAGTCGGCGTTTCGGTGGCGACCGCCATTTCGCAGACCGACGTGAGCGCGGGCGCTTTTGCTGGCGCGGGCAGGGTCAACGGTACGATCATCGCTTCGGCGGCCGGCTCGGGCGCGTGGGTATCGGCCGAAATTAACGTTTCGACCTTGACGCTCGGGACTGCGACAGCGGTCTTTGCGATTCTTCAGGAAAGCCGCGGCGGTTCCAATTTCTCGGACATTTGGACTTCTGATCCGATCACCACCACGAGCACTGTCTCCATGCCGGCGCTCCCTGTCGGCGGCCGGCGACGGTGGTCTTTCTTCTCTTGTGGCGGAACGTCCACCACCGTTACGGCCACAATCACCGCTCTCGAATTGCCCCCAATGGCCGCGCCTTTGGTGCGCCAGGCGCGCGACTTCTATGCGGCCACCAACCCGCTTGCCTCGATGTTCAATTCGACGGCGCTCACCGCCTCAAACTTTGTGCTCTCGACCCTCAACAGCGCGACGACGCCGCTTTATGTCGAAGGCACGAAACTCGTCACGGCTTTCATGATCCTAGCCGGCAGCCCGACCGTTACCACACAGCCCGTCGTGACGATGCAAGGTTCTATGGACGGGACTAACTGGTTTACGATCTCGGGTTCGACAATGACCGCGGCGGGGAATGGCATGTATGCCGCATCGGTAGCGAATACCGCTTTCAAGTGGGTCCGTCTTGCGGTCACGACGGCGGCGGCCTACTCCGCCGGCTCTTATACCATCTCGAATATTGGCGTAAACGCGGTGAACTGACAGCCGTATCGACAAGGCGGAAACTTCCCGCTAGTATGGCGCAAAGGTCTATCCGGCTCGAAGGCTCTGAACGATGACGCAAGCGATTCCCGCCTCCCTATTCGTCAGCGTTTCGCCCGGCGTGATCTCCGCCGGCGGATCGGCGCTCGACGTCGTCGGTCTCTTTCTCACCAACTCGACGCAAGTCCCCATCGGAACTGTGATCAGCTTCGCGTCGGCCGCCGCCGTCGGGACTTACTTCGGGCTGGCATCGGCGGAATACGCCGCGGCGGTGGTCTATTTCAACGGGTTCGACAATTCGCCCAAAAAGCCCGGCGCGGTCAAATTCGCCCAATACAACACTGTCGCGACATCCGGGTATGTGCGCGGCGGGGCGATCACCCTGGCGCAAGTCCAAGCGATCACCAGCGGCACGCTCTCGATCACGCCCGACGGTGGCGCGGTCAAAACGTCGAGCTCGCTGAACCTGTCAAGCGCGGTTTCGCTTTCGGCCGCGGCGGCGACAATCACGGCGGCCTTCACGTCTCCCGGCTTTGTCGTCACCTACGACAGCCTTTCCGGCGCATTCGTCGTTACGTCCAATTCAACCGGCTCGACAAGCTCCATCGTCGTCAGCGCGGGCGCGGTGGCCACCGCTCTTAACCTCACCGCGGCGACCGGCGCGGTCACTTCGCCAGGGGCGGCCGCAGCGACGCCGGGCGCATTCATGTCGGCGTTGACGACCATTTCGCAAGATTGGGTCAGCTTCAGCACGCTTTGGGAGCCGGTCACTTCAGACGGCCTGGCTTTCGCTAATTGGACAAGCGGGCAGAATAACCGATACGCGTTCGTCGCGTGGGATACCGACGCGCAAGCCTACGTCAATAACTCGACAACGTCTCTCGCCTATCTGGTCAAGGCGGCCAACGACTCGGGCACGATCCTCGTTTACAGCCCGACCAACCTCGCGCTCATGGCCGCGTTCATCATGGGCGCAATCGCAAGCCAAGACTTCACGGCGCTAAATGGCCGCGTGACTTTGGCTTTCCGTTCGCAATCCGGTCTCCCGGCCGACGTGTCGAGCCAGACCATCGCCGCGCAATTGACGCTCAACGGCTACAATTGGTATGGCGCTGTCGCCACCGCGAACCAGGGTTTTACGTTCCTGTCGAATGGCCAGATCAGCGGGGTCTTCCTGTGGGTCGATAGCTTCATCAACCAAATCTGGATGAATTCGGCTTTCCAATTGGCGTTGCTGTCTTTGATGACGGCCGTCGGAAATATCCCCTTCAACCCCGCCGGCCGCAATTTGATCGCTTCGGCGCTCAATGATCCGATCAACGCCGCGGTGCGCTTTGGCGCAATTCGGCCGGGGGTCACGCTGTCGGCTCTGCAAGTCGCGGAGGTGAACAACGCCGCTGGCTTTGACATCGCGACCACGATTCAAGCGCGCGGGTGGTATTTGCTGATCCCGGACGTCTCGGCTCAAGTGCGCGCGTCGCGCGGCCCGCAACCCATCACCTTCTGGTACACCGATGGCCAGTCGGTGCAGTCCATCGCCCTCGGATCGTTGGAGATTCAATAGTGGCCACCAATACGATCACAAGCGCCGACTGCACTTTCCTGATCACCATTGCGGGGCTGTTCACTTCGCCCGTGCAGCTTCAAGGCTTCGCCGCGGACCGGGCTTTCGAAACGGCGGCGGTGGACGTCGCAGAGCTTGTTATGGGCGTCGATGGCAACCTTTCCGCCGGATGGGTTCCCTACATTTGCCCCATGACCGTCTCAGTCATGCCTGACAGCTTGTCTTCGACGGTTTTCGAGTCGTGGGCGGAAGCGGAGGTTTCGGGCCGCGTCAAGCTTCGTGCGGATGGCGTTATCGACATCCCCGGCACGGGTCGGCGATACACGCTCACCAAGGGCTTCATGACCAATTACACGCCGATTCCGCCGGCCGCCCGCGTGCTGCAAGCCCGAAGCTTCGGCCTGTCGTGGAACCGCGTTTCGGCGGCCCCGCGCTGACGTGCGAAACAGTAAGGAAATAGTGATCCCGCTCGACGGGCGCGATCTCGGCAAACGGTTCAAGATTACCGAAATGCCGGCGAGCCAGGGCGAAGCGTGGGCGATCCGCGCGCTCACCGCAATGTGTCGCAGCAACGTGGAAATCCCCGAGAGCGTGATCTCCGCCGGATGGGGCGCAATAGCGTTCATGGGCCTTCGCGCCTTTCTGTCGGCTCCCTACGAAGACGTGGGGCCATTGCTGGCGGAAATGATGTCGTGCGTGCAATCGATCCAAGATGCGGGGGTTCGGCCCTTGATCGAAGACGACATCGAAGAGATTGCGACGCGGGCTTTTTTGCGTGACGAGGTGTTCAAGTTACACGCAAATTTTTCCTTGATCGACAGTCTGTTGACTGCCGCCGCAGCGATACCGGACACCGCCCCCGCTACGCCCGAGTCTTGAACGTCCCGGCGTCAATTGCCGCCGTGATCACCGCAAACCTCGCGACGCTCCATGAACTTGACACGGTCTATGGGGTAGCCGATCTTTACCGCCTGGTGGAGATTGCCACCGTCAACGCCTTCAACGAGTGGGTTGCGAGCAATGCCGACCGTCATTGACGCTTTCCTAGTCAAGCTCACGCTTGACGGTTCCGGCTTTGAAAAGGGTCGGAAGGAAAACGACAAATCGCGCAAAGAGCTCAAGGACGGATGGGACAAGACCGGGAAAGACCTGGCAAAGAGCAACCGTGAAATAGCCGACAGCTTCACCAAGATCAGCCGAAGCGCCGCCGGCGTGGTGGCCACGGTGGTGGGCGCTAATGGCCTGGCCGAATACATCGGCAAGACCGTCGTCCAGTTTTCCAACCTCGACCGGGCGGCCAAAGCGGCGGGGCTTAGCGTTTCGCAATTCCGGGCCTTCGGCGACGTCATCGCCAAAAACGGAGGCGACGCCAACGTGGCGCGCGGAAGTGTCGCCGGGCTCGCGTCGCAGCTTTACCAGTGGCGCACCTTTGGGACCGCCTCGACGGGGCTGATCACGGCGGCGCAACAGACGGGCATTCAGTCGGGCGACAACGCGCTAGGGGCCATCGACAAATTCGCCAAATGGGCACAGGGCCGCAATCCGCAAGAAGTCAGCGCGTTCGGCCAAATGCTCGGGCTGGACGAAGCGACTATCGATCAGGCGATGAAAGGCCAGGGCGCGTTGCGCGGGGCCATGTCGGACGCCATGAAAAACCAGCCGTCGCAAGACGCCGTGACCAAGGTTCGCGACCTGCAAAAATCGTGGGCGGACTTGACGCAGGCGGTAGTGGGCGACGCGAATGCGCTCCTAGCCGACTGGTCGCCGGCCATGTCTGGCGTGCTCAAGTTGGTCACGGAGGGCATTCAGAAATTCCCGGAGCTCACCAAAGCGATCCTCTTGGCCGGCGTCGCCGCGACGGGGCTAAGCGGCTTGGGAATGGTGCGTGGGCTTCTCGGGCTAGGCGGCGGTGCGGCCGCGGCCGGCGCGGGGGCGGCAACGGCTGGCGGAGGCATTGGATCGGCGCTTTTGGGCGCGGCGCTGTCTCCGCTCGGCGTGACGGCCGCGGCTGGCGCGATCATCGCCACGCCGACGCAGCTTGCAAACAGCGACCGACCGAACAACCTGGCCGCCCGGAAAGCGGCAATCCGCAATTACCTTTTGTCGCACAATGTCCCCGGATATGCCGTTGACGGCATCGTCGCCGGCATGATGGCGGAAAATGGCGGCCTCGATCCCGGAGCGACCAACCCCACGGCGGCCGGCGATGGATCGCACGCCCATGGGCTGCTGCAACTTACCGGCGCTCGACAGGCGGCATATCGCAAGGCGACCGGCAAAGACTGGGGGTCTTCGTCCATGACGGATCAACTCGCCTGGATGATCCAAGAATTCAACGGCCCGGAAAAACGCGCCTACGGTCGCATTCTCGGGGCCGGCAATGCGCAAGGGTCGATGGCCGCTTACGTCAAAGATTATATGCGTCCGGGCGAAGGCGAAGTCGCGGGCGACCTTATGCGGGGCAATCGCGCGCTCGGGGCCGGGTCGGCCGACGTCACGGTCAACACCGGCCCCGTGACCATCAACACGCAAGCGACCGACGCCGCGGGCATCGCCGCGGACTTCAACGCTGAAATGCTTCGACAGTCCATGGCCGCGCAAGCGAACACGGGGCAGACCCCGTGACCACATTCCCTAACATTCCGGACGTTCCTGGCGTTCCTCCGATTGCTCGCCAGGCTGGCGCGGCGCTCGACACGCTGTCGGGCCTTTTTACCGGCCAGGCGAACCTTTCCAACGGGAACCTCGCCGGCCTGGTGGTCGGCACGCTCAGCCAAGCTTCTGGCGTCGTCCAGACCATCACAGGCGCGCTTCGTGGCGTCGTGGACCTGAATACCTTCCAATTCTCTGGAAGCCTGTCGGGGCCGCTCTCTGGCACAATCAAGGGCATCCTGACGGCCACGTCTCTGGACGGGACCACCGGGACGCTTTCCGGAGCGCTTTCGGCATCGATCTCCAATATTGCGGGCAAGCTGACAAATGGCGTTTTGACGAGTGACGCGCCAAGCGCCATCAAATCGGCCGGCCCGCAATATTGGGGAATTTACGATCATGACGGTGCGCCGGTCATTGTCGTCGATTCGGTGGTTGAGCTCGACTTCCGCAAAGAAAGCGACATTCCCGAATACCCCGTCGAGAAAGGCGCGTTCGAAAGCTACAACAAGGTCGAGCGTCCCTACGAGGCGACAATCTCGATGAACAAGGGCGGATCGTCGGCAGAGCGCAAGGCGTTCCTCGACACGCTGGAAACGCTTCGCGCCTCGACCGACACTTACCAAGTCGTCATGCCCGAGAAGTCCTATCACCAAGCCTCGGTGGTGGACTATGATTTTGACCGGGCGTCGGACAAAGGCGCGGGGCTGATCACGGCGCGCGTGCGGCTCAAGGAAGTCCGGTCGGCCGCGCGTGCGGCCTTTACCCTAGTCAAGAGCGCAAGCGCGGCGGCCACGCAAGACACGGGCCAGGTGCAAACCCAAACGCCTACGAAAAGCCAGGCGGCCGCCATGGGGACGGGGCCACAATGACCGCTCAAATCATTCCCCTTGCCGCAACGCCCAATCAGACGCTCACCGTGCAGCTTGCCGGCCAGCAGACCCGAATTAACATTTATCAGAAGGGCGCAAGCCTTTTTGTTGATGTCTTCGTCAATGACGCGCCGATCACGCAGGGGCGCATCGCGCGCAATTCCTGCAAGCTCATTCGCGACGCGTATCTTGGTTTCATTGGCGACCTGTCTTTTTTCGACACTCAAGGCGTTGACGATCCCGCTTACACGGGCCTCGGAGCGCGGTGGATTCTGGCGTATCTGCCCCCGTCATGAGCCTGATCAAACGCAAAATCGACGTCACCATCACGCTTGGGACCGGCAGCTTCGGCGAAGACCCGGCCGGATCGGCAAACACCGTGACCCTTACCGGGCTCAAGGTCGCCGCATCGATCTCAAAAGGTTCGCTTCCGACGTTGGACCGGGCCAATATCCGCGTTTGGGGAATGTCGCTTTCCCTGCTCAACCAGTTGACCCGGCTCGGCAAGCCCTTGGCCGCCATCCGCGACAATACGATCAGCCTTTCCGCCGGCGACGACGTGTCGGGAATGTCGCAAGTTTTCACCGGCACGATCTACAGCGCATATGCCGATTTTGAAAACATGCCCAACGTCGCCTTGACTGTGTCGGCGCTCAACGGCCTGGTTGATCTCACAAAGCCCGTCGCGCCGGCGTCATTTCCCCAAGGCGGCGACGTGGCGACCATATGCGCTCAGATCGCCGCGGCCATGGGAAAGCCCTTTGTTAACCACGGGGTCACGGTGCGACTCGGGCCTAGCTATTTCCCCGGCACGTCAATTGACCAGCTTCGCAAGGTTTGCCGGGACGCCAATATCTTCGCGCTCACCAATGGCGGCCCTAATGGCGACGCGGTGGAAATCTGGCCGAAGGGTTCGGCTCGCGGCGGCCTGATCCCGGTCATTTCGCCCGAGACGGGCTTAGTGAAATATCCGCGCTTCAGTGATCAGGGCGTCGCCGTGACGACGCTCTACAATCCGGGACTGTCATTCAACGGCCAGTTTGAATTGCGATCATCCGTCACGCCGGCGAATAAGGTTTGGACCATATACGACCTGACCTATGAGCTTGAAAGCGAAACGCCGGGCGGCAAATGGTTCTGCAACATCGGTGGGAGGCTTGAAGCCCTATGAGCAATCAAGGCTACATCGGCCAGCAGCGTCCCGAATCGACGACGTCAGATTACGGCGTGCAAGAATTCATCATCTCGCAAATCATCAACCGGCTTGCGACGGCAACCCTGGCGGTGGTGAAAGAGGCGACGGCGACCCGCGTCGCGGTGCAACCGCTTGTCGCTCAAATCGACGGGCAGGGCAACACGACCGCGCACGGGACAATATACGACCTCCCGTTTTTTCGGCTTCAGGCCGGCGCGTCCGCCGTGATCATTGACCCGCAAGTCGGCGACATTGGTCTATGCCTGTTTTGTCATAACGACATTTCCGCCGTGAAGGCGACAAAAGCGCCAGGGCCGCCCGGATCGTTTCGTCGCTATGATTGGGCCGACGGCATCTATTTAGGCGGTTTGCTCAACGGTGCGGCGACACAATTTTTGCATCTGGCCGCGGATGGGGCATATTTGACCTCGACAGCCAAGGTCACGCTGACCGCTCCGGAGATTGACATTGTGGGACATCTTAAGGTGACGGGCGATCTCGACGTGTCGGGTTCGAGCGCGCTAGGCGGGGCCGGCGGCCTGGCGCTCAAACGTAGCGACGGGAGCAACGCCACCAAGGTCACGGGGGTTTGAATGCAAACGCTTCTGCTGGATCGCAATACGTGGGACTTGGTTCTCGACGTGCAAGGCAATATCGCTTTGGCGTCGGACCCTTACAGTGTCGCGCAAGACGTCGCGAGCGCGGTGCGCCTGTTCCTTGGCGAACTCTGGTATGACGCTGGCGAGGGCGTCCCCTATTTCGCGCAAGTGCTCGGGCAAAACACGCCGCTCGAATTGATCAAGCAACTGTTTGTCACGGCGGCGCTCACGGTTCCGGAAGTCATTTCGGCGCAAGTCTATTTCAATGCGATCAACAATCGCGGGCTGACCGGCCAAATTCAATTCTCGTACATGACCCCAAGCGCCGCCGCGTCGTCTCGCTTCGGTGGCGAAGTCGTGTGGGGCGTGCTAACTTTCGTTGGCACGCCCGAAGGCGTCATCACTTTCGTGGGTAGCAGCGGCCTACCCGTCATTTTCGTGGGCACAACATGACAACCAGCGTCCCCACAATCACTTTCGGAGCCAGCGGCTTCGTCGCGCCGGCGGAGTCGGCGATTCTGGCGGGCGTCCTGGCCGACTACAACACGGCCTTCGGGGGCAACCTCAACACTCAGCTAGACACGCCTCAAGGACAATTGGCGAGCTCGACGGCGGCCATCATTGCCGACGCAAACGACGCTTTCCTGACCATCGCCAACGGGATTGACCCGGCCTATGCGGACGGTCGCTTTCAGGACGCCATTGGCCGCATCTACTTTCTGACGCGCAACCCGGCAAGCTCGACCGTCGTCATCGGCACTTGCACCGGACTGCCTGGCGTCGTGATCCCCACGGGCGCGCTGGCCGTCGATACGGGCGGCAATCGCTATGCCGCGTCGGGGCCGGGAACGATAGGGGCCGGCGGCTCGGTCGATATTCAATTTGTCTGCACGGCCACCGGCGCGATCCCGTGCGCCGTCGGGGCGCTCTCGACGATCTATCAAGCCATTCCCGGATGGGACAGCGTTACCAATGCGACGGAAGGCGTGCTCGGTTCCGACGTGGAGGGGCGTGCGGCCTTCGAAGCGCGTCGAGAGCAAAGCGTAGCGGCCAATGCGCTAGGCTCCCTCCCGTCCATTCTCGGGGCCATACTGGCCGTCCCTGGCGTCCTCGACGCCTATGTCACGGAAAACGTGACGGCGGGTTCAATCTCCATTGGCGGGGTGAGCGTGGCGGCCCATTCCCTCTATGCGTCGGTGGCCGGCGGAACCGACCTCGACGTGGCAACGGCGATATGGTCGCGCAAGTCCGTCGGGTGCGCCTACAATGGCAACACCACCGTGACGGTCACGGACAGTCGGAGCGGCTATGCCGTCCCATACCCGACATATTCCGTCACTTTTGAGCGTCCGACGTCGCTCCCCATCAAATTCGGTTTGACGATCCGCAACAGCCCGGCGGTTCCCGGCGACTATCTCGACCAAATTCAGGACGCGATCATTGCCGCTTTTGCGGGCGATGACGGCGGCCCGCGGGCGCGAATTGGCTCAGAGATTTTGGCGCTTCGCTTTTTTCAACCCGTCGCAGCGCTCGGGGCCTGGGCTCAAATCATTAGCCTTCAGATCGGCACAAGCACTCCGTCAAGCACATACGTCGATGTTCCGATCAATCAAGTCCCCACAATCTCCGCAAGCGATATTGTTGTGGCGCTAGTCTGATCATGATTGACGTCGAGCAAACAATCATTTCGCAATACGGCGCAAGCCCTATTCTGAATCAATTGATCCAGAATATGAATGCTTACATAGACCCGTCCGCGAACATAAATAGTTTCTACAACATGGCGTGGAATGTGGACACGGCGGAAGGATGGGGCCTTGACGTATGGGGTCGCATCGTCGGCGTGTCGCGTGTCGTGCAAATCAGCCAGGTCTATCTAGGTTTCGGCGAGGCGGGGCGGTGGAACGCCTACGATTTTGGGGAAGGCATTTTCTACACGCCCGGCGCGGCGACGACCATCCCGCTTACGCTGGACGATTCGGCGTTCCGTCTGCTGATCCTAGCCAAAGCGCTGGCCAATATCTGCGTCGTGTCCGCGCCGTCGATTAATCAAATCTTGTTGAACCTGTTTCCCGGCCGGGGCAATTGCTACGTCGTGGACAACCTCGACATGACCTTCACTTTCAAATTTTTGTTCACGCTGTCGCTTGTTGAGCTCTTCATCGTGCAGAGCTCGGGAGCCCTTCCGCAACCCGCCGGCGTTTCGTTTAACGTCGTGACCCCATAGGTGAACCATGCAGTCCTCGGGCATTCCGGTCAAATTTGCTGCACCGTTCGCGCATAGCGCCGGCGGCGGATACATATCGACACCCGTCCCGGCCACAACGGGCGCTTCCGGGCGCGCGGCGCTGGACACAGGCTTTCCGCCCGTCTGCTTCACGCCAGCGGCCAGCGGGGGCATTCCGCCGGCCGGCAAGGACTTCAACGGGCTATTCTATCAAATCACGTCATGGGACCAATGGTTTGCGGCCGGCGGCCCGGTTCCCTTTGACTCGACCTTTGCCACGACCATCGGGGGCTACCCGAAGGGCGCGATCCTAATCGACAACAGCTATTCCTTCCTCTACCTCAACACGTCAGAGAACAACACGACGGACCCCAACGCCTCGGGCGCGGGCTGGACGGTGCTTAACGCGGTGGCGGATGGCAGCGTGACCACGGCCAAGCTTGCGGCGCACGCGGTCTCCAACGCCAAGCTCGCGCAAATGGCCGCGGCGACCCTCAAGGGCAACAATACCGGCGGCACGGCGGACGCGGCGGACCTCACCGTTTCGCAAGTCCTGGCGCTTCTCAACATTTCCGGAACGATCCCGAACCTCAATTCAGCAGGGCATATTCGGATTGGCGCTTTCTTGATCAATTTCGGAACGCTGCACGTCGGCAATATCACGGGGGCCGCAGGCAATGGCGGCTCGGTATCCTTTGACCAGGCATTCGGTTCTGGCACGCCGTATGTCTTTCCCATCGGTCGCAACCAGCCCCTCAATAGCACGAATGGCGCTTTTGCCGTCTATGTGCTCGACGGCAGCATAAGCACATCCGGATGCACTCTGTGGGCGCAGGAGTGGGGCACGCTGGTCCAAGACCTTTATATTGACTACATCGCCTTCGGTATGGCTTGACGGCGGTGCGTATAATACGATAGACGCTTTGGGCATGGAAAACACATGCCCCGAGTGTGGCGCTTCGTTCGCCCGCAAACACCATCGCCAGGTCTTTTGCACGCCCGCGCACAAGACACGCTTCTACAACGTCCAGTGCAAGCGGGGCGTCGTGATGGGGCCGCTTCTGGCCGTGTGGGCGCGCGGCCGTCGCAAGCCGACCGAACAGACCCGCTATGCCTTTGCGCAAATGTGCGCGCTCGAAAGCGAATGGGCGCGGGAAGACAAGGCGGCCGGCCGCAATCCGGCGCTTGTCGTGGCGATCAAACAAGAGCTCGGATGGATCGCGGCGGACCTTTAGTCCACCTTGCGATAGCGCCGACCGCGCCAACCCCCGGCGGCGCGAATCGGCCAATCGTGCGCCCACTCGGGCATGACCATCATGAGCCTTTCGAATTCCTCGATGCTCCCCGCGCCAATCGGCACCTCGCCGACGTTTTCGTCATAGACGTGCAGAACCATCGGATACCCGGCGAGACGCAATAGCTTGATGCTATGGCGCTGAATGTCATGTGCGGTGGCCTGGACGATATTTTCTGTCAGCCGGCCCCCATAGGTCTGCATCGTGACCCAACCCATGGGACCATATTGCGGGTTGCTGTTCCACGTGTTGTAGGTGATCGCATATTCGCTCGGATCACGTTGCGACGGGCTTAGGCGCGGATTGTGATAGGTAAGTTCGCGCCCCGACAAGAGCCGGATGATCAGCGCGTCGCCTCGCATATAGAATTTGATCCCGCGATAATCGAACGTCGCGCCAGGGTGCAGAATGGCTAGGATCGCCATGCCTTCGACGCCATAATACTCTTGCCGACGGTCACGATCCCACGGACGTCCGCGGTGCTGGCCGCCCCACATCTCGACAATTGCCGGCGACGCCTCGCGCCACGCCAGAATGTGGCCCTTGATCTCGTCTTCGGTGAACGTCCCGGAGTCATCGAACCGGAGCCAGGCGGCCAGCCAACCCCCAAAACCAAGCCCGAGCTCTGCCACCTTGCCGATCTTTTGCCGGTCAGGGTGATGCGCGCCGGTCCGCGCCTTGTGCTCAAGATACACATCGAGCGGTGTGCCCGTGATCTTGGACGCGCTCAAATAATAGATCGGGAGGTTGTCCCGGAATGCATCGATGCGCCATTGCTCGCCGGCCATCATGGCGATAACCACCGCCTCAATGGCGCTATAGTCCGACGCGATGAGCTCATAACCGTCGCGCGCCACGAAGAGTCCGCGGAGCACGCCCGAAATGCACAAGAGCGCATCGCCGAAATAGTGCTCGACTAGCTGAAGGTTCCGGCACGACATGACGTCAAGCACGGACTGGACATACTCCGGAGCCCATTTGCCCGGCTTGTTCTCGGCAATCGTCCCGCACCAGGGGCAAACTATGTGCCGTTCCGCAAAAGGGGCCTCACAGGCGACGCACAGACGCAGCGGAGGGCCTGCCTTGGGCAAGTTGAGGGGTTGAGGGCCTTCACCCGTCGGGCGGCCTGTACGGGCTCCGTGATGCTGGAGAAGGTCACGCAGGCGATCATCTCGACACGCCTGATTCTCCATCGCATAGAGCTTTTTGACGCTCGCCGATCCAAGTAGCTGGCGCACCTCAAGGACGCGCCTGGCGTCCGCCGGCATGAACGGATCGAGAAGGGCCGCATCCACCGCATCGGCGTCCATCGAGCGCATATGGACGCCTCGCGAACGCAACCAGCCCTGCAACTGCTGAAGTTGAGTCGGCTCGATCCCGCCGGTCAGGTCGCGAAGCTCCTGGCCATATTGCGCGTGCGCCTGTTCCAACACGGCGATACAGTCGCGCACGGCAGCGCGGTCGATTCCTAGCCCGCGGTGATTGATCTCCTGATCGATCCACCAGAACAGCAGTTCGTCGGGCGTCATTTCGGGCATACGGGTCGCGGCGCCGTCTTCGGCAATCACGTCCGTGTCGCAGTAGGCACAAAGCCGCTCGAAGTCGGCCGGATCGTCTTGCGGCCGGATGCGCGTCCGGGGGTCTTTCTTGGTCGGATCGCGCGGCATTGAGAATTTATCCAGTAGCCGCTTGCCGTCCTTGTCCTTGGGCACGGGAAGGCGCAACACCTCGGACAGATCGCCCAATGCGCCAGGGTATTGGTTGACGCGCGCCGTGGCCATGCTGCAGCGCTGTTGATAGGGATTGAGGGCCGGCCAGCCATGCCGGGGCGTAAGCACGTTCTCCCATATCAAGCGCTCAAACATGGCCTTATGCGATTCAATCGCTCCGCCCTGTTCGAGCCAGCGCATCAAGTCCGCCGGCGGCGGCTCGCCTGGACGCCAGCGCTTCACCTCTTGACCGGGCAGCATATACGAGGCGGTCAACACCTCCGTCGTCGGGTGCTCGCAATAGGCGGCGGTTCCTACCGCCCTGATCCCCTTATTGCGTGCGCCAGGGGGCGCGCCCCATTTGCCGCGCTCTTCGTCCCATATGAAACCAGCTTCGCTATAGGTCTCGACGTCAAAACGCGCGGCTAACATTCCATGTATGCCTCTATGAACCCCTGAGCTTGCGCGATGTTGATCGCGTTACCATAGCCGCGCAATCGTCCCACTCGGGCGGGAGCCCCATGAGCCAGCGGGAATGTGCCGGGTTCAACTGGCCGCCATTTTCCATCCCGGCAGAAGAGCCAGTCAGCATCTCGCCAGAGACCGTTAGTCGGGCCGAAGTTGCAAGGTTCGCCTGCCGCGGTAACTGGTCGAACCGTTCCGAACCGTCCGCTCTCGGCCTGATGTCCACCCCGCTGTCCTTCCAGTCTCTGGTGGTGGTGGTGACCCATCCCGCCAACGCCGCATCCGCCGGCAGCGCCCCGCCCGCTTGGTTCGGTCCCCCGTGCGACCCGTCCGTCGCCCTCGGCGTGTTCCACCCGGCCAGATGACAAGCCTGTCCTAGGGGAAGCCCCGCCCCGTTGCCATTCCCGTGCTTCGCCTTCAGCCGCTCCAGCCGCTGCATGTGCTTCTCGGGGTCCGCGAAAACGTTCATCGCCTGCGCGTCCGGCGTCGGCCACCCAATACAGTCGCTGTCGGATGTGCGGCGCGCCGAAGCCCGCAGCGCAGGTATCGACCGCCCCGAAGGCGTAACCCGCGCCTTCCATGTCAGCCGATACAAGGTCGAGCCAACCGAGGCCGTCCTTGCTCGCAACCTGTTCGCCAAACACGACTGGAGGACGGCACTCTCCGATGAGATGGAAGAACGCGGGCCAAAGGTGCCGCTCGTCATCAAACCCGCCGCCTTTGCCTGCCGCGCTGAAAGGTTGACAGGGGCAAGACCCGGTCCAGAGGGGCCTTTCGTCAGGCCAGCCAGCAAGACGCGCAGCAAGCGGCCATCCTCCGATTCCGGCGAAGAAATGGCATTGAGTGTAACCTTCAAGGTCATTGGGCTGAACGTCCACTATCGAGCGGCGATCCACGACGCCGAGCGGAAGGTGGCCGCAGCGGATCAGCGACTCAAGCCAATCCGCCGCGGCGTTGTCGAATTCATTGTAGTAGATCATGACGACGCGTAGGCCATCCCAATTGCGCACGCATAGATGATCAGGCCTAGAACGGCGGTGATCAGGGCGGCATCGACCGCCATCCAGAAAAACCGATTCATGCCTTGGGCCTCGCAATAAGGGTTTGCGCCACGCCGTCGCGCATTTCGTGCGCCTTGATCGTGGCTTTGACGGTGATGGCTCCGCGATCCCAACCTTTGGAGCCCTTGTAGACGATCACGTTGCCGTCGGCGTCGTGGCAAATGTTGACATAAAGGTTGCCGAACTCGCTGGCGAAAGTGAGGACGTTTTTGACCGTCAACGAGAAGTCCCGCCGCTCGCCCACAGAGCCCACGTGGCGGCTTGTCGCGGAGTCGTGAGCCTTTTGCTCGGCCCGGCGCGCATCGCGCTCCACGGCGTAGCCCTCGGCCTTGGCGAGCGCTTCCCGGAGCAATTGGGTAATGCGTTGCGACGGTGCGCCCCAATGCCCAAAACCCCGCTCGCATTCACGCCACAAGAAATTGCCGTAATCGCCTGTCGGCCAACGGACTTTGGCGGGGGCAGTCGTGCACGTGCAATGCGGCCGACCGTCAAGGCAGGCTTCGGAGTGATCAGGATAACCGTCGTCGCCCATGATGCATTGCGGCCCAAGAACCGATTGCGCGGCAAACTCGCCCTCCTGGCGATAATATGCAATGAGGCGCTTGCCGTCCGGATTGTCGGCCAGCCATTGCTTTGCGCGCTTGGCATTGGCTCGCATGTGAATGGAGTGCTTGACGGCGTTATCGTAGGCGTCGGGATACTCAATGTCGGCTCGCATTGCCCTGATCTCCTAAGTTGACGGGGCCATCATATTGACTTTGACGGCCCCGTCAATCTCATTCTAGCCCACGACGTAACCTTGCTCCACCAATTGCGCATGGGTCCAGCCTTGCGCGATGAACGCATCGTAAGTCGCGCCGGCGGCCTTGGCGGTCATTTGCGGACCAGCCGGCGGCGCGGGAGGGGCGACGGGCGGGATGTATCCGCCGTAGGGTTGCGGTGGTGCGACGGGTGGCCCTTGAACCGATATGACGAGCGGCTGATGCGGGATAGGCGGTGCGGCAATGGGCGGCGCAATAGCTACTTGCGGGGCATTAAGGTGCGCGACCGGCGATGGCATCGGACCCGACGCCACAGGGATATGCGATGCGCCAGGGGGAAGGGCCGCCGGCGCTCCGAAGGCTTCGTTGGCGTCTGGGCCGCTCACGATCTCCGGGCCATAGCCCGAGAGCTCCAAGAGCGACAGGTTGACATACAGCCCCGGCTTCTGGACGTCGCCATTGGGCTGAACGTTGCCATTGACCCGCACGTAATATCCGGTCTTGATCGCCTTCGCGTCATAAATTTGATCGGCCGGGTCATAGCGGCCAGCGTGAAAGCACTTGGGCGCGAAACCCGAGGTGAACCGCACGACCCAATGGCCCGCAAAGCCCTCGCGCGACGACCAGGGCTTGCCCGTCGTGTCGAACCCGTCGCCATCGATGATCTTCCACGCGAACGAAGGAAGGATGCACGGACCGCCGCCGGGGAACAGGTTGGGAAAGCCAGCCCGCGCCTCCGCGTCGAGAATCGCATAGAACGCCGGCCAGGCCGGATCGGTCTTGGCGAAGGCCACGGCCACGAACCATTGCGGCGACGGCTGGCCGGCGTTCGGCCCGGACTTGACGACGCGGAGATTACCCTTCTGATCCTTGGTTTGCGGCTCGAAGGGGGAGCCCTGGACCAATCGGCCCACGGGCGTGGTAAAGATGCTCGCCATTAGCTAAAAGCCTTCCTTGCTGAATTTGCATCGACCGGAACCAACGTTGTCCCCGCCGGCGGGCGTTCCGAAAAACCCTCCGTCGATACCCCGAGTTTGCGAGCTTGCGCCGGCGTGATCGGGACTTTCTTGATCAACTCGACGTCATAGGCTTGCGCGAGGAATTCCACCTCTGCAACTGACGCCGTCCATTTCTCCCGCCCCTGGCCGCCCGGACCCATGCCCCAAAAAGGGATGGATTGACCTTGGCGCAACAGCGCTTCGACCGTCGCCGACAACCCGGTTTCGAGCGCTTCGAGGCGCTTGATCGCGCCCCGGACGTGACGAAGCATGAGCCCCATCGCCGCCGGCGAGAGCTCCGCCGGAATGCTGTCCCCGCTCTGATCGAGCAAGACGTTCCCGACCCGCAACAGCGTCGGGCAATAGACCGCCGCACTGCAATCCGCGCATTGATCGCCCGTCCGCGTCGGCGCGTTGTGAACCTTGGCAATGTGCGCTGCTTCCTGCAACTGCTCAATCAGCGTCCATGCCTCATGGCCTAGCAGACGCCAAGTCTTGAGCGGACCGCCGGGCCGGAAGCAACGGGGCTGGAAAACGTTGAGGCTGATCTCCCAACCCTTCACGTCCGCCCGCGTCAACTCGCATCGCTCGACGATCCCGGCGACGTAAGCCAGGAGCACGGGGTTCCCCTCCGCCAGCACTTCACGGTGGCCGTATTTGTATTCAAACACCGTGATTTTATGGCGAGTGAAGTCCACGGAATAAAGATCGGGCCGCCCATCACAGTCCGGGTGAATGAGCCCCGGAGCGCTGATCGGCTGTTCGATGTTCCATTCGACGCCATCGGGCAAGACGCCGATGAGCTCGCATCCGTGCTCGATCATATCCGCGTCGATGGGCACGCCATTGGGCGCAATGTGACCCTCTGGCCAGTATGTCCCCTTGACGGCTTCCAGCGCCCAAAAATGCCCGGCCGTCCCCTCCCGTCGCGCCTCGCTGTCTCCCGTGCGAGGATAGGTTTTGCCCAACGCAAAACTACCCGCGCACCGCGACCATAGCCCGGCGTCGCTCATGGCGAGCGTGCCGGGCACAGGGAGATCGTAAACCGGCGTCACGATGCGTATGCGTCAATGACGGCGTTAAAGTCGGCGATCAGGTCCGTGCGCTGGATCAGGTCCGCAATTTTCTTGATCCCGACCGCGTCGCACGCTTGTGCCGTCTCGACCACAGTAAGCTTGCCCGAAGTCTGCAACGCGTTGACCTTTTTCATGATCTCCGGGAACGTCATGGGCGCGACGTCAGCGGGCGGCGGCGGCGGAGCAACCGGAGCCATCGGCGCAGGTGGAGGCGTAACCGGCAACTCGCCGGCCAGGGCTTCACGATCAATGAGCGGCTCGGGCTCGACCGGGGGCGCGGGCGGGTCGGACATGAGCGGCCCGGCATTGCCTTGAATTGCCCGAAGCTCCGCCTCGACCTTCACCTTCAGGCTCTCTTGGATATTCCGGCGAGCGCGCCACGTTCCGTCCGCATTGAGCGCGCGGCTCGATGAGTGAATGCGTTCGTCCCACGGAAAACCCGCGCTATCAACAGATGGGGCAGCGCCAGGGGTCACGGCAGGCGCGACAGGAATAGGAGCCAAAGGGGGCGACGATCCAAAGGCTTCGGCCGGGCTGACTTCGCGCACCGGTTCGACAGTGGCAACGATGCGCTCGGGCTCAAAAGTCTCGCCGCTATATCGATTCAGCCCCGTCTGCACGGCGTCAAGCGATACCGACGAAAGCAGGTAAGACAGCCCTTCGACATCGTCCGCCGTGAGCGACGCCGTGTCGAATTCAATTTTGATCCCCATGGGGTGATGCTCCAGATTAAGATTGACGCGACACGGTTAGAATGGAATGACGGACCCGTCAATCTAAATCATTCGGTGGTTCATGGCGCTTCGTCCCTACCAACTGACGCTGAAAAATGACGTTTATCAGGCGTGGAACCAGGGCGCGAAAAATGTCCTGATGCGTCTCGATACGGGCGGCGGGAAGACCGTGATCTTGTCCGAAATAGCGACGGAAGTCCCCGGCCCGTGGGCGATCATCGCTCACCGTCATGAGCTTGTCGGACAATTGTCCATCGCGCTTGCCCGTAACGGCGTCCATCACGACCTGATCGCCAGCGAGACGACCATTCGCGCTATCGTGGCCGACCATGTGGCGCTCTTCGGGCGCTCATTCTACCGGCCAGGTGCGCCGGCGCGGGTGGCGTCGGTCGATACCTTGGTCAAACGCAAAGACCTCGGGCCATGGGCGAGCCAGGTGCGCGGCTGGATCACGGACGAAGGGCATCACGTCGTGGACGGCAACAAATGGCATACCGCTTTGCAGATGTTCACGCATCAGGATTGTCGCGGGCTCTTGCCGACCGCCACGCCAGGCCGGGCCGATGGGAAGGGCCTTGGGCGTCACGCGGACGGTGTGGCGGATGTCATGGTCCAAGGGCCGCCGATGCGCTGGCTTATCGAACAGGGCTTCCTGACCGACTACCGGATCATTTGCGCGACTACCGACATGCAATTGCTTGAGGAACAGGCGAGTGCGTCGGGAGACTGGTCAACGGCCACGCTTCGCAAAGCGGCTCGGGAAAGCTCTATCGTGGGCGACGTGGTCAAGTCCTATTTGCGATGGGGCGCGGGGCGGCTTGGCGTGACCTTTGCGCCCGACACGGAGACGGCGGCGGAGATAACGCAAGCCTACCAGGCGGCGGGCGTGGCGGCGGGCCTTGTGACCGGCAAGACCGATCCGACATTCCGGCGGCAGATCATCCGCAACTTCTCCGAACGGCGCATCAATCAGCTAGTCGTGGTGGACATCGTCAGCGAGGGCTTCGACCTTCCGGCTATCGAGGTGGCCAGCTTCGCGCGCAAGACGCTGTCGCTCGCAACCTACATGCAGCAATTCGGCCGCGCATTGCGCATCCTTGAAGGCAAAGATCGTGCAACCATCATCGACCACGTCGGAAATTTCCTCTTCCACGGACCGCCCGACCGGGAACGGCCATGGACCCTGGACGCCCGCGCCGGGCGCTCAGAGCGACCTGATGACGAAATTCCGCTATCCGTATGCCTACACTGTTACGCTCCCTATGAGCGCTTTTATCGGTCCTGTCCTCATTGTGGGTTGTCTCCCCCGCCTCCCGTGGGTCGCTCCGCCCCGGCCATGGTAGACGGCGACCTGATGGAGCTCGACGCCGAAACCCTGGCCGCACTCCGCGGCGCGGTGGTCGAAGCCAATTTGTCGGTTGACGAATACCGGCACAAGATCGCCGCGACCGGGCTGCACACAATAGGCGTCATGACCAACGTCAAGCGCCATGCCGAAAAGCTCGAATTGCGCGACCGGCTTCGGGACGCGATGGAGCGACGCGGCGGCGTGCTCAAGGCGCGCGGGCTCACCGATGCGGAGATGCAGCGCGAATTTTACCTACGGTTCGGGGTCACGGTGCTCGAAGCTTTCACCCTCAACCGGGCGGATACGGAAAAGCTATTGACTAAGGTTGACGGCGCGGTCAATCTCACATGATGACACGCGAAGACGCCCTATTAGCCCGGATCGCAGAGCTCGAAGCGGAGCTCGCCGAATGGCGCGCTTATGACGCCCAAGAGCGGCGCGAGCGTGACGACGTGGACCTGCTCCACCGTTTGAAAAAACGCCTCGGGTTGCGTCCGACGCCGGCCAGGATTGCGCTGATGCTCTATGAGGCGAATGGCCAGCCGGTTCATTCGGAGAAACTTCGGATCAACCGACTCAAGCCCGGCAAAAATATGCCCGACGATACGCGGATGAGCGAAGACAAGAATGTTTCGGTGGCAATTGTCCACACTCGCCGGGTTTTGGGCAGCTCCGCGATAGAAACCGTATGGGGCTATGGATACAAAATGTCGCCCCTGGGGCTGGAAAAGATGAAAGGGGCGCTTGGGGATGAACGCTAAACAGCATTGGGACAAGATAGAGCGACAAGCGCTTCAATCTTTCCATAGCGGCAAAGAGGGCATCCGGGACGGAGGCTTTCTCTACGCCTATCACCGTGAGCGGCTTTACGACACGAACACTTCGCTACATTGGGTCACGTGCGCCCGCGTGATCATGTGGCACGCGCTGATTGAAGAGGACCGCACCGATCCGAAATTGGCGTTGCGCATCGGCCGGATATGGGCGCGGTGCAATGACCGGGTATTGCCGAAGCTGACGCGGGAAGGATATGAGCATTATCAAATTTATGACGCGGAAGAATTGCCGGGCTCTTTTACTTTTCGCACACGAAATCAATCCGGACTTGAATACATTTATTGTCAAGGCATTGTCGTATGGAGTCGGCTATGCGTCGGCTGATTGTTTGCGGTGGTCGGGCTTTCTTTCAACGCGACATTGTTGACGAAGCTCTGGATTATTTCCTTCGCGCCTACGGGGTCTTTGAGATCGTGGAGGGCGGTGCGACGGGAGCCGACACGCTGGCGCGGCAATGGGCGCGACGCAACGGCATATCCGTCATGACGATCCCGGCGCAATGGGCCAAATATGGCCGCGCCGCCGGCCCGTTGCGCAATGAGGCGATGGCCAAGCTCCCCGGCGTGACCGACGTCCTGGCGTTTCCCGGCGGCACGGGCACGCAGAACATGATTGAAGTGGCCACCGTTGCGGGGCTGCATGTGTGGAGGGCCAGGGCATGACCCGGCGAGAACAAATTGCGCGGATATTGGCCGAACACTATTTCGAATTGCTAGAGATGACGATCAGGGCCGGGTCAACGTGGGCTCAACTCTGCAAATTTTGGTCCGTAAATATGCGCATGGTGCAAGACGCTTATGACAAGGCGGACGAAATCCTTGCCGTTGCTTGTTCGCCTGTCGATAACAACGAAATCGATACTGTCTGCGATATTCTCAACGCTCGCGACTGGTATATTGACGCGCCCGACGTAGTCACCGATCTATCGGAAGCCGTTGACGACTTATTGAAGCGGAGGGCCACGACGTGAACCTGACTGAATGGGCGATACGCCACGGCGTGAGCGCGGCGGCCCTGGCTGATCTCCGCGCCGGCCTCGGGCTCGATGCGTTGCCCGTCGATACCGGGCACTCGGAAAGCTATGTGCAAACGTCGGTGCGGCTGGAGGCTGTCGGCAAAGGCGTGACCCTCTGGCGCAACAATGTGGGCGTGCTCGAAGACGTGACCGGGCGGCCCGTGCGCTACGGCCTGGCCAATGACTCCAAGGCGCTCAACATGCGGCTTAAGTCCGCGGACCTGATCGGTTGGCGGCCCATCGTGATCACGCCCAAGCTGATCGGCGTCACCATCGCGCAATTCGTCTCCCGCGAGTGCAAGCCGGCTGGCTGGCGCTACTCAGGCACGGACCGCGAGCGCGCACAGTTGGCCTGGGCTTCACTGGTTGCCGCATCGGGCGGCGACGCTAGGTTTGCAACTAGACCCGGAACGTTATAACTATGACGACCCCGTCAAAGCCAGGAGGGCGAAAGTTGACACGCGAAGAGATGCTTAAGGCGAACCGGGCGGCGCGAGATAGGCGCGTGCTGGCCGCCGCGGTGACATGCGCGCAAAGATGCGGGCTGTTCGGAATGACCAGGGCCGACATTGCAGTGGAAGCCGGCGTATCCGTCGGCACTGTCTCCGGGGCCTTTGACGGCATGGAGGCGCTTCGCGAGCGGGTCTTGCGTCATGCGATCACTCATGAGACGCTTCCGATCCTGGCCGACGCGCTGGCCAATCGCCACCCCGTCGCCCAAGCCCTTCCCCCGGAGCTCAAGGCTCGCGCCGTAGCCTAAAGGGCTCACCGCATGGATGCGTTACCGCCAGCACTCCGCGCCATCGCGGGGAGTGAACAATTCGTCACGTGGGTAGCTCTGCCCAACCCGGAACAGCCGGGCAAATTCTCTAAATTCCCCTGCAACTGGCAGACGGGGGACATCGTCAACGCGCACGACCCGGCCAATTGGACGAATGCCGGCGTTGCTTGCGCCACGCACGCGCTGCACTCGCGCGGCTATGGGACCGGCGTCGGCTTTGTGCTCACCGAGGCGGACCCATTCTTTTTCCTCGACATCGACGGCGCGCTTCGATCCGACAACCAATGGAGCGCGCTCGCGACGCAGCTTTGCGCTTCGTTCCCTGGCGCATATGTCGAAGTGAGCCATAGCGGCAAGGGGCTGCACATCATGGGCCGCGGCGTGATCCCCGCCGGCCTGTCCACGCGCAACAAGGAGCTTGGTTTAGAATTATACGATAAGCTCCGTTTTGTGGCGCTGACCGGATACGCGGCGCAAGGCGACATAGGACTAGACTTCCAGCCTCAACTTGACGCCCTGGCTCCCCACTATTTCACCCCCGCCGTCTCCGTCCAGCGCGGCGAGTGGACCACGGAGCCCGTGGCGGAATGGGCCGGCCCGGAAGACGATGGCGATCTAGTGCGCCTGGCGCTCATGGCGAGCGACAAGAGCGCGGCGGGGGCCTTCGGCGGCAAGATGACATTCCGCCAGCTATGGCAAGGCGACGTTCCCGAGGACATGCGCTCCGAAGCCGACCAGACGCTTGCCAACCACCTCGCATTCTGGACCGGCAAGAATTGTGAGCGCATGGAGCGGCTGATGCGCGGCTCGGGCCTGTTGCGGGCCAAATGGGACGCGCCTGGCCACCGTGATTATCTTGAGCGGACCATCCGCAACGCCATCGGCTTCGTCGCTCAAGTGGCCACGGGGTCACGCAAGCAGGTTGCGGCGGTGGTGACTGGCGATCCAACCGACCCTGACGATAAGAGCGCGGCGACGCTTCGGCCCCTGGCGCTGGAGTTTCTGGACCCGGTCGCACAGATTAAGCATTTCGAAGGATGCGCGTTCGTCATTGACGAGACGGAAATCTACTCGACGCAGCACAACCAGCTTTTCAACAAGGCGCAATTCGACGTGGTCTTCGGCGGCCATATGTTCCTGATGGACCCCAACGGGCAAAAGAAGGTCGACAGCGCGTTCGACGCTTTCACCAAGTCCCGCGTCAACGTCCCGACCATAGCCGACAGCACGTGCTTCCGGCCCGAACATCCGCCCGGCGCGATCATCCGCGAGGGCAAATGGAAACTGGTCAATACCTACAGCCCGCATGAATACGAGACGGCAGAGGGCGATGTCTCGCGCATCTTTGGGCCTGACGGGCTCATGGCTCGCCAACTGCCTGACCCTAGAGATCGCGCGATCCTGACCAATTACCTGGCGTATTGCGCTCAGAACATAGGGCACAAAGCGCAATGGTGGCCCGTGCTGCAAGGCACCAAGGGCAACGGTAAGACCTTCTGGGCGAGAGCTCTGCGACACATCCACGGCCCGGTCTATACTCACGTCCCCAACGTGGCCGCGCTCGCCAAAGACGGCATGAAGTTCAATTCGTGGGTCGAGCGTCACACGCTCCTGATTTTCGAGGAAGTCGCCCTGTCACATCGGCGGGAATTCATGGAAGAGATGAAACCGCTAATCACAAACGAAATGCTGGCCATCGAGCGCAAGGGCGTCGATCAGAAGACCACCGACAACCGATGCAATGGATTCATCTGCACCAATTTCCGCGACGGCGTCCCGGTCGATGATGATGAGCGACGCTATGCGGTCTTTTTCACCGCGCAACAAATGTCGAGCGATATTCTCCATTGGCGGATGGACGGCAATTATTTCCCCGATCTCTATGACTGGTTTCGCGGGCATGGGGCCTATCACGGGCAAACGCCAGGGGCGCACATGATCGCCCATTTCCTACGACACTTCGCGATGGATGACGCTCTGAACCCCGCCAAGGGCGCGGCCCGTGCGCCGGCCACCAGCAGCACGCGCGCCGCCGTAGAAGCTTCCCTCGGGCGTGCAGAGCAAGAGGTGCTGGAAGCCATAGGGGAGGGCCGGCCGGGCTTCTGTGGCGGATGGGTATCGTCACGCTATCTAGACACGCTCATGGACGTGATCCGCGCGCCTGTGCCGCGCAACAAACGCCGCGAGATGATGCAGCGCCTCGGATACGATTGGCATCCGGCGCTCGACCAGGGCCGCACAATCCGGCCCGTCATGCCCGACAACGCCAAGCCGCGGCTCTACATCAAAACCGGCCATCTGGCGCTAAATCTCCAAGGGGCGAAGGCTGTCGAGGACGCATACACGAAGGCGAACACGGTTGACCGTGCCGTCAATCTCAATCTATAATTATGGGGAAATTACAGCAAGGGAGCTATAATTATGGAATATCGCTCGGAATACCGAATTTGGCGCGACGAAATTATGGAAGGGCCGAAACGATTATCTATAATTCGTAAGCTATTGAATTGGTTGATGAAAATATAATCCCCGTATCTCCCCGTATGGCCAACCATACGGGGATTTTTATTGTTCAATGTTTTCAATGTGATATGCGTATATTTTCCCCGTATGAATCGTCAGGGGTATTATACGGGGAAACGTTGCCGCATAAGGGTTTGCGGCCCCTCAAAATGGCTCGACCGTCAGAATTACACAGGCACATGCAGGCGTGCGTGCGCGCGTGTGCGCACATACACCCGCCCGTGAGATACACCCTGACGGAATCAGGTTGTATTTTCTCGCAAAGCCTTGTGGAATAACGTTTCCCCGTATTTTACCCCGTATCGATTCCCGTATCGATTCTGACGTGGCCCGTATGAATCGTTCGGGCAATTGTGGCAAACATGATTCAGGGTTGTATTTGACCGTGACCCCTTTGAGGGCTATTGTCAAGCCATGGCCCTGACACATGCCCGTGAGAAATTTGCGCAGCACTACGCCGCCAATCAGAATTTGAGCGGGGCCTATCGCTATGCCTACCGCGTGACCCCCGGCACGAAATCCGCGTCGATTCAGAACCAGGCGCGCAAGCTGTTAAACGATCCGGACATCAAAGCTCGGGTCGAGGAATTGGTTCAAGCCGCGGCTATCGAGTTTTCGCCTGACGTCCCGTTCGCCCGCATCTGCAATTTTCTGGAACAGCGCATCTTTGCCGATCCGGCGGAGCTCACCGCGGTGCGCGTCGGCTGTTGCCGATACTGCTGGGGTGAGGATCATAAATTCCAGTGGCGCGAGCGTGAATTTATTCAGCGCTGCGATGAAGCCGAACGCCTCTCCGTGCCGCTTCCCGATTTTGGCGGCGGCTTCGGTTTCGAGGCGCATCGGGAGCCAAACGAGGATTGCCCGGAATGTGGCGGCGAGGGTCAGCCCCGCACGCACCTTGCGCCGACGGATGGATTGTCGCCGCAGGGCCGCGCGCTCTTTGCCGGCGTCAAGCAGACGCAACACGGCATCGAGGTCCAGACGCACGACCAGCTAAAGGCGCTCGACCTGTATTGCCAAATTCGGGGGCTGAAGGACGGCAAGCTGTCTGTCTCGGGCGTGCTCGACGTCGTGTCGCGCCAGGTGACGTTGCCGGCTAACGATCCGGCCGAAGCCGAACGCATCTACCGCGAAATGGCCACGGGGCGGGCTTGACGCAAGTGCGGGCTTGTGTGCGTATATCCCGACCCTTTTGCGCTGGACCTGTCGCCCCATGAACGCCGCCACGCCTCGCATCGACGCCCTTTGCAACTCGCAAGAAAATACTCCATATTCGGGGCACTTGAAGGTTGTGGGGGGTATCGACGTGTCTGACGTGCCATCTGTTCGGGCGAATGACGCGGCCCTCGAATTGCTTCGAGAAATGGCCGGCGAGCTTCGTGTTGTTCGGGCGGACATCACTGAAGCCAAGATCAAACTTGCGCGCATTGACGGTCAGGATCACGCTAAGCAGATCGAGGACGTGCGCGACCGGCTGGACGAGATGGGACGGCACGTTGACGACATTCGGGGGCGCATCGCCGTGCTCGAAACCGAACGCAAGCCCGGTCGCTGGCTCGCTGGCGAGAGCGTCAAGTTTCTTCTGCAACTCGCCGCCGGCGCTGGCGTCCTGGCCGTCGGCGTCGCTTTGGGGCATTCGAAATGACCGACTTCACGCCACCGTCGCCGCCCCCTGTCCCGGACATCGTCGAACAAATTTTGGGCGCTGTCGCTCGCCACGGGCTTACTACCGTCGCGGGCTTCCTTGCGTCAAACGGGCTGTTGACCAAGGATCAGACCGGCGAGTTTATCCAACTCGGGCTGGCCCTGACGCTTGGGCTTTCCGGGCTCGCATGGTCCTGGCTCCAAAAAGGTCACGCGCACCTTGCGCTTCTTCAGGCGATTCATTGCGAACCGCCCGGCAAGATCACCAATGGACAATGAGACGGCCCTTGCCGCCGTCATTGCGGACGAGGCGAGCAATCAGCCCCACGTCGGCAAAGTAGCTGTCGGGCGCGTGATCCAGAACCGGACGCGCCTTCACTTCATGAGCGACGGCACGATCATGGGGACGATCCTTCAACCCATGCAATTCTCGGGCCTGTGGTGCGACTTCACAAATGGCCATTATGGCCGGGTCATTTTCACGCACGACGCCGCAGCGGCTCGCCTGGCGTCCAAGGCGACCAACTACGCCAAGTCTCCGGGCAACTGGATGGACTGCCTCCTAGCCGCACGCCAGGCGCTTGGCGAAGCGTCCTTCGTCACCAACGAGCCGGGCTATGCGTCCCTCACTGACGAGACGGTCAATTATCTCAATCCGAAGGTGGTTCACCCCTTGCCAGCGTGGGCCAGCGCGGACAAGCTCGACGCGGTCATCTATGACCATAGCTTCTATCATCGATAGGATCGTCAACATGAAACGGATGCTAGTCGCCCTCGCCATGTGCGGGGCGCTCGCGTCATGCGCCACGGAGCCAACCACCGTGACCATCGCGCGGGCCGAATATGCTTACGAGCTCACCTACAACACCGCGGCGACCAGCTATCTGGCCGCCGTCAAGAACGGGGCGCTCACCGGAACGAGGAAAGACCAATGCCGGCAACTTCTGACCCAAGCGTATCAAACCGTTCTGGCCGCACGCGCCGCGGAAGCAGTGGGGGACAGTCCGACGGTGGCGACCAAGGCGGCGGCCCTGGCGTCGCTTCTGTCGCAGATCGCGGAGCTATCCAAGTGACGGCCGCGCAAGCCATCCAGGCGCTTCAAACGGGCGTCGCCCTGCTGGACGCTCTCGCCCCGCTCGCCGGCGTGTCGTCGGTCAAGATCGCCGATGAGCTCGCATCTATCGGAACGGCGCTGTTGACCAGTCTGGACAGCGCGGACGCAGCGACCGCCATCGCAACGCACGACCTGGCCGTCATTCGCGATCTTGCTGCACATTTGCAGTCACGCAACGACGCGCTTGCGCAAGAGATCGCCGCAAGCTAGTCTTTCCGGGCTACGCGTTCGCCAGGAGCCTTGTTGACCTTAACGCCCTCGCATCATCGCCCCGATGCGGGGGCGTTTTGTATTGACGGCCCCGTCATTGTTGCGGCAAGGTGCGCCGGTCAACAAGAGGGCGACGATATGAAACGCATTCCGGTCACCATCAAGATCAAGGTGCGCGCCCGTCGCGCTGGCTCGCACTCGATCACTCCCGAGGTCGCCTACGTTTGGCGCGAAGGGTCACGCTTCGCCGTGGGAAAAGCACGCAAGTCGGACGACGGATATTCGGCCTGGCATATCGGCTCGGGTCTGCACGTCAATTCGGTTTTCCCGCCGCGCGGCATTCACACGCTTGCGCCGGCGCTCGAAACGTTCAAGGCGTGGGAGACGGAAATTCCCGAAGAGGATTGGGCACCGTTCGATAAGGTCGCCTTTGGGGACTATCTTGTCCCCGGCCCGGACACGACCCGCGTCGCCAACCTGATGCGTCAGATCGCCGCGAGGGTCGCGCCATGATCGAATGCGAATATTGCACCGGGTCGCGCTGGCTCGCCGACAACCCCGGCATGGGGGAATGCGCGTGCGTCAACCGCGACAATGTGGTCAAAATGACGAACGACTATGCGTGCCTCGAACACCAGATCGACGCGCAAACCAGCGAGCTCGAAGAGCTCACCACCGCCATGCAAGACGCGCTCGACGCTCTCCGCGCTTACTTCGTCTCCATCGGCTGGCCGTCTCACCCCGTCCGGATCAACGATCAGAACCTTTCGGACGCCTACACCAAATTGGACATTTTTGAATGAGCTTCGACCAAGCCTATTACGAACGGATGCGCCTGGCGATCATGCGGGCCATTGCGGACACCAGCGAAACCGAGATTAATGGCGAACCCGTGCGCTTCATGCAGACCGCAGAGATCGGAGCGGCATGTCTCGACGTCGCGGCATTTTTCACCAGCCAAGGGGCCAGCGTCGAAACAGAGCGCGGCTTGCGCCAGACCGTTGACGCAATGGGCAACAGGCTCAAAAGCAACATTCGGGCTTTCCGCGACAACGATACGATGATGGCGTTAGGGGGCAGGGCATGAAGGTAGACACGACAGCCGCGCATCGAGCGCTTATGGACGATCTCAAAACCGCGTTGGGCAAACACTCGCATTTAAGCCCGCCGGAAATGCTGGCAATTACGGCTCAGCTAGTGGGCAACCTGATCGCTCTTCAAGACCAGACGAAACACACGTCCGAAGCCTGTATGCGTCTGGTGGAGAAGAATATCGAAATCGGCAACGCCGCCTGCATTGAAACGCTTTTGGGTAAAACGGAGGGCAAGGCATGAGCGCGAACATGGACGAAACCAAATTCGAGCCCGGCACGTTTGACGTGATCCGAATGCATTCTCCGGAAATTGGGTTGCTTTCGTCTATCGCGGTGAGCCTGAAGCGCATCGCCGACGCGACCGAGCGCGAGGAAGTGACCGGCGAGCCTCACGCCGACGAATGACCTTCGATTGGCTAAATCCCGACTATGTGCCGATCTTTCAGGAACGGGCCGACCGGCTGGCCTGGCTCCGGGCCGACAAGTCGCGCGTTGACGCGCTGAAGCGCTACTACCGTGACCATCCCGCGGACTTCATCAACGATTGGGGCATGACGTTCGACCCCCGCAACCCCGAGATCGGATTGCCTGCGACGATCCCCTTTCTCTTGTTCGACAAGCAGCGGGAATGGGTCGAAGAGACGATTTACCTTTGGAAACATCGCGAACGGGGCATAAGCGAGAAGAGTCGGGATTGCGGGCTTTCCTGGCTGGCCGTCGCCACGGGCTGCACGCTCTGCCTGTTCAATGACGGGCTGAATATCGGCTACGGGTCACGCAAGGAAGAGTATGTCGATAAGCTCGACAGCCCGAAAAGCCTCTTCTGGAAACTGCGAATGTTTCGACGCCTGTTGCCCATCGAATTCAACGGCGGTTTCGACCTGAAAGCCGACGCGCCCCATATGCGCATGAATTTCCGGGAGACGGGCAGTTACATCACGGGGGAAGCCGGCGACGGCGTGGGGCGAGGCGACCGGGCATCAATCTATTTCGTGGACGAATTTGCGTTTTTCGAGCGGCCGCAACTGGTCGAAGCGTCGCTCTCGATGACGACCAATTGCCGTATCGACATATCGTCGGTGAACGGCCGGGCCAATCCTTTCGCGGAAAACCGCCATAGCGGCAAACATCGCGTCTTTATTTTCGATTGGCGCGACGATCCCCGCAAAACCCAAGAATGGTATGACCGCCAGAAAGAGACGCTCGATCCCGTCGTGCTGGCCCAAGAGGTGGACCGGGACTATAGCGCGTCCGTCGAGGGCGTCTTGATCCCAAGCGCGTGGGTCGAAGCGGCCATCGACGCGCACGCCAAGCTAGGCATCGCGCCGGCGGGGCGCTTCGTGGGCGGCTTCGACGTGGCGGACGAGGGCCGGGATATGTGCGCCTATGCGGTGCGCCAGGGCGTTGAGCTCCTGCATCTGGACGAATGGAGCGGCAAAGGCTCCGATACGCTGGGCAGCACTCAGCGCGTCGCGGAGACGCATGAAGCGATGGGCGTCGAGGAAACCCGGTTCGACGCGGACGGCGTGGGCGCGAGCGTGCGGAGCGACGCCAGGGTGATCAACGAACGGCGCGTCGAGACGGGCCGGGCGGGCTTGCACTTCATGCCTTACCGCGGGAGTGCGGGCGTTTATCGCCCCCGCGCGCAAGATGAGCCTGGCCGCTTCAACGAGGATTTTTTCAAGAATCGCAAGGCGCAAGACTGGTGGAATTTGCGCCGTCGGTTCCGGGCGACTTATCGCGCCGTCAACGGCGTGGCCGGGTGGGAGCCCGACGAGATAATCTCGATCAGCCCGACCCTTCCGCTTTTGTCGCGCCTCAAGGGGGAGCTCTCTCAACCGACATGGGACCGCGACACCGCGGGCCGGATCGTCATCGACAAAGTTCCCGATGGCACGCGAAGCCCTAATCTAGCGGACGCAGTCAACATCGCATACAGTGTGGGCCGATCCCCGATGCAAATAGCGGATGACGCGTTGAAATGAGAACATGGCTTCGCAACTGGCTCATGGGCGGAACGGCCCCCGAAGCCGTGACCACGGCCCCCGCGTCCCGGCCAGCGCTTAAGGTCTCGCACGAAGCCGAAGCGCTCTCGCGCGTCCCGGAGCGAACCCTAGACGAATGGCGCTCGATCCTTGAGCCCGCCGCCCCGACGCCTGGAACCGTGCCGCCAGACTTCAGGCCGCAGCCCGTCACGGTGGCCATGGACGACATCGGCGGCCTTAACGCATGGGGCTCGGGCGCGTTCTATGACACGGGCATATCGTTCCTCGGCTATCCCTACCTCGCTGAATTGTCGCAGCGCCCGGAATATCGGCGCGCGGCGGAGGTGGTCGCGAAGGAAATGACTCGCAAGTGGATCGAATTCACGACGACCGGGGACAAGGATAAGGCGGATCGGATCGCGAAGCTCGAAGAGGGCTTCAAAGCTTTTAAGGTGCAGAAGCTCTTTCAGAAAGCCGCGGAGCTCGACGGGTATTTCGGGCGCTGTCACCTGTTCATCGACGTCGGCAACCGGGACGCCCAAGGCGAGCTCGAAACCATCCTAGTGCGCCGCAAGAGCAAAATTTCCGTCGGCTCGCTCAAGGGTCTTCGGATCGTCGAACCGCTCTGGACCTACCCGGCGACATACAACAGCAGCGATCCGCTCTCACCCGCCTACTACAAGCCCGACGCCTGGTTTGTCATGGCGAGGAAGGTCCACGTCTCGCGCTTGCTGACATTCGTGGGTCGCGAGGTTCCCGACCTGCTGAAGCCGTCCTATATGTTCGGCGGTCTGTCGCTGACGCAAATGGCCATGGACTATGTCAACAATTGGCTTCGGACGCAGCGGAGCGTGGGCGACACGATCCATAGTTTCTCGAAATCGATCCTCGCCACCAACATGGATAGCGTCCTTTCCGGCGGATCGGCCGACAGCCTGTTCAAGCGCGCGGCCCTGTTCAACAATGCGCGCGACAACAAAGGGCTGATGCTTCTCGACAAAGAGACAGAGGAATTCATCGACGTATCGACGCCACTCGGGACGCTCGACCATCTGCAAGCCCAAGCGCAAGAGCAAGTGTGCAGCGTGAACGGCATTCCCTTGGTGATCTATACGGGCATCACGCCCTCGGGCCTCAACGCCACCAGCGAGGGGGAATTGACCGTCTGGCATGATTGGGTCGCCGCGCAACAGGAACACCTGTTCCGGGACAATCTCGAATATATCTTGGACGTCATGCAGCTTCATTTGTTCGGCGAGGTTGATCCCGACATCGGCTTCAAATTCGTGCCGCTCGGGGAGACGGACGAGGCGCTAGAGGCGAACGTCCGCAAGACCCAGGCTGACACCGATCAGGTCTATATCGACGCCGGCGTGATCTCCCCCGAGGAAGTGCGCGCCAGGATCGCCAAGGACGGCGACAGCGTGTATCGAGGGCTCGACCTGTCTGTCATGCCCGAACCGCCGGATGACGGTATCGAATTAGACGATAACGGCGATCCGGCTATGGACGGCGACGATCAGCCTCGGGATGAAGACGGCAAGTTTTCCGTCGAGCGGATGAATTCGAACACAGGCGAATTCGAGAAACACCATTTCCAACGCGGCGACTATGTGCGCGCAAGTTTTGGCGGGTCAAAACCGCATTTTGGTAAGATCACGGGGGTTTCGCACGCGAAAAAGACCTTCAATATCGGAAGCGTGTCCTATCCGCACGGGTCGGCGTATCATGCCGAAGAGCCCAAAGCTCCGCCGCGAAAGACCGAAAAACTGTCAAAGACCATTGAGCGCTCGAACGCCAAGCACGGGGAAGGGCTGACGGATGCGGACCGCGTCCCCGAAAACTACTAGTCCCGTCCGCCCCAACGTCGGGCTTCGGATCGCATATCAAAAGCGGCTCGATAAGCTGATTGCGGAGATGCACAACAGCGTGGACTATTGGCTGTCAGCAACATACCGCGCCAATCCGCCAGAAATGGCCGCTGACGCCTCTCCCGCCATGATGCTACGTGCAGCCCTGCGACGGCTCGGACGCCGCTGGCTGCGACGCTTTGACGCCCTGGCGCCGGAATTGGCGCGCTACTTCGCGACGGACGTAAGCGAGCGTTCCGATGCGGCTTTCCGGTCCTCATTGCGCCGGGCCGGCTTCACCGTGAAATTCAAGGCGACGGCCGCGCAAAACGACGCATTGCAAGCGATCATCGGCGAGAATGTCGCGCTGATCCGGTCGATCCCCCGCAACTATCTGACGCAGGTCGAAGGATCGGTCATGCGCTCCGTGCAGACGGGCCGCGACCTTGGGACGTTGACGAAAGAGCTCCAGGGCCATTACGGGGTCACGAAGCGCCGGGCCGCTTTCATCGCGCGCGACCAGAACAACAAGGCGACGGCGGTCCTCACGCGCACGCGGCAACAGGAGCTTGGAATCACCAAGGCCAAATGGTTGCACAGTGCGGGCGGCAAAACGCCCCGGCCGGAACACGTAGCTTTCTCGGGGAAAACCTACGACGTCGCGACCGGGGCGTATCTAGAGGGCAAATGGACATGGCCCGGCGTCGAAATCAATTGCTTTCCGCCGGAAACCCTTGTGACGCTAAAAGATTTGCCCCGGAAAATCTGGAAAACGCCTTTCGATGGAAAAATGATCGACGTTGACCTTGGCGGCTGTTCGATCAAGGGAACATTGAATCACCCAATACTCACCGCGCGGGGGTGGGTCGCTATGGGCGAGCTTGATTGCGGCGATCAAGTCGTTTGCGTGGCGCAACAAGGTGGGGACGTGATTGGCCACAACGAAAACCAAAGAATAACCACATTTGGCGAGCTTTTCGTAACGTGCGCGAGTGTGTTTGGAGATGTTCGCAGAGACGCGAGCCGATTTAACTTCTATGGCGAGCGGCCACAAAACCACGTCGATGAAGTAATTATTATCGACGATGACTTGCGTATCGATGGGCAAACCTCCGCCGCGCAAAATCTCCGCAACTTCATGTTCGGCAAAACCGACCCCGTGGTAATCGACGCCTTTGAGGGCCGCTTCGGCCATGTTTCGAACGCGCCGACGACGCGCGGGGGCTACGATCTTTCGCCTTTCGTCGTCGCTGGCACGCGCAAACCGATGGACGTTTCCGCCGCTGCGATCACGCATGACGCCGCGACGGATGAGAACATTGCGAATGCTGGACGCAGCATGTCGCGGAAAGCCCAAGGCGGCGGCAATAGCTGTCGTCCCCAAGCCTTCCGCATACATCTGCACGATGGCGTCGCCAAGTTCGTCCCAATTGGTCCGCCGCTCGATGGCGACGTTTTGCGCTTTGAGCTTTTTGCTCAATTCGTCCACATTGCAGCCAACAGCGGTTGCCGCGTCCTGGAGTTTGACGCCGTCCGCTATCAATTTCGCAGCGTGGTCAATAAGGTCATCTCGGATTATTCGGGGCATGTTTTCACCATGGAAACGCAAGACGGATACTATACCGTAGGCGATGCGTTTGCACAGGCTAAAAATTGCCGATGCGTGTCCGTTCCGATCATTCCGGGCTTCGAAGAGTAGCTAGGAAGTCGCGCCGCGGATCGGGCTCCATGTTGAGAATGGCCCGGATCGCCACGGCGGCCGGCGGGCTTGGGCCTTTGCTGGCGAAGGTCCGCCCCGTGCGCTCACTGACGCCAAGGACGCGAGCCGCGCCGACAATGGACAGATCGAGGGCGGCCAGGTGCGCCCGATACTCCGCGCCGGTCATTGGGTCGCCTTTTCAATTACGCGCCGGGCGTCATAAACGCGCCGGATCGCGTCGGCGTGCGATTCGCACCGGATGACGATATTCGGCCCGTCGTAATACAGATCGTCGGCCACCAGCATGGACAGAGCGGCCAGCAACGCCCCGGACCAATTGGGCGCGGCCTTCGGCTTCGGATCGACCAGCGCCGCGCGGGCTTCAAGACGTCGAAGCCCGTAATTGTTGAGCGTGTCGGGGTTTTTGCGCGCCGAAGCTTCCGCCGCCGCCAAAAGCCACGTTTCGAGAATTTGAAATTGTTCGTCGGTCATTTGCGCCCCTCCGCCCGAAGCCTCCGTTTGTTGACCGTGCAGTAATTGCACGGATTGACGGGACGGTCAAGCACGAATAACGATGCACTTCCCCTCGGAGACGCGCCACCGTGACCATCGCCCTCGCCGCTCTGGCTATCGTGCTGCTTCTCATAATCAACCGGAGAATTTACCGCATGTCGCTCGACATTGATCGCCTGTCCGCCAGCGTTGCAGCGCTCACCACCGCCGCTGATTCGCTGATCGCCCTTCTCGTTTCTACCGTGGCCGAATTGAAATCCGCCGCTTCGAACAGCGCCGATCCGGACATTCAAATTCAACTGAACGCGCTCGCCGACAAGGCGGACGCCGAAACCGCCAAGATCGCCGCCGCCCTGGCCGAAACGCAACCCGCGGCCACTCCCGCGCCCGACCCGGCTCCATTCGAGCCGTCACCGGCCCCGGAGCTCACCACCGAAACGCCTGTCGCCTAAATTCTGCCTGTCCTCCCCGGACGCACTTGCGCCCCGCACTCGTTGCGGGGCGTTTCTTTTTGGGCTACCCTCTGGCCGAACGTTGGCAAGGGTCACGCAATGCGCAATTTCGTCACGTGGGCGCTTGTCGCCCTCACTCTGGCTTTCGCAGCCCTCACCGCCGAAGCGCAAACCGCGCTCACCGCTCCGTCAATCAAATGGGCTGGCGTGTGGGGAACCACCACGCCTAACAGCCTCATAGGCTACGACAGCGGCACGGGCGCACCATGCGTCATCGGATCGTCGGCGACGTGCTCCCTGGCGATTTTCACGCCTTCAGGGGCGCTCCCGACGACGGGCTACAGCGCCCAATTCACCGTGACCGCCAGCGCGCAACAATTGCCGTCGCAGGTTTTCAGCGCCGGGCCAATCATCACGGCCTTCACGACCAATTCCGCGAGCATTTGTTTCGGGTGGTCTAACGCCATCACGCTCACGTCCGGGAGCTACTGCATCGTTCCCGGCCAATCAATCGCCTATGCGCTCGGGAACATTTCCGCGCTTTGGTACATCGGCGGAAACACAACCGACAAATTCGAAGTGACGGGAACCTAACACATGCGCCGTTTTCTTTCCGCGCTTTGCGCGCTCCTGATCGCCGCGCCGGCGTTCGCCGCAACCGCGCCGGCTATTCCGCCGCCCGCCCCCTCGACGCCGCCGGCGATCATCTACCCGCAAGCCTTGGCGCGCGCGACGGCGTTGAACCAGGCGAACGCAAGCCCGGCAGTGATGGCGTCGCCTCCGACGATCACGATCAGCGCGAGCTACAACAATGGGGCGGCCGCGCAACGAGCCGGCAATCAGTTTGCCCAAGTGTTTGTGCCGGGAACGAGCACAATTAACTCTAAGTATTTTACATATTACGGCATTCCGCCTGTTCCAGCAAATAAGTATAACGCTAGTTGGTCGGCCACATTTGCTCGGCAATTAAACAATTTAGTTTTCAATGCGGGCGTTTACACTGCTTCTTACGAGTTTATGTATTCTTGCGCGGCCAACGCTTCGGGAAGCTGCTCTTTCGAAGCCGCGTTTTTTAATAAAGACGCCTTCAGCCAATACAGCCAAGACGTTTACCAAATATTTGTGGACAATGTCCCGGCGACGGCAACGGGGCAATGGTACACGGCGACGGCGGGAAATAACTACAACGTCAACGTCGGCGGCATAACTCCCGGCACGCATCTTATCCGCATTCGAACCGCTCAACCCTTTGGCGGCATCGGTTACGGGCCGAATGACAGCATATTTGCTTCCCCGAAAGCCGCGCCGTCGGCTCTAATTTTCTGTGACTCGTACTGCGATGGCGCTTGGACTTCCTACACATACACGAATGGTCAGACTGGCTTCGGCGCGTTTGAGGGCTGGGCCACGCGGCTTTGCGACGTCCTAAGCATCAAAGATTGCTGGCAGGAGGTAGAGCCTGGCACGGGCGTAATGAACACGGGTTCGCTTGCCGCGCCGTTGCAATTCACAGCGCCTTTCGCGGTGAATGCGGTGGGCGGCAATCTCAATGCCGTTTGGACGGGTTCGACGGCGACGCTTTTCGCGATGTTCTCGACTGGTGAACAGCGGACAATTAGCGTCACGAACGGGTCAGCGGCAGTTACGTGGACCGGGGGCCTCACTCAAGCGGCAACGAATCAAGTCACGACCCTTGCGACCGGCACTCTTGTAGCTTTTGCCTCATTCACAGACTCGACGCACGGCGTTCTGTCGGCAACTTGGGGCGGCTCAACGTGCACAAACTGCACGCTTGTTCTTGCCGAACCGAACGGGATTGGCGAGACGGTCTCGGCGACATTTACGAACGGGAGCGCGAATGTCAGTTGGACGACACCGTTGACCGGGTCACCTTGGTTGGTTGCGACCCTATTCACCGGATCGTCGTCCACTACCGGGAAAGGTAATTTCCTTCAGCGCGCCAAGTCTCTCGCGCTACAGTATCCTACTTTTAGCCCGGCGATCATCGTCGTCCAAGGGTCGGTGAATGACACCGTCGCCCTCGGATACAGTCATGCGCAAGTCCAAGCGACTTACACTGAAATGCTTAACTTCGTAAAAAGCACTTGGCCCAACGCTAAAGTCTTCTTCACAGGCAATCTATATATCCGCCAGCATAACCAAGTGACCAACTACCCGGCTTTGGACACGGACCTTCAAACGGTGGCGGCGGCTTTCCCCTCGATACCGTTCTATGACCCGTATGCTTTGGGCCTGTTTGGCGGCCTCGGGGCAGCTTGCGTTCCCTATTCCGGGACGATCACTTTTAGCCCCACGCCTAGCAATGGCGCGACTAGCGGAACGCTCACCGCTAACTGGTATGGTACGACCGGCACTAACTTCACTCTCAAATTCTGGAACGGAACCAGCTACGACACGAAGACCAACGTGACCTTGACTAACAACACAAACACCGTTTCGTTTTCGGCTTTGTCGCAAGCCCCCTCGACGGGCGTTGTGGAATATTATTCCGGCACGACCGCGAACAATGGCCCCGCGGACGTCGGCCAATCGTGTTCGTCGTCAAATTCCGGGCCGGATATTCACCCGACCTCGCGCGGCAACCAGTTGGTTGCGCAAGGGCTTGCCGGGTTCATTCAAACCTGGCTGGCGGCAAATCCGTAATGAGCATTCCCTATACGTTTGCCGACCAGGGCGACAAGCAGGTACCGGCGGAACACCTTGACGCCAACTTCGCATATCTGCTCGGGCTCGCGGCGGGGGTCGAATGGGCGGCAGTCCTAAGCCGTCCTTCGAACCTTTCCGCGCTCTCCGGATCGGAGGTCATTCAAAACGCCATCCTGCAAGCGGCCCTGCTTGGCGGAAGCGTGATCCCCCAAATCTCGACGCAAGTCCAAGGCCAGGGCACGCAAGCGACGCTCAATTTCACCGCCGGGACTAGCGCGCCGACTTCCCCGCAAACCAAAGACCAATGGTTAGACACCAATACCACGCCGGCGGTTTTGAAAGTGTGGAACGGGGCGGCGTGGGTTATCGCCACGCCCACTAACACGAACCAATTGACCGACGGCGCATACCTTGGGCAAACGGCGCTCTGGAATTCCGTGAGCTCCCGGCCGAACAACCTCACGACGCTGACCGGCTCCGAAGCAATCCAAAACACGATTCTGCAATATGCGTTGCTTGGCGGCAGCGTTGTCCCCTACGTTTCGTCGTATATCACCGGCCAGGGGACGCAAGCCGTCCTCAACTTCACGGTGGGGACGTCCGCACCTCCAAGCCCGCAAGTCAAGGACCAGTGGCTAGACACCAACTACAGCCCGCCCTTGTTCAAGACATGGAACGGGTCGGCCTGGGTCAGCGCGACGCCGAACAACACGAACCAACTCACCGACGGCGCGGCGCTCGGGCAAACGGCTGTCTGGAACTCCGTGGGTTCTCGACCGAGCAACCTCACGACCCTGACAGGCGCGGAAGCGATTCAAAACACGATCCTGCAAGCGGCCTTGCTTGGCGGAACGGTGGTTCCCCACATAGCGTCTTACGTCAACGGCCAGGGCACGCAAGCGACGCTCAATTTTACCGTCGGCAATTCGGCCCCGTCATCGCCGCAAGTCAGTGACCAATGGTTAGACACCAATTACAGCCCGCCTCTGTCGAAAACGTGGACCGGGTCAACGTGGATCGTTTCGACGCCTACCGACACGACCCAACTTCACGACGGGGCCAATCTCGGGCTAACGGCGCTCTGGAATTCCGTGAGCTCCCGGCCGAACAATCTCACGACGCTGACCGGCTCCGAAGCGATTCAAAACGCGATCCTGCAATCCCTGCTGACGGGCGGCAGCGTTGTCCCCTACCTGTCGTCGTATATTAGCGGCCAAGGCACGCAAGCTGTCCTCAACTTCACGGTCAGCACGTCGCCGCCTTCAAGCCCGCAAGTCAAAGACCAATGGTTAGACACCAATTACAACCCGGCGCTCTTTCGGTTTTGGAACGGGTCTGCCTGGGTGGTGGCGACACCCACGAACACGAACCAGCTTGCCGACGGGGCGAACCTTGGCCAAACGGCGACATGGAGTCTCATAGGTTCGCGCCCCTACAACCTCACGCAACTCGGGGGCGGCGAAGCGATTCAAAACGCTATCCTGCAAGGCAACCTGACATCCGGCAGCGTGATCCCCTACCTGTCGTCGTATATCAGCGGCCAGGGCACGCAAGCCGTTCTAAACTTCACGACGGGTTCGACCGCGCCTTCAAGCCCGCAGGTCAAAGACCAATGGTTAGACACCAACTACAGCCCGGCGCTTTTCAAATTCTGGAACGGTTTCAATTGGGTGGTGGCGACACCCACGAACACGAACCAGCTTGCCGACGGGGCGAACCTTGGCCAAACGGCAAGTTGGACCTTGGTCGGCTCGCGCCCCTACAACCTCACGCAACTCGGGGGCGGCGAAGCGATTCAAAACGCTATCCTGCAATCCCTGCTGACGGGCGGCAACGTCATTCCCTACATCGCTGGCCAAATCCAATATCAAGGCGCGTTGGCGACGCTCAACAAGGCGACGCAGCTAACCTATCTCTCGGGCAGCGTTTGCATTCAGGGCGTCATTCAAATTCGATTGGGGGCCGCTGGCGGGGTATCGACGGCCCCTGGCGATACGCTCACGATCACAGTAGGGTCATATTCTGAAACATATACCGCTGTTTCGAGTGCTCCGGGCGCGTTCCAATTTGTTGCAAGTAACAGCAACACCGCATCGGCCGCAAACCTAAGCTCGGCAATCGCGGCATATAGCTCGATACTGACAAATGTTTCGTCTTCGGGCTTTTATGTTTCAGGGACTGTGCTCGGGCAAAATATCGGCGGAACGGATACTTTCGGCGCGCATTATACGAACGTTTCTTTTACGCTGAATTTTTCCGGGCTAGGCGCGGCGACGTGGACCACCGCGGGGACGAACACGGCGACGTGGACAAATACCTCGGGACCAATCCAAGTTGCGTTGCAGGGCCTCAACACCATTGCCACGCATGGCGGCAATATGCGTATCACGTTGACGCTCACGATGACGTGGAACCAAGCTAACGGAATGTATTTCGGCCCTAGCCTTTCGCGGGCGGCGGGCTCGCCAAGCGGATCAAGCGCCTTCAGTCAGACGCGTAATTTGCTTTACGCTTCCGGGCCGGCGGGCAATGGGCCGCTCACTATCGAAATGAGTTGGACAGACACCGGCTTAGCCGGCCACGCCGGGAACGCAAAATATAATTTCCAGCTTGGCGGCGCGAATTACAATCCGGGCGCGGGATACGGCACGGTCACAGTGTCGGGCTATGAAATAGTCTTTGAGGAATTCATCTCATAGACGGGCCGCGCGCTTTGCGCTACCTTTCCGACAAGGTTTCGAATTACCCGGAGACAACCCCGTGACCATCTCTGTTAGCCCTGACGGTTTTGCGACCCTTAACGGCATTTCCGACGTGCGCAATGTTCTCTCGGAACCGCACAAGAGCGCGTTTATCGAGGGCCTGGCCTATGGCCGCCCGACGCTCGAAATGATCAACGACAGCTTCGAAACACTCTACGCCGCCGTGAAGCAGGACAAGAGCCTGTCTGGGCCTGATCTTGTCGCTGTCGCCACCGCTTGCGCACAAGTGGGCTACCTGTTTGTTGCGCATGGGTTCATGGGCAAGAGCCAGCGAGCTTCTGAAGTCGGCGCGGCCATGGAAAAGATCGTCGCCGGCACGGACCCGGCGTCGGCTGGCGGCCCCGAAATCGACGGCCGTTTCACCGCCCCTCCCCCGCCGTCCGAAGAAACGCCCCCGGCGGCCTGATCATGCGGTTTGCGTTCGACAAGTCTGCCCGAAGCTACGACGCCGACGGTCGCTTGCACGTTCGCGTGTCGAACATCTCCAAAGCCATGGTTTCGCCCTACTACGGGCGAGAGATTCCTGACGCGGACAAGCTCGGGCTAGAGCCTGCCAAGGTGTATCATTTGCTCCGCGACCCGGATGAGCTCGCAAAAGCCGCGCCGACGTTCAACAATCTCCCGCTGCTCTCGCGCCATGTTCCGGTCAGCGCGGAGGAGCACATGCCCGACTTGGTGGTTGGCTCGCTCGGGACCGATGCGCAGTTTGCCGCGCCGTATTTACGCAACAGCCTGGTAGTGTGGGCGCAACCCGCCATCGACGGCATCGAGACGCAAGAGCAACAAGAATTGTCGGCAAGCTACCGATATGTGGCGGATATGACGCCTGGCACATACGAGGGCTTGCATTTCGACGGCGTCATGCGCAATATTGTCGGAAATCACGTCGCTCTTGTGACCGAAGGTCGCGCCGGGTCCGACGTCGTCGTTAGCGACGCAATGCCAGAGGGGTTCTCTATGCTGAAGTCACGTCGCGCGCTGATGCTCCAGGGGGCTCTTACCGCGCTGATCGCCCCGAAACTGGCGGCCGACGCCAAGTTCTCGCCGGCTCCGTATCTTGTCGGCGTCAACGCCCGAAATTACGGCGTGACCACGAAGCGGCTTCCCCAACGCATTCTTGACGCCGTCGCGCCCAAGCTGGCCGCGGACGAAGGTCTTGACGTTGACGACATCATCAAAGTGATCGGCGCGGTCTCGGGCAACGGCATGGAGCCCGACGGCGACGAAATGGACGAACCGCCAGCCGTGGACGCCGAAGGCGACAAAATGGCTCAGGTCATGGCCTGGCTCAAGGGCAAGCTGTCCGACGAAGACATGGCCGAATTGGCCAAGATGACCTCGGGCGAGGAACCGGCGAAGGACGCCGACCCGGCCATGGAGCCCGAAAAGAAGGGCGACGTCGTGGGCCTTACCAAGCAGAAGGACGATCAACCCGCCATGGACGCCAAGGCAGTCATGCGGCACATGAATGAAATCCGCCAAGCGGAAATCGCCGTGCGCCCCTACGTCGGCGAAATCGCCGTAGCGATGGACAGTGCGGCCGACTATTACCGGCTCGCTCTTGACGCCGTCGGCGTCGAGCACGCCACGGCCCCGGACAGTGCGCTTCCGCACATGCTGGCGCTCTGCCCCAAGCCTGGCTCGACGCCCGCCGCCGCCGCGCCCCGTGTCGCCCTGGACGCCGCTTCGGCCACGTCCTACCGCAAGCGCTTCCCCGAAGCGCGCCCCCTCAAGACCGCATAAGGGCCGCTTCCGATGAGCTTTCAAACGCAAGTCAACGTCAACCCGGCCTTCGCTGTCGCGGGTGACTTCGCTTCCGCCAATCCTCGCGCCGTTGCGCCGGCGGGCGGGGGTCAATTCGTCACCGCGACGGGCGGCCTTACCGTGGGCCGCTTCGCTTGGTCGGACCCGACCGGCACGACCGCGTCAAATGCCGGGTATGGTCTTCCGACGGGCTTCGTGCCGCGCATTCCGGGCAACGCGCTGATCACCACCTTCCTTGCCGAAGGGTCGAGCGTCATTCCGGCGGGCTTCCCCTGCACGATCTTCGACACCGGCGATTTTTGGGTTACCAATTCGGGCTCGACCCCGGTCACTATCGGCATGAAGGCATACGCCAATTATGTCACCGGGGCGGTCACGTTCGCCGCCGCAGGCTCGCCGCCGACCGGCGCAAGCACGACAGGCTCTATCGCGGCCTCGACCTTCTCCGTCACCGGCTCCATCGCGGGCAACGTCCTATCGGTCACGGCGGTTGGCTCGGGCACTGTCGTCAACGGTGCGACCATCTCGGGCACCGGCGTCGTGTCGGGCACCAAGGTCTCGGCGCAGCTTACCGGCACCGCCGGGGGCGTCGGCACCTATCAGGTGGACACGCCGCAGACCGTGGCCAGCACGACCGTCAGCGGCGCGTATGGCACGCTCACCGTCACGGCGGTAAGCTCCGGAGCCCTGGCCGTGGGCGACGTCCTGTCGGGTTCCGGCGTGACCGCCGGCACTTACATCTCGCAATTCTTGACCGGCGCAGGCCAGACCGGCACTTACGCCGTCTCCGTCTCGCAAACGGCCAGTAGCACGACCATTTCGGCCACCTCGGCAATCGAGACGAAATGGTATGCGCGGAGCTCCGCCCTTGCTGGCGAGCTTGTCAAGATGTCGTCTCGCGCTCTCGGCTGATAAGGAAAACCCATGCGCCGCAATCCTGAATTTGCCGCTCTCGCCCGAGACTACGGCATTCACTTCCCGCCCGAGACGTTCGACTACATCCCGGAGGGCTTCGCCAACGACTCGGCCTTTGCGTTCGACGCGCAACCGACGCTTGTCACCACGTCCAACGCGGGCATTCCGAATTGGCTCACCGTCTACACCGATCCGGAGATCATTCGGGTTCTGGTGACGCCAAACAAGGCGGCGGAGATTTTCGGCGAAGCCAAAAAGGGCGATTGGCTGACCGACACCGCAGCCTTCCCCGTCGTGGAAAACACCGGCGAAACGTCGTCCTATGGCGACTATTCGACCAACGGTTCAAGCGGCGCGAACGTGAACTTCCCGCAACGCCAAAGCTACCATTACCAGACGGTAACTCAGTGGGGCGAACGCGAAGTCGAACGCATGGGTCTCGCCAAGATCGGATGGGCCGCGCAAAAGTCCATCGCTTCGGCTATGGTTTTGGACAAATTCCAAAACAACAGCTATTTCTTCGGCGTCGCCGGCCTGGCCAACTATGGCATCCTCAACGATCCGAACCTGACCGCCTCGCTTCAGCCCGGTCCGAAGGTTTATGGGTCGAATGCGCATGGCCCATGGATCACCGCCGGCGTGGTCACGGCGACCGCGAATGAAGTCTTCACCGACATTCAATCGCTGTTCTCGCAACTGCAAGTGCAGGCTCCGGACATTGCGTCGCTCGACGCGCAAATGACGCTGGCGCTGTCGCCGGCTTCGCAAGTTGCGCTGACGGCCACCAATAGCTTCAACGTCAACGTTGCCGACCTGCTCAAAAAGAATTTCCCGAATATCAAAGTTAAGACCGCGACGCATTACGCGACGGCCGCCGGCAACGTGGTGCAACTGATCCTTGACAGCGCGGAGGGCCAAGACACCGGCGTGTGCGCTTTCACGGAAAAGATGCGCGCCCACGCCGTGATTCCCGACCTTTCCGCCTGGGCTCAAAAGAAGTCTCAAGGGACGTGGGGTTTCATCCTGAAGCAGCCTTTCGGCATCGCTTCCATGCTCGGAGTCTGATCGACCACATGCAAACCGTCACCGTCGCTTGCAAACTCCCGAACGGTCTTCATATGGAGATCGCTCGGGAAGGTCAGCCCAAGGTCCGCTTTACGCTCAACGGCGCGCGTCGCCGCGTGGACGCGAACAACCGCGAGCTCAACGTTGAAGCTCACGACGTGGCTTTCACCTACGGTCTGACGCACGGCATTCCCAAGGACTTCTGGGACGCCTGGATTGCGGAGAATGAGCATTACGGCCCCGTTGCCAATGGGCTTATTTTTGCCCAAGCCAAGGAAGCCGATTCCAAGGCGATGGCTCGCGAGCGGAAAGACCTCAAGTCGGGGCTGGAACCGATCAATCCGGAAAAGCCCGACCCGACCGGCAAGGTGGTTCCGCTCGACGTTCCGCGCAACTGACGTCATGACTGTCGCGGTCTTCGTCGTCGCGGACTGGCGCGTTCGGTTCCCTGAATTCTCGAATGTGTCTGACGACGAAGTGAACGACTGTTTCACCGACGCGACTATGATCCTCGACAATACGGACGCATCGCTTGCGCCCTGCGATCCGGCGACCTATCTCCCCCGCCTTCGGTATCTCTGGCATTTGACGGCGCACCTGGCGCAACTCTATTTCGGCTCGACTGTGCAAGCGCAATCGCGCGTCGTCGGGCGCATTTCGTCGGCCGGGCAAGGTTCCGTCAATATGTCGGCGGAATACAACGGCCCGCAAGCGGCGGCCTGGTATAATCAAACCCAATACGGTGCGACTTACTGGAACATGACGCGGCAACTTCGCACCTTCCAGTATGTGCCGGGAATGTCTGGCCCCGCATGTCCGCCGCGACGTTGGTAGGTGGCGACGCGCTCGCTAAGGCGCTGGCGGAGCTCGGGGCTCGCCTGGCGCAACCGGGTGAACTTCGCGTCGGCTTTCTGGAAGACGCCACCTACCCGGACGGGACAAGCGTCGCCATGGTGGCCGCCGTCCAGAACTTCGGTGCGCCGGCACGCGGCATTCCGCCACGCCCATTCTTTTCGAACATGGTGGCCGCCAAATCGCCGAAGTGGGGCGATAGCCTGGCGAACATTTTGAAGCTTCAGGATTACAACATCGGCAAGAGCTTGGAGCTCATGGGCGAAGGCATCGCCGGCCAGCTTCGGCAATCGATCCGCGACACCAACGCGCCGCCCCTGTCGCCTATCACCATCGAGCGCAAAGGGTTCGAAAAGCCGCTGATCGACACCGCCGTTATGTGGAACAGCATTTCCTATGAGGTCACGACCGGAGGCGCTATAGTGGCCAAGGGCGGCAAGACCGCCAACGCCCCGGCGGAGGTGGTCGGATGAACCTAAGCGCCATCGTCGGCCCCCTGATGGACCCCATCAACGCGCCCTTCGTCGGTTCGATTGTTTCGAATACGGGCTACGCCACGGACGCCGCCGGCCACCGCGTCGAGACGACAACCACGACCGCCAGCGTGACTTTCCGGGTGCAAGCTCTGTCGAGCGACGACCTTAAGCAAATGGACAGCCTCAACGTCCAAGGCATTTCGCGCGCGGTCTACATCAATCAGCGCGTCCAAGGGCTCAACCGGCCGGCCATGAAGGGCGGCGATTGGCTCTTGATCCCGACCGGCCTCACGTCGGCCAGCGAGGGCGATACCTGGCTTGTGACGCAAGTTTTGGAGGGGTGGGATTCGTCGGGGTGGTGTAAGGTAGCGGTCACGTTGCAGAATCCGCCACAAACCCAATGAACGCTATGCAAATTTCGCGCAAATTCAGGGAAAGCGACGCCGGCTATCATCATTGGTGTGCCGGATGCAACCGGCTGCACACGTTACCCAAAGGGCGGGGCTGGACATATTTCTCGCCGGGTGACGGTATGTCCGCAATACCTAGTTTTCATCTGTCGTGGCAAAATGAACGCGTGTGTCACTATTTTCTGACGAATGGTCAAATCGATTATCTTGCGGATTGCCATCACGCTTTGCGCGGGCCTCAGCCTGTCCCTGACCTTCCGGAAGACTATCGCGATTTCGAGCGCGAGGTTCCCGCGTGACCAATTTCGTCCCCTCGATCACGCAAGACGATTGCCTCACGGCGCTTCGGGCCTTCCTCCTGGCCGTGCTCCCCTCGGGGACCGAAGCTTTCGTCAATCAAGGCAACCGCGTTCCGGAGCCCAAGGCGGCCGACTTTGTCGTCATGACCGAAGCGCGCCGGGACCGTCTCCGCACCACCGTTGCGGATTGGGACCGGACGCATTCGACCGATACGACGATGACCTATGAGGAAGGCACGCAGTTGACCTTTCAACTCGACGTTCACGGGTCGATGGGGTCGGACAATTCGCAGATCATTTCGACGCTTTGGCGGTCTTCTTTCGCGACCGAATTCATGCGGTCAAATGGCTATGCCGTTGCGCCGCTTTGGTGCGACGAAGGCAATCAAATCCCTTTCATCAACGGCGAAAAGCAATGGGAGGACCGATGGATTATGAGCCTCACCATGCAAGCAAATCCTGTTGTATCGACACCACAAGATTTTGCGGCTACATTGACCCTCGGATTGATCGAGATTGACTCCACGTATGTGCCTAACCCCCCGGTAGGCAACGGGAAGCTCGACTTTTCCAATGCAGACGATAGCGCACTGATCTCCGTCATCTCTTTCTAGGGTTCGCAAAATGCCGTTTCCGACGATTCAGGTCACACAGGGAACCGGCACGACGATCAACACGCTCCCCCCTGCTGGCCAGAACAGCGCGGCGGAAAGCCTTCCGGTAGTCCTAGCTTCGGATCAAACGCTTCCGCTCCCCTCGGGCGCGGCTACGTCGGCTTTGCAGACTACGGGCAACAATGCGCTCGCCGTCATCGCCGGGGCCATCACGGGGGGCGTCCTTGCCGTCTCGACTTCCGCCCTCCCGCTTCCCTCGGGCGCGGCAACGGCGGCTTTGCAAGTCACCGGGAACAATGCGCTAACGACCCTGGCCGGAATTGTGACGGGCGGCGTGGCGGCTGTTTCCGTGGCGACGCTTCCGCTCCCCTCGGGCGCGGCTACGTCGGCTTTGCAGACCACGGGCAATTCCTATCTTTCGACCTTAGCCGGCGTTGTATCGGGAGGCGCGGCGGCAATCTCCGCAGCGTCTCTTCCGCTCCCCTCGGGCGCGGCTACGTCGGCTTTGCAGACCACGGGCAATTCCTATCTTTCGAC